>Ga0302197_10001123_pt1 | contig 26623 bp, 20 predicted proteins | sample II_Bog_N2_1_FD_193526 | JGI IMG/M metagenome (GOLD analysis project Ga0302197, IMG submission 193526) | Peat permafrost microbial communities from Stordalen Mire near Abisko, Sweden - II_Bog_N2_1 | ecosystem: Environmental > Terrestrial > Soil > Wetlands > Peat | place: Sweden: Abisko...
GATCGCGGCCTTCACCCTCAACAGCTCCATCCTGCTGGCCCTGATTCTGATTCCGCTCATCTACCCCGAGGCGCTGCCGCGGCAGTTCATCGCGTTTCTGATGGTTGTGCCGCCTGCGCCAACGGTTACAGAGCCGCCAAGGGTCGAGCCAACTCATGTTCAGGCAGCCCCAACCCAAATGCAGGATGGACATTTCTTGGCGCCTACCAAGATTCCAAGAACCATCTTCCAGGTCGACACTCAGGAAGCGGCGCCCAGAGTGGACATCGCTAGCTGGGGACCTGAAGCGACTAACCCTGCCGGTCCCGGCCCGGTGTTTAGCGGTCAAGGCGGACGCCCGGTCGTCCGCAATGAACCCAAAGGCCCGCTGCATGTCTCCTCCGGGGTCGAGGGCGCGCTGCTGGTGCGAAAGACGGTTCCAGTCTATCCATCTCTGGCCCGAGCCATGCACGTCGAAGGCACGGTAGCCCTGGCGGCCACTATCTCCAAGGGTGGAACCATTGAGAATCTGCGCGTTGTGAGCGGCCCGCCGATACTACAGGGGGCCGCGCTCGATGCGGTGAAGACCTGGCTCTATCGCCCCTATCTGCTCGACGGCGCGCCCGTTGAAGTGGAGACCACAATCAATGTGATCTTCAGCATGGGCCGGTAAGCGCCAGTTCTCTGAACGCATGATTTCGTGCGTTGCAATCGAGGATTTCGGTATCCCACCCTAGGCGCAAAAACAGAGACGCGCCGAGGGTGGGGCACCCGCAGCGGATTCGCCCGCCTGCCGGCTTCGCTCCGCCTGCTGGTTGCGCGTGCGACTGGCGTGCTCCGCGCCTTATCGGCGACAATCTCTTCTGCCATGACAAAACTTCCGCGCCGTGATTTTCTGCTTACCGCCTCCGCTGCCACGCTCGCTTTCGCAGCATCGCCCAGCTTTGCCGCAACCGGCCGCCAGCGGGTGCTGGTCGGCTCAGGAACGCCAGACGGAATCCTGGCCTATGACTGGGATCAAGCCAGCGGCACGCTGACCAAGGCCGGCGTCGCAGCCGGGTTTCCGCACACCACCTGGATTGTCCTGTCTCGGGACGGCAGGTACTTGTACGCCGCTTCGGAGGTGGACTCGTTCAACGGCAAGCCGACCGGCGGAGTGGCCAGCTTTCGCTTCAATCGCGACGGAACCCTGTATCCGCTTTCTACCCAGAATTCAGCCGGCATGGGCACATGCTACGTGGGCCTCGACCACACAGGCCGCGTGCTAATCTCCGCGGATTACGGCGGTGGCAGCGCGGCCAGTTTTCTTATTACTGAGGGCCGTCTGAGCCCAGCCGTGTGGACCGAACACTACACGGCCCACGGCCCTAATACCGATCGTCAGCAAAGCGCCCACGCCCACTTCACGTCGTTCTCGCCCGACAATCGATTTGCCTATGTCAATGACCTGGGCGGCGATGCAATCCACATCTACGGCCTTGACGCATCGACAGCCATGCTTACGCCAGCCGGAGCTTATCGATCCCAGCGTGCCGCCGGCCCGCGCACACTGCACTTTCATCCCAACGGCCACACCGCCTACTCCGTCAATGAGCTCGACTCGACGGTGGACGTGCTGGAATGGAACAAGAAGGACGGAAGCCTGACTCTCCTCAAGCGCATCGCATTGCTGCCCGAGGGCTATGAAGGCCCCAGGCGCGCTTGCGACACGGTGATCTCTAAGGATGGAAGGTTTGTCTACTTTGCCAATCGCGACCTGGATTTTCTATACAGCTTCCGGGCCGTTCCCAGCACCGGAGATCTTACCCCGATCGCCCGCTCCAACTGCGGCGGAAAGACGCCGCGCAACTTTGTGCTGGATCTCACGGAGCGCTGGATGCTGGTGGCCAACCAGGACTCGAATCAGATAAGCGTGCTGGCTCGCAATCGCGAGACGGGAACTCTGGCCGATGCGGGCGTGAGCGTTGCTGCCCCCGCGCCCATGTGCATTGTGTTTGCGGAGGCGCAAGGTTCGATCTGAGTTCTGGGCCAAAGGCTCGGCGTTCTGTTGTATATTGACGCTATGCCCACGACCATGAAGGACATAGCGCGCGATTTGGGAGTCTCAGTTGTCACCGTGTCGAAGGTGCTGCGCAACCACGAAGACATCGGCGAAAAGACCCGCAAGCGGGTTCTAGATCGTGTAAAGGAACTCCACTACACTCCAAATCTTGCCGCGGTCGGCCTGGTTACTGGCAGGACATATCTCGTTGGTCTGGTGGTGCCCGACCTGCTTCATGCATTCTTCGCACAGATTGCGAAATCTCTCTCCGCGGTGCTGTTGAAGAAGGGCTATTGCCTCACCATCTCGACATCGGAAGAAGACCCGAAGCGGGAGGAGCAGGAACTCGACCGGCTTCTCGGCCGCAGATTGGACGCGCTGGTCATTGCCTCAGCTTGCGCAAGTCCCGCGGTATTTGAGCGCATCGAGAAGCAGGGAACGCCGCTGATCCTGATCGACCGCAGCTTTAGCGGATTCGAAGCGAATTTCGTCGGTGTCGATGACGAGGCAGTGGGATTGCTGGCGACGGATCATCTCGTTCAGGTTGGCTGCAAGCGGATTGCCCATTTGCGCGGGCCGGAGAACAGTCCGGGGATAGGACGGCTCAAGGGTTATCTCAAATCACTGGCCAAACACAAATTGCACTCGCTGCCAGATTATGTTTCCGTGCCGCGAACCGTGGATATTCAAAGCGGGGAGAGCGGCGCGGAGGCGATGAGAAAGCTGTTGGCCCTGAGCCCCCGCCCCGATGGAGTGTTCTGCTTTAACGACCCCATGGCAATGGGAGCGATTCATGAGATTCTCGATGCCGGCCTGCGGGTTCCGCAGGATATTGCCGTGATCGGCTGCGGGAACCTTCACTATGACAGCGAGCTGCGCATCCCTTTATCGAGCATCGACCAGCAGACCGAAGAGATCGGCAAGCGTGCGGGACGGCTGGCTCTGTCGCTACTGGAATCGAAGAATCATCCAAAGCCAAAGACCTTTATTCTTCAGCCGCAGCTCGTGGTGCGCGAATCCAGCGGCAGAAAGCGGAGTTTATCCAGCGAAATGGCGAAGAGTTCGAGTAAGGCGAGTAAGGCAAGTTAGGGTGACCTGCCCACATGCCTGCCGCGAAATTCAGGGCTGAAGACGGCGCTTCAATGCGCTTGGGTCGCGCTCCTGACTCGGCGCAGAGCGCTGTCCGCGAGAACTCCAGCGGAGATCGCCAGCCAGTACGCGAGAATGTCCCAAACCGAGAAGATGCGGCCGAGCAAAAGGATGCCGGGGAGCGTGTGGCGAAAGGCGTCCAGCGCGGTTGAGTGATAGAGCTTGAGGAACTCGACAGATGTCGCGATAGCTGCCGCAAGCAAGGCAGCGGTAAGCAAGTGCCGCCTCGGAAGAAGGGCCGAAACGATCCAGTAGATCATCAAAGCCCACAGCATTGAACCACCGTACTTGACGACGAACTGCGGCAGGCCAAGCGGGGCGAATCGGACCGCGAGGCCGGCACAGACGGTGGCAAGCAGCAGCAACAGCGAGATTTCCGGGCGGCGGGGAGCCATCGTTTGAAGGCGACCGATTCTCGACGAGTTCCTATGCCCTCTCGACGATGAGCCGGCGGATTCTCTTCTTGGCGAAATGTCCATGAACAAATGAGATCGGCCCATACAGGCTCGAAACAATCGCCGGCCAAAACGGATTCTTGAAGGCCAATGCGAGCGACAGGAAACCCATCGCCGTACCAATGGCGTTCATTTGAAGGGCGTCCCGCGTCTTCTGAACCTCAACGGCGTTGAGGCCTAGCTTTGCCCGCAATTTGTAGGCGTGGGCATACATCAACGTGAACAGCAGCAATAGAGAGGCATATCCGAGAAAGAACAATTGCACAAGCACCAGCGCTCCATGCCAGGTGACATCGTCGCCCGCATTGTCGCCCATCAACCGCGAAAACAGGAGCGTGAATACGAACTTGAGCGGATAGACGCAGAACAGAACAAGAAACAGGAGCACTGTGTTCAGGAAGACGCTGTAGGGGTCTTCCAGCCCGTAGCGGCGCGAATAGACGTAGTGCATCCGCCAGACCCCAACCAACAGCGCAAAGCACACGGCAAAAGGAAGCAGGCCCTGCAAGTCTGTCATGAGCGCGGCATAGCTGTGGGGCACTTCCAGCGAGATCACCAGCAGTGTCAGCGCAAATCCGAAGACCACATCGCTGAAGGCTTCAAGGCGCGTAATCTCCCCGGCCCGCCAGCGGAAGTTCTCTTCGGGAAGAAGCCCTGGACGGTGCTCGGAAGCCATCTCGTGCGAGGAAAGCTCGACCAATGCCGCATTGTCTGCGGCCGAAGGCTTTTCGTGCGCAACCGCGGACGGACGCCTGGATCTGTGGCTCATACCATCTTTCTAACATACAAGCCCGTCGTGTCAGCCAATCTGAGTGTCCTCTAGGTTGGAGCAACTCTTTGCATCGACGAACTGCGCCCAACAAAAGAGGCGACGCCACCACGGCTTCGCCTCTTGCCACTTTTGCTATCGTGCTTGAGTCTATTTGGCCAAAGGCACGCGCAGGTCGCCGCCGGTCATCTGCTTGGGCTCGTCGATCTTCAGAATCGACAAGAGCGTGGGCGAGATGTCGCGCAGGGAGCCATCGGGGCGCAGGCGGTAGTGGCTGGCTTCTTCGGCCACATAGATAATCGGCACCGGGTTGGTGGTGTGCGCGGTGTGCGGAGCGCCGGTGACCAGATCGACCATCTGCTCGGCGTTGCCGTGATCCGCGGTGATGAGCCAACTGCCGTTGCGCTCCTTGATGGCCTTGTAAACCCGGCCCAACTGGGCGTCTATGGCCTCGACGGCGCGGATGGTCGGCTCCAGCTTGCCGGAGTGACCCACCATGTCGGCGTTGGCGAAGTTGGCAACGATCAGGTCGAAGGCTGTGTCGTTGACCGCTTTGACGATGGCGTCGCCGATGGCCTCGGCCCGCATCTCGGGGGCCAGATCGTAGGTGGCCACCTTGAGCGAGGGAATCAGGACGCGATCTTCGCCGGGGAAGGGCGTCTCGATGCCACCGTTGAAGAAGTAGGTCACGTGGGCGAACTTCTCAGTCTCGGCCACGCGCAGATTGCGCAACTGGTGCTTGGCCAGAACATTGGCCAGGATGTTATCCAGCGACTCCGGAGGCATGATGAGCGGCAGATCGTAGAGCTTGTCAAACTGCGTCATGCACAGGTAGTAGAGGTTCTTCGGAATCTCACTGCGTGGAATGGTCTCATCGAGCGACTCCCAGCCGTCGAGGTCGCGGCCGCCCTGCTTGTTGAGGCCGCTCTCGCGAGCCAGTACGCGGGTGATTTCGCGGGCGCGGTCGCTGCGGAAATTGAAATTGATGCAGACGTCCTCATCGCGAATCTGCGCAACCGGCTTGCCCGCGCCATCCACCACCACAAAAGGAATGATGAACTCATCCGTGACGCCGTTGTTATAGCACTCGGTCAGCCGCGCCACAGGATTGGCGTATGCGCCGCCCTCGGCTTTTCCGGTGACCATGGCGTCAAATGCCTTGCGCTCGCGCTCCCAGCGCTTGTCGCGGTCCATGGCGTAGTAGCGTCCGCTAACCGTGGCTACCTTGCCAACGCCGTACTCGCGCATCTTCTGTTCGAGTTGCGCAATGTAGCCAGCGCCGCCGGTGGGCGGGGTGTCGCGGCCGTCCATGAACGCATGGACGAAGACCCGGTGCAGGCCATATTCGTGCGCGGTCCTGAGCAGCGCATAGAGGTGCGTCAGCTGCGAGTGAACGCCGCCGTCCGAGACCAGGCCGAAGAGATGCAGTTGCCGCCCGCCCTCCTGCGCCTGCTTCATGGCCCGCACAATGGCCGGGTTCTTGACGAACTCGCCCGAGGCGATTGCGGCGTCGATGCGCGTAATATCCATCTGCACAATGCGCCCAGCGCCGATGTTCAGGTGGCCCACTTCGCTGTTGCCCATCTGCCCGTCGGGCAGGCCCACAAAGTGGTCGCTGGCCTGGATGAGCGAGTTGGGAAACTCGCGCAGCAGCTTGTCGTAGGCGGGCTTTTTGGCCAGCGCAATGGCATTGTTGGCAGTTTCGGCGCGGTAGCCCCATCCGTCAAGGATGGTCAGAACGAGAGGACGCTTGTAGTTGGACACGAAGGAAGGCACCTCAGAATGGATCGAAGTTCTCTTTTTAGGATAACCTGCCAAGAGGCTGGGACGCCGCACTATGGAACAACAATGAAGACTGTCATCCTGAGCGGAGCGCAGCGGAGTCGAAGGACCTGCGGTTGCTTTTCGGCCAAATGTCTATGTTTCAAACTCAATCCTAGCTGCTGCCCATCTTTCCTGCGGCGACTTGAATGCTCTTGACCTTGCAACCTTGTTCAAGCGCTCATCCTCTTCAAGAGTGATCACGGCAAGCTTCCAGTATCGCTCGACAAGTCGTGCCATGCTCTTTGTGCTCAGCTTGTCCATTCGATACAGTTCCAAGACCTTGAGCGCAAAGGCACGTCTCGGTGTTCCATGCTCCACCCGAAAGCAATCTCTTGGTTTCGCATCGGGCACGCGATCTCGGAGTTTTCTCGCATTAACCGACCACAATTCGACTTGATCTACATGATGGGGTGTTGCGTTCCCGACCGTGTGCAGCTTTGCGTACACGTCTGCGAAGAGTTCCAAGGTCCTGATCGCCATGTTCACCGTCACGCCAGCATCACGCATTTCGTAAAAATGCCGGCAGACGAGCGCTAGCTGGTTAACTTTCACGGTATTCTTCGAGACTGGATTATCGATTTGCGTCATGGCTGCACGTTGCGGACATCATATCAAAGTCGATAACGAATAGGGGCACCATTGATTCGGATCTCTTGAGTGGAAATGGCCGAAAAGCAACCGCGGGTCCTTCGACTGCGCAGGTCGCAAACAGCGCGACCTGCTTCGCTCAGGATGACAGATTTGTGGGGTGCAATCAATTCGCAATGGTTGTGAGTTTGCGGTCAATTCGCAAAGATTGTAGTGTGCGATCAATTTGCAATGCTTTGGGGGATGCGATCCATTGGATCTTCGCTCGATAATGCCTGTTTGTACAGGGCGCTTGCCGCCGTCGATGATTTGCGATAAGTTTCTTGCCATGGACGAGAGGGTCTATTGCACGTATTTCGTGGCTAGCCGGAGCCATACGCTTTACATCGGAATGACCGGCAATTTGCTGAAGAGAGTCTTCGAGCACAAACAAAAGACTCATGAAGGATTTTCGGCAACCTATAACTGCAACCGGTTAGTTTGGTTTGAGCGATTCATGAGCCCGGAAAGCGCGATTGCGCGGGAAAAGCAGTTGAAGGGGTGGATTCGCGCGAAGAAGCTCGCTTTGATCGAAAAGAGCAATCCTACATGGAACGATCTGAGTGAAGGGTGGTATTTGGTCGATCCGACGGTGAACAAGCGCGGCGAACCGCTGCGTTCGAGTTGAAGAGTGCAAGAGCAAAAGCAAAAACAAGTACAAAAGCAACCGCAGGTCCTTCGACTGCGCAGGTCGCAAAAAGCGCTACCTGCTCCGCTCAGGATGACAGATTTGTGGGGGCGCTCAGGATGACAGAATTGTGGTGATTCGACCTATTTATGGGAACAAAACGAAAGGAGGGAGCCTAAACTCCCTCCCTTGATTTGTGGCGAAGCCGTCTGCCCCACCGCAGGTGGTTAGTCGTTGTAGTTAAGGCTTTCCAGCCCAAGAAACACCGCGCCCGAGCCTAGCTCCTCTTCGATGCGGAGCAACTGGTTGTACTTGGCGATGCGGTCGGTGCGGCTGACGGAGCCGGTCTTGATCTGGCCCACGCCGGTGGCCACGGCCAGGTCGGCGATGAAGGTGTCTTCGCTTTCGCCGGAGCGATGCGACATGACCGATGTATAGCCGTAGCGGCGGCCAAGCTCAATGGCTTCCAGGGTCTCGGTCACGGTGCCGATCTGGTTGACCTTGATGAGAATGGAGTTGCCCACGCCCTCGTCGATGCCGCGCTGCAAGCGCTTGACGTTGGTAACGAAGATGTCGTCGCCGACCAATTGAATGCGGCTGCCCAGCTTTTCAGTCAGCAGGCGCCAGCCCGCCCAGTCGTCCTCGGCCAGGCCGTCTTCGAGCGAGACGATGGGATACTGGCGGGTCCAGTTGTCGTAGAAGCTGACCATCTCTTCGCTCGTCAGCTCGCGCTTGTCGCTCTTCTTGAAGACGTACTTCTGCTTCTCCTTGTCGTAGAATTCGCTCGACGCGGGATCGAGCGCAATGGCGATCTGCTCGCCGGGCTTGTAGCCGGCTGCCTCGATGGCCTCAAGAATCAGCTCGATGGCTTCCGTGTTTGACCGAAGCGAGGGAGCAAATCCACCTTCGTCGCCCACCGCGGTGTTATAGCCCTTCTTCTTGAGCACGCCCTTGAGGGTGTGGAAGGTCTCCGCGGCCCAGCGCAGCGCGTCGCTGAAGCGCTCCGCGCCTACGGGCATGATCATGAATTCCTGAAAGTCCACATTGCTGTCGGCATGTGCGCCGCCGTTGAGGACGTTCAACATCGGGGTAGGAAGAATGCAGGCGTTGATGCCGCCGAGATAACGATAGAGCGGAATCTCCAGCGTCTGGGCCACGGCGCGGCTGGCGGCCATTGAGACGGCGAGAATGGCGTTGGCGCCCAGCTTTGCCTTGTTTGGCGTGCCGTCCAGGGCAATCATGGTCTGGTCGATCAGACGCTGGTTGGCCGCGTCCATGCCTTCGAGCTCGGGCCCGATCACGGTTTCAACGTTTTCCACGGCCTGAAGCACGCCCTTGCCCATGTAGTGGCTCTTGTCGCCGTCGCGCAACTCCACGGCCTCATGCTCGCCGGTGGACGCGCCCGAAGGCACAATGGCGCGGCCCAATGCGCCGCTCTCAAGAATTACGTCCGCTTCCACGGTCGGATTGCCACGCGAGTCCAATACCTCGCGGGCGCGAATAGCAACAATCTCAGTCATATCGGTCCTCGCAATGCGGTGCTGTAGCCGGTCATTCAGTTTGGGACGGCGATCCACGGCAAGAGTCTCTCCGGCGGCGCTTTGAATCGATTCCAGAAGCTCATGCACGCAGCAAATCCTTTCTCCGTCCAACTCGAAAAAGTGCGTATCTACCCCATGAATTCTAACAAACCGGGCCACCACGCACCGTGCAAAGGCGGCCATAGATCAGGGCAATCGCATTTGGATTCTGCTGAACCGGCTTTGACACTTGCAAGCCGAGAATCGAGACAGAACCCGGTTATGCAACGTGCCGCACAACCTCGCGCTGCCGCTGAACATGGCCATCAACAGCTTACAAAATAGGCTCAAAAGGCTCCTTGCAATGAGAATCTCAACATGCTGGATCGGTCGAAGTCCAACTCAACAGGCAGTTGACGCTATCCTGAAATGCGATTTCCCCTGCGTGTTTCCACCGGCAGATGCCTCCGGGACGCATCGGAAAATCCGTTTCAGGCCCCTTGCCGTCCCGCACTCCGTGACAACTATGGAATAGCTACGTTATAAACATCTTTACAGCAAATTCAGGCGCCAGGCCGTTTTTTTAGGATCCGCGGTCCCCAGCGACAGGTTTTCGTCTGCTGGGGTGGAAGGCCGGGACTTACGCAACAACCGCTAAAAACATCGTAAAAGGGAGATCCGAAAGCTATGACCACCGCTGTCGCTGGTAAGGGTTTGGAAGGAATTGTTGCGGCCAACTCCGGGATCTGTTGGATCGACGGAGAAGCGGGCGTACTGTCTTATCGCGGAATCGACATCCACGAATTGGCGGAGCATTCGACCTTCGAGGAGACCACTTATCTGCTGTGGAACGGCGTTCTGCCCAACCAGTTGGCTCTGCGCGAGTTTCAGTCGCAACTGTCGCTGGCCCGGAGCCTGGACTTCCGCATCGTCGATATGTTGCGCGGCATTCCCGCATCGGCCACGCCCATGGAAGTGCTGCGCACGGCTGTCTCCGCGCTCAGCTTTTACGATGCCGACGAGAAAGACAACTCCCACGACGCCAACGTCCGCAAGTGCTACCATCTGACCGCGCAAATGGCCATGATCGTTGCCATATACGACCGCCTCCGCAAAGGACTAGAAGTGGTGCCGCCCGATCGCTCGCTCAACCACGCCGCCAATTTCCTTTGGATGCTCAATGGAGTCCGCCCCTCGGAGACCGCGACCCGCACGCTGGACCTGGCGCTGGTGCTTCACGCCGAACACGAGCTGAACGCTTCCACGTTTGCCGCCCGCGTCATTGCCGCCACCCTGGCCGACGTTCATTCGGCCGTCACTGGAGCGATCGGCGCGCTCAAAGGCCCGCTGCATGGCGGCGCCAATGAAGGCGTCATGCGCCTGCTGCTGACCATCGACAAACTCGGCGCCGATCCAGTCGAATACGTGAAGAACATGCTGGCCGCCAAGCAGAAGATCTCCGGATTCGGCCACCGCGTCTACAAGACAGAGGATCCCCGCGCCACCCACCTGCGCAAGATGAGCGAGCAGCTCGGCAAGGACGCCGGGGTGCCCAAGTGGTACGAGATGTCGCGCGCCATCGAGCTTTACATCAACTCCGACAAGAAGCTGAACGCCAACGTGGATTTCTACTCCGCCTCGACCTACGCCACGCTGGGCATCGACATCGACCTCTATACGCCTATCTTCGCCATCAGCCGCATCGCCGGCTGGGCCGCCCACGTCATCGAGCAGTTGGACGACAACCGCCTCATCCGTCCCCGCGCCGAGTACATCGGACCGCCGTACCCCTCGCCGTATATTCCAATGGATGAGCGGGGGTAAAACTCGTCAGGCAGCGAGACTGTTTGCAAGTTTCAGGTGTCAAAGGGGCAGAGGCTCACCCATGAAGACGAAGCTTGTTCTTGCCCTGTTGAGTACTTGCGTGGTTGCGGGCAGCGCCGCCGCATTCGCAGAAACCCTTTATCCCGTCCAGGGACCACTGGCAGCGCAGGCGTCGCCGCCGGCCATGAAATTGAACTTCCATGGATCCACTTCGGGGAATTTCTCTCTGGTCCAGACCAGCGGAGAGACTTTCCAGGGAAAGTGGGCTTCTGTCACTCCGGCTTTCGTAAACAACAAAACGCCGGAAAACCCAGCCAGCTACTTGCCGCAACCCAATCTGGCCTTCGCCTGGGATGCCGTCTACGGGCAGGGGTACTTTGTGGGCCAGGTTCTCGGCACGCGCATCAGGCAAGCTGTCGCAACCGGCGATAAGGGCACCGTGGTTCAGGTGGAGTGCCTGTACGGGGATCAGCGTTTTCCTGGCGTTCCGAATTTCGGATTCAACGGCGTAGCGGTCGATAGTAAGGGCAACCTATACAAAGTGGTCTTCCCGTAGCAGCAGACAGACCCACTCAGGTTCAGGCGTCACCCCTGCCGCGCCAGCGGAATAAGCACCGTCAGCCGCTACGCTCAGGCTGCCAAGAAATCTGTTGAAAAACTGACTCGAAGCCAAGATTCGGCTCTCGGGGGGGGGCTAAAGAGGCTGCGGAGAAGCTCTATTCTTGCACGATCCGGGGATGGATTGACTTTTCCGCAACCTGCTGAGGATACTGACAATCGCCGACCAGCCACCGATCGCCGACGGCTGAAAAACCACACGGCTATGCGGCCGGCTTGAGGCTCTTCACGCTCACCTGCGGAATCGCCGGGTGCAGACCCTGCTTGTTCGTGTCGTGGGTGCCCAGGTATTGCAGCACATCGTTGATTGAATCTTCAAAGCGTGAGCCGGTCTTGTGGGTGGCTTTTACGCCCTTGGCCACAAGCTGGCAAACTTCAAAACGGTTCATTCCCTGCGCAAGCGCGCGGTGGATCTTGTCGGAACGCATGACGAACTCCGGTCAACAGGTGGTTGTTGCGTGGGGTGCGGAGCTCGTCAGGAGCGGTAGGACGGCCGGAGCCGAGCAGGCTAGTCAGATTCTGGTCTTTCTTCATTGTACGCTGGAAACGGATGGGATGCCGTTCTAACCGCTAGCCAAGGCCACGAGCATGATCTCGGATGGCGATGGTGGGCCAATCGAGCACAACTGACCCATTGAAATTCCCCGCATTTCGCCGTATGATAGCGATGCAGACGAATTTGTCCGTCATGGTTGCCGTGTCCAGGCCGGCTGGCGGAGAGAGGAGTGGGCTTACAGCCCACTTTTTATTTGCGGCAAAAGCTGGGGTTGAGACCCTCGAAATAGCCGCCAAATGGTTTGGGCAATTGGGCGGCGTGGGAGCGGGGCCCCCGGCGAGCGGCTTTTGCTCGCTGGGGTGTTGGGAACGATGGCAGTCAAGCTGGACGAAATTCGGGCGGCAGCGGCAAGAGTGGCCGTCTCGCATGGGCTGGACGTGGTGGACCTTGAGTTCATCGGCCCTGCAAAGGAGCGAACCCTCCGCATTTACCTCGAAAAGAATGCCGAGGGCCGCGCGCAACTGAAGGCGGCAATCGCGGCTGGGGCGGAGGATCTACCAGAACGGCTGGTCGAGGGAACGCTGAGTGTGGAGCAGTTGTCTGGCATTACCCATGAGGACTGCGCAGGGTTCAGCCGCGATTTCGGGGTCCTGCTGGATGTGGAAGACCTGATTCCCGGCGCGGAGTACACGCTGGAGGCAAGTTCTCCAGGCCTGGATCGCAAGCTGGCCAGGCAGGAAGAGTTTCAACGGTTTCAAGGAAGCCTGGTCAAGATTCAGACCTTTGAGCCGATCCGCAACAACCGGCACTGGCAAGGGCGATTGCTTGCCGGGGCGGAAGTGGAAGCAGGAAAGACGATTACGCTCGACTTAAACGCGGTCAAGCAGAACAGCAAGACGAAGAAGACAGGCGTCAGCACGGTCGAAATTGCGTTCGACAACATCGAAAAGGCGCAACTGGTACCGGAGATTTGAAGAAGCAGGGACCAGGGACTGGTCCCTCAAACAACTGAACCGGCATGGGCCGCAATCAGGCCGTGCCGACTGACAAGCGAGAGAGCAAGAAAAGTATGGCCACCAGCGTTTTGTACCAGAGCATCGAGCTCCTGAGCCAGGAGAAGGGCATTGACCCCGCCATCGTCGTAGGCGCCGTCGAGGAGGCCATCGCCCTGGCCACGCGCAAGTTTTACAAAACCCAGGAGAACATGCGCGGCGAGCTGAACAAAGAGACCGGCGCAATCACGGCTTATATTTTCAAGACGGTGGTGGCCGACGCCGCCGCGGTCGAAGACCCGCTCAACCAGATCACGCTCGAAGAGGCCGGCGAACTGGCCCCCGGCGTTGAAGTGGGCAGCGAGATCCGGCTTTATCGCGACACCAGTCCGCTGGGCCGCATCGCAGCCCAACTGGCCAAGCAGGTCATCTTCCAAAAGGTGCGCGAAGCCGAGCGCGACACGGTTTTCAACGAGTACGCCCACCGCGAAAACGAAGTCCTCAACGCCACGGTGAAGCGGATCGAGGGCCAGGACATCATCTACGACCTCGGCAAGGCAGAAGCCCGTTGCCCCAAGCGCGAGCAGTCGCGGCTCGAGCAGTTTTCCATCGGCGAACGGGTGCGCGTTGTGCTGCTGAAGGTGGACCGTGCTGCCAAAGGCCCGCAGGTGATTGTTTCGCGCGCCGCTCCTGAATTGGTTTCGAACCTCTTTCAGTCTGAAGTCCCAGAGATTTACGACAACACGGTGACCATCCGCAATATTGCCCGCGAGGCCGGCGAGCGCACAAAGATCGCCGTCCAGAGCCGCGACAAGGACGTTGATCCTGTCGGCGCTTGCGTCGGAATGAAGGGCATGCGCGTGCAGTCCATCATTCGCGAACTGCGCGGCGAAAAGATCGACATTATCGAGTACAGCGACGAGATCACGACCTTCGCCCAGAAAGCTTTGCAGCCGGCCAAGGTGAGCCGCGTTTCGATATCCGATCTAGCCGGCAAGCAGCTCGAAGTCATCGTCGACGACACGCAGCTTTCTTTGGCCATCGGCAAGAAGGGCCAGAACGTCCGCCTGGCGGCCAAGCTGCTGGGATGGAAGATCGACATCAAGAGCGAAGAGGAGAAGCGCCAGGAGGTCGAGCAGCAGATGCAGGCCTTGTCCGGCGGTCCTTCTACGCCGATCGAGCAGGTCTCCGAGCTCGGCGACGGCATTATTCAGAAACTTGTTGCTGCCGGCATCACGACGGTGGAAACCCTGGCCGACATGACTCCCGAGCAGTTGGAAGAAATCCCCGGTATCGGCGAAAAGACTCTGGAGCGCATCAGCGTTGCCGTGCGCCACTACTTCGGCCATTTTGAAGAGGGCGAAGAGGGACACGTGCCCGAGGGCGATGGAGGCGACACCCCAGAGACGGAAGACGCCGAGTCGGAAGTGCCGGAAGAAGCTCGCCAGGCAGTTCTGGACACAGACCAGGCGGAAGCTGAGAACGACGCCGCAGTCATAACGGAAGCGGAGAACGTCCGCGCAGCCGAGGGAGAAACCGAAGACCGTACCGCGGCCGAGGCTGCAGTCGAGAACATGCCGGACGAAGCGGAAGTCAAAACCCTGGAAGACCGGCCAGCCGAATCGCTGGAGCAGGATGCTCAAAGCGCGGAGCAGCCGTTGCTGGAAGAGATTGAAGACGCAAGCGCAACATCGGACGAACGTGCGGACAAAGAGGACGGCGCATAACATGCGCGTCCTTGAATGCCGACCGGGCGAAAATCGAATTCGCAAGAACAGCCATTGCCATGAGGTAGCTATGAGCGACTAAGGGCCGTGGGAATCACATTTGAAAAGAGGCGGATGAGTAAGGTTCGTATCAACGATCTCGCGCGCGAGATGGAAGTCAAAAGCCGTCAGATTCTTGACGTATTGGTGGAACTCGGCCTGGACAGCGGCAAGACCCACTCCAGTTCGCTGGAGGATTACGAGGCGGATAAGGTTCGCGCGCAGTTTGAGCGTGGATCGCGGCCGGGTGGCCAGGGTGGCTCCGCGTCTTCGCGCTCTTCTCAGGCCATTACGCCCAAAATCGATCTCTCACACGTCTCCAAGCCCGGCGACGTGATGAAGGCCATACTGGCCACAAAGCAGAAGGAAGAAGAGGCTGCGCGCCAGAGCCATCTGCCCCAAGCGCCCCTCCGTCCGCCGCCACCGCCGCCGGCCGTGCCTCGGCCCGCTACTCCAACAGTGGCTGCCGTGGCGCCACCAGCGCGGCCGGAACCGCGCAGGATCGTTCCTCTGCCGCGTCAGGCTCCGCCCATCGTTGTTCCTCCGGCTCCGCCTGCCATTGCTTCGCGGCCACCCGCCGGTCCGGTGGTCGCCAAGGCTCCTGCGGGCCTCGTCGCCCCGGTACGGCCTGTCGTGGTCGTTGCGCCGCCTCCAGCCGCAGTTGCGGTCAAGCAGCCGATTGCGGTGGCCTCACCGCCAGTTCACGCTCCCACTCCGGCTTTGGTTCTGCACGAGGACCAGCCGCGCGTTGCCGAGCAGCCATCCGCCGTCAAGCAGCCGGTCGCTTCTGCGGCTTCTGTTGTGTCGCCGGTTGCGGCGCAGCCCGAGGCCATCCCCGCGTCCCCGCCGCCTGCGCCGTCCTCCTCCGCAGTTGAGACCGCTGGCGTTGCCGCATCTTCCATCCAACAAGACCAGACACCCGCGCCGGAAATCGACGCGTCAGTCCTCTCTGTTGAAGTCGAGGCTGCATCCGACGGCCAGCCAGTTCCTGTCACGCCGCGTCGCGGCCATACCCACACCGCATCGCCTACCGCAGCCTTGCCTGCGCGCCGCATGGTTATGCCCCAGACCGGCCCGCGCCCCGTTTACAAGGCGCCGATTGTTGTTCCAACTGCCCCCATCGCGGGAACCGGCAACCAGGCTGCTGGCGCGGGAATTCAACGCGGCAAGCCCATCTTCGACCGCAACAGGCCTGCCAGCGGTCCAGGCAGCTATCCCCAACGCACCCCAGGCGGCCCTGCTGCGCCTGCCGGCCAATTCCCGGGCGGCCCCCGCCCCAAACATCCCACGCGTACCACTCCAGGCGGTTATGCCGGAACCGGAGCTCCCGGCGCTCCCGGCGCACGTCCAGGCTTTGCCCCGCGCCCAGGATTTGGACCACCACGGCCGGGTGGCTTTGGCGGCCCTCCACGTCCAGGCGGGGCCGCGCCGCCAACCGGAGAGGCCCCGCGCCCAGCGCGCGCGCCTTCAAGAGGCCGCGGCGGTCGCCCGCAGTATCCCAAGACCAAAGAAGGCCCGATGAAGGGCTTTGTGCCGCCGCCACGCTATGGCGGGGTGCAATACGGCGGCGAGCCGCTGCCCATCACCCGCGAAATTACTGTCACTGAGGGCATCAGCGTAAAGGACCTGGCTGAAAAGCTCGATGTTCGCGCCAAAGACCTCATCGCCACCCTGCTCATGAGCGGCGTCTTCGTCACTGTTAACCAGTCCCTCGATGCCGAAATGGTCAAGGATGTCGCCGCCAAGTTTGGCGCCGCCGCCACCGTCATCAGCTACGAAGAGGAACTCGCCAACCAGTCCATCGAAGAGGTCCTCGAAGCTGAAAACACGGGCGAGCTGGAAGTCCCGCGTTCCCCCGTCGTCACCGTGATGGGCCATGTCGATCACGGCAAGACCTCGCTGCTTGACGCTATCCGCAAGACCGACGTGGCCGCGGGCGAAGCTGGCGGCATCACCCAGCACATCGGCGCCTACAAGGTGAAGTTTGCCAAGGAAGGCTCTCCAGCTTCCGGTCGCGAGATTGTCTTCCTCGATACCCCCGGCCACGAAGCCTTTACGCGCATGAGAGCCCGCGGGGCCAAAGTCACTGACATTGTAGTAATTGTGGTGGCTGCCGACGACGGCGTCATGCCTCAGACCCTGGAGGCGATCGATCACGCCAAGGCCGCTGGTGTCCCCATCATCGTCGCCGTCAACAAGATTGACAAGCCAGAAGCCAATCCCGATCGCGTCAAAAAGCAGCTTGCCGATCGCGGACTGATTCCCGAAGAGTGGGCAGGCGCCGGTCAGGAAGGAACGGTTTTCGTCGAGGTCTCGGCGAAGAAGCGCCTCAACCTCGACCTCCTGCTCGAAATGATCTGCCTGGTATCCGACATCCGCGCACCCAAGGCCACTCCGGGTCGCAAGGCTGTGGGTTCTGTGATCGAGGCCAAACTCGACCGGGGCCGAGGCGCTGTGGCCACTGTTCTGGTCCAGGATGGAACCCTCCACCTCAACGACAGCTACATCGTCGGTAACACCTTCGGCAAGGTCCGCGCCATGTTCGACGATCGCGGCCGCCCCATCGAAGTGGCAGGTCCTTCTACCCCGGTTGAAGTTCTGGGTCTGGAATCCATGCCCGACTCAGGCGATACGTTCCTGGTTGTTGCCGACCGCGACAAGGCCAAGGGCATCGCTCAATACCGCAAGATGAAGGAGCGCGACTCTCAACTCGCCAAGAGCTCCCGCGTATCGCTGGAAGGCTTGGCTGAACAGATTCGCATGGCCGGCGTCAAGGATTTGCCCCTCATCATCAAGGGCGACGTCACCGGCTCGGTCGAAGTGCTGGCCGACTCTCTGGTCAAGATGTCTACCGAGAAGGTGCGCATCAAGGTCATCCACTCGGGTGTCGGCTCCATCACGGAGAGCGACGTCCTGCTGGCCACGGCCTCGAACACCATCATTATCGGCTTCAACGTTCGTCCGGAGCGCAAAGCCGCTGAACTCGCTCAGCAGGAAGGCATCGAAATCCGCCTGCACTCCATCATTTATGAGTTGCAGGATGAAATCCGCCTGGCCATGCTTGGACTCCTCGATCCAACCTTCAAGGAGAACTATCTTGGCCGTGCCGAAGTCATCCAGGTCTTCCGCATCCCCAAGGTCGGCACCATCGCCGGCTGCCGGGTTCAGGATGGCGTCATCCGCCGCGATGCCGAGATCAAGGTCATGCGCGGAACCGAACAGGTATTCAAGGGCAAGATAGGCTCCCTCAAGCGCGTCAAAGACGATGTTCGCGAAGTTACCAACGGCATGGAGTGCGGCATCGGGCTGGGCGGCTTCAACGATCTGAAGGAAGGCGACCTGATCGAAGCCTTCTCCACCGAAAAACTGGCCGCCGACCTGGGGGCCCTGACCACCGCCAAGGCATAGCCCAACTTACTAGGGCCTGTTCCCACTACTGGCGCCATCCACACCAGTAGTGTGAACAGGCCCTAGCAAAAGCAAACCGGCCCACTCCTCCTCGCGAGAAGCGGGCCGGTTTTTTTCTAGTCGTCCGCCGACTTCGCCGACCCCCATGGAGATGAAACTGGGTGCCCCATCCTTGCGACGTAGTTGTTTCTGTCGCAAGGGTGGGATGCGACAATGTCCGATACCCGTTTCGGATCGTCGAGGTCTGTGCTGTCCCACCCTTTTCACGATGAGACTGTGGAAAGGATGGGGCACCTGGCCGCCATTCATTGAGTCCAGCTTCAGCCACGAGTTATAGGCGTAGCTCTGGCCGCCGCTCCAGATCGCATCGCCGTATGCGTCGTAGCTCTCGTCCTGTGACTGATCGTCGGCGTCGAAGGTGTTCGACGAGGAGCCGACCTGGCTACATCAATCACTGCGAGAGTTTGCGAGGAGATGGCATTTCGCGGCTTCCTGCAGCGCCAGTTCCATGCACTGAGCGGAAATATTGTGGTGGCTGTGCTGTCGCAGGGCTTGGTATTTGGCCTCTTTCACAGCTACCAGGGTTGGAAAAACGCTGTCGTGATCACTGTGCTCGGCATAATGTCTGGGGCGCTCGCCGCATGGCGCGGGAATCTGCGCGCCAACATGGTCGTCCACGCATGGGCCGACGTTTGGGAGGGCTGGCTCAAATTCCTCGTTTGGAGGTAGACAGCCGATCAAGCCAGCCTTGCACTCCCAACGGATCGATTGCTCCCGCTAACATCCACTTTGTGCCCGTTTGCGCCTACCGCTCTATAATCGCCGCATGTCGTTCTTTGCCGATCCACGACGGCGGTCCATTGCTCTGCTTGGAAGCGGGGTGTTTCTGGTGCTCGCCTTGCTCGGCGCGTTCCAGGCGTTCAATACCTCGAATGTCGGTTTTCTCAACCCGGAGACATCCGGGGAGACGCTGGTCTTTACCGGCCTCACCGTGGTGGTGTTCCTGCTGCTGCTGGTTTTGCTGATGCTGCTGCTTAGGAACATCCTGAAGCTCTATGCCGACCAAAGCAGTAGCGCGCTGGGCTCGCGGCTGCGCACCCGGATGGTGCTGGGCGCGGCGTTGATCGCGCTTACCCCCGCAGTGTTCATGTTCCTGTTCAGCTTTCAGTTGATGAACCGGTCAATCGACCGGTGGTTCTCGCCGAACACGTCGGAGTTGCGCGAGGACTCTACTCGTGTGGTGCTGGAGCTGGCTCAATACGTTACGTCGAATGCGCGCGAGGAGGCGGAAGCGATTGCGACTTCCGGCGCACCAGACCGCGAGTTGCCACAGTTGCAGGAGATGCTTGAATCGCACCGCATTACGCTGGCGGGCGGGTTCGTTGTGGTTTACGGCAAGAATTTGCACGTTCTGGCCAGTTTTCAGGCCCCGGCGGAGCAAAGCCAGGCGAGTCTGCTTCCCTGGCTGGAAGGCGAGCGTGGAGCCGCCATTCCGCTCCACGGACCGCTTTCGGCCAACCTGCTTTCAGCGGCGCAGCGCAGCGACGAGCCGGTGATCCATGTGGCGGATGCGGAGTATGCCATCGGCATGTCGGCGACAGGTTCTGGCAACGTGGTGGTGGTGGCGCTGCCGATGCCGAAGGGACTGAGCGGGACAGCGATGCGCATCCGCTCCGGCGCGGACGCCTACTGGAAGCTGTTTCGATCCCGAAATCAGATCCGCACGATCTTTTTCCTGTTGCTGCTCCTGATTACCGTATTTGTATTTTTTTCCAGCGTGTGGCTGGCGCTGTTTCTATCAAAGCAGATCACGCGGCCCGTAGAGGCGCTTGCCGATGCCATGGATGAGATTGCTACCGGCAAGTACGATCATCGTGTGGCGCTGGTCGCGACAGGCGAGATGGGCGACCTTATTCGTGCATTCAATAGGATGGCGGCCGATCTGGATGCGAGCCGCCAGTTGGTCGAAAGTTCGTCGGCGCAACTGACGGCGGCAAACCTGGCCATCGAAGAGAGGCGCAGGGAGCTGGAGACGATCGTCGAGACGATTCCCAGCGGGGTAGTTACGCTGGACGGCGCAGGATTCGTGCTGCAATCCAATCGCGCCTTTGCGGCACTGATCGGGCGGCGCGAGGATGCGAGCCTTGCGGGGGAGCGCGTGGATTCGCTCCTGCCAGCCGATTGCGCTGAAGACATGGCAGCCGTGATCCGGCGCGGGCAGCGCATGGGCGCCGCATCCACCGAGATTGAGCTCCATGCAAGGGGCCGCACCTTCCATTTGGCTGTAACCAGCGCGCGGCTTGACCTGGCCAAGGGGAGAGCCGGAACCGTGCTGGTGGTTGAAGACACAACGGAGCTTCTCCGCGCGCAGCGGCAGTTGGCGTGGAAGGAAGTGGCGCAGCGGGTGGCGCACGAGATCAAGAACCCTCTTACGCCGATCGCCCTGTCAGCCGAGCGGATTGCCAAGCATCTGGACCGCGGGCAGCCGGACTCGCCTAACGTGATTCGCAAATGCAGTGAAGTGATTCTGGGGTGTGTTGGCACGTTGCGTACGCTGGTGGACCAGTTCTCGGCACTGGCGCAGTTTCCAGCGCCGCAGCCACGGGCCTGCGATCTTAACCGGGTTGCGGAGGAGGCGCTTGCGATGTTCTCGGGGCGGCTCAACGGCATCACCGTGCAGTGGAACCTCGAGCCGGACTTGCCCACGGTCCTGGCCGACCCGGTAGCGATTCGCCGCGCACTGGCTAACTTGATCGACAATGCAGCCGAGGCCATGCAGGGCAGCTTGCTGCGCGTTCTAGGAATTCACAGTTCACTCAGTAGCGAGGACGGCGGGTCGGTAGAGATTGCCGTCTCCGACACAGGCCACGGGCTTACCGATGAGATTCGGGAGCGGCTATTTCTGCCCTTCTACTCCACCAAGCACCGGGGCACGGGCCTGGGCCTTTCGATCGCGGCCAAGATCGTGCAGGAGCATGGCGGCAGCCTGCGCGCCGAGGGCAATAGCCCCAAGGGTGCGCGCTTTTTGCTGCGCCTGCCCTTGATGGAGCTGAGCGGGCAGGCGACACAGCCTGCGATTGAAGCCAGCGCAGCCGCGCAACTGAAGGGGTCGAACGCATGAATCACATTCTGGTGGTGGATGACGAAGCGGAGATTCGCAACTCGCTGGAAGAGATTCTGCGTGAAGAGGGCTACGCCGTAGCCACTGCGGGCACCGCGAATGAAGCAATGGTGCTGATTCAGGATGCGCCCTACGATGTGGTGCTGCTTGACATATGGCTGCCGGACCGGGACGGGCTGGACGTGCTGGCCGATATTCACCAGTTGGCGGTGGAGATGCGGCCAGAGGTGGTGATCATCAGCGGCCACGGGACCATTGAGACTGCGGTGAAAGCGACCAAGCTGGGCGCATACGACTTTCTGGAAAAGCCGCTCTCGCTGGATCGAACCTTGATTGTGCTCAAAAACGCGGTAGAGGCCCGGCGGCTGCGAACGGAAAACAGCGAATTCAAGCGCCAGTTCAATGTGGGGTCGGTGCTGACCGGCGCCAGCGTCCCGGTAAAGGCGCTGCGCCAGCAGATCAAGCTGATGGCGCCCACCAACGGCCGGGTGCTGATCTACGGCGAGTCGGGTACCGGCAAGGAACTGATCGCCCGCGCCATTCACGCCGAGAGCCTTCGCCGGGATCGCGTTTTTGTCGAGTTGAACTGCGCGGCGATCCCCGAAGCGTTCATCGAGGCAGAACTATTCGGCTATCGCTATAGCGCTCAGCCCGGCGGCCCCACCGAGCAGCGAGGGACACTGGAGCGCGCCGACGGGGGAACGCTCTACCTGGATGAAGTGGGAGATATGAGCCTGAAGACCCAGGCCAAGGTGCTCTCAGCGCTTGACGATCAACTGTTTACGCCGGTGGGCGGCAGGTTGCAGCTGCGCGTTGACGCGCGCCTGATCGCTTCAACAAACAAGGACCTCGAAGAAGAGATCGCCAAGGGTAACTTCCGCGAGGACCTCTTCTATCGGCTCAATGTTGTTCCTTTCTTTGTGCCGCCGCTCCGGGAGCGCAAGCAGGACATACCGCTGCTGGCTCGCGAGTTTCTGGGCGAGTTCGGGCGCCAGTATGGACGGCCGCGCATGGAGATCGCCGACGAGGCGCTGGAGACCCTCGCTCAGTACCACTGGCCGGGCAATGTGCGCGAGCTGAAGAACGTGATCGAGCGGGTGATGATCCTCAACCCCCGCGTGTTGCGCATCGAGCGGAAGCATCTGCCGCCACTGACCCACAAGGCCGGCACCCGCTCGACTGAGGAGTTCTCGACGCTGCAACAAGCGCGCGACACATACGAGCGCGAATACATACTCAAGAAGATCGAGGAAGCCCGCAACAACATCAGCCAAGCGGCGGAACTGCTGGGCCTGGAGCGAAGCCACCTTTATCGCAAGATGAAGGCGCTGGGTATCGGCGTGCGGGAGTAAGGGATATTCGAGTGCCCGTAGCCTCAGAGGAAGCTGCGGATGGATGGGGCACACACTTTCGAGGAAATGTGCAGATTCTGAAACTCTTAGGGTGCGACGTAAGCCGCAGACCTCAGTTCGTGCGGCGACTGCACAAGATTTTTGATAGACTGTTGCGTGTACAGGGCGGGAGTAGTTCAGTGGCAGAACGTCAGCTTCCCAAGCTGAATGTCGCCGGTTCGATCCCGGTCTCCCGCTCCATAAATTCAACAACTTACGAAGAGACCTAGAAACTTCTGCTCCATTCCTGCTCCAATCACATGAGGAAGAGGCTTTTTTCCAGTTGATTGACCGCCGGACGCCTTCGTTTCTGTAGGCGACTGTGTACACGTCTGGGCTGACATCGTCGTCAGTTTCTCATTCCACGTTCCCTTCGTCCCTGAACAGCCAAGTGGAGTTGCGCCTCCACAATGTTCATGTCGAGGCGCAACTGCTTCGCCGGGCATCCGAGGCCTTTCCCTATTGCGGATCGAGCGCGTGCGGAGTTTATATGACTGCATTTACAGTTGGAGCGCTAGCTCGGAACTGCGAGCAACGCGCCCCAGTTCAATCCCGCGCCGAATGCGGAGAAGACCAGGGGGCCGGTTAGAGCGGAAGCCAGCCCTTGGCGCCATTCATCGGCCGCAATCAGCAGCGAGGCCGATGAGGTGTTTCCATAGCGATCGATGTTGGTGAAGAACCGCTCCCTTGGCGCCTTGACGGCCGCGGCGACCCGCGTAATCAGGTTGAGATTGGCCTGGTGCAGCAGGAAGGCCTCGACGTCGGTGGCGGCGATTCGATTGCGGGTGAGCAGTTCGTTGATGGCGCGGGGCATCTTGCGCGAGGCTTGCAAAATCACCGCCGATCCATCCATGTGAAAGTGCCCGTCGCGGACAAACAAGATCTCCGCAGCCGCGCCGTCGGTAAACAGGCAGGAGTCCGCGATGCGGGCAAAACCCTTCTCCGCGTCTACCAGGGCAGCGCCTGCGCCGTCGCCGAAAAGGATGGCGGTATTCTTGCCTTCCGGAGTCAGGGAAACCCTGCGCGACATGATCTCAGCGCCCACCACCAGCACGCGGCCAAGCTTGGGCGCCAACTGCGCGGCCAATGCCAGCGCCATCAGCGACCCGGCGGAGGCTACGGGAATGTCGAGGGCGGGCGTGGAGGCAAGGCCGAGCGAGGCGGCGATCTGACTGGCGGGACCGGGGCAAAAACGGTCGCTCGATCCGCTGGCTACCAGGATCATTCCCAGTTCGGCTGCGGTTATACCAGCCTTTTCAAGGCAATTCTGCGCTGCCAGCAGACCGATGCCGGCAATCGTGTCCGCGTCAGTTGCGTAACGGCGCTCCTCAATGCCGGTGACTTCGAGAATCCATTCCGGAGTCGCATCCACCAGGGGCGCAACCTCCCGATTGCTCACGCGGCGCGATGGAAGCCACGATCCGAAGGCGCGCAGATAAGCCATGATTTATGCCTTGGCGGCAAGGTAGGCTTCTACCTTGGAGATGGTGTCGAACTTGCGAGCGGACAGGTCGGAGTCGGGAATCGCAACGCCGAACTCCTCCTCAAGGCCGGTGACAAAGTCGGTCAGCGCAAAAGAGTCCAACAGCCCCGATACAAATAACGACTCATCCGCGCCGGGGCTGATCTCTTTTCCGGTGACCTTCTGAAGAACCTTAAGGATTCGAGCTTGTGGTTCCATCCGTCGCTCCTTGTGCCGTGGTTTCGCTGCCTGCGGGGTTGCGTTCTTTATAGGCGTTGTATCCGGTCATCAGGTCGGCTATCAGTGCGTCTGCCAGCGCCCGGTAGCCCTCGCCGGTGAAATGCGTGTGGTCGGGCTGCGCCCAGCCTGCATAAACCCACTGCTGCATGGCCCCCAGGCCGCCCATGCGCTCTTGCTGGTCCCAATACGCGCACCCGTGAGTGCGGCAGACGGCGCGCTGAGCCTGGATAATGCGATCGGTTCCCGCGAAGGGATGCCATGCACGATGCAGGGTTGTGGAACGATCAGCCGGACCGACCACCAGAATGGAAGACTCCGGCACATATTGGTGGAGGGTGTCGATGATGGATGCGAAGGCCTGACGGTAAGTCTCCTCGTCCCAATAGGAACTGGCCGCTTCATTGGTTCCGTATGCCAATACGATCAGCGCCGGAGAGTTGTCCTTCAGATACCGGGAAAAGAGCGGCTGATCCCATTTGAGGATAAGCGGCGCTTCGGCTCCATTGATGCCGATCGACTCCCATGTTACGCCCGGCTGCGTAGCGACCCAGCCCAGCAGGGTCACGGGCGCGCGCTGCTCTGTACTCACTTCAAAATGGTGGTCGCCGGGCAGGCAAAAGTAGCTGAAGGTGCCGGGCCCGATGTCTGTTGCATCGGTCTGAATCTCAACCGGGTCGCCGCCGTTGTCACTGAATTGCAGGCTGCCGCCGCCGGGCTGTTGCAGGTACTGGAGTTCAAGCGTGGCGCAGGGTGCATCGAGAGTGACCCATTCTCTTGGGCGCTCGGTCGAGATGCTGATGCCACCCATGCCTGTTTGCGCGTCGCCGAGCTGCTGGAACTTGTTTCCCTGGGTCTTCCATCCCGCAGACTGTGAGCGCGAAGAGCCCAGAATCCTGTAACCGGCAAAAGGGTGCCCTGGGTATGAGTAGCCGATGCCGCCGTTGCCGAACTGATCCTGAAAAATGCGACGGGCTTCGCCGGTAAACATGTCTGCCGCAGTGTGCGAGTCGCCAAATTGCAGTACCCGCACTGTGGTGGTTTGCAGTTCCGAGGCATGGACGGACGACTCATGGGAGGCTAGCTGGGCATAGAACCCGTCGAGCGCAGAGGCGTATGCGATGGCCTTCGGGGCGGGTTCCTTGAGCTGGGTTCCGATTTCCTCGACGAGCGCCGCCTTGCGGGCCGGGTCGATTCGCGGTCCGAGAGAGTAGCGCACCCGGCTGCGGGCATGGGATCGAGTCGCTTTGCCGGATGTTGCGCGGGCGGGCTTGGCGCTGGTTGTCGCCGCCTTAGCGGCTGCGGTGTGCGCGCCTTTTTGCGCTTTGGCGGACGAATGTCTTGCTGGCGCGGCATGATGCTTCTTTTTGGCGGGAGTTGCCGATAGCAGGGGTGCGCTCGTCAGCGCCAGAAGCAGCATGGCAGCCGCGGCCGCATACATCCATTTCGGAAAATGCCGGGTTGGAAGATGCCAGTTCATCCTTTTCTGGCCTTCTTTCCTGGGTGCCTGGCGGCAGGTTTGGATTGGGACGCTGCTTTGGAGACGTCTGCCTTGGGAGCGGCTGCGGGGGCTACGGCTGGCAGGGCAATTCCATGTTGCATCTTCCATCGATTGTATCCCAGGCCCAACTGATCGACGAAGAGGCCGGCAACGAGCGTGGCTCCCTGCGGTGTGGGATGAAGCAGGTCAGCCGTTACCAGCCGGGGACTGGCGGTGAACCAGCGGCCCATGGTTCCGTCGCCTCCCATTGCATCATAGGTGTCAAAGAAGGCGCAGTGGGTCTCGGCCGCTACCTCGCGCTGAATTCCGACGATCTCGGGGATGGTGCTCATGGTCTTGATCTCGTCGAGTCCGCTGCGCTCGCCGCGGTCCATGGGGCTCATCACCAGGATGGGCGTGCCGGGGGCAGCCACGCGCAGGCGCTGAATGGCCATACGTAACTCCGCCGCATACTGTTTGTGAACGAAGGAGCCGAAACTGCTTTCGTTGGAACCGTAATTGACAATGATCAGCGCGGGAGCAGCACGGTCAAGCTCCTGCTTCCACAGGACCGGCTGCAAGACGCGCGCCAGCACAGTGGTGGTTGCTCCATTGAGGCCCAGGCTGCTGTAGAGCACGCCGCTGGAGCCGCGGCGGAAGTCGGCGCCAAACAGGGTTACGCTCCCCGATGTGGGCCGGATGGAGACGGCTTCGGTTCCGGCGGGCAGTTCCACGTGGACCGAGGCGGTTGCCTGGGTGTCGGCAGAGGTCGTCTGGTCGATGATCCGCTGGTCGTCAGCCTCCACGGCAAACGAGCCGCCGCCGGGTTTCGCCAA
>Ga0302197_10001126_pt1 | contig 26604 bp, 15 predicted proteins | sample II_Bog_N2_1_FD_193526 | JGI IMG/M metagenome (GOLD analysis project Ga0302197, IMG submission 193526) | Peat permafrost microbial communities from Stordalen Mire near Abisko, Sweden - II_Bog_N2_1 | ecosystem: Environmental > Terrestrial > Soil > Wetlands > Peat | place: Sweden: Abisko...
CAGTAACAAGGAGACCACCATGCGACTCAGGATCAAACACATTTTCGCCCTGCTGTTGACCATTGCCGCGGTCTCCGCCGCCCAGGCCGTTGCCCAATCTGGCGCCCAGCCCGCGCCCCAAAGCGGTAGCCCCGATAAGTCATTCCGCGGGGAACTGGAGATGGGCTACAGCTATCTGCGCAGCAACGCGCCTCCGGGCGGCTGCGGCTGCTTCAACCTCAACGGCGGCAACGCCACCTTTGCCTGGCCTCTTAACTCGGGAAGCTTTGCGCTCGCGGGCGATGTAACTATCGCCCATGCGGGCGCAGCCGCCAGCACCGGCGACAGCCTGACTCTTAGCACGTTCACGGCGGGCGGCCGCTATTCGCCTAAGTTAGGTAAGTCGGCTGTGCAGCCCTTCGGGCAGGCGCTGGTGGGATTAGCACACTCCAGCGGCACACTGGTGCAGGGAGCGAACCCAGGCGCGGCCAACGCCGGCGCGGCCTTCGCCGCCAACCTCGGCGGAGGCCTCGACCTGCGCGCCAGTCCACGCTTCTCGGTGCGGCTGATCGAAGCAGATTACCTGCTGACCACCTTTGACAACGGATCCAACAACCACCAAAACAACCTGCGCATCGGCGCCGGCGTGGTGGTTCACTTCTAACCGCCAGCCGAGTTCACTCTTGCGACACGCTCGACGGGTCGAAAGCAAAGACAAAGCCAAGAGAGCGGGGGAGCGCGAGTGAAAACCGTAGCTCGACCCAACCTCAGAAGGTTTACCCCATCAACGCATGTCTTGCCCGCTTCCCGGACGCCTGCCAACGCCGCACAATTTCGTAGGCAATCACCGTTGCGTAGGTCACTGAGATCCACACGCAGACCTCTTCGATGGGCAGACGGCTCCATGCCGTGATGCGCACACCCACCATGGCCGCATCCTGGAAGCCCCACCACCCGTATGGCACGGCCAGCGTTACCTCCCAAAGCAGGCTGGTCAACAGGATTATGAACAGCGTCAAGCTCAAGGCGCGCCAATTGATCACCGGCATCGCCGAGGGCAGCAGTGCCGCCGAGGGCCCCAGCGCTCCAACCACAAGAAAAGTGAAATACCCCGGAAATCCAGGCTTCGTCACAAATTCCCACCGATACCAAATGGCCGCTGAGATAAGCGCCACCGCCCAGGCCAGCGACTGCGGGTGAAAGCGGAGTAGACGGTCAAACTGCGCTCTTTCCTTGGCATCTGACGGAATGCTATAGGCCGCCAGCCAATATTCATCCATCCAGATATAGATCAGCAGTACAGCCACGAATCCCGTGAAATAGAACGCATACTCCTCGATGGGCACACCACCGCCCAATGCCGGTGCGGTAATGCCTAGTGTCGCGCCGGAATTGGGGAATGTGAAGAACCTTCGGGCAAAGAAGAAATCCAGACCCGCTCCCAACGGAAACAGAATGCCGATGGTGAGTCCGAAGGCCCTTTTCGATATTTTGACGCCCTCCAGCGGAACGAGCCAAAGGCCGATGGCAAGGATCGGAACGATGAACAGCAGTAAGCTGACCGTGTACCCGTAAGCAGAGGCGTTGGGCGCCTGTGCGCCGTCGGCCGTGGGTGCGCGCGTCGTAAGAAGCGTCAGTGCTGCGGGAAGAGCGACCATCCCCAGCATGGCCAATACCAGCCGAAAGCTCGTGCGAGGCAAACTGGCGTGCGATGAACCTGTCATGGAAATGACCTCCCGAATCGATACGCGGATTGCAAAGTATGGGCAATATACCATCCCATCGATGCCCTGGTATCTGTTTTTGTCTTTTCCTTCCGTTCCATTTGTGTCACACTTGAAACTATGGGAAGCAAAGACAAAGGCAAGAAAGAAGTCAAGAAGGCGCCGAAACCCAAGCCAAAACCCGAGCCCGGCCGCAAGCGCGAAGGGTTCACCCCAGCCCCGCCGAAGTAGGGCATTTGTAGTTTTGACCCCTCCGGCGCGCCCTAATTGTACTCACGCAGAAAGGCCCTCCCGGTCCGTGGAGGGCTTTTCTGCTTTGTGGGGCAGGTGGCCAACTCATCAGCATCGAAGGATTGCCATGAGTCATGAGAAGCCGGGTGGCGAACCTAAGCTTGTGAAATCTTAACCTTCCCAACTAATGTGGGTGGGCGGTCTCCTCTTCATCGGTGACTGCGAACAGCCGCTTGAGGTCGGCTTCTGAATATGCCCGAACGAGCGGCTCGGTGTACTTTACCCGGTCCGTCTTGAGCATCGGCCACGACAGGGCATACTCGGTGAAAAAGGTCTTCAAGTAGGAAAGCCTGTTGTGGATGGTGCGGTCGTCCGTGCCCTTGTCCCGCATCCAGTCCATGAACTTGAGGATGTCCCAACGGGTCAGGTCAGCAGTAGGCTTGTCGCCTACGACAGCAAGAAAGTCCATCACCGCCCGGTTGTACGCCAAGAAGGTCTTGTGCTTCTTCGACTTCTTGACACGGTTGATGTACTCGGTAGCGGCGTCGGCCAGTTGAGGCTTCTCAGGTACATCAGACTGCGGGGAGTTCCGCCTCCCTTGGGCTTGAGGGTTGATTGCCGCCTTGCAGAGTTCAGATTGCATGTTGTTGAGGGCGACTTGGGCTGCGTCAGAAAAGTGGCCTGCGCTTCTGATACGCTTTCGAGCGTCCTCGAACCACCTAAGGTAGTAGGTTTGTCCGGTTGGAATGTCAATCAGTTTTTTGGGCGGGGTACAGTACGCTGCGGCACTGCGAATGTAGAGTCGAACAGCAGTGTTCGCTATAAAAATCCTCTGAGGGTTAATACTCAGAGGTTGGCGATTCGTACTAGATTATCGCACCAGTGACCGTATCTTGTTGATTCTAAATAATGGCGGAGGGATTCGAACCCCCGATAGCCTTGCGACTATGTCTGATTTCGAGACGGGCATACTATCTATTGTTATCAATCATTTAGAGGATGGGTGGTCACTTTTTGAGCTAGTTGGAATCGTCTTCCTGTCGTAGTGGCTCGCGGCCGCAGCGGTGGCACATGGGGATCTTTGAGTACATCCAGCGCATTGAGTAGCGGCCCTACGATGGCGACCCGCTGAATCTGCATCAAGCGAAACTCGCACAGGCAAGCGACTCAGCGCCTATCCCGTCCGAATGCAACAAGCCCGAGTTGCTCGCTCATGGCCAGCCACGCCAAATCGAAGGTACACACGACCCTGAGTATGGACTCTCGATGGTGCAACACGAGTTTGTCCGAGATGAACCCATACCGCTCTACATCTGGACGAACAACTCCAGCGATCACCCGATAGAACTCGGCTCGTGTGGTGCTGAACCGGCTTATTTGAAAGCTGGTGGCTTCGTTCTTTATGACGCATACGGCCATCGCGTACTCAATAAGCGCCAGACAGCTTCAGACAAGCAATGCAAAGCTGACCCCTCGGGATACTACAACCCGCTGGAATGCACACTCAACCTTGGCCCATTCTTGTTTCCAGCGCACACATGCGCGAATAGCCGCATCGATCTCACAAAGGACTACGAACTGCCTCCTGGCAAATACATCATAAGCACGCGCGACCCCGGCGATACCGCCTTTTGTCCTCGAAGGGATGACAAGCCACACAAGCCGAACCCAACAACGGACATCGGCTTCGAGGTCGTACAACCTTGATTTGCCCTTTCTGCTGCGATTCGCTGGAGAACCTCCATATCCGACGCTATACCGCTCAGAATCCTTAGAAGGTGTACCCGCTGTCGGTAAAGTAATGGCCGGAACACCCGATTCAGGTAAACATAAGCGTCTTTTGGTCCCGTGAACTCCCAGCAATCGGTGGCCGGAAGAACGTGAACCAGATTCAGCAGATGCTTCACAATGAATCCTGTACGCTCGCTAACCGGCTTTAACCGGTTTGGCCTTTTCGGTAGGGAGGGATTCATATCGCCATATAAACCATTGTAAATAAGCTGGATACAAAATCGCGTCAAATAAATACACCCAAAAGTACACCCTTCGAGAATTGACTGGTGTTCAGCCCACGTCTTCTGTCCCATAGACATCTGCCCAAAACCCTGCCTTTTTCCCCTCGAATATGTCCATGAAGCTTTTTCGGCATTGGCCGGCAGGCCCTACACGCTAGCGATGCTCAAAATGACCACCAAAATGCGTCGAATCGAATGGTGGAGCTGGTTGGGAGCGAACAGACGACCTCTTCCATGCCATAGAGCCAACATTAAGCATTTAAATGCTTACAAGACCCAAGTGGCTCCCTAAGTCCTTGTAAGCACGCAAGTCCCGGAGAACCTGCGTATCGCATAACGTATCGCGTTTCCAATTTACTGTCCGCGCGATCAGAGACACTTGCGACGCCGTACAGCTCCCGAATTCCTCATTCAAAGGCTGAATCCACCGTTCTCTGTTTGCATTCACGTGACACTGGCTAGCGAACCGTTGCCCTCATTTCCTTGCCCTCATAAACGATCTCGTTGTCCGATTTGCTAGTCATCTCGCCGCCAGTTCCGTGTCCGCTTCTAACCACTACAACCCGGAATGTGCGCTTCGCAACCATTTCCGGGAAGGCCCCTTCGCGTTTGCCAATCGTCAAGATGCTTGCACTGTCGTTCCAGCGAATGGGGATCACAGATTGCTGGCCTTTCTCGTAGTTATAGCCGTCGCCCGCATCCTCGTACAGATTGAATTCACCATCTGCTCCGCGATAGATGCGAAGTTCAATGGGACCATCAGGCTTCTCCGCGGCATATTCGATTTCCGGACCCATGGGCAAGATGGAACCCGCGCGGACGTATATCGGCATGCGATCCAAGGGCGCGTTGGCTTCGATCTCCTTGCCGCCTTCGGTTGAATCCCCGGTCCAGAAGTCATACCACCTGGGCGATGCGGGAAGATACACGTTGCGATGGGTGACGTTTGCCTTCAGAACCGGATTGACCAGAAGAGCAGGGCCGAACATGAACTCATCTCCGATATTCCAGGTTTCTTCGTCCGAGCGCCAGTCCATGACCAGCGGGCGCTGGATGGTGTAATCCTCGCTTGCGACCTTCCATGCAAGCGAATAAATGTACGGCATCAGGCGATAGCGGATCTTGTCATATCGGATCAGCGTTGGCTCGACTTTGTCGTAAGTCCACAGCTCGTTGTGCGCGCGATGGCCGTGAGTTCGGAATATGGGGCAGAACGCGCCGAACTCAAACCACCGCGCATAGAGTTCCTGATAGGCGGGCTGTTCAGTTGCTCCCGGAAACGCAGGCCAATAGCCCCCAATGTCGGTTGTCCAGTAAGGATACCCGCTGAGAGCGAGATTCAGGCCGGCGGGTACCTGATGTGAGAGCGCCCAATAGCTGGTAAACACATCGCCTGACCACACTGTTGCCCCGACGCGTTGCTGGCCGAGAAACGCGGAGCGCGTCAGCAGAAAGACACGCTTGCGGTCGTTTTCGGCTCGCCAATGATTTTGCACACCGAGCGTGTGCAGCAACGGAAACACGTTGGTATACTCGGCGCCGCTGCCGATAGCGAGTTGCTTGTTGCGCAGGATGGCATCTCCCATATGCGGCCAAACCTCTTCCGGCTCGGCGCTATCGAGCCAGAATGCGTCCCATCCTTGCGCAAGCAGTTTGCCGGGCAGACGATTCCAGTAGGTATCGCGCGCTTCCGCGCTGCTGGGGTCGTACACATGTGCTCCAGGAATCATGAGGTGTTTTTCTAAGAGGGTTTTATAGGTTTCCGATTCCGGGTCGAGCAGGCCCCAAACAGAAATCATCGCGTGCACATTCTCTTTATGCAGTGCATCTAAGTCCTTCGGCACATCATGATAATTGCTGTTGAAAATCGGATCCCCCTCTTTGTTCCACCAGAACCAGTCCTGCACCATTGCATCGAGTGGAATGTGTTCGTCGCGGTAACGCTTGGCAATGGTCTGAATCTCATCCAGCGATTCATACCTGTCCTTGGATTGAAAGAAACCGTAGGCCCACTTCGGCAGCATTGGCGTGTGTCCAGTCATGCTCCGGTATTCATGGATGATCGTATCCATCTCGGGGCCATAGATAAAGTAATAATCAATCGACTTGCCGGCAAGCGCGCTGAATGACAACTCAGTAGGGAAGCGATTGTCGACGTAGCTGAATCCCGCCGTGTTCCACATCAGCGCGTAGCCGCGGCTCGAGACCAGCAGAGGAATCGCCACATCGGTGTTGTTCTGTCCTAACTCGACGGTAGATCCCCGGTAGTTGAACATGCCGCTCTGGTGCTGGCCAAGCCCGTAGAATGCCTCGACAGGTGGAGGTGAAAACCGATCCTCGATCTGGTAGGTGCTCTCTCCGTTCACGCGTGCAGGCTCATAGGTTCGAGGAACGCTATCTCGTTCCCGCAGCAGAGTCTCTCCGTTTGCCGCGCGAAAAGTAAGATTGCCGCGCTCCATTCCCAGGGTAATGGTCAGCTTCGCCGTTGTGAGCTTCGCTGCTTTCTCGTCCTGCGCGAACTGAAACGGAGCTCCCGGGCAGGCCAGCGCTGCATCCAGCATCCAAGGCTGCGGCCCTGCTGGCGCGGATCCATCGGGCCATCCGAGAACGTGAATGAGCGAATCGCCGCAGACGGTAACATCGAGCGACTCAGCACCGACCGTTGCGTGGAACCCGCGCTCAGATCTCTGCACAGCCACTGGCGCCAGCGTGGGCTTTTCCTGGCCTGGCATTTGACTGATCGCACGTGGCGCGATTGAAAGCAGGATCAGCAATACCGGGATCGCGTGCTTGCGAGAGGTTCCAGGGAGTGCCGAAGGCGAGGATAAACTAGCAAATAGTCGAGAGATCATTGGAATTCACCTTTCAATGCATCCATTTAACAAATAGCTCTTCCGAAGAAGAATCTGGATTAGATTGCTACGCAGTCAGAAGGGCCTGTGACTCTCTGTCATGCCGGGCCAGGTATCGGTCCGGAAGGGGACGGCAGGCAGGCCCGCGCCGTTATACAAGGTCGCCGCTGGATTGGATTGCCATGCATAACGGACCTCCTGCGGGTTGGGAACCTCGGGCGAAGAGACTATGATCGTATCGCCCTCAATGCGGGCATCGGCCCAGTGCCATTTTTGATCCTTGCCAGCGACAGAGAACTCTTCCAGTTCTGCGCCCTTCACGACAAGCCCGCCGTCGGTATGGGTGAAGTGGATCTTGATTGAGTCCTGGAGCCTCTCGGCCGAGACGAACGTCGGCCCCGCATACACGACCTTTTTCCCGTATTGATTTGCCAGCGCGCAGAGGGCAAGCCGCTCGCCCACGGGCTGCTTATCCTGCGCATGGATGTTATCTGCGTCGCCGGTGTCGATGGTTTCGGCAAGACAGGAGTTGGGAATCGTGGCGGCTGCGATGGCCTGCGATTCGCGGGTTTCGGTCCACTCGTCTCCAGTCACCGGAACAAGGCTCCGAGGCTTGAAGGCGGGCAAGCCGACGATATAGAACGGGAAATCTCCCTGGTCGAAGAGCTTGCGCCAATCGGCAACCATCGCGGGCAGAAGCTTCCGATACTGGTAGCCGCGAGGTGAGTTCTGTTCGCCCTGGTACCAGATGGCTCCGGTGATCGCAAGCCGCGCGATCGGCCTGAGCATGCCCTCGTAGAGCACAGTCGGCATCACGGGCCAGTTCTCGTAGGCGATTGGGAGTTGAATCGGCGGACGCGCGTCCACGCTGACCTTGGCTTTCCATGCACCTGCAATTGGAATCGTGCTCTTGTCTCCCAATGTCATATGCAGTTCCTCTGGCTTGCCGAGAAAGCCGCCGTCGGGCTTGGTCTTGAGAACGCGGATGGCAATCGTGTTGCGCCCCGGCTTCAGAGCACTGTTCAGGAAGTAGACGCGCGGATTCTCCACCCAGGAGCTGCCACCGACCTCTTTCCCGTTGACGTATACCGTATCCATGCGCTCGATGGAGCCGAGGAAGAGCATCGTCCTTCCGGCGGGCAGCGGATCGGGCAGCACTAGTTCTTTGCGGAACCAGACCAGGGCGGGCTCGGCCGGTACGCCTAACTCGGCGAAGCCGCCGGGAATCGTGACGGTCTTCCAGTCCGAATCATCCAGCTCTGGACTTCCCCATTTCCCCTTGATGCCGATGTCGTACTCGTCGTACCAGTGCATGACAAAGTTGCCATACTGGGGTGCGTCGGAGGCGCCAAGCCTCTGGACTTCGGCCAATGGCACATCGAAGTCCTTGAGCGGGCGCAGGGCATCGGCGCTGGTCCAGGCTTCGGCAGGAGTGCCGCCCGCGGCATCGACAACCAGGCCGAGAGGCACGTGCGTCTCCTGATGCACCTTGCGCGCAAAGTAAAACCCGACCGCTGAGACCCAGTCCGCCGACTCAGGCGACAACACCGACCACTTGCCGCCGACTAGATCCGTATGCCGGTAAGCTGGGCTTCCCACGACCGAGAAGAATCGGATATTCGGGAAGTCGGACGTCTTTGCGTCCGCGGGCCCGGTGCGTGCGAAGCGCAGCGGCAGGCCCATGTTCGACTGGCCGCCGCAGAGCCACACGTCTCCCACCAGCACATTGTTAAGCTCAACCGTCTGGCGGCCGCTGATCTTGATGGTGTAAGGGCCACCGATTGGCGGTGGGTCGATCTTCACTTCCCAGCGGCGATCCTCGCCCGCGACGCCGGATGCCGTAACGTTGCCGATCTGAACCTGTATCTTGTCACCTGGTTCGGACCAACCCCAGATTGTATTTGGTTTGCCGCGCTGCAGAACCATGTTGTCGCCGAAGAGCGGGCTGATAAAGGGCTGCGTCTTGGGCACCGGCGGTGGCATCGGCGGCATGCCCGGAGTGTTCTGCGCCGAGGCGCTTCCGTTGAGTGCAAGGAGCATGCTGGTTGCCGCAACAACAAGGCGAATGAATTTGAACTTCATGATTCTGAGTCCTCTCCTGCCCAACAACCGATCTGTGCAATGCATCGAATGTCTTGGCCGCTTGCGGGGACATATCGGCATTTCACATTCGACGCCCTAGAGAACGGCCTTCACGATCGGAGGCAAATGCGATTATCCAACCTTTGCATGCACGATCCACTGCGGCTTTGTGCGAGCCTCCTCGTGAAGTCCTCGGCAATTCTACTCCGGCAGGTTCTTTGTCCCGGTCACCTGGAACGTCCCCGTCACCGCTGGCGCTCCCGTATCCGGCTGACCTCCGCCGATGGATACGGTATAAGCGCCTTCGGGAATGATCGGTTCACCCGCTTCGCTCACCATGCTCAAGTCGCGATCTTTCAGCTCGAAGCTGACTTTCTGCGACTCACCGGGCCTCAAGTGAATGCGCTTGAAGCTGCGCAGAGCCCGCAGGGGTGCACCGGGCACATTTGGGAAGCTGAGGTAGAGCTCCGCAACTTCATCGCCCTCGCGCTTGCCGGTATTTGTGACCGTCACTGCGGCGATAAGCGGATCGCCCGCGCCGATCGCGCTGCTCGGGAGCGTTAAATCGCTGTAGGAGAATGTTGTGTAGCTCAAGCCATAGCCAAACGGATAGAGCGGTTTGCCGTGGAAGTAGCGATAAGTGCGGTTTTGCATCGCATAGTCTTCAAAGGGCGGCAACTGTTCCAGACCGGTGTAGAACGTTACCGGCAAGCGGCCTGCGGGATTGTTCTTTCCGGAGAGTGTTTCGGCAACTGCCGAGCCGCCTTCTTCGCCCGCATACCAGGACTCGAGGATCGCGTTTGCGTGTTCGTTGGCCCAGTTCACCGCGAGCGCACTACCATTCGCCAGCACAAGAACCACAGGCTTCCCTGTCGCCGTCACAGCTTCTAGCAACGCCTCTTCAGGTTTCGGAAGATCGATGCTGGTGCGGTCGCCGCCCTTGAATCCGTCCTCGTTGACCGGCATCTCTTCCCCTTCCAGATCGCCGGTAATGCCGAGAACAGCAACCACAACGTCAGCGTCCCTGGCTGCCGCGATCGCCTCCGGGCTGGGCTTGGGGTCGTACTTTGTCCAGAACGCCTGTGCCTCGACAGGTCCTTTCTCGTTCAGCTCATACCTGACCTTGAGGGCCACTTTTTTGCCCTTCTCCAGGAGAATGTGACCGGCCTTTGCCGCAGCGTGTTCGGCGTCGAGATACTCCATGGCCAGTGGCTTGCCATCGACCATGATCATCGCGGAGTTTCCCTTCGCGCGCACGCCGATGCTGTACTCGCCGGATTCGGTTGCGGTGAGAAAGCCGTCCCATGTCACCGTTAGCGGAAACTTGCCCGCAGCCTCTTGAGGAACGCCCTGCCCAGTCAGATCGACGGTGTTTACTTGCCGCGTCGCCAGAACTGTGCCCGCGCCGGGGAACCCGCCTCCATTCGAGAACTTGACTGTCAATCCCGGCGTTCCCTCCGGCGTGGTCAGCACGGACTTCGGAATCGGGTCTCCGTCGGTGCGCAGGAATTGCGTTCCGGGCACAAAAGTAATCTTGGCTTCCGGAAATTCCGCTTTGAGTCCTCCCAACACAGAAACGGTGTGTGAAGGAGAGCCGTTGTAGTTGCCAAGCAGATATTTTGTCTGTTCCGCCAATGGGCCTACTACCGCGATCTTGATTGCGCCCTTCTTCAGCGGAAGAGTGCCGTCGTTCTTGAGCAGCACCATGGCTTCGTTGGCGAGGGTGTGAGCCAGCGCGCGATGTTCGGCGCTTTCAAGTTCCTTTTCGTCGATCTTTGAATACGGCACGATCTCGGGCGGATCGAACATGCCAAGCTTCATCCGCGCGGTGTACAGCCGGACCAGCGCGGTATCGATCTCACTCTCCTTCAAGAGACCCTGCTTGTAGGCGTCGGAGTACGGCTTGTAATCGTGATCGTCGCTGACCTTGGCAAAGTCGATGCACTCGTTATCCAAGCCGCGTTGAATGGCCAATGCGGAAGCTTCAGGCTGAGTCTTGGTGAAATGATGATCGCGGTAGATGTTGACGATGGCATCGCAATCGGAAACCACATAGCCCTGAAAGTTCCACTTGCCCCGCAACTGGTCCTGCAAGAGAAACTCGTTAACACAGGCAGGCTGCCCATTGATGCTGTTGTAGGCGCACATCACGGATCCGGCCTTGCCCTCGGTTACGGCTGCCCGGAACGCCGGCAGGTAGGTGTCCAGTTCGTCATGCTTGCTCACCTTCACATCCGCCGTGTGGCGCGTCGGCTCGGGTCCGCTGTGAACAGCGAAATGTTTCGGCGTGGAGATGACGCGATAGTATTTCGGATCGTCGCCCTGCATGCCCGTGACGAACGCGACGGCCATGCGGGCCGAGAGAAACGGATCTTCGCCGTAGGTCTCCTGCCCGCGTCCCCAGCGAGGATCACGGAAGATGTTGACGTTCGGCGCCCAGAAGTCGAGACCCTCGAAAACATTGCTATGCCCGTCTCGCATTGCCTGGACATGCTTGATCCGGCCTTCGACACCGATGGCAATGGCCATGCGGTGAACTGTGTCCAGATCGAATGTCGCGGCCAGACCTACGGGTTCCGGATACTCGGTGACTCCGGGCCTTTGCACGCCATGCAGGGCTTCGCTCCACCAGTCGTAAGCCGGAATATTCAGCCGCGGCACGGCGCGCGACTGGTTCACTAGCTGCGTGACCTTTTCTTCCACGGTCATGCGATGAACAAGATCGGCGGCGCGCTGTTCAGCGGGCAACGCGGGGTTCAAATACGCGGGCTGGTCGGAGCTTTGGGACCACAGTCCATCCACACAAATGAGTGCGGCTATTGCAATCAGGATTCGGAAATTCGCTTTTCGCACGTCTCTCCTGCTGGAACCGGTTGGATATGATTCAGATTCGGTAAACGATTACAGGTCCAGGCCAACTGCCAGGCCCTGACCTTAGGGGATGATACTCCCATAGCTTCGAGGGACTCTGCTGAAAATAGGCTTGGCTCGAAGTCCTTGAGATTGCGGTGTCATGTCTGCCTTTCGTGCGCGATGCCCGGCGATTCATAGTAGACATGCTTGATGTGGCCTCGTCCAGCGATATGTGCAGCCGCTCGATTCCTGCGTGCATCATGGCGGCTTCCTCGGTCCCGACACCGATCCGGCGTAAATGAACCAGCTTGTCAAAGGCTTCCGGATCAGCCACGCTTCCAGCCAGCGCGCTCTGGGCTAGGCGGACAGGTCGATTCGCGAATTACCAGCTCAGGCAGGATCGGCACGGTATCCTGAAAGGCCTCTTGGCCGCGAATCCGCTGGAGCAGGATGCGCGCTGCCACCGCTCCCATGTGCTGCAACGGCTGCCGGATCGTGGTGAGGCTCGGGTTGTGATAGGCCGCGCTCTGGATGTCATCGAATCCACAAATGGAAACGTCTTCTGGCACGCGCATGCCATGGTTCATCAAGGCCCGGATTGCGCCGATGGCAGACACATCGTTATAGCAGACCAGTGCGGTCGCGTCGGCCCCGCGGTTGACCAGCTCATTCACCGGCCAAAAACCCATCTCGGGCGTTGAAACCCGCGTCTGAATTTGCACGGTCAGCTCCGGCGGCACTTCCAGCTTCAAATCCCGGGCGACTGTCATAAGGCATTCCCAGCGCTCATCGGCGTCGGAGCTATGGCTGCCGCCCCGCATGAAGGCGATCCTGCGATGCCCCAGTTGGCAGAGGTGGCGGAGGGTCAGCTCAGCAGCCCGCCGCTGATCCAGCACAACGTTGGTCACGCCTTCAATCTTTCTATGTCCGGCCACCGACACGACGGGCAGTTTCAGGCCATGCTCAAGCAGAGTGTCGATCAGGATGAATCCCTCCACGCAGCGGTCCATCAACAGGCGCGGATACTCATCAATCAGATCGGGCTTGCGGCGATGGCTGGCGGTCAGGTAGAAGTAGCCCTCCTCGATGAGCAACTCCTCCATCCCGGTAAGCACTTGCGCGGCGTAATTGTCGTTCAGGTCCGGAATCAAGACGCCTATCGAAAAGGTCTGGCGCTTGCGCAGCGAGCGCGCGTAGAAGCTGGGCCGGTAATCGAATTTCGCCGCCGCCTCGGTGACCCGGTCCCTCGTATCCTGTGGAATCGACCGCACGCCTGGAGCGTTGTTCAGTACCAGCGAAATTGTCGCCGGTGACAATTTCAGATACTCGCCGAGCGTGCGCAGGCTAACCGGTTGCCCCGGCTGCGGCCTGGGCCCTGATTTTACTCGCTTGGTCATACTCTCCAGCTGTAACCCTCCACAATGAAGAAACAACTCCGATTGGCAGGTCTCTGAGATCAAACCTTCCGATTTATCACCTTTCTGCTGGAGTTTCCCCCGACACCTGCGTCTGAGCAGCACTGGGGTGACCACCACTCAATTTGTTCACAAGCCCGCTGTCAGTCGTTTTGTTGATCTGTTTGGCCTGGTCGAACTCGGTCTTGGCTTCGTTCTTGTTGCCCATAGTTTGGTAAAGCCGACCCAGCCTCCAGTGAACGTCCACATCCGTTGGAGCCTGCTTCTCTGCTTTCTTCAGTTCCCGCAGCGCATCCTCATGGCGGCCGGCATCGGCATTGAGGATGCCCAAATCAAGATGGGCCTGTTCAATGCTGGGATCGATGCGGATCGCCTTCTCCAGCAGAGGAAGCGCGGCCTCCGGATGCTGCGTTTGCAGGTCAATATCCGCCAGATAGGTCATGGCTTGAGCATGATTTGGATTCTTGGCAAGTTCAGCTTGAAACTCGCTCGCCGCCTCCTCGTTCTGCTTTTGGGTCCACAGCAGGTAGCCCAGTCCGAAGTGAACGTCAAGCGTGCTGGGATCGGCCTTCACCGCTGCGCGAAACTGCTGAATGGCACCAAAATAGTCTTTCATTCCATCCAGAGCCTCGCCGGCCAGCATATCGGCCTCGGCCGAATCCGCATTCAGGGTGAGAATCTCATGATAGGTATCAAGCACGCACCGGTACTGCTTCGACCAAAGGCAACTGTGCGCCAGGGCTAGCCGCAGTTGCAGACTCTGCGCATCGCGTGCGGCAGCCTGTCTGAGATAGAGAGCAGCCTCGCCGTATTCGCCCAAGCCATAATGTGCCATCCCGATCAGGATGGTCAGGCGCTGGCCTTCGGCAGAGGAGAGCGGCTGGTTCTTGAGCAGGGGCTGGAATTCCTGAATCGCCTGCTTCAGTTCGCCGCTCTTGAAGAGCGCCAGGCCAAGGTTCAGGCGTAGGCCGGGAATACCCGGATTCAGCGCCATGGCCTTGCGATAGAGCGGCACAGCTTCCTTGAAGTGCTCCTGGCGAGCCTCCAGCAGGCCAAGGTGCGCATAGAGCTCCGAGTCTGAGGGATGCGCCTTCAGGTAGGAACGCCATGCAGCCTCTGCCTCTGCGTTCTTGCCCTGTTGCTCCAGCGCAAGCGCCGTCTGCCGCTGATTCTCGGTGGCAATCGCAGTCTGTCCAGAGCAGCGAGCGACGGCTATGGCCAGCGCCATCGCCAGCGCCAGACAGGATCGCAATTGCATCGCACGTTTCACTCGTGCTCCTTGTCCATTTCAGTAAGAGGCATGAATTCGAATGTGCCAAAAGGAGAAAGGGCGCGGCAGGGATTCACCGCCGCGCCCCGGTTGAGGATTACAAGTTAGAAGTTAAGCTTGCCGGCCAGTTGCAGGTTGCGTGGATCCTGAGTGCCATTGAGCGCACCAGTCGACGTGTTGACGGAGTTAAATTCGGTGTGGTTCAGCGTGTTGAACGACTCGAACTTGAGCTGAAAATTAACTTGCTCATGGATTTGGAAGGACTTGTAGAGAGACGTGGTGAGGTTAAAGCGGCCGGGCAATACCAGAGCGTCCTTGCCCCAGTTGCCGAAGCCCAGGCTAGTTCCGCCCGCCCAGACGGGCGTGATGTTGTTATTGATCCGGTTTGCGTCGAACCATTGGGTAACGGTCTTGGGATAGTGCAGCTTGCCGCCGGGGGTCATATTCGGATGGTTGTTGTAACCGCCGCCTAAGCCGACCGGATCAACAGATGAGTTGAGGTTGACCTGCTGAGGGATGCCAGTCTCTTTGACAAAGGTTCCGGCGATCTGCCATCCCCCGGCGACGCTCTTGACCAGTCCCTGGCTCTTGGTGAAGATGGGTAGGTTGTAGACGTAGTTGGCGTTGAGGATGTGACGGCGATCGTAGGAACCCGAGCCCTTGTCATACTTGATGTACCATGGGTTGTCGATTTCATTGCGATCCTGAGACTGGATGTCGATTTGATGCGAATACGTGTAATCGACTTCGCCGCTCAGGCCCCAGCGGTTCTGGATGCGAATAGCCGACTGGAGGCCGTTGTAGTCGCCGGTGGCGACATTCTCATCCTGCGTGATACCCGCGTAGCCAGGGAATGAACGATAAGCGTTCATGCTGCCTAGGTTGCCGAAAGATAGACCGGTGCCCGATCCATTTACCTGGCGAGCATCAATGCAAGTTGCCGAAGGAGTAGCGCACGACCCCGCCGACGCGCCCTTGGCAACATTCACCAGGCCAATGTTGGTCGGCAAGCTGTTGAGCGCGTTGTTGACGATGTTCTGATGCCATTGCAGGTTGCCGACATACTGCCCAACCCAAATGACCGAACGGGTGATTTCACGCTGCACTCCGAGACTGAACATGGCCACGGCAGGAGATCTGTAGGTCTGGGCTACGCTATCGCCGCTGCCCGCAAAGATCAGAGAAGTCGGCGCGATCACATTGCCTGTGCTCCAGTTCTTTCCAGGCTGGCTGAAGTAGGGGTTGCTGATGCTGAGCGAAGGATCGAAGGGCGCGCTGGTGGCAACACCGAAGATATCGTTGCCCTGCATGCGCTCATAGAAGGTGCCAAAGCCTCCGCGGAGGATGGTCTTGCCGTTTCCGAAGAGATCCTCGGAGAAGCCGACACGGGGTTGCAGTGTTTTGTAGTCGTTGGTGACCACGCCATGCGGGTAGCCGTTAACGCCTGCAAGGTTAGTGCCGTTGATGTACGCTGGGATACCGTTGTAGGTATACAATGTTGGGCTGGCCGAGTTGATGGTGCCGTCGGCGTTCCAGATCGGAGCAGAGCCTGCGCCTGTCTGGTAAGTGCTCTGATTGAAGTTGCCAAGGAGGTTCTGGCGCTCCCATGCGTGCGGCAGAGCGTCATAACGGAAGCCAAGTTGCAGGGTGAGGCGTGGGGTCATGTGCCAGTTGTCCATCGCGTAAACCGAAGGAGTCTGGTTGGCGTAATGGCGAATCGGAGCGGCCTGATTCTGGCTGTAGCTTGAGGGAATACCCAAAAGAGTGTCCATGAGCGTGTCGCCCGACAACGAGCCCCAGGAGTAGTTGCCCTGTGAATCGCCGTAGAGCATCTGGTTCTTGGTGTAGCGGTTGTAGCTGAATCCGAACTTGAATTGATGCTTGCCCATCGTGTACGAAACGTCCACCTTGGGTGAATAGTCCTGGGCCGCGTTGTGATAGGGTTCGGTGGCTGTGTCTTCAGATTTTCCGCCGCCCAGGGTGCTGTTCCAACTCATGCCGGGCCAGATCTTCCGGCCGATGGAATAAGCGTTCACAACCGGAGCAACTGCCCATGACGTCGGCAGGAAGGTGTTCGCGCTGGGCGTGATGTCGGCCCCGTTGCCGTCATAGTTCATGCTGAATTCGACCAGCAGGTTGGAGTTGATGGTGCCGGTCAACTTGGCGGTAGCGCTGTGGGCCGGGGAGGAGAGAATGCTGGTCAGGGTGTTGTAATTGCATCCGCACCAGCCAAGTTCCGGATTGCCGTAGTTCTGATTCTGATGATCACCGATGTAGTGAACCAGGAACGCCCACCTATCGTTGAAGTTGTAATCGCCGCGGACGACGGTGTCTTCCACGCTCTGCGGAAGCGGTACGCTGGCGACGTTATAGTCCGTTGATCCAACGTTCGGCTTAGGCAAAATGCCGGCGTTGAGGTAAATAACCGCATTGGGATCGAACAGTCCGCTAGGGATTATCTGTCCGATTGGGCAATTCATTACCGGGGGCGCAGCAGGATTTTTTGCTTGGGCAGCTGCGGTAGCCGTTGCGTCTACAGACTTGGTCCCCTGGAAGCAACCGCCGGGGGGCAGCGCACCAAGGCGGTTGGACGCGTAATCCGTTCCAGCAACATTGGGGACCTGCAACCATGTTTTGTTGGCGTCGTGTGCTGCGGCGTATGTTGGATCGACGTATGTGAGACTCGTGCCAGAAGTTGGAACATCCTTTGTGTCGATAGTGGGGTTGTTGCTGGTAGCTACGGCGGAAGTCTTGCGCCACTCCTGGTTGAAGAAGAAGAACGCCTTGTTCTTGTTGGCGTTGAAGGTGTGAGGAATGTAAATCGGGCCTCCAACGTTGAGGCCGTATACGTTGTAATGCGTAGCCGGCCGGGCATTGTGGGCGCCGTTGTACTTGTTGAAGAAGGAATTCGCGTTGTAAGCCGTGGCGCGATTCTCTTCCCACGCTCCGCCATGAAACTGGCTGGTGCCCGACTTCAGCGACATGCTGATAGTGGCGCCGGAGGAGATGCCGTAGTCGGGGGGATAGTTCGACGTCATCATCTGGAACTCGGCAATGGCGTCCTGGGAAGGCTGAATCTGCGTACCGCCGCCGCCGCCGCGGTCAGCCGACTCGCCGCCGTCGATCAGCCAGATGTTGTGGGCCTCGCGCAGGCCGTTAAATTCCAGGTTAAAGCTGGCGCCAAACGCACCGAGGGAGTTGCTGTCCGGCAGTTCCGAGCTGACGCCCAGACCAAGAGCAGCCAGAGCCGCAAAGTTGCGGTTCTCAGTGGCGATGGAGGTGATCTCTTCCGAGGTGATCAGAGTGCTGACCACGTTGGTGTCGGCCTGTACCGTCAAGGCGTCGGCTTCTACCGTGACCGTCGTCGTCTCGACGCCGAGGGTAAGCTTGACGTCGGCGCGAACTGACGTCGAGACGTTGACCACGATGTCGTTCTGCGTATACGCCTTGAAGCCCTTGGCCGTGATATTCAGCTTGTAGTTGCCTGGGTTCAACCCGGCAAAGTCGTACAAGCCGGTGGACCCGCTGGTGATCGCGCGCGTAAAGCCGGTGGCCGGGTCGGTGAGCACAATGTTCGCTCCCGTAACCACCGCCCCTGTTTGGTCCGTGACGATGCCGGTGAGTTCGGAGTTGGCCTGCGCAAATGCTCCCGCACATGCCAGCACCAACAACAACGGCAACAGGAAAAACCTGCATCTCGCTTGTTTCATGTGACCTTCCTTTTCAAATTGATGCTGTTTTTGTTTGTGCCTCAGTCGCTTCCCCGTTGGTCAGCACTGAAACCCGCTTATGTGTACCGAAGGACCTCGCTTGAAATGAATCGAGCTCCCTTATGATCCTTCGGTCCGGCGAACCCGTCCTGCCGGCTAACCCCAAACGCTTCTGTCCTACCGAGTCACCTGCACTCATTTGTGCCGGACCACTTCGTAAAACTCCGGCCAATCTTTGCGATAGTCCTCCTCAAGAAACGGTTTCTGGTCAGAAGTCTCAAGACAACGACATACGCATGGCTGCCCCTTCGACCGAGAGGCGGCTTTGCCCCAGTGTTGTCTCAAGTTCTATTCATCTATCGCAAGAACTTAATCAGGCGGAGTTACGCCTGTGAAGGGGAGTCACGGTGTAGCAACGGAGAAATACACCGTGAATCACGCGAAGAAAAGACGAAACTACCCGCGACTCAGGAGAAGGAAAGTCTGTAAATGCAGAAAAAAGAGGAGATGAGACAGGAAAGGTGCACGCAACTGCACTACAGGATCGAGCCGTAGGCCGGTGAAGGCGACGAGGTCAATGTCCCCGCATCGACTTTCTCCGATAGCAGGGACCGTCTTGCGACAATGCACGACGAAGGGCTTGCCGCTACCTCGCGAACAAGATAGTCAGTATCAGTTCTCCTGGCAGAGTGCAGATCAAGGATGGAGGCCGGGGAATGGGTCCCAATCCTCAGTGAAGCGAAAGACGCTTCTTCTACTTCGCTTCGTCAAGGACTTCTATGGCCCTTATTTCTGCATAGTTTACCTTCGGCGAGAAAGACAGCAGTAGTTTTCCCTGGCCGTTGGGATGCAGGCCATGAAATTCGCGCACCACAGGCTGGAACGCCCCGGATACGACCTGACTAATGTCGAAATCCTGAAGTAACATAACTCCATTGCAGGTTACGTCAAAGACTCTGCAGCCCACGCCGTGGCAGTTTGCGGCTGGAATCGAAGGACTAAAGAACGACTCCAGGAAGTGGAGCTTTACCGTATAGCTTCCGGGTGCAACGGGGATCGCATAGCTGAAATTACCGTGCCGCTCACCTGTGTAGAGGTCTGGGATTCTGGGTCCCATCTCGGGATTTTCAAACGTCCAGGATCGCCCGTCGATGAAATACTTGTCCCCACTCCAGCGTTCGCCATTGGCATCTACAAAATCCGTTTGGCGAGCACTAATCCGGATCGGGTCAAGTCTTCCAGGTGTGCCGGGGGTCAGCTCCAGCGCACTCACGAAAGCCCGCCCCCAATCCGTCCGAAAAACGACGTGGACTTTGCCGTCAGCAGCAGGGTGTACATCCTTGAATACGCGGATGTCCACTGCCGACGAACCGGCGTCGGAAACTGGATCGAAATCGACCAATAATGGATGATCGTTCAGGTCCACATGAAAGTGGCGTCTATTTTGTGCGTCTTCCTTCTGGTCCCCATCCGGTTGCCGTAGCGGATCAGCGAAATAGAGCCTCAGTTCGTATACTCCGGGAGATACCGGGATATCGTAACGGAATTCACGCTGCGATTGCGGAACCATATTCCCGTCCGAGACAGCCTCGCGGATGGATTTGTACAAACCTTCGTCAGGCACCAAAGGAAAGAAATGCAGCGGGCCGGGCTTGGAAACGCCTCCTGTGTAGTAACGATCAGATTCCCAGCGGCGTCCCCACAGGTCTACATAACTGGCACCCATGTGACCGGCGGCGATACGGATGTCACTCGCATTGGAGGCCAATGCGACCCGTCGGTTCTTGGCCTGCGGTTCCGCCTCGTTCTGCCCCGGCTGGGAAACTGAGGCTACCGGAACGTCGTAGGTTGGCAGTGTGGCGTGCCTCGACTCAAACCACCGGTAGCCGAGCCATGCGAAACCAAGACCGAACAGCACGGCCGCTCCGATTGGAACATGCTTTGATCGGGAAGGTTTTCGCTCTGCTGGAACAAGCATCGCGGGCTGTTTCTGCGGTTCTTTGAAACGCGTCTCAAAGACAGGCAGGTATTGACCTTTCGGGATCGTGATGACGACGGGCTCGTCCTTGCCCGCGTTGACGAAATGGTGCTCCAGTTTCATTCGCAGCTGGCGGGCTTGCGATCGAACAATATTGTCATCGTTTGAGTTGTAGCTGGGCTGCCGACCGTAGACGTAGATTCCGATCTGCTGTTCAGTTGCCTCATCGGACTTGTCCTCGATGGCGCATCGGCACACGTGAAGAAAGAACGCCCGGAGGCGCGGTGATTTTTCAAAGGTGGCGCTGGAAGCCACACGGCGCACCAATTCCCCTCGCTGCCTTTCAGCCTCGGTAGGAGCCTTCTTGGGGTGCATCACCGTGACAACTTCTAAACTCATCAAGGAAGCTCCGGCGCGTTCGGTAAGAATACTAATTGCTAGTAAATCGATTTGCAAGCGCTAAATGAACACATTTGCGAAGGCGCTTGTGACCGAAGCTTTTTGCCAAACTGGGGTTTTCACCAGGCAACCATTTTCTGAAAACAGGTGGGCTAGGGGTGGATCCAAAGTCGTCCGACGGCTAAGGCCACCGAGAAGCCTCAGGGCTGATCGCGGGCCTCATCGAGCATGTGCCGATACCAAGAAGCGATGATCCTCCTGTCAGTTGCTGGCTCAACCCATCTTGCTTTTCGGTTGATCGATCCATCCGATAGAACCGGCGAATTTGACTCTTTTCCAACGAATCATGTCCTGCTGCCAGCGTGCCCCGCCAACACCCTTTCATTTGCTTCCGCGCAGCCATCGCAGCCTGGCAGGGTGTTGACCAGCGCTTGCCCTGGGAGGTCATTCCCTTCCCGATGCAAAAGAAATGGCCGCGCGGGTAAGCGTTTTCCCGGTTGGCCGATTTTTAGCCTGCATCAGGCGTTGCGTGGCCAAACAAATGAATCCTATTCTCCGGAATCACCTAAAGAAAAGTCGTATTTTTCGGGCCAATTTATCGATTTATTAGATATATTTAATCATAATGAAGACGACCATCGATGAATGGGAAATCCTGCGAGCCGTGGTTCAGTTAGGCGGGTTCGGGCCGGCTGCAGAACAGCTCAATCGCTCGCAATCGACCATCAGCTATGCGATCTCTCGGCTCCAGGAACAGATTGGGATAAAGTTGTTTGAGCAGAGAGGCAGAAGAGCCCATTTAACGGAGGCAGGACGCGTATTGTTGGCCGATGCCGAACCTCATTTGGCAGGATTTCGTCAACTCGAGCAGAGGGCTCTCTCACTCGCGTCGGGCGGACAATCGGAGATCAGATTGTCGGTCGACTGCATTTTCCCGAATGAGCGGCTCTTTGCTGCTCTTGCGGAATTCGCCAGACGGTTTCCTTATGTCCATCTGAAACTCCGCCAAGCCACGTTTCTTTCCGCGGATTCCGAGTTTTCCGCGCACAATGCGGATCTCTGTGTGGTTGGGCTGATGTCGCGCGAGTATTTCGTAAAGCCGATCCTCGATATCAGGATGACGGCGATCGCACACCGGGACCATCCACTTCATTTGCTGAGATGCCAGGTCTCCCGGATCGACATGATGCAACACACGCTTGTGGTCGTCGAAGGAGCAGGTTCTGGCAGCACCAAGCGCCAACCGCGGAGCCCGGCGCAGCGATTCCTGCCCGTGAGTACGATCGAAGCTGCGATCGATGCAGTTCGAAGCGGGCTCTGCTTCGGTTGGCTGCCGGAATACCGCATTCAAACTTATCTGGAAAGTCGCGAGTTTCTTGCGCTCCGCTTGCCGGTCGGCGGCACCAGGGATTTGCGGCTCAACTTGGTCTGCAAAGACTCGAATCCAGGCAGCCACGAGGTGAATGCCCTAGCCGAACTGCTAGGCATGAATGCCGATGTACAAACGATTTGAAACTTTGTTACGGACAGAGCCCAGTCTCTTTGCCGCGAACTTTGCAAAGTTCACATCGACAGATTCGATATAAATAAAGTGGTTTGTTCGATTTGCTAAGACTCTCTGTCTTTCTGTATAGTCCAATTCCCAGAGAACGTTTTCGCGAATCGATCGTCGTGCCTTGAACTGTTAATAACCTGAAGCACTGGGTTACTCGATGCCTATCCGCGGGATTCTCATGGAGTCACCATGAATTTCGGCGGTGTTCGATTCGTCCTTCGCGTCTTTCTTGTTGCCCTCATTTTGACCGCGCCACTCATGGCCGCTGAGAATGCTCATTTCGTCATCGATGTCACCAAGCACGGAGTGAAGATCGACCGAAACATCTTCGGCCAGTTTGCCGAAAACCTCGGACACGGGCTTTACGAGGGCATCTGGGTCGGTAAAGATTCCTCAATTCCGAACACACGCGGGATCCGGAACGATGTCGTCGCCGCGCTTCGTGAGTTGAAGGTTCCCAATGTCCGTTGGCCCGGCGGCTGCTTTGCAGATGAGTACCATTGGCGCAAGGGAATCGGACCGGCAGAGAAGCGGCCTGCGACGCTCAACACCGCGTGGGGCAACGTGGTCGATACGAACAGCTTCGGCACCAACGAGTTCATGGACTTCATGCAGCAGATCGGCAGTCAGCCTTACGTCTCGGTCAACGTCGGGTCTGGAACCCCGCAGGAAGCAGCCGAATGGCTGGAGTACATGACGGCGGCCGCCCCCACGGCGCTAGCGAAAGAGCGTGCCGCAAACGGGCATCCCGACCCATACAAGGTCGGCTTCATGGGCATCGGGAATGAAAGCTGGAGCTGCGGCGGCGACATGACGCCGGACTACTATGTGAGCCAGCTCAAGATCTTTAGCCGCTTTGTGGAGAATGACAATCCTGCACAGCGGGATACAAACCAGATGCTCAAGATTGCCGTCGGTCCCGGCTTTCCGGAGACCGAGTGGACCGAAGCCGTAATGAAGGCCTGGCAGCATCACGACTGGAGCTGGAATTTCGATGGCCTTTCGGTGCATTGGTATACGACGCCCGGTGGCTGGCCGCTCTCAATGCCATCAACTGACTTCAGCATCGACGATTACGCCAAGACCCTCAAGACCACCCTGTTCATGGATGAGTTTCTCCGCAAGCAGGAGACCGTCATGGACAAGTACGACCCGCAGAAGAAGGTCGCCCTCGTCGTCGACGAGTGGGGCGCATGGTATAAGCCGCTGCCCGGCACGAACAAGGATTTTCTCCTCCAGCAGAACAGCCTGAGAGACGCGATTCTGGCATCCCTGAATCTGAATATCTTCGCGCGCCATGCAGACCGCGTGCGCATGGCTAACATCGCACAGATGATCAACGTGATTCAGGCGATGATCCTGACGGACAAAGAGAAGATGGTCCTGACACCAACCTATTACGTCTTCAAGATGTATGTCCCCTTCCAGGACGCAACATTTGTTCCGATCGCGTTTGACGCCGGCACCTATTCGCAGGGCAGCAATACGCTGCCGCGCGTAGATGCGCTCGCGGCCAGGGACACCTCAGGAAAACTCTGGCTCGAAATTACCAACCTCGATCCCGAGAAGCCTATTGAAATCGATGCGGATACCACTGGCATGGTGATCAAGTCGGCAAAGGGACAAACGCTGACTGCGTCTCAAGTCGACAGCGTCAACACTTTTTCAACACCCACCACTGTTGTGCCAAAGCCGGTTTCCGCAATTGTGAATGGCGGCAGGCTGACCCTGACGGTTGAACCAAAGTCTGTGACTGTGATCTCGCTGGAGCCATGACGGGGATGGTGCGCAGCCGCCCTCAATTCCTGGAACCAGGATGAACGACCGCAATATGCACATAGCCCCAGCCCTGCACCACAAACCAGTCAAGGAACTGGGTTCTTACACGGAGATATCCATCATGCAATCGGCAATCAGAAAATCCACATTGAAGGCACCGGCAGTGCTGCTGGCAGTCCTCTTTCTCGCGATCGCGTCTGCGGCACAGACTTCTCCAGTCAACGCAACCATCGACGCGTCAAAGACGGGAGCGCCTATTTCGAAGTACATTTACGGTCAGTTTCTCGAGCACGGAGGCGATATCGTAAACACCGGTGTGTGGGCTGAGATGCTCGTCGATCGCAAGTTCTTCTATCCGGTAGCAGCTAGCGCACCCAAGCCACCGCCGGTGATGGGCAATGCGGCGGGAAACCCGCGCTTCAATCGAGTTCCTACACGCTGGTGGGCTCCCATCGGCGGCGACGTCGTCACTATGGATACCAAGGCGCCTTACACCGGCGAACAGACGCCTTTGGTCAAACTCGAAGCCAAAGAGCCGCACGGTTTCAGCCAGTCAGGTATCGCGGTTCGCAAAGGCAAGGGCTACACTGGACGCATTTTGCTCGCAGGCTCGTCCGGCGCGCTGGTGAAAGTCACGCTTATTTGGGGCAAAGAGGCAGCGGACCGCCAGACTGTCACCATTGGCACGCTCGGCGCTGCGTACCGCAAGTTCCCGCTGCGGTACACCGCCGGAGCCGACACCGACAATGCAACTTTAGAGATCACCGGCACAGGCAGCGGCTCCTTCCATGTCGGCACGGTCTCACTCATGCCCGCCGACAACATCGAGGGCTTCCGCCGCGAGGTCATCGCCGCGCTGAAGCAGTTGCGCTTTGGCGTCCTCCGCTTTCCCGGCGGCAATTTTGTCTCCGCCTACGAGTGGCGAAATGGCGTGGGCGAGATTGACAAGCGCCCGCCCATCTTTGATCCGGTCTGGCACGCGGTGCAGCCCAACGACGTGGGCACCGATGAGTTCCTCACCCTCTGTCGCCTGCTCGGTGTCGATCCTTACATCACCGTCAATGCCGGTTTTGGCGACGCATGGTCTGCGAGAGAGTTGGTCGAATACACCAACGGAGCCGCCACTACGCCCATGGGAGAATGGCGCGCCGCCAACGGCCGCTCGCAGCCATATAACGTCAAGCTTTGGGGTGTAGGCAACGAGCCATGGGGCGACTACCAGATGGGCTCCATATCGCTTCCCCAATTCGAATTGAAGCACAACCTCTTCGCCAAGGAGATGAAGAAGGTAGATCCGTCCATCAAGCTCATCGCGGGCGGCGCCATGCCGGACGTGATGGAAGGGGCGGACCAGGCCAGACGCATCAACGGCCAGTATGTTCCCGACTATCTTTCCGCGGCCGACTGGACCGGTCAGTTGCTCCTCAACTGTCTCGACAACATCGATATGGTGAGCGAGCACTACTACGCTTCGGGTACCCAACATACTGACATGAAGCTTCAGAAGAAGGTGCCCATCGATCCTCCTCTGTCGTTCATTGAGTGGCAGCGCGCCCCGGCCGTCCAGGTCCGCGCAAAATATGAGCACTACCAGGAATACCTCAAGCGGATTCCCGCGCTCCGCGCCAAGCCCGTTCCCATCGCTATCGACGAGTGGGCCTACTTCGGCGGCGGACCGAACTCCTACAAGACCGTCCCCGCCTACGCCTGGGCCTTCCACGAGATGTTCCGCCATTCAGATATCTTCCAAATGGGGGCATTCACCTTTGCGACTGCGATGATGAGTTCTAACCGAACCGAAGCCATACTCAACCCCACTGGAATGCTCTTCAAGATGTATCGGGATCACTTCGGCACCATCCCTGTCGAGGTGACGGGAGACTCACCGCAGCCGAAGCCGACATTCGCGGCCGGTGGCGACCAGCCTGCCGTCAATCCGGGCAGCGACACGTATCCGCTGGACGTGAGCGCCGCTCTCAGCGAGGATCGCAAGACGCTCACGTTCGCAGTGCTGAACCCCTCGGATTCAAAGCAGAGCTTGAAGCTGGCAATCAACGGCGTCAAGCTCGCGAGCCAAGGCAAGCTCTGGCAAACGGCTCCCTCCAAAGTGGATGCCGTTGTCGCGATAGGAAAGACGCCAGAAGTCTCGGTCGAGGAACATACTCTCAGTGCAATTCCCGAAACGTTCGAGGTTCCTCCGTTCAGTGTCAACATCTATTCGTATCCGCTGCAGTAGCGCGGCCAACAGATTTCGAATGAGGAGAAAGATGAAGAATACGAAGTTGGGTCTTGCACTCATGCTGGGGATAGCCGCATCGCTGGGAACCATCCTCTCTGCGCAGGTTCAGACGATCGTTCCGCCGGTCGTTTCGGGCGCGAAGGCGGCTACGGTAGAGCACATCAAAGTCCACGGCTCAGCCCTGGAAGGCAACCTTGAGGGAGACGCTGTCGATCGCGAAGTGATCGTCTTCCTGCCTCCCAGCTACGAGAAGGACAAGCATCGGCATTATCCAGTCGTTTACGCGCTACACGGCTTCTTCATCGGAGCAGCGCAGTGGACGGGTGAAATCCACGTGCCGCAGACGATCGAAGGCGCATTTGCCCAGGGCGCCAAAGAAATGATCGTTGTCCTGCCGGATTCGAAGACAATCTACAACGGCTCGATGTACTCGAGTTCGGTAACCACCGGCGATTTTGAAAACTATGTCGCACACGATGTAGTCAACTATATCGATACCCATTACCGCTCGATCGCAAACCGC
>Ga0302197_10001145_pt1 | contig 26378 bp, 26 predicted proteins | sample II_Bog_N2_1_FD_193526 | JGI IMG/M metagenome (GOLD analysis project Ga0302197, IMG submission 193526) | Peat permafrost microbial communities from Stordalen Mire near Abisko, Sweden - II_Bog_N2_1 | ecosystem: Environmental > Terrestrial > Soil > Wetlands > Peat | place: Sweden: Abisko...
TTAGCTACATAGGTTATGTAAAAAAAGAAGTAACCGTAGGTAGCGATACAAATTACGTTATCAGCTTAGTAACTAACCCAAACAGCCTTAATGAAGTTGTTGTAACGGCTTTGGGTGTAAAAAGATCAGAAAAATCACTGGCTTACGCCAATCAAGTGGTTGACGGTGCAGCGCTTAACAATGTTAAAAATGATAACGTAATGAACTCGTTGAATGGCCGTGTGGCTGGGGTGGATATTTCACCAAGCTCATCAGGTGTTGGTGGTTCTGTTAAAGTTATCTTACGCGGTAGTAAAAGTTTTGCAGGCACCAATCAACCATTATACGTAATAGATGGCGTTCCTATCACAAACGGCTCAAACACGAACGGACAACCAAACAGTACTTATGGCGGTTCACCTGATGGCGGCGATGGTATCTCTAACTTAAACCCGGATGATATCGAAAGCATGACCGTACTTGAAGGAGCATCAGCAGCGGCGCTATATGGTTACCAGGCAGCGAATGGCGTTATATTAATAACCACCAAAAAAGGGAAAGCCGGTAAATCTGAAATAAACTATTCTTCATCATATACCAATGATGCCATCTCTTACAAACCAACATTCCAAAACGAATACGGTGCAGCATCAGGTAGCGATCAAAGCTGGGGCGCAAAATTAGCTACCCCGGAAACAGCTGATAACGTAGGTCAGTTTTTTCAGCATGGAAATAACTTTACCAACGCCATTAACTTCTCCAGCGGTTCAGAGACAGCCCAAACTTATTTCTCTTATGCAAATACAAGTGCCGATGGAGTCCAGCCGACAAACTCGTTAAAACGTAATAACTTTACATTTAGGGAAACAGGCAAATTTTTAAATAATAAATTAACAGTTGATGTAAATATGAACTACATCAATCAAAAAATAATCAATACTCCTGGCCAAGGTTTTTACTATAATACATTGTCAGGCTTATACCTGTTTCCAAGAGGTGTTGATATTACGCCCTATAAAACTAATCCCGGCACCCCGCAACCGGCACGAAATGGTTTGTTAACACAAAACTGGATAGCTAACGAAGATATTCAGCAAAATCCATGGTGGATACTTGACTATAACCCTAATTATAGTAACCGTGACCGTATGCTGATCAACTCAAGCGTTAAATATGAATTTAACGACTGGTTAAATATACAGGCACGTGGTAACGTTGACAGAACCGCTGATAATTTTGAGCAGGATTTATACGCTGGGACTAATCCCGTATTAACTCAAGGTCTAAACGGTTCATTTACACATAGCAATCAAACTGTAACTCAAACTTATGGAGATTTGATCGCCAACTTTAAAGTACCGATGAAATCGGATTTTAAAATTGATGGATTAGTAGGTGGTAGTATCACGGATGATAATACTGTAGGAACAAATTTTGGTGCAGGGACGGGTTTATTAATACCAAACGTATTTGAGGATCAAAACGTCCTTACTACAGGAAGCAGCAATGTGTCCAAATTACCTGCGAATCATAGCCAAATCCAATCGATTTTTGGAAGTTTAAGTTTTTCTTATAAAACATGGGCTTACTTAACTTTAACGGACAGAAATGACTGGTCATCAGCATTGGCATTCACAAACAAAGAATCTTATTCTTATCCTTCAGTAAATCTATCGCTGATAGTGAGTGACATGATCAAACTGCCTGACTTCATTACTTATGCTAAAGCACGCGGTTCATACGCTGGGGTTGCTACAACTGTACCCGTATATACAACCCATTTAACAAGCACAAACGGATCAGGTGGTGTTACATTGGTTAATCCAGTACCAAACCCGGGTCTACAACCTACTAACACTAAATCATGGGAGGCTGGAGCTGATTTAAGGTTTTTAAACAACAGGTTAACATTTGCTTATACCTGGTATAAATCAAACAGCTTAAACCAATACATTCAATACACTCCGCCAAGTACTTCTCCATACACAATTGGATATTTAAACGCGGGTAATATCGAAAATACCGGCATGGAAGTTAAGTTAGGTTATGATGTATTCAAAAGCCAAACTTTTGGCTGGAACTCATCATTTAACTATTCTTACAATAAAAACAAAATCATCGAACTGATCCCGGGCCAGCCAACTGCAAATATTCAGTTAACCGGAAATAGCAATAACGCATACGAATCTGTACTTACCCAAGGCGGTTCATATGGTGATATTTGGGGTGTTAAATATGAAAGAAATGCAGCCGGCCAAATTATGCTTAACAGCAGTGATGCGCCAATAAATAGTGGCACTTTCCAAAAAGTAGGTAATCCAAATCCAAAATTCCAAATGGGTTGGGAAAACGCGTTCAACTACAAAAGATTCTCCCTGGATTTGTTAGTTGATGGTAAATTTGGCGGACAGGTATTATCAATGACTCAAATGGTTATGGATGGCTATGGCGTTTCAGCAGCAACTGGAGCAGCACGTGATGCTGGTGGTGTAACTGTTAACGCTGTTGATCCAAACGGTAAAACGGTTACTAAGGTTGATGCCTATACCTGGTATTCTGGCCAGGGGGGCCGCTCAGGCATTGCTGAACCATACATGTACAGTGCTACAGTTGTAAGGCTTCGCTCTGCATCATTAGGCTATACCCAACCAATAGCAAACAGTCTGGTAAAAAGTGTTAGGTTCTCCCTTATTGGCAGCAACCTGATCTATTTTTACAAAAAAGCGCCGTATGATCCTGAGATCACTATGTCTACCGCAAATGGGTTAGGTGGTGTTGATGTATTTAACCAACCTACAACCAGGAGATTTGGAGCACAATTAAACGTTTCATTTTAATAAATAGTAATTTTAAAAACAATCGTGATGAAAAGAATAAATTTATTAAAAGATAAATTGAGAGGGGTTACTTTAATTAAGTATGCCCTGATCGCCTCGTGTTTTATTTTGTTGGCCGGATGTACCAAGAATTTTGAAAACATGAATACCAGCAACGCCGGTATAACCAATGCTCAATTACTACCCGACTTTAACTTTATAGGCCAGTACTATCCTGGCATACAACAGCACATTTTTGGTGAAGAAAGTGACTACCAGCTTTGCCAGAATTTGAACTCCGATTGTTACTCAGGATATTACATGTCGCCCGATCCGTTCAGAGGTAACATCAACAACCAAAGCTATTCATTAGTTGATGGTTGGAACTCTGACGTATTCAGCATGGCGTATGGACAGGTTGTTGGCCCAATCAATGTTAATCTTAAAAACAGTGCCCGTATCGCATATCCTCACTTTTGGGCTATTGCTTTAATTTTAGAGGTACAAGCAATAAGCAGGGTTACTGATTATTATGGACCGATCCCTTACTCTAAAGAAGGTACTGCAGGTGCAACTACACCTTATGATTCGCAGCAGACTGTTTATAACACCTTCTTTTTACAGTTAGACACAGCAGTTAATAACTTAACTACGTATGTAAAAGCAAATCCAGGCCTTAAGCCATTTGCTAAGTTTGACATGGTGTATGCCGGTGATTATACTGAATGGATTAAATATGCTAATTCATTACGTTTAAGGTTAGCTATGCACATTGTTAACATTGACCCTACAACCGCTAAAACACAAGCATTAAAAGCGATCAATGATCCCGGAGGCTTAATTTCTGTTAATGCTGATAATGCAGCCATCAATGGTATATTGTCATATCACAACCCAATCTGGTGGATCGGTACCAGCTGGACTGACTTAGCGGTTGGCGCATCTTTAACATCTTATTTAAATGGATATAATGATCCACGTGCGGCAAAAATGATATCTCCGGCAACAGCACCTGCTAGTATAGCCGGTCAGTATGTAGGTATTCGTGCAGGTACACCGGTAGGTGGCAAACCACAGTACAGCAATTACTCGCAGCCTAACTATACAACCATATCAGAATACAGCCCTATGTATCTGGTTAATGCTGCTGAGGTTTGGTTCTTAAGATCTGAAGCTGCATTAAGAGGCTGGACCACTGAGAGCGCACAAACAGATTACGAAACAGGTATTACTACTTCTATGGCACAATGGGGAGCTTCTGTTGGCGGGTACTTAAGTGATAAAACAAGCACCCAGGCTGACTACGTAGATCCCCAGACACCAACCGCAGGTGCTCCCAACGCTAGCATTAAAGCGATGTCTACAATTACAATTGCATGGGACAACACTGCTACAAACGAGCAGAACTTAGAGCGTATCATCACACAAAAATGGATAGCTAATTTCCCTTCAGGTGGTTGGGAAGCATGGACTGACTACCGCCGTACAGGCTATCCAAGATTGTTCCCTGTTGTTGTTAATAACAGCGGTGGTACTATCAGTACAGCATTACAAATTCGCAGAATAGCATATCCATCATCTGAATACACGCAAAACGGAACCAATGTTGCCGCGGCTGTTTCATTACTTGGAGGTCCTGATAATGGTGGCACACCGGTTTGGTGGGATACTAATAAAGGACAAGCTGTTCCTAAAAACTTTTAATTAAAACTGTAAAACCGTAATAAACTAGTCAACAAAGCAATTCTCTAAATAAAACAACGGTATACAGATAAGTATTAAAAAGAGAATTTCAGGTTAAACATTGGTTGATTAGATTGATTGAATCCCCGCTTTTGGCGGGGATTTTTTTTTGTAATATATTCTATAGCCAATATCGCCATATATGGCCAACCAATTATTATAAAACATCTTTCAGGAAAAACTTATTGAAAATTTGGCAAAACCGAAACCCTATAAAACAAGTAAGACCTCCTGATGGGCAGGAGGCCTTTACTAACCAATTATAAACCTAAATTATGAGAAGACATTTCTAATGTTTTGCAACGGTGTAAAGATAACACTAAGTTTTATACTAGCAAAACTTTTTTTTAATTTTTTTAATGTTTATTGAATATATGTATTAATAATACCGCTTATTAAACATTTAATTAACAACATCGTAATATTTTACGTGCTAAATGCTTTTTAGCATTATTTACAAAAAATAGATTAAAAAACCTTAATTTCTATTTATTATCTCCAAAAAACACCAAAATATCAACAGATATAATCAAAACACTAAAAAAAAAATTAAAAAAGTATAAAATTTATACCTTTTTACACATGTTCACAATTAAAACTTATTTTTTTATAAAAAATTGTCTAAAAAAATTATTTTTTTTTCTCCATCACGCATATTTTACTATTTCAAAATATTACGTTAGGCAAACAACAAAAATAAAATAGCTTTATCACCTTTGTGTAAATTATATATTAAGTTAATGGCAACATCTTCAATCGCATCAAAAAAGCCTCATCTTACAACATTTACGCTTTGGATAATGACCATTGCAACCGGTTTGGTGGTGGCAAATATCTATTATAACCAGCCTTTATTGGGTGATATTGCCCATACATACAATGCCAGCAATGGTGCCGCCGGGCGTATTTCCATGATCACACAGATAGGATACGCTGTAGGTATGTTTTTTATTGTGCCGCTGGCCGACATGTTTAAACGAAAAAGGATGATGTTATACATTATAGCCGTTGTTGTTATCGCATTGTTAGGTGCGGCTATGGCGCCAAGCATCAACATTCTAATTCTCGCCAGCTTTTTAATTGGCGCAGCATCATTAGTACCACAATTATTAATACCAATGGCCGCGCACTTAGCCAATCCAAGCGAAAGGGGTAAAAAAATCGGGGTGGTTATGGGTGGTTTGTTAATAGGTATATTACTATCGCGCACGTTAAGTGGCTTTGTGGGTGCGCATTGGGGCTGGCGCGCGATGTTTTATATAGCTGCCGGGCTAATGCTGATTACCTGGTTAGTGATATTGTTATTTTTGCCCGAAGTTGAACCTGATTATACCGGTAGCTATAAAAAACTAATGGGTTCACTTGTTCATCTTTTTAAAAACGAACCTAAGCTAAGGTTCGCTTCCTTACGCGGAGCGCTTTGCTTTGCCTGCTTCAGCGCATTTTGGACCACTATAGTATTTTTATTAAAAGAAAACTTTAATATGGGCAGCGATGCAGCCGGTTTGTTTGGTTTAGTAGGTGCCTTTGGCGCGGTAGCGGCTGGATTAATGGGCAGGTTAAGTGATAGAATGGATCCATTTAAACTTTCCTTCTTCACCCTCTTGCTTGTTTTAGTGTCGTTTATAGTATTTATTTTTTCATCGCATAGTATCGCGGGCCTTATTGTAGGTGTGATAATTCTGGACATGGGTGTACAGGCTACGCACATATCCAATCAATCGATCATCTTTTCATTAAACCCAGAGGCCCGGAATCGCATCAATACTATATACATGGTGTCCTATTTTATTGGCGGTTCTGCCGGAACCTTTATGGTAAGCTTATTATGGGGTAATTATCATTGGTTTGGTGTATGTATTTCAGGAATTATACTGTCATCCATCGCTATTGTAGTGCATCTGCTAAATCATCGTAGCAGGCAAAAAAAGGCCAACCTGGCATAGGATTACAGAATACCATACACACTGTTCTTTTCTGCACAATCGGTCAGAATAAAGTCATGCGAATGGATGGCTATCGGTAGCGTTTTGTGCATCATTTTATCTTTTTTTTTAATAATTTAAGTTCAAAATATTTTATTTTTTAGTCTTCGCGAAAGTTTGGCACAGCATTGGATTAACCTTTTTCAAATGACACTAAAATGGTAATTGGGAAGAAAAATCAGCAAGTGGAACAAAAGGAATGGGAAGACCCAATGAACCCCGAAAAGCCAAGTGATGAACGTGACTTAGAACAATTACAAAGACAGTTGAAAGAGGCCAAAAGATTAAAAGATAATTTAACAGAAGACGACGGTAAGCAAACAAAAAACTAAAACATTTAACCTACTTTACCATGAAAACTCACAAAAAAATAGCTACCAGCAAATTAGTTAATCGTTTCGATGAAGAATTGCTAAACATTTTAAGAGAAGATCTTAAAGCTATGAAACAAGCTAAAGTTCAATTTATCAACCGTATTAATAACAACCTGCTACCTGCAGCTTAATTATAAAACTACCTAAAACATCTACCTATGAAAACTTACAACAAAATAGCTATCAGTAAATTAGTTGCCCGTTTTGACGAGGAGTTACTAAACATTTTAAGAGAAGATTTAAAAGCTTTTAAGCAGAATAATCGATTTGTAACAAGCAACAAACAGGCAACTGCACAGCGTAATCTTAAAGCTGCCTGATCAATCATATACATCTACCTATCGAAATTTACATCCACCTATGAAAACGATAAAGCCCGCATTTTGCAGGGCTTTATTTTTTTGCAGCATATTTTATAATCAAGGCTGCTGTTTTGGCTGATGCACCGGGTTTGCCCATCCGCTCATCCAGCTCATCATAGTTATTGAGCATCTCTTTCCGATAATCATTATTATTAATAATCAGGTCAAGCTCGGCGGCAATGGTTTGCGGTGTGCAATCTTGTTGGATAAGTTCCTTAACTACCAATCTATCCATAATTAAGTTTACTAAGGAGATGAATTTTATTTTCACTACCATGCGGGCTATGGTTATAGAAATATTATTCCCTTTATAAACCACTACCTGAGGCACATCAAACAAAGCCGTCTCCAACGTTGCTGTACCTGATGCTACTACCGCGGCATCAGCATTTTTTAGAAGATCGTAAGTAGCATTAAATAATATTGGAATATTTTTACCACCCAAAAATTGGTCGTAATATTCTTTCTGGAACGACGGTGCACCAGCAATTACAAATTGATGATCAGGGAATTGACCCCGTACACCGAGCATATCCGGCAGCAACCTACTGATCTCCTGCTTACGGCTACCGGGTAATAAGGCTATTATTTTCTTTTTAGGTAGATGGTTGTTGCTATAAAAGTTTGCATCCGGTTCAAATGCTGCAGTAGCATCCAATAACGGATTGCCCACATAATCCACTTGCATACCCCACTCCTTGTAAAAATTCACCTCGAATGGCAGGATGCAGAACATATGATCAACTACCTTTTTAATCTTCAGCACCCGTTTTTGGTTCCAGGCCCAAACTTTGGGGGAGATGTAATAACAAACCAGCAAACCATTCTTTTTGGCGAACTCCGCAATTTTTAAATTAAAGCCGGGAAAGTCGATCAAAATCAAAACATCTGGCTGATACTGGGCAATATCCTGCTTACAGAAGCTAAGGTTTTTTAATATCCGGGGTAAGTTAGCTACCACCTCAATAAAACCCATAAAGGCCATATCGGCATAATGCTTAACCAACGTACCGCCTTCGGCTTGCATTAGGTCGCCACCAAAATAGCGGAACTCAGCTTGCTGATCTGCTTTTTTTAAAGCATTTATCAAGTTAGCGCCGTGTAGATCGCCCGAGGCTTCGCCCGCTACCAGATAATACTTCATCCGGGATTATACATTAAATTTCCAGCTGTTCAATACCGGTATAGCATGATGCGCCGTCATATCAAACTGCACCGGCACCACTGATACATAATGATTATCCAATGCCCAATTATCCGTATCCTCACCGGCATCATTTAACTGGAACACACCTGTTAACCAATAATAAGGGCGTTTATGCGGGTCTATGCGCTCATCAAATTCCTCAGCCCATTTGGCGTTAGCCTGGCGGCATATCTTTATTCCTTTTATGCCCCCTCCTGCCGGGAAATTCACATTAAGCAAAGTTGCCGGTGGCAAACCATGCTCCAATACCTGCATAGCAAGTTCTTTTACATATTTTTTGCAGTGGCTAAAATCAGCCTGCAAAGTATAATCATCCAGCGAAAAACCAATAGACGGGATACTCTCAATAGCGCCCTCAACCGCTGCCGACATAGTACCGGAATACAACACATTGATAGAATTATTCAAACCATGGTTAATACCCGACACACACAGATCCGGTTTTTTACCTTTAAATACTGAGTTTACAGCCAGTTTTACGCAATCAACCGGGGTGCCCGAGCAACGGTACATTTCCACGTCTTCGTAAATATCAACCTTATCAAAACGCAGTGGTTTGCCTATGGTAATAGCATGCCCCATACCCGACTGCGGGCTATCTGGTGCTACCACCACTACCCTGCCGAGTTCCTTCATTACATCTATTAGCGCTTTTATGCCCGGCGCGGTTATGCCGTCGTCGTTTACTACAAGTATGGTTGGTCTTGATTTCATATCGCCTCAAAATTAATATATTTGGTTGATAAGGTTGTAAAATCGGTTCAATCAATCAAATAATACTTATGTGTGAGCAGCTCATAACCCATATCCGCAATTTTATTGATTTGAATGATGAGGATGCAGCATTTATCAGCTCAAAAATCACACTACAAAAATTAAAGAAAAAGGCTTTTGTACTTACTCCCGGCAAACAGTGTAAAGCCAATTATTTTGTGGTTAGCGGATTGATGCGCTTATACTTCATCAGCAAAAAAGATATTGAACAAATAACCCAATTTGCCCTTGAGAACTGGTGGATAACCGATTACGACAGTATCGACAGCAAACGGCTATCCCATTTTTATATACAGGCAATTGAAGATACCGAGGTATTAGTGCTCGACCAGCAAACTGAAGCTGAATTAATAACCAGGGTACCCGCCTTTGAACGTTATTTGCGCATAATGCTGCAAAAAGCTTTCACCGCATCGCAACGGCGAATGGAGATGTTATTTAACATGACCGACGAAGAACGCTACCGCAATTTCTCTACCCGTTTCCCTCACTTTAATCAGCGCGTACCGCAGTATATGGTGGCATCTTATTTAGGTGTAACGCCCCAGTTTATTAGTCGCGTTAGGGCACGGAAGGCTTGAATTTATTAACCAGGGTTCATTTTTTGAAGCATGCTTTATGGCGAAATTTGTATTAACAAAAAACAAATTTATTATGAGCAATAGAATAGTAATGGGCAACATAGCCCCCGAAGCTTTTAAAGCAATGTTAGGCTTTGAAAAATACCTTACCACAACTTCAATAACACCTTTACACCACGAAATGATCCGCATACGTGCTTCACAAATTAACGGCTGTGCTTATTGTGTAGATAAGCATACCACCGATGCCCGCAAACGTGGCGAAACCGAGCGTCGTATCAACGCGCTTACGGTATGGCGCGAAACCCCTTTTTTTACTGAAGAAGAACGGGCAATATTAGTGCTTACCGAAGCCGTTACCCTGATAACCAGTGGCGTGCCTGATACTGTCTACAACCAAGCTGTTAAAATACTTGGCGAGCAACTCACCGCCGAAGTGATCATGGCGGCAATTACCATAAACGCATGGAACAGGATTGGTATAAGTACAGGTATGCAACCAGCGTAATTTAATTTCATAAAAAAGCCGGTAAGATAATACCTTACCGGCTTTTTTATGAAAACTTATCCCGGCTACAAATCATTAAGCCATTTTACCAGCTCGTCGCGGCCTTTGCCGGTTTTTTGCTGAAGCTTGCCCAACATTTCGTCGTCCTTACCTTCTTCACGTACCAAATCGTCATCGGTTAGGTCGCCATAGGCTTGCTTTACTTTTCCTTTCAACTCGTTCCAGGTACCTTTTAATTTTAAATCGCTCATAATGTTTTTTAACTAGATGTGTGATAATAACGTACCTCGACAGCTTTAGTTTCCATAATTTTTACTGATGATATTACTATTGAAAAATAATTTTAACTTTATTAGATAATAGCTTCATTATCATAGCCAATGCATTTCCACAAAAAAAGCAGGGTAATAACTGTAGCACTCTTACTTACCGGGTTTATTGTAGTACAATGGGTAATTTATCTTATCAATTTACAGGGTAAAATATTGTACATCACCCAGATTGGCCTGTTTTTGATCCCTATTGGCTTACTTTCAATTTTTTATATCAGGGATTACTTAAAATGGAATGAGCTAAAACGTTATAAAGCCCAATTAGATATAAAAATACTACGTGAAAGTTATACAAAACTAAACCAACGTTCTATAGCTATTCGCGGTTTACTCGAAGCCGTTAAAAAGAGCGAACACAAATACCAGCAACTGATAGAACATGCTGTATATGCGATTTATATAACTGACATTAAAGGCAATATTACCGATGTTAATACAAGCATGTGTAATTTAACCGGATATTCAAAGGAGGAGCTTTTAAAGCAGAACATTAAATCCATCATTGATCAAAAGCATTCCATCCATGATATGCACTTCGTACCGGAAAATGGAGACTCTGAAATTATTGAAACATGTTTGACCTGTAAAAACGGGCATGTAATAGATATTGAATTAGATTTGACCAAATTTGGTGATGATGGGGTTTTTGTTGCTGTTAGAAATATTTCTGACAGAAAGCGGATAGAAGCCGAACTCCACGAAATGGAATTGAAATTTCATACACTTGCGGAAAAAGCCAGCATTGGCGTTTACCTGATCCAGGAAGAACACTTCATCTATGTAAATCAAAAGTTCGCGGAAACGTTTGGGTATAAACCCGACGAACTGATAAGCACACAAGTAAACCTGATTAAAACGCTTATTACCGAAAACTCGCAGGAATTGGTAAAGGAAAATATATGGGCCCGGCACAGGGGTGATGTAGAATATATTAGTTATGAAGTCACCGGTAAAAAAAAGACAGGCGAGATCATTCACGCTGAATTTTCAGGCAGCCGGGTACTTATTAATTCGGTATCCACCATTATAGGAACAATGGTTGACGTAACCGAACGCTGGGAAAAGGAAAAAGCCTTAAGGCGCTACGAAGCAAACCTGCAAACCATATTAGAAATTACCGATACTGCCTATACTTTATTTGATAAGGAACTTAATGTAACCGGCTTTAATCAAATGGCAGTTTCGTTTGTTAGCGAGCAATATCACCATATGCCGGCCAAAGGCGATCATCTTGCTGATTATTTTCCTAAGGATCGTTTCCCGAAATTCCTGGAGTATGCGAAGCAGGTATTGAAAGGCGGTAACATCAGTTACGAGATCAGTTATCCGCAAGCCGACGGCCCATTATCTTGGTATTATGTCCGCTTGTTCCCCATAACAAACAACGCGAACGAAATATTCGGTATTATACTGGCCTTATCCAATATCACGGAAAGAAAGAATGCTGAAGAAAACCTAAAAGCCGCCTATACCAAGATCCATAATCACCTCAGCAGCATCCAGGATATGGCATGGAAACAATCGCATTTAGTACGCAGCCCGCTGGCAAATTTAAAAGGACTGATAGCTATATTAAAGGACGATCCGGGAGATAAAGAGCTTATAGACAAGATCCAAATTGAGTTACAACGGTTGGATGATGTTATTATTGAACTGGCGAACGATGCATCGGATCATGAAAAGGGTGATTAGATGTATATCGTCCTAAAATAAGTTTACAGGTTAATTGCTAAAGACACGAGTACGCCAAGCTTTTGCCTGAGCTGCATACTCGCGCCAGAATTGGGGAGATCATTCATTTATAGATCGCCTTAATAGATAATATTTCTCGATTCGTTGCTAAGATTTTACGTTCCCGCAGGGCCTCCCAAAGAAAACCCTGCGAAAACTTTTGACTTTTGACTTTCAACTTAAAGGGCTCCCGCCTTTATCTCCTCCACCACACCCGGATCAAGCAACGTACTAATATCTCCCAGGTTCGACGTATCGCCCTCAGCTATTTTCCTTAATATCCTCCGCATAATTTTGCCGGAGCGTGTTTTAGGCAAGCCTGTTACAAACTGAATTTTATCAGGCTTGGCTATCGGGCCGATGATGCGCGATACCGTTGCCATAATATCCTTGCGGGTAAGTTCTTCGTCGCCATGTTTATTCGGACTAACCACAAAAGCGTAAACACCTTGTCCTTTTATGTCATGCGGATAACCCACAACGGCTGATTCTACCACGCTGCTGTGCATGTTGATCGCGTTTTCCACCTCGGCAGTACCAATACGGTGACCGGATACATTCAGCACATCATCAACACGGCCTGTTATCCTGTAATAGCCATCCTCATCGCGCAAGCAACCATCACCTGTAAAATACAGATCGGGATAAGTGGCAAAATAGGTAGTGCGGCAGCGCTCATGATCGCCATAAGTGGTACGCAGCATGCCCGGCCATGGGAATTTGATACATAAGTTTCCACTTACGCCATTACCTTCAATAACAGCTCCATTTTCATCAACCAAAACCGGCTGTACGCCCGGTAAAGGCAAAGTAGCATAACCCGGTTTCAATGGGGTAACATTCGCGATTGGCGATATCATAAAGCCGCCAGTCTCGGTCTGCCACCAGGTATCCACAATAGGGCAATTCTTTTTGCCTATATGTTCATCGTACCAGTGCCATGCCTCTTCATTTAAAGGCTCACCTACCGAACCTAATACTTTAAGCGAACTCAAATCTTTATTATTCACCTTATCCAACCCAAAACTCATTAACGAGCGGATAGCCGTTGGCGCGGTGTAAAATATATTAACCTTGTATTTATCTACAATATCCCAAAATCTGCCCGCATCTGGCCAGGTGGGTACGCCCTCAAACATTACGGTAGTGGCACCCTGTGAAAGCGGACCATATACAATATAAGAATGCCCGGTTATCCAGCCAATATCCGCAGTACAAAAATAAACCTGCCCTGGCTCGTATTGGAACGCGTTGGTAAAGGTGTAACCGGTATAAACCATGTAACCGCCACAGGTATGCACCACCCCCTTAGGCTTGCCAGTTGAACCCGATGTATACAAAATGAACAGCATATCCTCCGCTTCCATTTCTTCGGCATCACAATTCATCGTGCCGCGGGTTTCTACCTTTTTAATCTCATCCTCCCACCAAACATCCCGGCCTTTTATCATCGATACCGGCGTGTGGGTATGGGTAAGCACAATTACTTTTTTAACAGAGGGGCAACGCACCAAAGCATCGTCGATCACGTTTTTCATCGGGATCTGCTTATCGCCCCTTACGCCACCATCGGTAGTGATCACAATATTGCATTCCGCATCCAAAATTCTATCGGCAATAGATTGCGCCGAAAACCCGCCAAAAACAACCGAATGAATAGCGCCAATCCTCGCGCATGCCAAAACAGCTATCGCCAGTTCGGGCACCATCGGCATATAAATACATATACGGTCGCCTTTTTTAGCGCCGTTATTCTTTAAAACATTAGCAAACTGACAGACCTTATCGTATAACTGTCTATAGGTCAACACCCGGTGATTTTCCTCCGGGTCATTTGGCTCCCATATAATAGCAGGCTTATCGCCCAAAGTTTCCAAATGGCGGTCAAGGCAATTCTCGGTAATATTGAGCTTCGCGCCTTTAAACCATTCTATTTTAGGTTCTTTAAAATTCCAGGTAAGTATTTTATCCCATTTCTTGCGCCATACAAAGGTATCGGCAACTTCCTTCCAAAATTGTTCGGGTTGTTCAACGCTCTTTTTATAGGCAGCCTGATATTCAGGAAATGATCTGATTCTCATAGTATAAATGTATTTTTATTGGCGCCGTAAATTAGTAAATTTCCTATACGATACACACAATTAACAAACTTTTAATAAGTATTGTTACATTTTAAAATCAGCCATGTGTACGCACACATCATATTTATCACTAAAATCATTATTATTTTGCTCCCTATCTCGTAATAGACAAAGAAGAGGGTCGGCGAGCGAAGCAAAGACCGGATGAGTATTCATCGTTAAGTACTGACAAAACAGTGTCAGCACTTTTCCAATTTACTCTTCGTAAATTAGTAACATCCTTTAGTTGAGCATCTCGCAAAACAACAATTTCTTCTTAAACCAACCACTCGCTTGTGAAAGCGTACCTATAGTTTTTTGACATATTAAAGCGCCCGGCCTACCCAACCCAAGTGCGCAAACGCCCGACAGAAAACCGGGCCGGGAGCTGGCCTGAGCGCTGAAGGTTTTTTCTGTCTTGATCTTTTGCTACTTTTGGATCAAGCCAAAAGTAGTAGCCCCCGCGGCAATGAGCGGGCGAAAACACCTCATTGAAACGAGAACACTTCTGCTGAGCAACGAAGCAAATACTGAAGTGCAGCCACCCTCTCCACCACGCAAATCACCCCTCCCCAATCTTTTTCAAATTATTTTAAAAACACTGTTGACTATTTGACTTAATTTCCTGATATTTGCAAACTCTTTTAATCAGGAGTTACCATTAAAAAGATTTGTCATGTCAAGAATATGTGATTTAACAGGAAAAGCATCAATGGTTGGTAACAACGTTTCTAACTCAAACGTTAAAACCAAACGTAGATTTCATCCAAACTTAAAACTTAAAAGGTTTTACATTCCCGAAGAAGATAAATGGATAACCTTAAAGGTTTCTACATCTGCAGTGAAAACAATCACTAAAAACGGGATAACTGCTTGTATCAACAAGTTTGTTAAAAAAGGATACATTTAATAGGTAGGTGTTACTGGAGGTAGCATGAGTAATTCATACTGCCGTAAATAACGTCAACCACAACAATATAACAAAATGGCTAAAAAAGGCAACAGAGTTCAGGTAATACTAGAGTGTACTGAGCACAAAACAAGCGGTATGCCGGGCATGTCTCGTTACATCACCACTAAGAACAAGAAAAACACAACTGAAAGATTGGAAATGAAGAAATTCAACCCGGTTTTAAGAAAAGTAACTGTTCATAAAGAAATTAAATAATAATAATTAGCTGATGCTGTGATGGTGTGATTTAATCACTCATCCACTAAATCACTAATTCAATAATTAAAAAACATGGCAAAGAAAGTAGTTGCGACCCTGAAGGTAGCTGGTAAAGGCAAAGATTATTCAAAAGTAATTACAATGGTTAAGTCGCCTAAAACAGGTGCTTACTCATTTAAAGAACAAATCGTTCCTAACGACAACGTTAAGGATGCGATCTCCGGCAAATAAAAACCGGTTACGGTTCTGAATTAATACGAAAGCCATCTTGTTTTACGAGAGGGCTTTTTTTGTTAACGTGCAGATTTGCGGATATGCAGATTAACAAAAGCCTTTGTATAAGATTAATTAATTAATTCGCACATCTGCATATTTGCACATCTGCACATCAAAAAAATGGGATTATTTGATTTTTTCAAGAAGAAAGAAAGCACACTGCAGGAGCAGGAAGCGCTGGATACCGGTTTGGAAAAAACCAAGGACAATTTCCTTTCAAAAATAACCAAGGTAATAGCCGGTAAATCCACTGTTGATGATGATGTACTGGATGAGCTGGAAGAAGTATTGGTAACATCAGACGTTGGTGTTAGCACTACACTAAAGATCATCGACCGCATACAACAGCGTGTTACCGTTGATAAATACATTAACACCAGCCAGCTGAATGGTTTGCTGCGCGATGAGATCCAGAAACTCCTTGCCGAAAATAATAGCAACGATTTTTCGAGCTTCGAATACGGCGACCACAAGCCTTATGTAATTATGGTAGTTGGCGTTAATGGCGTGGGTAAAACCACCACCATTGGCAAGCTGGCACATAAACTAAAGCAAGCAGGCAACCAGGTAGTTTTAGGTGCAGCCGATACTTTTAGAGCGGCGGCGGTAGACCAGTTACAATTATGGGGTAAACGTGTTGATGTAAAAGTAGTAGCACAGCCAATGGGTTCCGACCCGGCTTCTGTAGCTTATGATACCCTCCGTTCCGCAGTAGCTAATGGCGATGATGTGGCAATTATTGATACTGCCGGTCGTTTACATAACAAGGTAGGTTTGATGAACGAGCTAACCAAGATCAAAAACGTGATGCAAAAGGTGGTCCCCGGCGCACCGCACGAGATTTTGTTAGTGCTTGATGCCTCAACCGGCCAAAATGCCATTGAGCAATGCAAGCAATTTACCGAAGCAACCGCTGTTAACGCGTTAGCATTAACCAAGTTAGACGGCACAGCCAAAGGCGGCGTAGTAATAGGCATCTCGGATCAGTTCAAGATCCCCGTAAAATATATAGGTGTAGGCGAAGGCATGGAACACTTGCAATTATTTGATCGCAAGGCGTTTGTGGATAGCTTATTTAAGCAATAGATAAAAAACATAAGGGAGTGTCATTGCGAGGAACGAAGCAATCGCACATAAGCATGGCGAATATTCAAGTTCGCGATTGCTTCGTTCCTCGCAATGACATAGTGTGTAAAGTATGAAGACCAAAGGAATTATCAATCAACCAGCAATAGCAACAGTTAAACCACGTGTAAACGTAGTTACTCTCGGCTGCTCAAAAAACACTTACGATTCAGAAGTATTAATGGGCCAGCTTAAGGGCAACCATTTTGATGTGGTGCATGAGGCTGAAGCAAGCGTTAATGACATCATCGTCATCAATACCTGCGGTTTTATTGATAATGCCAAACAAGAATCTATCGATACCATCCTGCAATTCAGCGAACTTAAGGAACAGGGTAAAGTAGGCAAAGTAATTGTTACCGGTTGCCTTTCCGAACGCTACAAACCCGAACTGGAAGCCGAAATAACCAATGTTGATTCATGGTTCGGTACTAACGACCTGCAAAATCTGCTTCGATCTGTAGGTGCCGATTACAAGCACGAATTAATAGGCGAACGCTTGTTAACCACTCCATCGCACTTCGCGTACTTTAAAATAGCCGAAGGCTGTAACCGTCCTTGTTCTTTCTGCGCCATCCCGCTAATGCGTGGCAAGCACTTAAGCACACCGATGGATCAGTTAGTTAAAAACGCAGAAAATCTTGCCAAAAACGGCACAAAAGAACTGATATTAATCGCGCAGGATCTTACTTATTACGGCCTCGACCTTTACGGCAAACGTAATTTAGATGAACTGATGCGCAGGCTATCCGATGTTAATGGCATCGAGTGGATCAGGCTGCAATACGCTTACCCATCCGGTTTCCCGATGGAGATTTTGGATGTGATGAACGAGCGCGATAATATTTGCAAATACCTGGACATGCCATTACAACACATCAGCGATGATATGCTGAAATCCATGCGCCGTGGCATTACCAAACAAAAAACCATCGACCTGGTAAACCAGATCCGCGATAAAGTGCCCGGCATTGCCATGCGTACCACGCTCATCACCGGCTACCCCGGCGAAACTCAACAGGATTTTGAAGAAATGGCGCAATGGGTGGAAGACACCCGTTTTGATCGTTTAGGTTGTTTCACCTACTCTCACGAGGAAAAAACGCACGCCCATTCTTTAGTTGATAATGTCCCCGAAGAAGTAAAACAAGACCGCGTGGATGCTATTATGGAAATTCAACAGGGCATCTCGTTCGACAAGAACCAGGAGAAGATCGGTAACACCTATAAAGTACTCATCGACAAAAAAGATGGCGGCTATTTCGTAGGCCGTACCGAATTTGACTCGCCAGAGGTTGATAACGAAGTTTTGATAGATGCAAGCCTGCATTATGCCACTGTTGGCAGCTTTGTTAACGTCAAAATTGATAACGCTGAGGACTTTGATCTTTATGGACAAATTGTAAAATAACCACTTTTTGCACTCAGGATAGCCTTTTTAGGTTTTTTAAATATAATTTCGAACATATAATACTTAGCGGTGTTCCATTCTAAATTCAAATTGAACATCCGACACTCGAAATAAAAAATGGAAGCCTCCTGTATAAGCTATAAAGAAACCGGTTACTTTTCTCAAACTGTAATTGATTACATCGACGATACCGCCGAACTTAGGCCCTTTTATAGCCACCGCCCTGACATGACCGGCTTTGCCGAGCTACTCAAAAACAAAAAAGTTGTTGCTGATCGTGAGGTTTTAGCCACCGTTCTAAACGAGCAATACAAAAGGATCACTAATTTCGATTGTTCCGTATCGCAATTAGTATTAAGCAATATCAATCTGCTTAAGGAGTCAAATACTTATACCATTACCACTGGTCACCAGCTTAATATTTTCGCGGGGCCATTATATTTTATCTACAAAATAGCAACCGCTATCAAGTTAGCCCAACAATTAAAAACGCAATTTACTGATAAAAACTTTGTGCCCGTTTACTGGATGGCATCCGAGGATCACGATTTTGCCGAGATTAATTACACCAACATTGGCGGCAAAAAAGTGCATTGGTGGTACGAAACAACCGGCGCGACAGGCCGCATTAACCCCGACACCATTCGCCAGGCACTTAATCAATATAAAGGCGTTTTAGGTTTAGATCACCACGCCCCCGAGCTTGCTAAAATTGTGGAAACCGCCTACAGCAAGTTCGACAAGCTGGCTGATGCCACCCGCTACATGGTTGACGCCCTGTTCGGCAAATACGGCCTGGTGATCATCGATGCCGACGACCATCGCCTTAAACAGCAGTTCGCCCCTATCATGGCGCAGGATATAACGGAGCAAAATAGCTTCAAAAATATCACCACGACTAACGAAGAACTTCAAAAACTCGGCGTACACATCCAGGTTAATCCCCGCGAAATAAACTTCTTTTATTTACAGGACCACCTGCGCGAACGCATTGTTTTTGAGGCCGACAACTACAAGATTTTAAACACCGAGATCAGCTTCACTAAACAGGAATTACTACAGGAAATTAACCAGTACCCCGAAAGCTTCAGTCCTAACGTGGTGATGCGCCCGCTGTACCAGGAGTGTATTCTACCCAACATCGCCTACGTTGGCGGTGGTGCCGAAGTAGTTTACTGGCTCGAGCTAAAATCAAACTTCGATCATTATAAAATTGATTTTCCTATCCTGATCCTGCGTAATTCGGGTTTAATCATTCGTAAGGAACATGCCTCAAAAATTGCGAAAATGGATCTGCAAAATGCTGATTTGTTCCAATCCACCGATGCCATCAAAAACAACTGGGTAAAAAAACACAGCGACCACAATTTATCCCTTACCGAAGAATGGCGTGAGCTAACCGCGATCTTCGAAAAGATAAAACTACGTGCCTTTAAAATAGATAATACCCTCGCCCCCTCTGCCGAGGCAGTACAAGCCCGCCTAAAACACGCCATTGACAACCTCGAAAAGAAGCTAATAAAAGCGGAAAAAACAAACTACCACGCCAGCCTCGAACAAGTAGAAGGCATCAAAGCCGATCTCTTCCCCAAAAACTCCCTACAAGAGCGCACCGAAAACTTCGGCCTCTTCTATGTAAAATGGGGACAGGAGTTGATCGATGAATTAGTGCGCCATTTTGAGCCTTTGGATTTTAAATTTACGGTATTAACCGAGAAATAAGTCTTCTCTTTTACCGTCATTGCTGTAAGGTACGAAGCAATTATGCGCAGGGAAGAAAAAGCACAACCCAACCATTAACCGCAAAAACCGGCATCGTCTGGTTCGGCAACCACACCAGAAGTAATAGCACTAACACCCATAGAAGCAGGCGCAGCCGGGAGTTTTTGTTTGGTTACTTTCTTTTTGACGGCCAAAAAAGAAAGTGACGCTTAGCGCAGCTATACCAGAGTAAGGTAAACCGCTTTCCCTCGCAATCATGCTTTTCAATATATTTGTATCCATGCAATTCCAATCCAACATCTTTATCCTCCCTGGCCTCGGCAATTCCGGCCCACAGCACTGGCAATCCATCTGGCAAAAGGAATACAATTTCACCCGCATCGAGCAAAAAGATTGGGATACACCAGTTTGTTCCGATTGGATTGAATCCATCAACACAGAAATAAAAAAACATAATCCTGTCGAAGTTATTTTAGTAGCGCACAGCCTTGCCTGCACCACCGTTGCTTATTGGGTACAAAAATTCAACATTAAAATAAAAGGCGCTTTATTAGTTGCGCCGAGTGATACCGAGGCAGATTCTTATCCGCCCGGCACAAGCGGATTTACGCCTGTCCCGCTTATTAAATTGCCTTTTAAAACCATAACCGTCATCAGCACTAACGATTTTTATGTAACTACCGCACGCGCCGAACAATTTGCAGCGGCCTGGGGAAGCGAAATAGTGAACATAGGCGATGCCGATCATATCAATGCCGCATCTGGCCTCGGCCAATGGGAACAAGGGTTGCATTTATTGAAAAAGTTAGATAATTGATTTATATTGAGCCAATAATTCTACCTTTAAAAACCAATCAAACAATTACTGTCAGAAACAGATGAGGGCGCGTTTAAAAAAACAATTCTTATTTACCGTGCCCTTTATGGTGATAATGATTTGCTTTTTTACCGCCTGTACCAAACGATCAACTATACCAACTAGCACCAAATACGACAGCGGCGGAACCGGCAGTACCGGGAAAGATAGCACTGCAGCAGATTCGATAGCATCCTTCAACGGCCCAACCGGTGTAGCAGTGGATGCCGCAGGCAATATATACGTAGCCGATTATGGCAATAACGAGATCCGCAAAATATCCACAGCAGGAACAGTAAGCACATTGGCTGGTAATGGCATACAAGGCTCTATTAACGGCACCGGAAACGTAGCCACTTTCAACGGCCCAACCAGTTTAACAGTCGACCCATCAGGCAATATTTATGTGGCTGATGACAATAATAACCAGATCCGCAAAATAACTCCAGCAGGTTTAGTAAGCACTTTGGCAGGCAGCGATAGTACCGGCTCGGTTGACGGTATAGGAGCGGCGGCATATTTCTTTGGCCCAAGCGGCGTGGCTTGCGATGCACAAGGCAATGTTTATGTGTCAGATGCAGGCAACAACCTCATCCGAATGGTAACTCCTGCCGGTAGTGTAACTACTATTGCAGGTAATAATAATCCCGGTGCTACCAATGGCGCCGCACTACTTGCAGCAACATTTAATAACCCTGCCGGGCTAACATTGGATAAATCAGGAAATATTTATGTGGCCGATATGCTCAACAACCTCATCCGCAAAATAAGCGGCGGGCAGGTAACCACTTTGGCAGGCAGCGATACTACAGCATCCATTAACGGACAAGGCACTGCCGCCGCGTTCTACTTCCCAAACAGCATAGCAGCTGATGCATCAGGCAACCTGTATGTAACCGAATATATTACAGACCTTATTCGTAAGATTGATCCCAGCGGTAACGTAACCACCTTCGCCGGCAATGGCAATGCCGGGCAGGCTGATAGCACCGGCGTCGCGGCCTCATTCAACGGCCCATCAGGCATTGCTGTCGATGCCACAGGCAATGTTTATGTAGCCGATACGTACAACAATGTTATCCGCAAAATAACCCCTGCCGGCGTGGTAAGTACCATTGCAGGTAGCGGTAGTGCCGGGTCAATAAATGGCAAAGCACTTTCCGCAGTTCAGCGCAAACATACTAATACTATCAACTCGGTAAAAAAAGTGACCAGTAAATCCTTATTCAATATTTTCGTAAAGAAACGACCGCAGTAATATTTTACTTACAACATTAAAAAAGTGCGCAAAGGCCCGACGGAAAACCGGGCCGGGAGTTAGCCTTGTGGGCAGAAGGTTTTTTCCGTCTTGACTTTTTGGTTCTTTTGTGTCAAGACAAAAGAAGTAGCCCAGCGGCAATGAGCGGCGAGAATATCTCCTTAAACGAAAATATGTAATTCTGAACGGAGTGAAGAATCTTCTAACAATGCAAAGCTCGCTCTACAAATCGAATAAGATTCTTCACTCCGTTCAGAATGACAAATGGAAGAAGGCCAATTTCCCCTAAACGAAAACCAGGCAAGTCAATACCAAAAATCCCTTAAACCCCTATATTTGCCCTCATGATCGTATCCGAATCCACCCTACGCATATTTACCAAAACCATATTCCTGGCAATGGGTTGCAGCCCGGAGCATGCCACCTTAGCTGCCGATGTTTTATTATTGGCTGATCTTCGCGGGATTGATTCGCACGGTGTGGCCCGTTTAACAGGCTATGTACGCCTTTGGGAGAAGCAGCGCATCAACGCAACACCAAACATTAAAATAGTCCACGAAACGCCAACTACCGCTACTGTTGATGGCGATGGCGGCCTTGGATTAGTGGTAGCGCCATTTGCCATGCAGATAGCTATTGAAAAGGCTGAAAAATATGGCTCAGGTTGGGTATCGGTTCGAAATTCCAACCATTTTGGTATTGCCGGTTATCATGGATTGATGGCGGTTGAAAAGGACATGATCGGCTTCGCCATGACGAACGCAAGTCCGCTGGTAGCGCCAACTTTTTCAAACGAACGTTTATTAGGGACTAATCCCATGTGCTATGCCTTCCCGGCAGGCAAATATCCACCTGTAATTGTGGATATGGCTACATCCGCGGCAGCAAATGGAAAATTAGAAATAGCACAGCGCCTGGGCAAACAAGTGCCCGAAGGCTGGATACAGGATAAACAAGGTAATTACACAACCGACCCTCACGCTTTAAAAACAGGTGGGTCGTTACTGCCTTTGGGTAGTGATAGAGAGCACGGCAGTCACAAAGGTTTTGGCTTAAGCGCTACGGTAGATATTCTGTCGGCTGTATTGTCTGGTGCGAACTATGGGCCATGGGTTCCGCCATTTGTAGCTTTTTTAGATCCGCCAAATGACCCTGTAGGTAAAGGCATAGGTCATTTTTTGGGGGCGATGCGGGTAGATGGTTTCCGTCCGGTTAATGAATTTAAATCGCATTTGGATAACTGGATAGAGCGTTTCAAATCAGCCTCAACGATTGATCCTGATCAAAAAGTCATCATCCCCGGCGAGCCTGAACTGGAAGCACAAATAGATAGATTAAAAAATGGCATCCCATTGGTTGATGCAGTTGCCAACGATTTAAATGAGCTGGCGAAGAAGCTGGGAGTTGAAACCTTAAAATAGTATAGATTTCATGCCGTTTACAAATCCTCCGCAATAAATAAAAACGGCTGCTCAAACTGAAGGCTATAAAAACCATCTTGTACCATTTGGTAACGGTTATGGCTTAGCATAACTAAACCACTGGTATGCAACTGTTTCGGTTCTGATAAAAACTCTATTATTTCGCCGGCAGGTTTCCACTTGCTATAGCCGGAGCGAATTGCACATATTTTTTTATTGTTATAAAAAACTACCACTTCAATCTTGTCAACAAAAAAAAGATACTCTTTTAATTTTAACTCATCGGCTATAACGTTAACCGCGGGGTACCCGTGGGTAATTAAATATTTAAGCGCGGTTTCTGTTACCGGGCCGCTGCCTGCAGGCATCCATTTAATATCCGATTGCAGGCTATCATTAAATTCGTTTGAAATTATCCAATCTATTTTAATGCCGTAAGCATTAACATTTTCGCCTGTTTGTTCGGTAACAATAACGGTTGGGCTCCACTCCAGCAACTGCCCCAGCAATTCATCCGAAAAGGTATCCAGGCCCAATACCAACAAGGCTGGTTCCTGTTTCTCGCGAACGATATGATGGGACGACATTTTTAATGTAAGGTTAATGAACTACATAACTTAAAATTAAGTAAATAGTTTCATTTATTGGCACTTACATTAACAAAACAGGTAAAACTACGTAGATATAAACAAAATAACTAAGCAAATAAATTGCGTAACGCCAGGTTCTCGCGTTCTTTTGAGCGGGTAAGGAAGGTAATAAGCCAATTAAATAACAATGATACGCCTGTTATTAACACTATCAATGTAGAATTACCAACGTAGCCAAATACCAATACAATAACAACCGATAGTGCATTAAGGCTTGCCAAAATTAAAGTGGTTTGTATATGGCTATAACCAAGTGTTAATATACGGTGATGCATATGGCTACGGTCGGCTTTAAAGGGTGATACACCGCTTGCAATACGCATGGTAAATACACGTAAAGTATCAAATATTGGCCCAATTAATATGGCGAAGGTTAATGCAGGCGCATTAAACACCGCAGGCATATTGGTACCGGTAAATTTGTTTAATTCAATAAATTTAAATGCCATTACTGCCGATATTAACCCTATCAGTAACGATCCGGTATCGCCCATAAATATTTTAGCGGGCGATAAATTAAATTTCAGGAAACCTGTTGTAGCGCCCACCATAGCCAATGCAACCGCTGCCAGCTCATAATCTTTCATGTAAATAAACAGAACGCCAAAGGTGCCATTAACCATCATACACGTTACTGATGCTAAACCATCAATTCCGTCTATCAAATTAAAGGCATTAACAATAAGCATAATAAGTAAAATAGATAGCATCGCGCTTAAAAAATATGGCAGTTCGGTAACTCCAAAAATGCCGTACATGCTGGTTAAGCGTATGTTACCAAGTACAACTAATATTGCCGCTACAACAAACTGCATTATAAATTTAGTGGTTGAGTTTACGCCGGTTAAATCATCCTTAAGGCCCATTGCAAACAAAATAATACAGGCAGTAAGCAGGTAATTAATAGGCAGGGATTTATCTGCAAAGCCAAATAAAAGTGATGTTATGGTAAAACTCACAAAAATACCTACACCGCCAAGGCGCGGTATGCCATGATCGTGGTGCTTCCTAAAACTGCCGAGGTCATCATATAAATGGCGTTCGCGGGCAACATGCAGTATTGAAGGGATTGCAAGTACACTAACCATTATAGAGAACGCTATAATGAACAGGTCATATAATACAGGATAAGTATGTAAATATTCTTGCATAAGGTATACAATAGCTAAAAATTAATTCTTCTTTCAAACAATAAATGTTTTTTAACAGATAGGTAGATTTTCGCAAGGCTTAAAAATACTGGCCAATTTTTCTTATTGGCTTCATAACCAATGCGATAAACGAGAACCTAATCCCATTGTTTCGCATCGCTTTTAAATCAAACTTCCATGCGTTAATTCTATTTACGGGGCTCTTATTGCTCATTCCTCCACACTGCATCTTAACCATAACTTTATTAAGAAAATACGCGTTAACTTTTGTTTTATGCATAAACCTTAACATCAGTTCGTAATCGGCGGCAGTTCCATACTCCAAACTATAAAAACCTGTCATCATATCGCCAAGGGGTACATTGAGCAATTATTCATTCCATAATAAAAACAATAACATAAAAAGCCTGATGCATTTATGGCTAGGCAAGCCGCTTTTAAAAAAATGCATTATACATACTACATCTAATAACGAGCACGATGTTTTAAAAACAATGCTACCTGATAATACCGTTTTTAATATCCCCAATTTTATCAATCTGACCGAAAACAGGTTTAGCGGCTATCAACCAACGGACCACCTGCGGCTTATCTTTTTCTCAAGGATCGAAGAAAAAAAGGGATTAGATGTTTTACTGAATGCACTTAAATCGGTTAATATTCCCTACAAATTAACTATTGCCGGCGATGGAGATAGCGAGTATGTGAATCAGCTTAAAAAATTAGCAGTCGATAATGGCGTTGCAAATAATATTGATTGGATCGGTTTTCAAACCAATAACAAGTATCAATTACTTTACGATCATGATGTAATGATCCTGCCAT
>Ga0302197_10001147_pt1 | contig 26333 bp, 21 predicted proteins | sample II_Bog_N2_1_FD_193526 | JGI IMG/M metagenome (GOLD analysis project Ga0302197, IMG submission 193526) | Peat permafrost microbial communities from Stordalen Mire near Abisko, Sweden - II_Bog_N2_1 | ecosystem: Environmental > Terrestrial > Soil > Wetlands > Peat | place: Sweden: Abisko...
GTATGCGTATGACTAACGCACCTGTAAACAGCAGGTGATTTGTGATGGACTCTTTCCATGGCAGAAGAGTCTGGAGTTGGAGTTCGTCGGCGTGGCCGCCAGGAGATTGCGCGCTTGGCTGCTTTGTACCGCAAGAGCGGGATGGGGCGAAGCGAGTTTTGTCGTAGTCATGGAATGGCTTTGAGCACGCTGGCCCGGCATCTGAACAAGCAGTCTGGTGATAAGCGGGAGAGCGGGAGCAGCATGGCTGGCGACAGTCGGCTGATAACAGTGGAACTGGCCACGATGTCGGCTTCTGCAGCAACGGGGAAGCAGCACAGCCCGCTTACGGTGTTGTTGTCCAACGGCCGGAAAGTGGAGGTTGGCAGTGGCTTCGATGCTGAGACGCTGGCTGAATTGGTGCAAATGCTGGAGAGGTTGTAGCCGTGTTCGGCTTTGGACCGGCGACGCGGATCTACCTCGCAACCGGCGCGACAGACATGCGAAAGAATTTCAACGGCCTCTACGGCCTGGTGCGCGATCATCTGGGCTGTGACCCAGAAAGCGGGCACGTGTTCCTGTTCGCAAATGCGCGTCGCAACCGGCTAAAACTTTTGGTATATGACGGAAGCGGTCTTTGGATCTGTTCGAAGAAGTTAGACGGAGGCCGTTTTCGCTGGCCTGGAATCGACAGCACGGTGAACAAGATCGTGCTGAGTCATGAAGAGCTGACACTTCTGCTGGGCGGCATCGATCTGAAGCAAACGAGTCGCCGGGCATGGTATCGCAAGGTACGCGAAGACGAATCTGATAAGTTACGAATCACCGCATAAACACTGCACTAAATGCTTGCATTCGTACTGTTGTTCTGTTATGAAATAGACATCGTGAGTGAGGCTTTTCAACCCGCTGCGACGTCCACTCCGGGGAATAGTTATTCTCTCTCCTCCGATCTTCTCGAACAACTGAAAGCGCAGCTTCCAGAGTCGCTGTTTGCGGCAGTGAGCGGGAAGTTGAATGCGTATGCAAACGAACTGGAGTATTCAAAGCTCAAGATCCAGGTTCTTGAAGAGAAGCTACGCCTTCAGCGGATCGCCAAGTACGGCCCAGGCAGCGAGAAGTTAAGCAATTTACAGCTGGAGTTGCTGGAGTTCGAGCCTGGCGTCAGCAACACGGAAGTGGCCGCTGAGAGCGAGCGCAACGCGCTGCCACCCACTGCTGAAAAGAAGAAGAGGCGCAAGCATCCGGGCCGCCAAACTCTGCCCGCCGATCTTCCCCGCGTGGAGCGAGTGATTGCCTGCACGCCGGAACAGTGCGTATGCGGAGGCTGCGGAGCCGATACGAAGGTGATCGGCTACGAAGTGAGCGAAGTGCTGGATGTGAAGCCGGCCGAGTACTTTGTGCAAGTGACCAAGCGCGAGAAGCGTGCCTGCAAAAAGTGTGAGGAGCAAGGAGTAGCGATGGCGCCGCTGCCGGTGCGGATTATCGCCAAGAGCCTGGTCTCGGACCGGATCATCATCGACACCATCGTGAGCAAATATGCCGACCACAATCCTCTCTTTCGTCAGAGCGTCATCTTCCTGCGCGACGCGGGCATCGACATCAGCCGGGCCACGATGTGCGGCTGGGTGATGACGGTCGGCGAGATGCTGGCGCCGGTAGTGGGAGCGATGCGACGAGAGCTGCTGGCTGGAAGTTACATCCAGGCCGATGAGACAACAGTCGACGTACAGACGCATGACCGCCGCAGCAAGAATCATCAGGCTTATCTGTGGCAGTACGGCACGCCGCGCGGCGCGACGATCTTCGATTTTCAAATGGGCCGCGGGCGCCAAGGCCCGGCGCATTTTCTGGACAAGTTCGAGGGGATTTTGCAAACCGACGGATATGTCTCGTACGTCCGTGGCGTGGGCGGCCCGAAGATGGTGCATGCGGCATGTTGGAGCCACTCGAGACGGGGTTTTGTCGACGCGATCAAGCTCAACAAGCTGGATGCCGCCTCGATCAGCATCGTTGAGCGGATGGATCAATTGTTTGCCATCGATGCCCGAGCGCGCAACGAGAAGATGGATCACGCTGCCCGCCATGTGCTACGCCAGCAGGAGGCTCCGGCCCTGCTCGACAAAATCCACGCCCAGATCCTTGAGCTGAGCAAGAATGTGTTGCCGAAAAGTGCGCCAGGTGAGGCCTGCGCCTACACGGTCAAGCTATGGAAGAAACTGACGTGCTTCCTCGAATATCCGGAACTGGAACTGAGCAACAACCTGGCGGAAAATTCCATGCGCGGCGTAGCGTTGGGCAGAAAAAACTGGATCCATATCGGAAGCCAGCAGGCCGGACCGCGTGTGGCCGCGATCCTATCTGTGGTTGAAAGCTGCCGCCGGCTCAGCATCCCTGCTCGCGACTACCTGAACGAGATCCTGCCAGGGCTAGCCGACAGGCCCATTCAACAGGTCGCCGATCTCACACCGGCTGTCTGGATCGCAAGACACACTTCCGACAACCTATAAAACCGAACCCCGCGCCTCGTCAACCGTGTGTTTGGTCATACGCATACCTTAGTACGATTCCGGAGATGCGTGTTCCGGAAGCGCCTGAAGGCATGGCTGCCAGCCTTGGTGGTACCGGTCAGCGAGTTGACGAACCCAAGCTGCTTCAAAGCAGGATGAAGATGTCGGCGATTGATGTTGGAAGAGCCGATAGGTTTTCTGTTCCGCGAGCGGAACAGGAACCCGATCTTGCGCCCGAAAGTGAACTCCTTGAGCATGGTGGCGATAGTCGGATGAAGGTCAACCTTCTGAAGAGCACTTTCCGTTTTGAGCCTCTTCTCGACCTTGCAGTGGCGGACCTTCTGGTCGATGCTGATGGTCCTGAAGTCGGAGGAGATGTGCTTGTCGATCTCCAGACCAAGCGCCTCCCCAATCCTGAGGCCAGTAGCGCCGACCAGGATGAACACCATCCGTTCTGGCAGCGATGCGCCGCCGAATCGTGTCGTTATCGGGAAGGAGGTTCTCGAATACGGCCGAGACCGCTGCCCCCGCATAGGCCTCTTCCCTCAGCGGAAGGGGGAGGGAAACTGGTAAAGCGGGAGCCCAGGCCAGCCAGTCGGCATCGTATTGGAATTCGATAGCTCCCGAAGGCTTGCGTCGCAACTGCCCAACGAGCCTGCTGTTAAGGAAGACGTTCAGAGGCTCCTACGTTCGATGTCTAGCCATCAAAACAGCTCCTCAATCTCGCGGACTGAACCTTTGGTCCTAGGTCGAATGACCAATTCCAGATCGATGGCCGCCAGAACGTCGAGGACTGTTCCGAGCCGGGTATCCGCAGCCGATGTCTCCAACGCAGAGATGGTTGACTGACGAAGGCTGATACGCGAGCCAACTGCCTCCTGAGACAACCCGAGTTCCTTGCGCCGGCGGACAAGCCCTCAGAGTTGTTTTGGTGTACGGGTGATCTGGTCCACGGTTCTTGCCTCAGCATGCGCTTTACCGCATCAAGAGAGCGATATACGCTATGGCGATTACGCTGTAAGTATTCCCTTTCCGTATAGAAATCGGAATCCAGTCGCTGGTCCACAAGGCTTCAACCTTCGAGCCTCGTAAAGGCTTCATTTTCAGCGATTGGAGTTGCGGATTTCGGATGGTCAGAAACGTACGCCTTGCGTCACACAGAGGACGCCGAAAGAGGTGCGCCGGGAAGAAACGAATCAATTCATGACAGTATCCTTGGATGCATGGCGACTCTTTAGAAACATCTCTTATGCGGCTGCTGCGGGACTGACTGTGACATCCAGTCCAAGCTCTTTGGCCCTTTTCTGAATGCTGCATTGAGACGAACATAGAACAGGAGCCCTGGCCCCACGGCCGTATCTGCACACGCCACCCACAAATCCTCTTGCCGCTAGAGATCCTTGCGTGTACCTATCGCCATGACCTGATCTCACTTTACGGTGAGGTTGACGGTGGTGGTGACCGTTGTTGCGCCAGAAGTGCCGGCTACACCGACGATATAGGCTCCAGGCGTAGTGCCCGAGTTGCTAGGGCCATTGCCTGCACGAAGAGTGAAGCTGCCGCCACAGCCAAGAGTGCCGCTGCAAACAAGGATGATGAGAAACAGCGAAAAGGCGAACATTCCCCGCCGGCCACGGCGCTGCGTGGGGACCCAGAAGAGCAGGAGGCAAGCTAGAGTCGCGCTTCCGCCTTCGAGGAACAAGCCCTTGAGCGGAAAGTGGGCCAGGCTGGCAGGTGCCGTGGTTTGCACCGTGAGTGTCGTGGTGACGACGGAGTTTCCGGCAATGGTGGCAGAAGAGGAAGAACTCCCGCCAGGGCCCAGAGTACAGGTCGGAGGATGTGCGGGATTGATCAGGCTGCTGGTCACGGAACAGGAAAGGCTGACTACGCCTTCGAATCCTGCGGAAGGCGTGACAGAAATCGTGGAGGTATTGCCAGAGACCGCGCCGGAATTGACGGTGATGCTCCCACTGTTACTGAGCATGAAATAGCCCGGATGAGAAGGGGCGATGACAGTTACGAAGATTGCTGCAGTTGAGCTTGAGTACGTTGCGGAACTGAAGGAGTCCGGCGTATAGGTGGCTGTGAGCTGGATCCTGCCGGCCGCCAGCGACCCGCCGGGAATGCTGAATGTGGCGCTGCCATTACTGAGTGCCGTTGCCGGGGAAACATAGCCGCCGCCGGCCAGCGCCACAGTACCGGTTGGGACCGGATGCCCGTTTCCTGCGCTGACAACAACCGTCAACCCTAGACCCTGAGATGTCGTAATACTCAACAAGGATGGAGTCAGGATCATCGCTGGCGGCGAGGCGACCACCGACAAGACAAGCGCTACGGAGGTTACAGGAAAGTAGTTTTCTTCACCTCCATAAAATGCCGTGATGGAATGCGAACCGATCCCGAGTCCGCTGGTCGAGAATGTGGCCTCCCCGGTGCTGCTTAGAGTCCCTGTGCCCAGCTGAGTTGTGCCATCGTAGAAGGCCACTGCGCCAGAAGGCGTGGCGCCTCTGCCGGACAGTTTTGCCGTGAGGATTACTGCTGTGGCGTAGGGGATGAGGGTGGCAGACGACGCCAGGCTAATGGTCGGAGTTGCCTGCCTGACGACCTGCACATAGGTCACTTGCTTCTGGCAAATGACATTGCCGGGGCAGAGGGCCAACAGTCCGCCAAAGAAAAGTGCCAGGACGGAAGTGGCCTTGGTGCTCAAAATAGATGCTCCGGGGATGAACCATCGGAGCCGCCGGTCATCCCGGCGGCTCCGATCCTGGTTGCTAATTATAGTTACTGTCACCCGAGTAAATGACACTGATTGTGTGCGTTCCGGCCGCGAATGCCGGAATGGTGCTGCTGGCATTGCCAGAAGCGTCGAGCGTCTGCGTGTCGATGACGGTGCTTCCATCCTTGACGGTAACCGTTCCGGTTGGTTGGGCGCCGACGGATGATGACACGTGAATGCTAAACGTGATCGTATCGCCATAATCCGATGGATTGAGCGAACTGGTGACAGTGGTGGTAACCACGCTGCTGGAAGCGGCCTGCGTTACCGTGTGGGTGGTGGTTCCGGATGTCAAGGTGGAGAATTCGTTGTCGCCACCGTAGTTCACCGTCAAGGAATGAGAGCCGACAGACAGAGAGGTAGCGCCGACCAGCGTAATGGTGGCCTTGCCGGTTCCATCCACGGTAGCTGTGCCGAGGGACTTGGCGCCGTCAAAGAACTCGACGCTGCCGGTTGGGGTGGAGCTGCCGCTCGGATCAGACAGTTGGGCGGTTAGAGTCACGCCAACCCCGTAGGTGCTTGTGCCCACAGGCGAATCGGTCAAGGACAACGTTGGCGTTTCCTTGGCAGCGGTCAGCGCAATGGCACTGGAAGTGGATCCAACGAAGTTGGCATCGCCCGCATACTGGACGGTGACGGTGTGAGACCCTGCCAGCAATCCACTGTAAGAAAAGGCCACCGTCCCGGCCTGGCCGCCCGTGGGGCGAGCCGTTCCGATGGTCGAGACATAGGGACCAGGCTGCGCGGCCTGTTCAAATTGGGCTCCCCACACATTTATGGGTGTTGCGAAATTCGAAGAGGTAAGCGAGACCGAAAAGCCGGGGCCAGAATTTGCCGGAAAGGAGTACGTCAAGGAGCAGCGCTGCCAGGTGGAGGTCACCGAGCATGCCGCCGATTGCGAGGCGTTCAATTGCGGGTTGTCCTGAACGATGAGATTCAGAGTCGTGGGAGTGGACGATTGCGCCCAGATCGAAAAGGTCATTTGCTGGGTGGCATAGTTTGTCGAACTCGGAACCGCGTACAAAACGGTTGAAGTGCCATCCGCGAAGGAGATCGCCGTCGCCGTGCTGGTGCTTCCATCCGGTCCACTCGAAGCGTTAGGTGTAACGGTCGGAGCGGTTCCCGTCGTAGTCCATCCCTGCGTGGTATTGACCTGGGAGTAGGGAACCAGGTTCGAGCCCGCGGCCAGCCCGATGGTCTGCGGGGTGCCGATTGCCGTGGATCCGTCATAGAATTGGACGGTCTCGGTCACCGGCGCCGGGGCGCCCGCCGTATTCAGAATATAGGTAAAGGAAATCGGGCTTCCGGCGGTGATGCTGCCGGAGGGCGTTGCGGAGAGAGTGCCGATTGTATTTCTCTTATTGACCGTTTGCGTGATGGTTCCGACGGACTGCGCAAGTGAGAGCATCGCAGAGCCTCCGACTAGTACTGATGCAAGGATGACAGACTGTTTCATGGCCCTGAGCCCTCCATTGGCTTTCTCTATTTCGGTTCACATCCGGTTCAAGTGGCGCACCGGCAAATGCCGGCGCAGGGTTTACTGGTAATTATCGTCACCGTTGTAGATTGCTTTCAGTGTATGAGGCCCTGAAGATAGCAAAGAAGTGAAGAAAGTTGCCACGCCCCCGCTGAGTGAGACGGTGGCAAGGGTGACTTCACCATCGTTGATGGTGGCTGTGCCGGTGGGCGTGACTCCACCGCCGGTAAAGGTGAAGGTGATTTGAACGGTGTCCCCGAAGACGGACGGACCCGGCGAGGAAGTTCCAGTGATGACCACTGGGCTTCGATTTACCGTGAGCACCACGGTTTGGATGACTGTGTTGTAATCGACTGCGTCAGTGGGCGTGAAAGTCACCTGGAGAGTCTGCGCGCCGCCGCCCAGCACCGCGCCAGCAGCCGGGGAGTAGACCATGGTTCCAGCCACTGCACCGGAGCTGGCGTTGAGCTGCGTGGAACTTAGTGCAGTTCCGTAAGTTATAGGCGAAGGGGTTACCCAGGTAATTGCCGGTGTTACCTTATCGTTCACGATGAGCGTAACAGACCCTGCCGCCGCATTGTAATCGGAGGTGTCAGTGGGCGTGAAAGTGACCGACAAAGTCTGTGAGCCGACGCCAAGAACCGTTCCTGCAACGGGTAAATAGGCAAAAGTGCCGGCAACACCGCCGGAGCTGGCATCAAGCTGTTCCGCGCTCAAAGCCATTCCGTAGGTGATCGGCGAAGGAGTCGTCCAACTGATGACCGGCGTGGCTTTGTTGACCACCTGGCTGATAGCGCTAGAGGTAACCGAATTATAGTTACCTCCGCCGGCCCATCCGGCTGTAATGGTGTGCGAGCCAGCCGTCAAAGACGTTGTGGTGAACGTGGCGGCAGACCCGGCAATTGTGCCCGTGCCGATGGCGACGCCGCTGTCGTAGAACGTCACAGTGCCGGTGGGGCCGCTGGAAACAGTCGCCGTAAAAGTGACAGCGCTGCCATAGGCGGCCGGGGTGCCGGAGGTGGCCACGGTCAGCGTGGGAGTAGCCTTGTTCACGGTAAGCGTGACGGAGCCGCTGGCAGTGTTGTAGTCGGTGGTATCGGTGGGGGTGAAAGCTACCGACAGCGCTTGCGACCCGGCTGCAAGGACCTGGCCGGCAGCAGGTGTGTAGATCAGGGTTCCGGCCACGCCGCCAGTTGTTGCGTCAAGCTGCGCTCCGCTGAGGGCAGTGCCGTAGGTAATGGCCGCCGGGGTGGCCCAGGTGATGGTGGGCGTGGCCTTGGTGACGGTTTGGGTCACCGCAGACGATGTGCTGGCAAGGAAGTTCGTGTCGGTGGGAAAGACGGCCGTCAGGCTGTTTGAGCCGATTGCCAGAGACGCGGTGTTGAACGTGGCGACGCCGCCCGACAGAGTGCCGGTGCCAATCGCGGTACCGGCGTTCTTGAAGGTCACCGTCTCGCCGTTGGTGGTCAGGGCGCCGGCAGAGTAGGGGCTCAGCGTCGCTGTGAGGGTGACTTGCTGCCCAAAGGCGGAAGGGTTGGGAGAGGTCTGAAGGGATAAGGATGTCGTGGCCTTGGATGCCGCAAGCGGGATGGAGCCCGACGTGCCGGATGCGTCGTAGGTGTCGCCCAGGTAGACGGCAGCAATGTTATGCGTTCCGGTTCCAGGGATGGACAGCGCGCTGACCGAAGCGGTTGCGGTGCGGGAAATGCTGTCAAGCAAAATGGCGGCTGTATTGTTGCCCTGCAGGGGAGCTACCAGGTCCGGGTTGCCATCGCCGTTGAAGTCTGCGGTCGCAAGATAGCTGCAGGCCGTGCTTCCGGATGAATTGGCAACCGCGGTCTGAAATGTTCCGTTTCCATTTCCAGCATAGATGTCGACCGTGCCGGTGCTCGTATCGCATACGGCAAGATCAAGGTATCCGTCTTCATTGAAGTCGGCCATGGCTATGGATTTTTGACCGGTCAATGCAGTCAGGTAAGAGGGCGCGCCGAAGGTGCCGTTGCCATTCCCGAGCAGGATAGCCACGGTGGTGCCGCCTTTATCGGGAACTGCCAGATCGGGCTTGCCATCGCCATTGAAGTCTCCGGCAACGACGGCGGAGGGATTTGTCCCTGCGGCAAAGGGAGATCCCGAAGGTTGCGAGAAGCTGCCTGTTCCGTCTCCCAGCAGCACCGTAACCGAGCTTTGCCCGCTGTTGCCGGCAACGATATCCAGGTTACCGTCTCCGTTGAGGTCCGCCACGGCGAGAGAGTAGGGGCCGGTGCCGGTGGTCCAGGTGGAGGAAGACGGGAAGGCGCCAGTGCCGTCCCCCAGTAGAACTAGGACTTTGTTTCCGCTGTACTCTGCAATCACCAGGTCGAGGTTGCCGTCGTTGTTGAAGTCGGCCGCCGCGATTTCTTCGGGCCCGCCGGAGACGGAGATGGCAACCGCTGCGTGAAAGGTGCCGTCGCCCTTGCCGAGCAGAATGCTGACAGTGTTTGCGGAATAGTCCGTAACGGCGATATCGACATTGCCGTCGTTGTTGAAATCGCCGACGGCAATGCCCACCAGGGCGGTGCCGGGCACGGAGACCGGAGAGCCGGGTGCGGCCGTGAAGGTGCCGTTGCCATTTCCCAGCAGTATGTCCACTGTCTGGCTGGTTTGATTGGCGATGGCTAGGTCCGGTATTCCGTCTCCGTTAAAGTCCGCAGTCACTACATCGCGGGGGACAGAAGCCGAGCTGGACGATCCGGGCTTCACAAAGGACTGCGCGACGACGCTGGCGCCCAGCGTTGACGAGCCCAGCACGTAGCTGGCGTTACTGTTGTCTTCAAAAGCGACCGTGCCGCCAGGCGAGATGCTCTCGCTGCCGCTGGAAACCACCGTGCCCGTCAATGTGTAGGCGCCCGCGGAGCCGCTGGAGGAGATGGTGGTGGCGGTTGTGTAAGTCCCGGTGACCGTGACCGCCGCGGCGGCGGAGGCGCTGATGGCGTAATCGGTGTTCCCCCCAAACACAGCTTTGTACGTGTGCGGGCCGATGCCCGGGACGATCTTGATGGACGCCGTGCCGGAACGGGTGAGTTGTGCTCGTCCCGCAACCGCCTGGTAGAGGCATTTGCTATAGCTGGCGTCGCAGAAGGTCACAGTGCCGGGGTAGATGGGGGTTGCGCCGGTGGCCACGGTAGCCGTCAAGGTGAGGGGCAGCCCATGCGCCAGCGTGCTGGCAGAGAGTGTCAGGGTCGTGGTGGGCGTTGCATCCCCTACCGCCAACGTCACGGTGGCGCTGCCCGTGGTGTAGTCGGTGGTATCGGTGGGCGTAAAGGTGACCGAGAGCGTATGTGAGCCGATTCCGAGGACGGTTCCGGCAGCCGGCGAGTAGACGAAGGCGCCGGGAAGAGTTGAGGTCGCGTTCAACTGGGTTGCGCTGAGAGCCGTTCCGTAAGCGATACCCGCAGGCTGGGCCCAGCTGATGGTCGCGCTGGGCGAGGCCTTTGAGATGACCTGGTTGAGCGCCGTGGCCGTGCTGCCGATGAAATTTCCCGATGTACTCGTGTAGACCGCCGTAATGCTGTCGGTGCCCGTTGCCAGAGTGGAGATGGTAGAGGCTGCCTGGCCGCTGGAGTTGAGTGTCACCGCCGAGCCGGCGGCGGTGCCGTTGACGCTGAACTGCACAGTACCGAGAGGTAATGCCGTCCCAGCAGTTGGGGCTACGGTGGCCGTTATGGTGACCGAAGCGCCAAAAGCCGATGGGTTTGCTGAGGAACTGAGCGTGGTGGTCGTATTTGCTGCGGTCGCCGTGGCGAACAGGTGGATGGTCTGTTGCGTCCCCGTCGCATTCAGCGAGTTGTCTGTCAGCACCAGGGAGCCGTTGACCGCCCCGGCGACTGTGGGCTCAAAATCGACTGCGTATTTGCAATCCGAGCCCGATGCCAGCGTCGCCGCACTGGATGCGGTCGAAAGTTCCGCGCAGGTGGTGGCTGCATCGAGGGCAAAGTAGGTGGCCAGGCTTGGATTTGTGCCCGAGCCGGGCGGCGGAATGGTCAGGGCTGCGTTGCCGATGTTGGAAACCAGCGCCGTCTCCGGGTCATCCGTTCCGTCCGAGATTCCCACCGGGGTCGAGGTTGGGAAAGTCAAAATCGATTGTGTGGGGTCAACTGCACGGATGCGGTTGTTGGCGGTGTCCGCGATGTAGAGATTGCCTGCGCCGTCGAGGCCGATTCCCTGCGGCAGGTTCAACTCGGCGGCCGTAGCCGCCACGCTGTCCGCCAGGAAGCCGGCGGTGCCGTTGCCGGAAACGGTGGAAATATAGCCGGACCCCGCGGTTACTTTGCGGATGCGGTTGTCGTTCATATCCGCGATGTAGATGTTCCCCGCGCTGTCGACGTACAGGGCGCGGGGCGAATTCAGTGAAGCCGCGGTCGCCGCAGCGCCATCGCCGCAAGCCGCAGCGCCGCCGGAGCAAGCCGTTCCGCTGCCCGCCACCGTGGTAATGTATCCGGAGCCGGAGCCCGTATTGAGCGCCTGCACCTTGCGGACGCGGTTGTCGGTGGTGTCCGCGATAAACAGGTTGTTCGCGCCGTCCGCGAAGAGGCCACTCGGACTGTTCAGGTTGGCGAGCAAAGCCGACGCCCCGTCTCCGCAACCCTTGGTTGGGCTGGAACACGCGGTTCCCATGCCCGCCACGGTGGTGAGCAGCCCTGTTGAAGCTCCCACCATGCGGATGCGATTGTCGGCTTTGTCGGCGATGTAGAGGTCACCCTGGCCGTCCATCGCCAGTTGGACGGGCCCATTCAGTTGGGCGCTGGTGGCGGCTCCGCCGTCCCCGCAGGTGCTGGTCGGACTGGAGCACGCCGTCCCAGTGCCCGCCACCGTGGTGATGATCTGCGTGCCTGCTGCAACTTCCCGAATCCGGTTGTCGCCATAGTCGGCGATGTAGAGGTTCCCGGCGCCGTCCACATAAACTCCCCTTGGGCTGTTCAGGTAGGCGCCGGATGCGGTCGCCAAGCCGCCATCGCCGCAGGCGCTGACCGGGGAGGAACAGGCAGTGCCGGTGCCGGCCACGGTGGTGATTGTCCCGTTTACCGCGAACTTCCTGATGCGGTTGTTGCCGGTGTCCGCGACCCACACATTGCCGATGCTGTCTACAACCATGCTGGCAGGGGCGCTCAGGGTTGCCGCGGCAGCCGCTCCCGTATCGCCGCAGGCCGGACTGGCGGTGGGCGCGGAGCATACCGCTCCAGTGCCGGCCGCGGTAGCTATCACGCCAGGGATCAGGGCTGCCAGTGGGCCGCTGCCGGTGCCGGTCAGCGTGAAGCTGATGTTGCCTGTACTGGTGACCACTTGCAGAGGTACGGGTCGGTTGCCGGGGTAGGCCGGTTTGAAGGTTACCGGCAGTACGCAGATGGTGCCGATGGGGTTGCTGGAACCTACGGTGCAGCCCGTAATCGCCCCGATACTGTACTCCTGGTGGCCGCCCTGGGAAGTAGGTACGCCGATGCTGGAGATGGTTTCAGTTGCGGTGGTGGCCAGGCTGACGTTCTGTGCGGCGCTGCTGGTCAACAGGCTGGTGAAAGGCAGGGAGACGATGGCGGCGCTGGCAGTGACCTTGCGAATTCGGTTGTCGTAGTCGTCGGCGATATAGAGGTTGCCGGAACTATCCAAGGCGAGACCGCTGGGACCGTCAAGGTTGGCTTCGGTGGCAATGGAGCCGTCCCCGCAGCTATCTGTCGAGGCCGCGCAGCTGGTTCCGTCGCCGGCAACGGTGCTGATGATGCTGGTGGCGGCGGCGACCTTGCGAACCCGCACATCGACGTAGTCTTCGATATAGAGGTTGCCGGCAAGATCGAGGGCGAGGTTGGAAGGTTTGTTCAAGTTGGCGTTGATGGCGGCGCTGCCGTCTCCGCAGGCCACGCCGTTGGCCGGCGTTGCGCACTGGGTTCCGTTGCCCGCGAAGCCCGAGATGATTCCTGTGCTTGCCGACACGATTCGTATGCGGTTGTTTTCATAGTCCGAGATGTAGAGGTTTCCGGCCCTGTCGATGGCGATGCCGCGTACGTTGGCAAAACCGGCGCTGGTGGCGGCAGATCCGTCGCCGCAGTTCGTTGTGCAGTAGCTTCCATTTCCGGCGACGGTGGAGATGTTCCCCGTGCTCGCTGAAACCATGCGGACGCGATCGTCGCCATCGTCGGCAATATAGAGGTTTCCGGCGCCGTCCAAGGCAAGATCGATGGGGACGTTGAAGGTGGCGCTGGTCGCAGGGCCGCCGTCCCCGCAGGCTGGGCTCGCGGTTGGGGTAGTGCAGGTCGCTCCCGTGCCAGCGATCGTTGAGATGTTACCGGTGCTCGCAGATACCTTGCGGATGCGATTGTCGTAGCGGTCGGCAATGTAGAGATTCCCAGCGGAATCGACGATTGCTGCGTTCGGGTAGTTCAGATTTGCGCTGGTGGCAGCACCTCCGTCGCCGCAGCTTGCCGTCGGGCTGGCGCAGGCGGTTCCATTGCCCGCCACCGTCGTGATGAGGCCGCTAGCCGCCCATACCTTGCGAATACGATTGTCGGTATTGTCGGAGATGTAGAGGTTCCCGGCGCTGTCCACGGAGACGTGCTGGGCGTTATTCAGGTTGGCGCTGGTCGCCGCCATACCGTCGCCACAGGTGTTTCCCGGAGACGCGCACGCTGTCCCATTTCCCGCTACCGTAGTGATCACGGGGGCGACTGTCATCTGCGCGCAAGCCGGGAGGGTGAGAAGAACTGTCACCAGGAAGAGGAGGCCCCTCGACGCGCATCGGTTCCCGGCAATCCGGGTCTCTGCCCCATGAAAGCATCTCGCAGGTGGCGGAAAGCCCTCCAGCAGTCTGTCTCCGGCGCAACTTTCCTGTTGGTTCGGCAGGGATGTCCCTGGTGCGGCAAGAAGAAGACTCCGGATTGGAATCTCTAAAGTCATCCAGGCTTTTTCAACCGATTCTGCAGAGAAGCGAAGTTAAGAAGCGCCATGATTGAATAGCTCCAAATCTGATCGTTCCAGGCTCTGCGGCAACTCAACCATTGCGCTTTAGGTTTGTCGACCGTGTGCTCAACGACTCAGTCCGAAGATTCCAAGGCAACGGTACCCGGAATTAGGGCGCTGCGACCGGCAACGCTCGTTCGCCGGCGACCAACATCCTCATGAACCTGGTACCGGGTATATCGGCATTGATTCAAAAGGAGTTCACTCGGAACTTTCGGCGATGGCCTGCCTGCGGACTTATTTGACTTGTCGCGACCGGAATGCGAATGAGCACGCCTTGAGCCTGCTCGTGCGCATCCTGGCAGTTCGAGACGCTTTTCCGCCTGCGGGCTAGGATCTTGACGCTTCCCAAGAACGTGAGGACGAGCTGGGACGCGTCGTTGTACCAGAAGATTCGGCAGTTTTCAGTAGCGGGTCAATTCTTTGGTTAATGGCTTGCATCCCAGGTCTGAGAGCGAGCAACCTGCTCATCAATGGATGGATCCGAGCTACGCCTATTGCACCCCATATCGGCAGTGTTCGGCCAAGGGGACCTGGCGCACCAGCGGGGGCGGGGGGATGGGTTGAGTTCCTATCCTCATCAAGAGCCGTGGTCATACGTCCCCGCCATGGTCATGCAAAACTACCCCAGAGGGGATAAATGGAGGGTCAGGATGAACAGGATGAACGAGGAAACTGTCGAGGTAAGGGAGTCATATTGTGCTACTTGCCAGAATAGTTGTATTTACTTGACGCCACCAACCCCAAGATCTATTGTCTGGGGCCGGGGACGAGGATTATCCAAAGACTTTACTGGAATTGGAGCGGCGCTTTTGCACCGCGGAAGCCTGTGTTGAATACCTCGCAGCACTACGCTGGCCCGGCGGATGGGTTTGTCCACGTTGTGCAGGAGTCGATTCGTGGTCGATTCGGCGTGCGCGTTGGCCTTGCGACCATTGCCGGTATGAGATGTCAGTCACTGCGGGGACTATCTTTCAGGATAGTCACGTGCAATTAACGATTTGGTCCCGGGCCATGTGGCAGATCGCCAGCCAGAAGAACGCCATCAGCGCCTTGGGTCCAAAGCGGGTCCTCGACCTGGGCAGCTACAAGGCGTCCTGGGCGATGCTGCATAAGTTGCGCCGTGCGATGGTTCGTCCCGGCCGCGACCGCCTGTCGGGCACAGTGGAAGTTGATGAGACTTATCGGTGCACCGAGGAATCCGGCCTGATCGGGCGGTTGGCCGTGAACAAGGCGATTATCGCCGTGGCGGTCGAGGACGACGGCAGAAAAATCGGCCGCAGGCAGTCAACGAACTTCAAGTTCAGCTCAAGTGCGTCGAGCCGACGCGAACTCCAACACATACGGATCTGCGCCCGTTGGTGGCGGAATTCCGAAAGCGCTAGGGCTGAGGTGTGGGAAGCACATCCTCAATACCGCCCAAGTTCAAACCGCCCTTAAAGTGTAGGTGGGTAGCATGAATTGCGGACGACCGTACTTCAACGAAACTTCACATCATGTAATCATGCAAGCAGTGTAGGCGCGTTTACTGTAAGCATGTTGGCATGGACCATGCAAGTCATCATAATCAACTCACAAAAAGGGGGCAGCGCCAAAACAATGCTGGCCAAGCACCTCTCTGTCGAAGCCGAACGCGCCGGGATGGACCGCTATTCCTGGTCGACACGGACCCCCAGGGCAGTCTGACCGCTTGGCAAACAAGACGCGAGTCTGAGACTCCTCAGCGCGTCGATCTTCCCTTTGAGGGGTTGGATAGAGGCCTTGCCCTCCTGCGCAGGCACGGAGCATCCTACTGCATCGTTGACACTGCCTCTGGCCGCGTTGAGATCGCCAAAGAGCTTTTCAAGCTTGCCGACTTGGTGATCTTTCCGGTCCAGGCAAGCGAGGATGACCTGACGGCAGCGCAGGTCACGGTCCAGGCGCTTAAGGAAGCCGGCAAGCCCTTCATGTTTGTTCTGACACGCGTCAAGGCCAATACCCTCATTACGGCTCAGGCCACGGCCATGCTTTCAAGGCACGGCCAGGTGGCTGAGACCTTCATGGGCGACCGCACAGTGTACAAGTCGCCGTACCCCAAGGGGCAAACGATCACCGAGGCCGAGCCCAGAGGGGTGGCGGCGAAGGAGATATCCGCCCTTTGGGCCAGCGTAGAGTCATGCCTGCATGAGACCATAGAAATACGCAGGGGGTAGTAGACCATGGCTAAGGCAACTGAACTGAACGCAGACATCATGACCGCAGCGGTGCCTGTTTCCAAGGCGGCTCGGGTACAGGCGCCAACAGTCGAGCCGAAGCGAGGCCAACCGTCACCGAAGGCCAAGGTGGTGCCTCTGCAGGTACGGTGGCCGGCGAGCGACGTCAAGGCGGCCAAGCTCGCGGCTATCCAGGCCGATTTCCCAACCGTGAGTGATTTCATGCTTACGTGTTTTCATGCTTACATGAAGGCCGCAGAGTAGCCCTGAAGAATCTCGGTACAACTCAGGTACGATTGAGAGCGAGAAAAAATGGCCTTGTTGTCCATAAGCGACTCCATGCAAAGCGCTTAGCGTTTTTTGTTTGAGGGTTCTGGACCAGGGGGTCGGAGGTTCAAATCCTCTCTCCCCGGCCCTGGCTCTGAGCCCAGGGCCAGTCTTTTTCATCCCAGAACTTCCCAGAACGGCTTGGCAGCTTTTGTGCTCGGAGGAGGGGAATGCTCGTTTACGGGGCTGGAAAACGGCGGAATTTTGGTCCGGTTTTGCTCCAACCCGCTCACGGGGAAGGGAGGATTTTGACGAAAAGACACGAAAAATCACGGAAAATCCACACCTGTGGACAGGTGTGGATAACAAGCCTAATATCCTGATCTTATTGAAATTAAATGGGGAAAGTTTGGAGGCGCGGGGCGGGATCGAACCGCCGCATAAAGGTTTTGCAGACCTCTCCCTTACCACTTGGGTACCGCGCCTTGGCAGGGCTGCCTTCAACACGTTTTGTAACGCCCCAAACCACCCTAGCCAACCCGGCTGGCGCCGGAGGACGGAATGGAGCGGGAGACGAGATTTGAACTCGCGACCCTCGCCTTGGCAAGGCGATGCTCTACCACTGAGCTACTCCCGCGTACAAAACTGAGTATACCGGGCCACCGATTTGAGGTCAAACTGCGGCCGGTGCGAGAGTTGATTCCGAGGGCGGCACGGCTGCCCTGGAGCCTTTCTCTTCGCGCACAATCTCCCCGTCGCGCATGTAGAGGATGCGGCTGGCGATGGAGGCCGCCTCAGGGTTGTGGGTGATCATGAGCGTGGTTTGGCCCAACTCCTGGTTAGACCGGAGCAGCATCTGCAGCACCGCGTCGGAGTTCTTTGTGTCCAGGTTGCCGGTGGGCTCGTCGGCCAGCACAATGGCCGGGCGGGAGATGAGCGCCCGCGCAATGGCCACGCGCTGCTGCTCGCCGCCGCTCAGCTCCGCGGGCCGATGCATGAGCCGCCCCTGAATCGACAGCAGATCGCTGAGGTGATCAAGATAGGCACGGTCCAGCGGTTCCTTGCGGCCGCTGACGGCGTAGGCGATCTCGATATTGCCTAAGGCAGAGAGCGTGGGCAGCAGGTTGAACTTCTGGAAGACGAAGCCGATGCGATGCTTGCGCAGGCGGGTGCGCTCGGCGTCACTGAGCGTGGCAAAGTCCACGCCGTCGATCACCACACGCCCATGGGTGGCCTGCGTGAGCCCGCCCAGGAGGTAAAAGAGGGTGGACTTGCCGGAGCCGGAGGGGCCGACAATGGCCACGAACTCCCCACGCTCGACGGCAAGCGAAACCCCGCGCACCGCGGGGACCTGGACTCGGCCCGCCATGTAAACCTTGGTCAGGTTTTCGGCAAGGATGATCGGCGAAGACTGTTCTGGCTGCACACGTCAATTGTAAATGGGCGTCCGCCCGCCTGCTCCTCTAGAATATGAATGCACCGATCTCTGACACAGGATTCCCCTCCATGACTGACGATCTGAAGCCCTCCCTTGTGACCGCGCTGGAAGCCGCTGCCTCCCAGGCCGGCCTGGTCCTGCTCTCCACCAGCATCGGCAGCGACTTCAACCAACGGCCCACCGCAGTCTTCCAGCTGGGCTTGCCCGGCGCGGATGGCCGCACGCTGCGGCTGGAGATGAGCGGAACCTTCGACTTCGACAAGCCGCACCTGCTGCCGGAGATGAGCGCGCATCTGGCGGCCGAGGCCAAGCGCCTGCGCAATCCCCGGCCCGAGTGCTACGTCACGCTGGGCGGCCTGCCGGTGGCCTTCAACCAGTTTCAATGGCCATTCCATCGCTCCAACTCTGGCGCGGACACGCACATTGTTCACGGCCAGGTGGATCTGGCCGACGGCGGTACGCAGAACCTGCACGCCAAGATTGCCGCCTCCGTAACGCTGACCTTTGCGGAGATTGTGCCCGCCATGGAGCAGCCTTACGCGGAGACCTTCGTTTACAACGCGGTCCGCAAGGTGGTGGATATGGGCCAGCTGGAATTCATCAAGTCCGGTAACCGCCAGCCCGTGCAGGTAACCACGCGCTACTACAGCCGCTGGCAAAAAAAGTTCCTGTTCACCGAGACCACCGATGCGGAGCGCCTGGAGTACCTGCTGCGCAAGGTCTACTGGCTCAGCGGCGTGCTGGGCGGGGGGCAGCCGGTGTGGATTGCCGACCCACGCGATGCGCAATACCTGAATACGACCGAGGCGAGCCTGCTGCGCATGGCCGACGACGAGGCGGGGGCGGGGCTGATGACGCTGGAGGGCGAGTTTGCCGCGGCGACCCCGCAACTGATGGGGCGCGCCGCGGAGTACCAGGCCAAGCTGGAAGCGGCGCTGAACTTCACCAAGCCGCAGTTCAACGAGTCGATGCGGTCAGGCCAGGCGAATATGTAGAGGCCGGAAACCTGTGAGGTTACAGGGCCGCGCCGCAGGCGGAGCAGAAGCGCGCGCCCGGCGCGTTGGTGTGCTGGCAGCGTGGACATGCCGTCAGCGTGCCCGCCTGCACCGTTGGCGGCATGTTGACGGTCACGTTCAGCGGCTGACCCCATCCGGGCATGGCAATGCCCAGCGCCGCGGCAATGCCGGCCGCCTGGATGGCGTTGAACTCCCGCACCCGGCCAGGCATGAAGAAGCACTCGAAGAATCCAAGAATCGCAGGAATCCCCGTCCAGGAGAAGCAGACGTACAGAATGCCCAGGCCGGTGCGGCGCAAATAGAAGTGGTGGATGCCGAAGGTGCCCAAAAACAGCGCCAGCAGGATGCCTACGACCTCGTCGCGGCGCACCGACTCATATTGCTGATAGAAAATCGCTTGCGCGTTGGGATACGACTGGCTGCTCATGGCTGGTTCTCCTTGCTTGCTCTGCATTCTACATACGCAACCCGCCGATTGGGGGTTCCCTACTCCACAGAAGCTCCGTGCCCTATCCTTGCTAATTTTCTCAGTCGCAAGGGTGGGAAAGCGCGCGCCTCGAACCCGCCTTGCCGTTCCGCGCATCCAACCTTGCATGAAAGCACACACCCCTACTGCTTCAGCCAGCGGCACATTTCTTATCGGCGGCGATTTGCCGGTTCATCGCCTGGGCTACGGAACCATGCGCCTGGTGGGCGACGGAGCCTGGGGCGAGCCCAGCGACCCGCTGGAGGCTCGCCGCGTGCTGCGCCGCGCCGTCGAGTTGGGAATCACCCTCATCGACACCGCCGACGCTTACGGGCCGGAGATTGCCGAGCGGCTGATCGGCGAGGCGCTGGCGCCCTATGCGCCCGGAGTGGTGATCGCCACCAAGGGCGGCATCACGCGCCAGGGTCCGGCCAAAACCGAGTACGTGGGCCGCGCCGGCTACCTGATCCAATGCGTCGAAATGAGCCTGCGGCGGCTGAAGCTCGACCGCATCGACCTCTACCAACTGCACCGCATCGACCCGCGCACGCCGCTCGAAGAGAGCCTGGGAGCCCTGAAGCAGATGCAGGAGCAGGGCAAGATTCGCCACATTGGCTTGAGCGAGGTCACGCCGGCGGAGATTGAGGAGGCGCGCAAGATTGTCAAGGTGGCGACTGTCCAGAATCGATACAGCCTGGCCGACCGCCGCAACGAGGAGACGCTGGCCTATTGCGAACGCGAGGGTATCGGCTTCCTGCCCTGGTATCCCATTGCCGGCGGCAAGCTGCTGAAGCCGGAGCAGGCCGCGGCGCAAACTCTGGCTGGGATCGCCGCCCGCCACTCATCCTCAGTAGCCCAGCTTTCGCTGGCGTGGCTCCTCCAGCGCTCGCCGGTCATGCTGCCGATTCCGGGCACATCGAAGGTGGCGCATCTGGAAGAGAATGTGGCTGCGGCCGGGCTGAAGCTGAGCGCGGAGGAGAGGGCGGAGTTGGAAGCCGCTGCCGGTTCCTGATCCCGTCAGTTGAGCGTTCTGCGGGGGATCTTCAAGATTCGCCTCAAAATAGCCAAGCTGAAAACGCACTCAAATCAGGCTCCAGCCAGGTGAATGCGATAGAGGCGGGCGTAGTCGAGGTAGCCGCGATCCATGACATAGCAAGCGCCGGGTTGAGGCAGGATCTCATCGAGGACATTGACCTCCACACACTCTTGCCATACTCCATTGCCTTATCCTTGTGGCCAGATGCGGTGATGCGGTGGAACCCAAGCTGACGAAACAGGGGGAGCAGTATCTCTCCCTAAGCGTGTGAAGTTCCTTTCAATTACCCACAATCTCCCGCTGCGTGTTGGAGGGCATTGATGGATTGGATTCCGGCTCAAGTCAGGTACTTACGTGTAGTGGCAGATTCATGGCGAACTGTTTGTCATGAGCAAACGGCGAGGCACCCATTGCAGGGAGTTACGGGAATCGTCGAAGGATTTCCGTGGGGAGGAATGGATCGATAGCGAAGTTGTAGGCTGTAAGTTCCGGGATGCGCGCCGCGGCAAGCGACTTCGGCAAATATTGGAGAAGTTGCCTTCCGGGGTAGGCTCGGCGACGCCGTGGGCTTGCCAGGACTCGGCCAATACGAAGGCGGCCTACAGGTTCTTTAGCAATGATCGGATCGGCGTGGCGAATATTCTGGCCGGTCACTTTGCTTCGACCCGCGAGAGGTTCGTGAGCAGTGGGAGTGACCGCGAAAGCGACATCTGGGAACTGTTCTGCCTGGCGCGGCAGTTGGGCACGCATTTTCTGGTCCGCACCTGCGTGGATCGCGTGGCCGCGGATGTACTTAGCCGCACAGGGCGCAAACAGCGCACATCTCAATCTTCAATTAACTTGTTTGTTTTGTTTCGATTAAAGAGGGGGATTCACATCGTCACTCAACCAACGGAGAATCAGATAGATACAAAATCGAATTCTAGAAATACCCCCAAAAGTACCCCCTCGTGTACTCGAAAGCTAAGTTTTTTCATGGCGAGGAACCGAACTTGACTCCTTTGCAGCTCGCGTACGGATTGTACCCAATCTGTAAAGGCACTCTGAGCTTTGACTGCTAAGGCGGGCTTCCCCAGCCTGTGTGAATCGTCTCCATTCAGAGTCTGGTTTCCGCGAAATCAGCTCCAGAAGGTTGCGTAGCGAGCCAGATTGCATGGAGGGCGTCATGGGGCAGATCAGCATTCTTCGTCCAAAGCGCAATATCGTCAGCATCCCGGTCGACGAAGCCGTCTACTGCGAGAGTTGCGCGTGCGTCTCGAATTCAGTTGGGGGATGTTGCGGCCTTTGTGGCAACATCCCGGTTTGGCCGCTGGCCGAGCTTGTCCCGGAGCCACCAAAAAGCCCGAACTCCGGAGCTAAATCGGCCGGACAGTCGCTTTCAGTCTGGTGCAGCGGATTGGCAAGAGCGGCATAATGGAATCAATGGTATACAAAACTCCTCTCTCCCAGAATGATAATAAATTGCTATTTGCCTGGGATTTACATGATATTCTACCCGTAATTGTGCGATAATCTCTGTGTAAGCTCCATAAGGAGGTCCGCTATGGCTACTTTGGCGACAGCATCTCTCCCCAAACCCGACCTATTCGCCCACCGGGAGGCGCTACGACTTCCCGCCGCGAAGGTCGTTGAGAAACTGGTTGAGATTGTCGGGCGGAAACTGACCGCGTATATTGGCGGCGTCAAGGACTCGCGCGCCGTCGATCGCTGGATCGCCGGAGGCGAGATCTATGGCGATGCGGAGACGCGGTTGCGGTTTGCCTTCCAGGTGGCGCGCACCTTGAGTGAACACGATTCGCCCGCCGTGGTACAGGCCTGGCTGACGGGCGTGAACCCGGAACTGGGAGACAGAGTGCCGCTACGCCTGATGCGCGAGAATGAGATTGATGCAGTGGCGCCCGCAGTTCTCAGCGCCGCCCGCGCGTTTCTTGCCGGAGGATAGGCCCGTGGAACTTGAAACAAGTCGACCAGAAGGGCTTGTCTTTCGTCTTGGCCGCCGTCCCGATGCCTGGCAACCGCCTGATTGGTTTCTGGCGCAGAGCGATGGCACCTTCGGCAACCGCTTCGACGACCCGGACGGATACTATCGGGTTCTCTACGCCTCGTCGCAGCGTTTGGCCTGCTTTATCGAGACGCTGGCCCGCTTCCGTCCTGAGCTGTTTTCATTCCACGTGAGCGGCTCTTGTAATTGGTCGCGACCTGGACACTGGCGCTCTCCACATCCGATCAATTCCCAATCTGCCCAGTCTGCGCTCCGGGGCTCGTCAAAGGATGCAACTGCTGCGCTTTGCATCCACAGGTAAAGAACGAACCTTGATTCTTCCGGGGAAGTTCCCCGCACTTGCGACAAATCAATGCGTCCAGGAGAGCACATGTAGCCAGAGCGAATTGACGAACCTCGGTCTCCGAGAGGCTCATCCCATCGATATTGAAATGGGCGCCGACAAGATTGCGAATCCAGGTTATTGATTCAATTGCCTCGAGTAACGGCTGGATTTCAGTGATGGACTCTGCCGCGCCAGCGGTGCTTGTGGCCGGACTCGTCGCCACGCTCTTCATGAGCTTCCGTAGCTTTGCCTCCAGCCCACTCAAGTATTCCCCAAGGGTATGCCTTCCCTCTGCATCCAGCGGCAGTTTGCATCGGTAGAGAATGCTAATCTCTCGAAGCCCGGCTTCCAGCAAGACGCCGGATTTCGCCGCGACAGCCTGGCGGTCCATGGGCTCTTTGCCCAGGAGGTCTCGCAGTTCATCGATCTCCAGCTTCGTCTTTGTGTGCCGAATGCCTTTTGCCTTTGACCAGGTAAGGAGTTCAATGAGGTGCACGTTGCCCACCGGGCCCTTTGCATATCTGTATCTGTCTCGCCACGGGCGGTAATGCGTGGTAATGAGGACGGGGCTGCCTCAACCTGGTGAGGATTGAGATCAACTTGTGCATCTGCCAAGGCCGACGTGAGGCTGTCTATCGACGCAGATCTCGACCGTTTGGTCAGCTCATGGGCGAAATACCGGGCGTGATAGGGAGTCAGTCTCATTTCCTCTGTAAACCATAGACAAATAGAAGTTTCTGCTCTCTTGGCTCTCATGCCGACCTGGGAGCAGCCTCCGTAAAGCCTTGATTATCAATGATTCATCGTTGCATCCATAATAAGCGGGAAGAGTTCCATGCGCCCGTACAAATCGCCGCAGAACGCGGCGTAGTTACATCTGCGCCGGGATCTGGCTCTCCTGGCGGATGGTGCTGGGCTAGCTAATCGGCGGACCCAGTTGGCTCATGGATGTGATTCAGAACCCGGAACCAATGGGCGAGTAGGGGTACAATCGCCCTAACCACTGCCGACGATAGCGGCTTGGCAAGACGCGGCAGCCATGGATGTTCGTGGCGACTGGAAGTGGTGGAGTGTATCCAGCGAGACAGCCTCGAAAACAGACACTCTCTATCAACTCAGTGGTAATTTCCTAACGGAGAAAACCAATGAGAGCAACACAACCACCGAGTAATAGGGCTCCTTCATTCATCCGGGATTTGTTCCAGCAATCGCTAGACTTTATGTTGAACGGTTATTGGCTAGACGGACTGGATGAGGAGTTCGGCGAGAACAACATCTGGTCAGAGGAACTTCTTTCCAGGTGGAAGCACATGAGCAAGAGGGAACGAGGCAGTTGGCTGCTTGGCAAGCTGTGGAATGATCGCAGTATCTTGCCAAGCACCGACTGCACCGTGATAGAAATCCCGCATGGGAGCATCTATGCTCAGGGCGTTCGCAAGCTGAAGGACGATTGGAGGCAGGAACTTCGGCCTGACAACCGAACAGCAGCTTAAGCTACTCGCAGCGAGCCCGGAGAAATCCGGGCTATGCTGTCTCTGGCGCCGTTTGTCCTTCCCCAGGTGTTACGTCAGCCCTGGAAGGCAGCCTCAAGGACGGGATGAGCATCGGCAGTACACGCGCTAGAACCCTGAACGCCTTGATATCATTTTCCGAATACACGCCTTTGTAGCCGTGAAACAGATTGCAGCGCACCTGGTAGATTGCCGGAAGAGTATGCGGCCAATCGATAGGCACCTCTTCACCGCGATCTCTGTGCAGGAAGACGCACGCGGGTTTTCGGCCAGGAGGTGGGTTGATCGTCCTGTACCTCTCAATCACCTGCTCACGAATCCCGCCCCATTCCACGTTGTAGCCGATATCCTTCGAACTGAAAATAGGCCAAGTGCTTTGGAACTCGCCCACCGCGGCCAGAAGGTCAGTGGCCAAGATCTCTTTGAACTCGCGGTCCAAGTCGGAATCAAGGAGCAGTGCATCAAGGTAATCGCTATCCCGGTCCTCCGCGGTGACGCAGCAAGCCCAGCCGTTCAGAGCGATCCAACCAAAGAGGAAGGGCTCGAACGAGTCCCGTTCGGCGCAATCAGACTGAGCAACTGCCCGTTCGGCCCAGCCGTGAATGAGCTTCTGGCCCTCCGGGTGCAATTCCTCAAAGCGATGATGGATGACGGCTCCCGGCTGCGCCTCTCCTCGTCTTGACCTTTTCTGCGCGTCCTTGCTCAGCAATTCTATGCAAGCCATCTTTATCTCCCGGCACGCCTTTCAGGCTAGCAGGGCGATCAGCGTCAGCACTCGGGCAACAATTGACACCGCGCAGCTCGCGCGATTGCGGGCACCGCTACAAGGCAGGCTGGCCGTCCATTAGGGCTGTTGCCGTTGTCATGCATCCCGGCCGTTGTCATGCAGAAAGTGTCCCAGAGGCCTAATTCGACGGAAAATGCGGACAAGGCGGATGAAGCGGAAATCGTCCAACATGCCTATTTTCTACGATTTACAAATGGAATGAGGAGATGCGGAACGGTCTGGCGGAGAGAGGGGGATTCGAACCCCCGGTACAGCTTTTGACCGTACAACGGTTTAGCAAACCGCCGCCTTCAGCCACTCGGCCATCTCTCCGCTCTGCACGGATTATACCGGAAGTCGGGCTTGTGGTGCGTCGAGCTTTGCGGGCAGCACTCCGGCCGGATGCTGCCCGCATCTGTTGCGGCGTCAATCTCCCGCTTACTCAGCCGGTTTCTGGCTCGCCGCCGCCTTTTTTGCCTTGTTCTCCTTGAATTGTTTGGCGGCGTACACAACGTGGTCGCGGGCATAGGCGGCGTCGTGCCAGCCCTTAACCTCCACCCGCTTGCCCTCCAGATCCTTGTAGATGGAGAAAAAGTGCGTGATCTCCTTGAGCATGTGGGGGTAGATGTCGGTGTAGTTCCACACATTGTCGAAGCGGGGGTTGTTTTTGCCCACCGCCAGCACCTTCTCGTCCAGCACGCCCTGGTCCAGCATCTCCAGCAGGCCGATAGGCCGCACCTCCTGCACGCAGCCGGGAAAACTGGGCCCCGGCACCAGCACCAGCACGTCCAACGGGTCGCCGTCGTCGCTCAGCGTGGAAGGAATAAACCCGTAGTCGCCGGGGTAGTGGACCGGGGAGTGCAGGTTGCGGTCCAGCTTGAAGACGTGCAGTTCCTTGTCGTATTCGAACTTTTGCGTTCCGTCCAGGGGGATTTCAATCACCGCCCGAAAAACCTCGGGAGCGCGCTCGCCGATCGGCAGTTCCAAATAGTTGACCATGATTCTTGGTTCTCCTGTCACTCGTGGGGAGGTTGGGCCCGGCGCGGAGAAGCGGCCGGAGCATGGGCGGCCACCATCCGGCCGCCGGAGATAATATAATCACGGAAATGAAGGCGCATGTCTATGTCACGTTGAAAACGTCGGTCCTCGATCCGCAGGGTCAGACCATCCAGAACGCTCTGCGCAAGATCGGCTTTGCGGATGTAACCGCCGTCCGCCAGGGCAAATACTTCGCGCTTTCGCTGGCCGAGGGGCTCTCTGACGACACGGCCAAGGCCCAGGTAGAGCGCATCGCCCGCGAGGTGCTCACCAACCCGGTCATCGAAGAGTTCACATACCGTATTGAGGAATAGCGCGCCTTCGCCGGAAGGCTCTTCGCTTTCAGCGGCTTGAATTCCTGTGCGCTCGGGCGGGTGGCCTCGGTCTCGACGCCCCAGGAAACTCCACCGAGGGTGCCCCCGGTCCCTCGCTCTTGGGGACCGGGGAGACTCCGGACCTCAACTGGCAAGAAGAAGCCCACGGCCTGGCTGGATCGCTCCCCATAAACGCCGTTCCCAACGGGGACCATTGATGACGGACCCGATCCGGG
>Ga0302197_10001156_pt1 | contig 26146 bp, 27 predicted proteins | sample II_Bog_N2_1_FD_193526 | JGI IMG/M metagenome (GOLD analysis project Ga0302197, IMG submission 193526) | Peat permafrost microbial communities from Stordalen Mire near Abisko, Sweden - II_Bog_N2_1 | ecosystem: Environmental > Terrestrial > Soil > Wetlands > Peat | place: Sweden: Abisko...
GAGAGGTGCCGCTGATGTTTTTGCGCATGGGTTTAATTAGGGATCAGGGATCAGGGATCAGGGATCAGAGCACTGCGGGCTTTTTCCTGATCCCTGATCCCTGTTCCCTGTCTTTACAGCCCCTTCTCAACCAGGAAGCCGATCAGGTCGACGACGCGGCTGGAGTAACCCCACTCGTTGTCATACCAGCTCAGCACCTTCACGCTGTTGCCGACCACCTTGGTCAGCGGGGCGTCGACAATCGACGAGAGCGGGTTGCCCTTGAAGTCGGAGCTGACCAGCAGGTTCTCGTCATAGCCGAGGATGCCCTTCAGCTCGCCCTCAGAGGCGGCCTTGAGCGCGGCGTTGACGGCCTTGGCGTCTGTGGTCTTCTCGCTGATGAAGGTCAGGTCGACGATGGAGACGTTGGGGGTGGGGACGCGGATGGCGAAGCCGTCGAGCTTGCCGGAGGTCTCAGGAATGACCAGCTTGAGGGCCTTGGCTGCGCCGGTGGAGCTGGGAATCATGCTCAGGGCAGCGGCGCGGGCGCGGCGCAGATCCTTGTGCGGCGTGTCGAGGATGACCTGATCGTTGGTGTAGCTGTGGATGGTGGTCATGATGCCGCTGACGATGCCGCAGTGGGCGAGCAGAACCTTGACGACCGGCGCCAGGCAGTTGGTGGTGCAACTGGCGTTGGAGATGATGTTGTGCTTGGCCGGGTCGTACTTGTCCTGGTTGACGCCCAGCACCATGGTGATGTCTTCGTTGCTGGCGGGGGCGGAGATAATGACCTTCTTGACGGTGGCGCCCAGGTGCGCCTTGGCCTTGGTCGCGTCGGTAAAGAAGCCGGTGGATTCAACCACGATCTGCGCGCCGACCGAAGCCCAGTCCAGCTTGGCGGGATCGCGCTCGGAGAAGACCTTGATCTTCTTGCCGTCGATGGATATAAAATCTTCGCCCGCAGTGACTTCGTTCTTCAGGTTGCCTAGAATCGAGTCGTACTTGAGCAGGTGGGCCAGTGTGGCCGGGCTTGTCAAGTCGTTAACGGCAACAAAATCAATCTCTGGATTGCCAAGTGCGGCGCGCAAAACGTTGCGGCCAATGCGGCCGAAGCCGTTGATGCCAACCTTAACTGCCATGTGTGAATTCTCCTTTTCAAATAGTTGCGTCAGTGATTTGAGCTTGTTTGGGCTCGTACGAATTGGTCGCGTCCTGGGTCCGGATTCGACCTGGAACGCAAATCCACCAAACCCATGATGGTAACACCCCTGTCAACGGAAATCGGTTGAAAACCGCGGATTCCCGTCGTCAGGATGGAAACTCCCTCACTCTAAGTATGAGGTTCAGAGCGCAGGTTGGTATGTGACGGGATGCACACTATTTGCAGCGCCCAAGCCAAGTATGGTATTCGGGTATCACTATGCAAGGTTTGAAGGCGGCATGAGAAGACGTTCCAGACATACTCCCAATACCTCGGAATCCACAGGCAAAATTGGCCAGGAACTCCCGTCGAATCAGCAAGCTCCGCTGGTTCCGTTCTATCCGGACGATGCTCCCGCGGCAGCCGCGCCGGCGCACCAGGCGCGTTCGCAGCGGCCTCTGCAAGGCCAGCCGGCGACGCTGCCGTCGCTGACGGCGGCAGCGCGTCCCCCTGCACAACCGCGCCCGCCAAGACAGGATCGCCCGGCCAGACCGGAGTGGAGCGAACCGGCGGATTCCAGCCGCTTTGAGCTTGAGACACAGCCGGAGATGCCCTCTCTGCCTGCAGCTGAGGAGGCCGCGGAGCGCTCGCCCCAGGCTCCCAAGGGATTTGTGGTGCTGGCCATCGGGCTGCCCGGCTCGGGCAAGACCACCTGGTTCCGGCGTCGCGGCGTCACTCCGCTCTCCAGCGACCTGCTGCGCAATATTCTTTTTGACGATGTGGAGGAGCAGCGCTACCAGGGGCTGGTTTTCTCGACCCTGCGTTCTCTGTTGCGGGCCAGGCTGATTGCGCGCATGCCCTTGAACTACGTGGATGCGACCAATCTCTCCATCCACGAGCGCCGCCAGTGGATCAAGATGGCCAAGAGCTTTGGCTACGAGGTGCAGGCGGTATTTTTTGATGTGCCACTTGAGGTTTGCCTGGAGCGCAACAGCAAGCGCGACCGCTCAGTCAGCGAGGACGTGATGCGCAAGATGGCCGAGAAGCTCAAGCCGCCGGTGTTTGAAGAGGGGTTTGAGAAGATCACGGTGGTTAGGGTGAAGAGTGCGGGGTAGGGCGTCACTGCGCGGAGTGTGTTTTATGTAGGACTCAACCTCAGCCGTGCCGAATAGGTCTGAATCGCGCAAACGGAAAGCACTCAATGCTCCAGGAGGTCCGAGTGCTTTGGACGCAGGTAGCCAAGGTTGCTGTGATAGTTGCGGGCGCGGTATGCCTTATCGTTGCATACAATTGGTGGCCTTATTGGACCCGGAAGTCTAATTGGGTTCCGAAGTCGCGAACGGGTCAGATTTTTTTAGTATTCGCACTGTACGGATTCTTTCTCGTTTACATCATCTGTGCGTACACAGTTTATGCTCACTAGCGCTCTTGTCCCCACGGCCAACTCTTCAGCAGCAGGGAGTCGACCGTATGGTGCGGACCCGCTCGGCAAAGGCTCAGCCCATGCCTCACCCCTGCGACTTTCTCCGTCACGAGGGCGAGGGACCACAGAATTCAATAAACCGAGGCAGGACAGCACCCTATGAACACAGGCCCCACGCCCTACGCTGAACCCTGGCTGCGCGGAACTTATGCCGAGGTTCCGGCGGCGGGGCGCGCGGTGCTGCACGCGCTCGATCTGGCTCTCGACGATTTGAGCAAATGGACTGAGGGGCTGACCGATGCCGAGGTTCACTCGGAGCCGCTGGGGCTTACCTCGGTGGCCTTCCATCTGCGCCACATCGCGTGCTCGACCGACCGGCTGCTGAGCTACGCGGAGGGGAAGCAACTTTCGTCGGAGAAGTTGACATCACTCAAGGCCGAGTTGTCGGCTGGCGATGAGACGCTGGCGGAACTGCTGGCCGAGGTTGAAGCATCTTTCAGCAACGCGGCGGAGCGGGTGCGGGTGCTGGCTACTGCCAACTTCGATACCATGCGCGGCGTGGGCCGGAAGCAGTTGCCTACGTCGATTGGCGGCGCGCTGATTCACGTGGCCGACCATACCCAGAGGCATGTGGGGCAGGTGGTGACGACGGCCAAGGTGTTGAAGGCGCTGCGGGGGTAACTGTGTTGCGGTCGTCGAAGCGAGGAGCGATGGGAAAAACAAACGACAAGCGAATCGCAATTCCGGGTTGGCTTGCTGGCGGGTGGCGCAGGTCCGGCCCTGCAAAATAAATGGGCAGCCTCGATTCCGAGACCTGGAAATCTACCAATCATGTCATTGCAACAGCGTTGGCTTTTCGCCTTTCAGATCTTCCTGCAGACCGATTACCGTCGCGGCGACCTTGAGGCCTGCTCAGCAGTTCGCAGCCTCTTTACATCGAGAAGATCCTGGTCGCGCCCACTGGCGAGTTTATTACGAATCAAATCGTCTCTCGAAATGACCATCGCAGGGGTATTCTCGTCGATGAACCCCTCCAGGCGATGCTCCCAGGCGCTGTCGAAATCCAGTCCTGAAACCTGCTGAAGTATGTCAATGCGATCCGGCGGCTGACCCATTTGAAAAACTGTGCCGTCCATGAAATCGTCCGGCGTCATTCCGCTGATCGGAGCGCCGAACTCAGCGAGCGCCCGAAACACAGCCCTTGCATTCTCTGGATCTGTACGAATCCAGAGGTCGATATCCTTGGTAGTGCGCGGTTCCAAGTGCACACCGAAGGCGAAGCCCCCAACGACCAGGTACTTAACCTTATGGCCGTTGAATGCGCGCAGAATGTCCTGAAAGTCCTTGCTCATCATTGACAGGCACTCCCTTGAAAGCGGCTGCGAATGCGTATGCGGTCTGGCTCAATTCCGAGACGGCAATCAGGCGGGCACCAATCGACTGACTTTGCCAATAGCGATATGTCTCGGCCTGCTGCTCGTCAAGGTCGGTCACGCGGCGAAGTGTCTTGTCCATGCACATGCTCCCTATTGCAGCAGCGTCGGCTCGTCGTCCTTCAGTTCCTCGGGCGGAATGATCACCGCCGCGGCTACCTTGTCATCCGCCTCGAGGTTCAACAGCCGTACTCCCTGTGTGGCGCGGCCGGCGGCGCGGATGGTCTTGGTGTCGATGCGGATGATCTTGCCGAACTGGCTGATCACCATCAGCTCCGAGGTGTCGTCCACCAACTGGATTGAGCTGACGCGCCCGATGCGCGGCGTCACGGCCATATTCTTGACGCCCTTGCCGCCGCGCGTCTGCAACCGGTACATCTCCACGTCGGTGCGCTTGCCAAAGCCGTTTTCTGTGATGGCAAGAATCCGGTACTCGCCCGGCTCGTGCTCCTTGGGCGTAACGGCCACGCCAACCACGTAATCGTTCTTGGCCAGGTCGATGCCGCGCACACCATAGGCCGGCCGGCCCATCGAGCGCACGTCGTTTTCGTCGAAGCGGATGGCCATGCCGAGATGCGTGGCCAGGAAGACAATCTGGCTGCCGTCGGTGATGCGCGCCTTGACCAGTTCATCGTCCTTGTCAATGCCGATGGCGATGATGCCGCGCGCCATGACGTTCGAGAAGTCCTTGAGCGGAGTCTTCTTTACCGTTCCTTTCTGGGTGGTAAAGAAGATGAATTTTCCTTCTTCTTCAAGATCGCGGACAGGCAAAATGGCGCGGACGTTTTCGCCGGGCTGCAAATCGAGAAGGCTCTGCATGGATTTGCCTTTGCCCGCCGCGCTCACATCGGGAATCTCATACACCTTGAGCCAATACACGCGCCCGGTGTTGGTAAAGCAAAGCAGGAACGCGTGCGTCGAGTCCACAATCAACTGCGCGACAAAATCCTCTTCGCGCGTCTTCATGCCGGTGCGCCCCGTGCCGCCCCGCCGCTGCTGGCGATAGATGCTGATGGGCGTGCGCTTGAGGTAGCCCTGATGGCTCACCGTGACCGCAACCTGCTCGTCGGCGATCAGATCCTCAAGCTGCAGCTCGGCGCTCTCGTCCACAATCTGCGTGCGGCGCGCGTCGCCGTACTTGTCGCGAACCTCTTCCAGCTCCTTCACAATCACCGCGCGCAGCTTGGGGTCGCTGCCCAGGATCGATTCGTACTCTGCGATCTCTGCGCGCCGTTGCGCCAGTTCCTTCAGCAACTCGTCGATAGAGAGTTGCGTGAGCCTGTAGAGCTGCAACTCCAGAATCGCGTCGATCTGGCGCAGCGTCAGGCCCTTCTCCTCGTGCGGCAGCCGCGCGCGATCCAGCGTGACAACGATCTCCGAGCCTTTGCCCCACGCATAAAGGTTTTCGCGCGCCTCGACGCGCGAACCGGAAGCGCGGATGATGCGAATCACGGTGTCCAGATTGTCGAGCGCAATCTTGTAGCCTTCCAGAATGTGCTCGCGCTCGCGCGCCTTGCGCAGCAGGAAGACCGTCCGCCGCTGCACCACGTCGATGCGGTGATTGATAAAGCAGCGAATGGCCTGGTCGAGCCCCAGCTCCCGCGGCTGTCCATTCAGCACCGCCAGGAAAATCATGGAGAAGCTCTCTTGCATCTGCGTGTGCTTGTAGAGCTGATTGAGCACAATCTCCGGCTGCGCGCCGCGCTTCAGCTCGATCACGATCCTCATGCCGTCGCGATCGCTCTCGTCGCGCACGTCGCTGATGTCGTCCACGATCTTGTCGTTCACCAGTTCGGCAATGCGCTCGATCAGCTTCGACTTGTTCACCTGATAGGGGATCTCGGTGACGATGATCGCTTGCTTTTCCTTGGTCAGGTACTCCGTCGCCACTTTGGCGCGCATCATGAAGCGCCCGCGCCCGGTCTTGTAGGCCTGGGGAATGCCGCTCTTGCCGTAGAGGAATCCTCCGGTTGGGAAGTCCGGCCCCTGCACGTGCTTCAGCACCTCGGCGAGACCTGCGCCGGGATTCAGCACCAGCTCAATGGCCGCGTTCACCACCTCGGTCAGGTTGTGCGGCGGAATATTGGTCGCCATGCCAACCGCGATGCCGCTCGATCCATTCACAATCAGGTTCGGAATGCGCGTCGGCAAAACCGTCGGCTCAAACGTGGACTCGTCGTAGTTGGGCGTAAAGTCCACAGTCTCCATCTCGATGTCAGCCAGCATTTCGCCGGCAATACGCATCAGGCGGCACTCGGTATAGCGCATGGCCGCCGGCGGATCGCCGTCCACAGAGCCGAAGTTTCCCTGCCCGTCCACCAGCGGATAGCGCAGCGAGAACGGCTGTGCCATGCGCACCAGCGTGTCGTAGATGGCCGAGTCGCCGTGCGGATGGTACACGCCCATCGCCTGACCCACCACTTTGGCGCATTTGGCGTATTTCTTGTTGTGCTCCAGCCCCATCTCGCTCAGCGTGTAGAGCACTCGCCGATGCACGGGCTTCAACCCGTCGCGGGCATCCGGCAAGGCGCGCCCGATGATCACCGACATCGAGTAGTCGAGATAGGAGCGGCGCATCTCCTCTTCAATGTTGATCGGGATGAGGTTCGTGCCGCTGTTTGGCGGCGTGCCGCCTTCGAGAGGGAGGAGGGGGTTCTGATCGTCTGCCATAAGGTTTTCTTAGCTCGCCGCAAAGCGGCAATAACGGTTCCGGTGAAAGCGGGGCCGGACTGCGCGGGCTATGCTTTCATTTTACCTTTTCAGGGGCTGTTTTATCAAGGCGGAAGCGGATAAATAAGTCCTTATTTTGCTAGGTTTTATGGCTTCGGTGAGGAGCCTGCTCGGAAGGCCGTGTAAGCTTCGGGCGCTAGCCGTGTTTCCGGGCAGGGATTTGAGCCGTTTCCGCTCTCGTCTAGAGCCCGGCAGAACCGATCCCGGGGGACCTCGGACCTGTTGCCGCCAACTGCTGCATTCTCTCTTCGCTGCAGATCTACCGAGCAGGCCTGCCACCACTCGCCGGCAACAACAAGGATGCGCAACTCTTTCATTTAAACTGTGCTGGAAGAGTGCTGCGCCCTTCGAACCCGGAAGTGCGGTATGCTGGATATGCGCGCCCGTAGCTCAGCTGGATAGAGCGAACGCCTCCGGAGCGTTAGGTCGGGAGTTCGAATCTCTCCGGGCGCACCATACATTTCCCTTGCCGATGAAGGGGATATTTTAGATCTCGCGGCACGCCCCCGAAGAATCCGCCCTTGGTCGATTTGGCAGCAAAGGCACGCCCATCCGGGATTCCAATCCAATCATCTGAATCCAATGAAATAGTCCGAAGGGTGCTGCGAAACCAGCGTGTTATGCCCAAAACCTGTTCCATTCAGGCCAAACTCCGCGGTGCGCTTTCCCATCGTCTTTGCGGCGGTACTCGACGTTCAAAACCAAACCCGGGCGAACCCGCAGGCTGGGATTCATGCCATGCTGTTTTCTACAGAAACCGGGGGACCTGCAGGAACAGGAGGACGGTTCTTGGCGCGGCGGGCCATGAATTGATCGTATTCGTCCCTGATGGTTGTTCCCGGCTTTCTGGCCAGCGGGTTGCGGTGGGCGAGGTGGTAATTCCACGCATCGTAATCTTCCGTGGTGGCAACGAACGCGGAGGAGGAGGCGACGGAGGCACTCGTGCCGAATTCGGTGGAGACGGCGGCAAAAACAACTGGTTCGCCGGGGGCAGGGCTCAACGGATCCGCGGCGGAAGCCTTCGCCGGTTGCTTGGGATCGGAACCATATCGATTGGAGCCTGAATCGCCATCCAGCGCCAGGAACACGAGCACAATCAAACCGACGAAGGGAATCGCGGAGACCAGGAGCCACCAGCCGCTCTTATCGGTATCGTGGAGCCTCCGCACCGTGCACGAAGTGGAAGGAATGATGGCGAGCAGCGAATAGACGCTATAGAGGGCGAGCGCCGTTGTGCCATTTACCATCTCTCGAATTGCGAGTGCGAAGAGAAGCAGCCCGAACGAGACCAGGAAATGGAAAAGCGTAAACATCCAATACTCTTTGCGCCGCGACCGCCCGTAGAACTCGGCGGCCCTCTTCCAGGCAAGCAGATACCAGTCCATCCTTATCCTCCCCATTAGATTTCTCGTCGAGAAACGCAAATCGCGCGCCGTGCAAGCGCAATTCCGAGGCGCAAGCACGACCGGAAACTCCCAAAATATCAGTGGTCGCCGGGTCGATTTGCAACAAGACAACCCATCTTAACCATCAAAAGCGCGGTCGCGACATACCCCACTCGTGGCATCCGCACAGCTTTTGGTGCATGGGATCGACGATTCGACCAAGGACGCGCTTCCCAGGCCCGTTTCATATTATTTCGCCGTTTCCGCCCGCGGAACACATGCGCGACAAGCAGCCCTCAGCTCGCCGTCGAAATTCGCGGCTAACTCTAGGTGCACGTGGCGCCTGCCATACTCCTCCATTGCGATCAATAATTATTTTTCTTCCTGTTGCACAACTTGGTTCGTGATTCTTAGGGTTTTTCCGGGTATGATGGGAGAATCTTAGGTTTGACCCTAAGTTTCCACTTGACAATTATGGTTCACTTCCCCGAAAGTAACGCATATCGCGGTGCGAAAAGGCACCCCGGAGTTCCCGCTCTGGCACTCCGCACAAAGCCTATGGCTATCACGCTTGTGAGTGTGGATGCACGCGAAGTACTGCGGTGCGACTGCTGTGGTTTGGTGCAGTTCAGGACCAGCAATTCCCTTTGCAGAAAGTGCCACAGGCCCCTCGATGTTGAGGAGCCCATGCAATTGGCGCCTCAACTTGTGGTCAGCCAGTCAGTGCCGGCTTCCGCCGAAGCCGGATTGCAGGTTGCCGGGCAGGTGCGCGAGATTCGCAAGGCGCGTCACCTGAGCCAGCGCCAACTGGCCGGGCGCATGCAGGTGCCTCGCACCTATATTTCAAAGATCGAGAACGGCAAGGCGATCCCCACTCTCGGTTCGCTCGAGCGGCTGGCAGCCGCCCTCGAAGTGGATGTGTGCCACTTGGTGCGGGACGCCCGCAGCCGCCGCGACGAACAGGTGGCTGCCATGCTTGCCGACCCATTCCTGGCCGAGATTGCGGCTTTGCTGCCCCAGTTGGACTCAATGCAGCGGATGCTGTTCTCTGGCGCTGTGCGGGATGCAGCCCTGGGCCGCCGGCGCACCGCGTAGAGGCCTTTCCAATTCGGCGCGAATGCGTCAAAGGTTGGCAGCAGATTGCGGCTGCGGGGCGCTTGTGCTACGGTCGATGATGCAACACTTCGGCTCCGGCCAAGGGAGAATCAATTCCTGGTCTGCTAACCCGCTGTGGTGTGTAGCCCGTCGATTCGGTTCCGGCGCATCCGCTCCGGTGTTCCTTTGGGATGCCGCCAGAGCGTCGTCCTTGAAGCCGCAAGAGCAATTTAGAGGCGAGTCCTTTGTATCCATCCGGCACGCTGCGCGTACATGAGCTGACCTCGGAGGAGCGCGCTGTTTATGCGGCTCTGAAGCCCGAATGCCTGCCCGCGCACGTGGCTATTATCATGGACGGCAATGGCCGCTGGGCCGGCCACCGCTCGCTCAAGCGATTCCAGGGCCACCAGCAAGGCGCCAAGAGCGTTCAGTTGGTCACAGAGACCGCCTCTCGCATCGGCCTTCCCTGGCTCACGCTCTACGCCTTTTCTTTAGAGAACAGCTTGCGCCGCCCACGCGCCGAGGTCAGCTTTCTCATGCGCCTCCTCAAGACCTACCTGGAGGGCAATGTGCAGCGCATGATGGACAACAACGTGCGCATGAAGTACATCGGCCGCACCCACGAACTGCCTCCCGAGGTCCAGGACAAGATGGCCTGGGCCGCGGACGCCACGGCGCGCAACACCGGCACTACGCTTACCTTGGCCCTGAATTACGGTGGCCGCTCTGAGCTGGTGGACGCCTTCCGGTCCCTGGCGGCTGAGATCGAACTCAAGCACATCAGCCCCAACCGCATCACCGAGCAGGATATTCACCGCCATCTGTACACTGCGCACATGCCTGACCCCGACCTGCTGATTCGCACCTCGGGCGAGATGAGACTGTCGAATTATCTTTTATGGCAGGTGGCCTATACGGAGATTTTCGTCACTGAACGCCTCTGGCCGGACTTTCGTGGAATCCATCTGCTGGAGGCTATTGCCGACTTCCAGCGCCGTGAGCGCCGGTATGGCGGTCTCAGCGAGGGTTCGGGCGAAGTAGAAGAAGAAGCCGAGCGCATCAAGATCGTGACTGGGTGATCACCCAAAAGATTAGTCGTTTGATTACTTTCGATGTTCATAAGGATTTATTTAGATATACAAGTCTAATCTTGCGGGCACATCCTGTCGAAGGTCCAAAGGGAGGCAAGAATTCATTGGAAAACGTAAAGAGGGCGCCGAAGGCAGAGGATTCCGCGGCCAAAGCGAAGCAACTGGCCGAGAAATTGCGCTTCCGGCTCAAGGAAGCAATGGTGCAGCGTGGTGGATCTGAGGAATTCGTCCACTGGTTGCGCTCGGATGGCAAGTAGAGCGTGTGATTAGGATTTGTCCGGACAAAATGCCGTTTGTTTGCAATGAGGGCGGCGGGCTGGCGGCGATGGATGCGGTCAACCCGCCCTATCGAAATGCACCTACAAGACAGGCGTGTTGAAATCGGCAATGAATTGGATGCCTGGCACGTCCAGTTTCACGAGCTGTCCGTCGCCAGTGAGAAACAGGTCGATCCCTGCCGAGGCCGCACAAGCCATGTGGATTGCGTCAGCGACTTTCAATCTCTCTTTTGAGCGCAGCCTGGCGAACGGAGCGACTGCTCCTTCATCGAAAGGTAAGCAAGAGAATCCCATCTCCCGGATTATCTCGCGCACGGCCAGCGCCTTCTGTGGATCGGGCGATTTTTCCGCGCCGGCCATGACTTCCCCCAGGGCGAGGTAACTCGTGTAAAGCGAGTCGCCTCGCCGATACGACCGGTCGAGCAGATGCCGTGCTCGTGTACCGAATGTTGGATGGTCATCCAACAGATAAATAAACAGCATAGTGTCCCAGTAAATACGGCTCATGCGGCGTCCTCATCCTCCGACCTTACCCACCGCAGGAACGCTTCACCGCCTCCGTACTCCGCCAGTTCTTCTTTCAGAAGGCCACGCATCTTCTCAGTCAGCCGAAACGCTCGGGCCGAGGGGTTTTCCTCCCTTGTTTCCATTCTTCCACCCGCTTGCAGATTCTCGGCCTTGGCCGGCAGCGCACCGAGATTTGCCACGCGATACCGAACGACTACAGTGGTGCTCATCTTGGACGGGGGACCATCAATGCCGTCAATCTCAAGTCCATTGGTACGAAGAAACTTCTCTGTTTGGAGTGCGGTGCAGACCTGAGGCCAGTTTTTGGCCGGGAAACCTTGAGCCTGCAAATGCTGCATAATATCCCGTACCGCGACAGAAAACTGCGCTTTGCCTGCACTGATCGCCGGATGCACATATTTTTCCAGGGCAACGGTCCGAACTTGATCGCTCAATCCGTGGTTCATAGATTCCCTTTCCGCCGCGCCTAGCAAAATAACTCATCCTAAACGGCAAGTGCAGAATATCAAAAGAACACTCTGTTTGTCAATGAACTGTTTGTTATATTCTTCGCCCCATGGCTTATATCGTGCAGACCAATTGCCAAAGGGTCTCCTCGACCCAAGCGCGGCAGTGTATCCTCTCCCTTGGCATGAAACGCATCCTAACCGCGCTCGTATTGATTCCTCTGGTCCTCCTCATGGTGTTTGTGGGGCCGCGCTGGCAGTGGCTGTTTACGCTGGCTGTTGCCGGGGTAGCCGCGCTGGCTGCCTGGGAATACCTGGGCCTGGCGGAAAAGAGCGGGGCCAAGCCGCCGCGCGTTGCGGTGCTTGTGGCCGTGGGGCTGTTGTTCGCCGGCAACTTTGCATACCCTGACCAGACCGCGCCCTTGTTTGGCGGCCTCAGCCTGGGCCTGCTGATTTACTGCACCTTCCGCTCATCCATCGACCACTTGCTTGCGGATGCGGCGACCTCCGTTTTCTGCCTGCTTTATGTGGGACTCACCCTGCTTGCCTTGCCCAGCCTGCGCGAGGAGACCAACGGCCCTTCGCTGGTGGCCTTTTTGCTGTGCGTGGTTTGGGCAGGAGACATCGCCGCACTCTATGTTGGCCGCACCCTCGGCCGGCTCAAACTGGCGCCCTCACTGAGCCCCAACAAGACCTGGGAGGGCACGCTGGGTTCAGTGGCAGGCAGCATGGCTGCTGCCGGTGGCTTGGTTTACCTGTCCACCTGGCTGGCGCAGTGGGACTCGGCCCGGCTCTCCTATCCTGAGGATCTTTGGTATTGGCTGGGGCTGGCCGTGCTGGTGAACGTGGCGGCGCAGGTGGGCGACCTGGCTGAATCGGCGCTCAAGCGCTCGGTGGGCGTCAAGGATTCCGGCGCTCTGCTGCCGGGCCATGGCGGCGTTTTGGACCGGGTGGACGCCCTGCTGCTGGCGGCTCCGGTGCTTTGGTATGCTCAGGTTATTCACCAGGGGTTCTGAGCAGAGGGCTTAAATAGGGCACGGAGAAAACAAAGCATTTAAGAACGAGAAGACCAATTCTTATATTTACAAATATGTATTATAATTGAGAGGTGAGCAATCTCCAGTTTGAGTGGGATTTGGCAAAGAATCTCTCGAATCAGCGCAAGCATGGCGTGAGTTTTGAGGAAGCCGCTCAGGTCTTCAAAGACCCCCTCTACCTGTCATGGAAAGAGCGTGTTCAGGATGGGGAAGAACGCTGGCAGGCGATTGGTGAGGTTGAAGGTTTATCTCTGCTGATTGTCGCGCACACGATCAGAGAAGAACTCGAGGACGGAAGAGAGATCGAATTGGTTCGCATCATCTCAGCCAGACAGGCCGAACCCAAAGAAAGGAGACGCTATGAAAAGGAAAATGGTTAGGTACACGCTCGAAACTCTTCCGCCGTTGACAGATGCTCAGCGCGCTAACCTGAAAACTCTCTCGGCGCGGCCTGATCACGAGATCGACACCAGTGATATTCCCGTGATGACGGACGCCGAATGGGCAAAGACCCAGCGTGTGCGCGGGCATCTCTATCGCCCGGTCAAACAGATCGTCACCGCGCGCCTGGACGGAGATGTTCTGGAATGGCTGAAATCCCACGGCAGAGGTTATCAGTCGCGAATGAATGCCATCCTCAGACGGGAAATGCTGTCGTCGATCAAGTCAGTTGCAGTTAAATGAGTCGTATACTCAAGTCTTGAAAACAAGGCCTTTGGCATTCGCAATGAAACTGCGTTAAGGGTCGAAATGATTTCTCTCAGCACGATTGATAAAGCATTTGCTAGGCGGTCGATGCCAGCAGAGGTCGTTGAACCGGAGCAATACGCTCAATTCGATTCCGATGTCGAGGAGGCAATCTGGTTTGCCGGAAAGGATTGGCATGACCTGACCTTGACAGACTGGAATGAGCATCCTTGCGCCATCACTTTCTTCTCCAGGAATGCTTTCGCCTATTACCTTCCCAGTGTGATCTATCTCTCCCTTCAAAATCCAAAAGACTGTCTGGATGCGGCGGATACAGTAATTCATGATCTCGATATTTCTCCGTATCTCGAAAGCTGGACCTATGGCGTTGTTCATCATTATCTCGGCCTCCGTCCCGAGGAATATGATTTGTTAAAGGAGTGGTTGCTCCTCATCTGCGAATTTCCTCAGTATCGTGGCGTGGGACGATCTGCCTCAGGATCTGGAGAGCTTTGGGTCGTGCCTTTGACACCGTCGATCTCCTCCAAAAAGAAACTGAACGATTGATGTCTACGGATCAGAACAATCTGCCAGAGCCGCTTCAGAAGTGGCTTAAGCAGTAGACTGGGATTGAATACGAACTTTGTCTGGTTCTGTTCAGACCAACAGGACATCGAAGAAAATCTTGAAACGACTCGCCATTCTCGGTTCCACCGGCTCCATCGGCCAGAGCACCCTTTCCATCGTTGAGCAGTTCCCCGACCGCTATCAGGTGGCCGCGCTGGCTGCCGGACGCAACCTGGACGAGGCATTCGCGCAAGCCGTTCGCTGGCGTCCGCAACTGGTATCGTTGGCCACGGAAGAGCTGGCCGGTGAGCTGACCGCGCGCCTTCGGCAAGCCGGCGTCACCGGGATCGAGGTAGTCTACGGGACCGAAGGAACCGTCGCCTGCTCCACGCTTCCCGATGCGGACTTTGTGGTTTCGGCGATTGTCGGCGTCGCTGGCCTGGAGGCTACCCACGCCGCCATCCTGGCCGGCAAGCCCGTGGGCCTGGCCAACAAGGAATGCATGGTCGCGGCCGGCGAGATTCTCACCCGCGCCGCCCGCGAGCGCAACGTCCCCATTCTGCCCATCGACAGCGAACACAACGCGGTGCATCAGTGCCTGCGAGTCGGCGTCCACGCTGAGGTAAAGACCATCTGGCTCACGGCCTCCGGCGGGCCGTTTCGCCAAACTCCGCTGGATCAGTTTGCCGCCATCACCCCCGAGCAGGCGCTCAAGCACCCCACCTGGGTGATGGGCCGCCGCATCACCATCGACTCGGCCACCATGCTCAACAAGGGCCTTGAAATCATCGAGGCCTGCCGCCTCTTCGACGTACCTCCTTCGCAGGTGAGGGTCACCGTGCATCCGCAGTCCACGGTTCACTCGCTGGTGGAGTACGTAGACGGCTCGATCCTGGCGCAAATTTCCGTTACCGACATGCGGCTGCCAATCCTTTATGCACTGGCCTGGCCCGAGCGGCCGGTCTCCACGCTTACCTTCGACCTGGCCGCCTTGCGCCATCTCGACTTCGAGCCGCCCGATTTCGAGCGGTTCCCATGCTTGAGACTGGCCTATGAGGCTGCGGAGAAGGGCGGAGCCCATTGCATCGCCCTGAATGCGGCCGACGAGTTAGCCGTCGAGGCATTCCTCGTCCGGCGAATCCCCTTCACGGGAATCCCGCGTACAATTGAAAGGGTGCTCGCTTCAACGCCGGAGTCGCATCCCGCCAATATCGCGGAGGTGCTCGGCGCTGACCGTGAGGCGCGCGAAACGGCTCGCACCCTGTTGAATTAGGCCTGCCGGACGTGCTTTTCCCCAAGGATCGACCGTATATCTATGCATGATTTTCTGGTTTCCGTTGCTGCTTTCATCGTCCTGATCGGCGTCATGGTTGTGGTCCATGAATTTGGCCACTTTGCCGTCGCCAAGCTCTGCGGCGTCCGCGTCGAAGCATTCTCCTTCGGGTTTGGTCCGCGCCTCTTCGGCTACAAATACGGCGATACCGACTACAAGGTGTGCCTGCTCCCACTGGGCGGCTTCGTCAAGATGTCCGGCGAAAACTTCGCCGAATTGAGCGACGCAGCCGCCGGCACGGCCACCCAGGCCCCACTGAGCGACCCGGGCGCGCTCACATCGCATCCCCGCTGGCAGCAAATGCTGATCGGAGTGGCCGGACCGGCAGCAAACTTTGTTCTCGCCTTCGTATTGATGGTCTTTTACTTCAATTTCATCAACGAGGTTCCCTCCGTCCATCCCATCGCCGTCGAGTGGGTCGGCAGCGATTCTGCCGCGGCCCTGGCAGGCATCGAGCCGGGCGACATCGTCAGCCGCTTCGATGCATTCGAAAATCCCACATGGGAACAGATCAGCAGAGATGTGGAAGGCGGCGCCGGCAAGATAGTAGCTCTGACGGTTGAACGAGGCGGTAAGCCTCTTCTCCTGACGATGCGCCTCCCGGCTGCCGCGAAGGGTCAGCATTTGGACCTTGACGATGCCGGACTCTTCCTTCAACTGGTTCAGAGCCCCATTCATGTCGATTCTGTTATCGCTAACGCGCCCGCGGCGCTGGCCGGCCTGCGCGGCGACGACCTCATTCTCGCCGTAGACGGTCACGCCTTTCATACCTTGAATCCGCTCGTTGCGTACCTCAAGGCTGGCCAAGGCAAGCCGGTCTCGCTGAGCATTAGCCGCAACGGCCAGGTGATCGCTCCCATCTTGGTTCACCCGTCCTTGCAGGATTCGGCCTGGCGTTTGGGCTTCACGTGGGAACCGCCATCGAGTATTCCGACACAACGTGAGCCACTCCCGTTTGCGGAGTCTTTGGCTGAGTCGAAGGATTTCTGCGCCGAAAACTCAACGCTCATCTTCGGAATGTTACGGCAGCTTTTCACCCACAAGGTCTCCATCTCTCAGGTTTCAGGTCCGGTGGGAATCGCGCGCGCGGCTGGCGAGGCGGCACAGTCAAAGGATTGGTCTGCAAAGTTTGGGTTAGGGGCAAGTATCAGCCTCAACCTGGGAATCTTCAACCTGCTTCCGTTTCCCATTCTTGACGGCGGCATGATCCTGTTTCTGTTGATCGAGAGCGTGATCCGCCGCGAAATCAACGTCATGGTGAAGGAGCGCATCTACCAGGCAGCGTTTGTAGTCATCGTGGCCTTCTTTGCATTCGTCATCTTCAACGACGTGAGCAAGCTGCCGATATTCATGCACTTGAAGCCGTAAAGTAGGGATCAGGGTTCAGGGTTCAGGGTTCAGAGATCTGAGATCAGTTTCCGGGTTGGCTTCTTGTCCCTTGTCCCTAAGTCCCTAGTCCCTAAGTCCCTAAGTCCCTAGTCCCTAGTCCCTAAGTCCCTGGCCCCTAAGTCCCTAGTCCCTGTCTGGAGACCCTCCTCGATGCCCGTGACCACCGAAGTACGCGTGCGCTATGCCGAAACCGACCAGATGGGCATTGTCTACTATGCCAACTACCTGGTCTGGTTTGAAATTGGCCGCGTGGAATTGCTCCGCGCATTGGGCTTTTCTTACAGCCTGCTGGAGACCAAGCACCAGTGCATCCTGCCGGTGATCGAGGCCACTTGCCGCTACCGCGCCCCTGCCCGCTACGACGATGAGATCCTCATCGAGACCCGCCCCTCGCTGCTACGGGGGTCTGTTCTCAAATTCGGCTATCGCATCTTGCGAAAGGCTCCTGAGGGAAAAGAACCGACGGTCCTGGCTGAGGGTGAGACGGTGCATGTGGTCTGCGATGGCCAGTTGAACAAAAAGCCCCTGCCGGAACATTACGCAGCGGCGCTGCGGGCGATGATGGCGGAAGAGTAGGGACTCGCCGCGACAATCAAGACGAAACTGGTGGGCTCGGCTATGCTGTTCGCATGAGTCCCTTAGAACCGTGGTTCCAGGAAATGGAACCCACTCTTATCACCCCACCTGAGCTGCTAGAAATACTTGCAGAGCTCTCCCGCCGCGAGCCTTTATTTCATCAGCCAGAATTCGGGACCACCAGGGCCGATTTCGAGCGGATGACTACAGAGGATTTCTGGGAGACCGGAGCCTCAGGCCGCCGCTACTGCCGGAAATACGTGCTGGATGAACTCGAGAAGCGGTCAATCAATCCGCAGACCAACGCGTGGAAGACGACTGACTTCTACTGCCGCAGACTGTCCGACGATACCTATCTGCTCACCTACACCTTGCTCCAGGACAACCAACGCCTCACCCGGCGATCTGCAATTTGGCAGCGCACCGGCGACGGCTGGAAGAATATCTACCATCAGGGAACCGTCGTTCAAGACGCTTGAGGAGAGCATCGCCATTCGTAGAATCCTGGTTGTCCCTAGCAACCAAGAAATCCGGCAACCACAGCAGTGCGCGCCTGATTTTGAATTCGGAGAATGGAGCCACCGCCTGCCGCTCCTGCCGGAAGTACGTGCTCGATGAACTGGAGAAGCGTTCTTCTGTTCGACTCATCCCTCTTTGGCAACCACAAAAACGATTCGATTGCCGTCCGGGTCCAGAATCGTAAGCATCGACTTATTCTTTTCAACAGGAATGTGCAATGCCTTGAGCCGTGCCGTCGCTTGCCGAAGATCGGTGACGCTAAAGAATATCTGAAATGCCGAGCCTGGCCCGTGCTGGACTAACTCGATGCGCAGACCGGATTGGCCGGGAAGCGCGAGCCATGTTTGCCCCTGCGCCAGGGACGGGGAAAGCGAGTCTGCCGGCGCAAATCCCAGCTTCTCGACATAGAACCTTCGCGCCTCCGCAGTGTCTTGCATCTCAATCCCCATGGCCACAATCTGCTCTGAGACGCGATTCGCCCCCAGGTGCAATCCTTTGTCGTTGGTGTGCTTGGAGCCGGGCATGTACTGCGTGTACTCAATGTTTTGCAGCTCCGGCCCTTCCATCGTGAAGAGCAGATTGCCGGCTCCGGCCTTCCGCACCGCAAGGGGAGCAAGCCCGCGGGAGAGATAGGCTTGATTCAACGCATCAATCCCCGACGACTCGAAACAGACGTGCATGAAGCCGATCGCGTCAGCAGTCTTCATCTGCGGATATAGCTCGATGAACTGGCGGTCGTTCACCTTGATGAACGACTGCGTCGTCTTGCCGTCGCGGCTCATTGCGAAGGCTTCTTCAAAGCCCAGCTTTTCATAAAAAGCACGGGACTTGTCGAGATCAGCTACGCGAATGGCGGCATGGGCGATGCCAGCCAATTCCGTTGATTGAACAGGCGCCGACGCTGCCGATGGAGCCTGAGCCGCGCGGGCCGGCAGGGAAATGATGGACGACGCCGCCAGCAGGCAGCAAAGACCTGTTCCAACCCACTTGAGAAAACTGGGCATGAGCACTACTCCTGTCGGCGAGGGGTTCTACTCGATTAGCAACATTCCCGCCGAACCCCGTCAAGGGGCGCGTTTCAGCAACGAAAAAGTGTACCATGCGAAGTGGGCAGGCGGCAGGGCCGGCATCGCGGCCTGCGCTGAACAAACGCATCTTAGTTTCGCCGGCGTATCCGTTTTCAATTGCGATTCGATGCAGAAGTGTGTTTTTGGAGGGAGCAGGGGTCTTCAGACCCCTGGATACGGGGCATGGATTGAGTGGCCTTCAGGCCCGGGCTTTGTTTCAGCCGCGAACAGATGGCCCAGGGCTAAAGCCCATCGCCTTTGCGCCTGTTTCAGAGGTCTGAAGACCCCTGCTCCCTCCACAAGAACAGCAAAAGCACTGCCGCAACTGTTTCATCGAAGGATTGTCGAGAAGTTGAGATGCGATGGCCCTTCAATGGCCTAAAGGGTCGACAAAGGAGTCAGAGAACCATGGTGACGAGAGCGTTCATTAGCCTGACGGCGGCATTTTTCTTGTTTCAGACCGGCACGGCAAGTGCCCAGCAGCCCTGGCAGCGGTTGCAGAGCCCAACTGCGGCCGAAGTGGCCTCGCTGTGGAAGTCGCCTCCGCCAGAGTACGGCCCTGAGCCGTATTACGGATTGAATGGCCCTGTTAGCATTCCCCAGGTGCAGCGCGACCTGGACACGCTGCAGAAGCTCGGCTACCAGGCCGTCACGGTGCAGGCCGGGTACAACATGCCCTTTGCGTATTTGTCGCCAGAGTACTTCGCCTTCTTTCGCAGCTTCGTGGCCGAGGCCAGACAGCGCAACATGCGCGTGTGGATTGTGGACGATGCCGGCTATCCGAGCGGCTTTGCCGGCGGCAAGTTCAGCTCAGAGAAGCCTGAACTGAGGATGCAGGCGCTTGAAGTGGTGCAGAAGATTCCCGTGGCGGGCGGATCGTTTTGGCACATTGCCGATCTATCCCCAGATGTCGTAAGCGCGGCTGCAGTTGATCAGAATGGGATCGCGATACCTCTGGCCCTGGATAGTAATATGATTCAGTGGACCGCGCCGCCCGGTAACTGGACGGTGCTAATCGTGGATCACGAATTCCGCACTTCGCCGACCCGCTCCGACACCAATCCCCAGCGCGTGAAGGACGGATCGCAATCCCTCGAAGACTATCTCGATCCGGCGGCAACGGAACAGTACCTGCGCTTCACGCACGAGCAGTACAAACAGGCCGTTGGCGACGAATTCGGCAAGACCGTCATGGGCTTCCGGGGCGACGAGCCGGACTACTCCATCAGCGGCTTGCCGTGGACCCCCAAGTTCTTTGAGCGCTTCAAGGAAATCAAGGGCTACGATGTGCAGCCCTACGTCGCGTTGTTCGCGCAGACGGCTTCGCGCCGCGACCCCGGCGTTCCCATCCATCTCACGCCTGAGCAGATTCGCATCGAGGGCGACTACTACGATGTCTTCTCGCAGATGTTTGCCGCGGGTTTCTTCAAGCCGCAGGGAGACTGGTGCGCAGCCAACCATCTGGAATACCAGGTTCACCTGAACCATGAAGAACTGGAGATGGAGCTGACGCGCAGCGAGGGCTCGTTCTTTCGCGACATGCGCGCGGTCGAGGTGCCCGGCATCGACGCCATCTGGCATCAAATATGGAAAGATACGATCTCCGATTTCCCGCGCCTGGCCAGCTCGGTTGCGCATGTGTACGGCAAGCCTCGCGCATTCACCGAGAGCTTTGCCGCGTATCGTCCCGCTCCCGATGTCGAGATGGCCCGCTTCATCCTGAATGAGCAGTTTGTGCGCGGCGTCAACCAGATTGAAACGATGTACTTTCCGGCTACGTCTTCAGGTGCGAGACCGCCTTCTGGATACATGGGTGAGCTCGGATTTCCGGAACTGCTGACGTATGTGCGCCGCATGAGTTACTTGATGGCCATGGGCAGGCCCGACGCGACAGTCGCGCTGTTTCTGCCGTCCAGCTCCATGTGGCTGGGCAACGATGCTTCCGATACGGCCTTTGTTTCCACTGAGCGGATGCTGAGCGAACATCAGATCGACTTCGACATCGTGGACGAAGATGCGCTGGCGCACGACCTGAAGGCACTCAAGGGCAGCTTCGAGACCCTGAGCGGCAACCGCTATCGCACGGTCATCCTGCCCGCGCCGCTGGTGATTTCAAACGAAATCCTGACGCGGCTCAAAGCATTCGCGCAAGGCGGTGGCAAAGTCGTCTTTCTTGGCGGCGCGCCAAAGTGGATCGCTAGCCGGACCATCCGCGACGCAGCAGCGGCAACGCCTGCGGACTTCGCATGGTCAACAGTCGTGGACGCGCAGTTGGCGCACACTCCGACGCCGCCCGCTCAGCCGCCCACGGAGCCGCCCGCGCCGCAAGTTGTTCCCAAGGAAGTCATGGCGGCAGTCGATGCCGCAGTGATCGCGCCAACGATCCGCCTCGACGTTCCCGATACCGCTCTCCGTGTGATGAAGCGCAGATGGAAGGATGCCGATGTGTATCTGTTTTTCAATGAGGGCGCCAAGGCGAGCGACAACACGGTAACTCTGATGAGCAAGGGGCGCATCGCGGAAGCATGGGATCCGCAGACCGGGACAGCCGCTGCTGTTCAATCCGCGCGGAAGGGTGGATCTCTTGCCGCGCAATTGAAGCTGGAGCGTTACGAAACGCGAGTTATCGTGGTTCGCTAGGGCGTCAATCGGAGATAGCGGTTTCAGGTGAGCGGCTTGCTCTTGCGCTGGAGTTTGCGGACACCTTCTGGCATGGATCTGGCCAGCCAAGCGGGTCGGCTGCGCAAGCTCCAGCAAGACATGCAGGCTTGCCTGTCGCATTTCAGCCCGCTTCCTGCGCCCATCCGGTGCGGGACAGATTGCAGGGGCTCGCGGTTGGGCACACCGGTTTCTCTTCGGACCGCTTCAAGCGCCGATTGGTCGCGCATCAGGCTATCGCTCATGGCCTTTTGCTTGTCGGCGTTCGCCTTGATCTTGCCGGCCATGGACCTCAAGGTTCTAAGCCGCCCTCCGCGTTAACCACCAATAGGTGATATCCATCACATTACCGCCGATTCGATCGATGCGACTATATCCCAATAGCTCACCTGCCCCAGTCCCAAAGTTCACCGAAGCACGCGATCGACTCGTGATCGACAGAATCCCGGTTTTCCTCCAAGGAGTTAGTTTGTGAAGCTCGACCCGTCCGCATTCGTCGCCGATCCGCAACTCATCCTGGCACTCGGTCAACGAGCAGTCGAACTCCCCTGCGGCGCAGGCCGCGTTCTCTTTCGTCAGGGAGACGCTCCAGCCGGCCTGTACATTCTCTATAAGGGAGAGGTCACCGTCACGATGGATTCCGCCCAGGGCGAAACCATCCTATCGGCCCAGGCAGCCTCCGGTTCCTTGCTGGGCCTTCCCGGACTTATCGGCAATGAGCCTTATAGCTTGACCGCCACGGCTCAAAATGGTGCCGAGGTTAGCTTTGTTCCCCGCGAAGACTTCACTTCGGTCATGCAATCGGACCCCAACTTGGCTCTCAAGGTTCTGCAAGTGCTTGCAGCCGAGGTTCGTTCTGCTCGCCATGCGATTCTCCAGCGCTGAAATTGCCCTTCCGCTCGAAGCCGAACCCGGATTGAAAGGCCCCTCACCTCACAAGTCGCGCGTTTTTCCAGCATTGACGCTCGCGCCTCCGCCCTGAGACACTCTTGCCAATGAAATATCGCGGAAAAGTGGAGTTTGCCGAGGCGCGGGAGATTCGCGAATGCAATACGCGTGTCTACCGGCTCTGCCACTGGCCCATCTGGATATGGGTCTTCTTCTTGACGCCCGGGCCCCTGACCTTCTCGCTCTTTGCCCGCGGATTCCATTGGGGCAACCTGGCTTGGCTGGCTGTGGTCCTGATCGGCACACTGGTCGCACTCCTGCGCGGCCGGCTGCCCGGCGCGGAGCCCCGGCCCTATATCCTCCGCTTCGACGAGGATAGGCCCAATCCACTTTATCGCCGCGTCTGCTACACCTTCGCCTGGAATGCCGCCGTCAACTTTGCCCTGCTCAACCTCGCCGGCCTGGTCGTTGCAGCCTTCACCGGAGTCTGGTACATGAAGCAGATTTACAATTACGCATACTTCCCGCTCTGCGCCGTCATTCTGTTTTTCGGCGCGGCCGGAAAGCTGCCCAGGGTCGGCCCCTCCACAAGGACAGAAGGTACTGAGCGCCGCTACTTCTACGGCACGGTCTGGGCGGTTACCGTTGCGCAAACCGTGCTGCTCGTCCTTTGGAAGGTCCTGCCCCGCACTCAGGCAGCCGACTTGACCAAGCTCCTCATTTATCTTGCCGCGCTCCTCGTCATGGGGCTTCTTTCACAGCGCGGGACGCTCTACCGCACCCGTCCCATCGTCCCCGGCGAGCTCATCGTCTCCGACTGAGACCTCATCGGCTTGTCGTAAAGGCCCTGTCTGCCCCACCGCAGGTGGCACCTGCTAAACTCTCACTCGTCATGCTCCTAGCAAGCATTTTAATCGCAGTCGCCGCTTACCTGCTCGGGTCAATCCCCACGGGATACCTTTTGGTCCGCTTCTTTCGCCACCAGGATATCCGCACGGTAGGAAGCGGCAACATCGGCGCCACCAACGTCCTCCGCTCTGGCGGTAAGGGCTTGGGCGCTGCCACCTTTCTCCTCGATATGTTCAAAGGCTGCTCTGCCGTCTGGCTCGGCGCACTGCTCGGCGCACTGCTCATGCCCGCCGCCCCGGCGCTCACTGCACAGGCCATCGCAGCTCTCTGCGCAGTCCTTGGCCACATGTTCCCCGTCTGGCTAGGCTTTCGCGGAGGAAAGGGCGTCGCCACCGGCTTTGGCGTCTTTCTGGTGGCCGCCCCTCTCGCCGCAATCGCCGCAATCGCCGTATTTGCGCTTGCCCTTCTCGCCAGCCGCTACGTTTCGCTGGCCTCCATCCTCGGTGCAGCCACTTTTCCAGTCTTTGCCTGGCTTCTGGTTCGCGGACCCCGTTCTGCCCTCTTCATCGCCGTGCAGTTTGCCGTCGCCCTGCTGATCGTCGCCAAGCACCACCAGAATGCCAGACGCCTCTTCGCCGGCACGGAATCCCGCTTTGGATCCTCCACTCGAAAGAAAGGAACAGCATGAGCCGCATCGCCGTCCTTGGTTCGGGCGCTTGGGGAACCGCCATTGCTCTCTCGCTTCATCGCCGCGGCGGCCACCGTATCACCCTCTGGGCCCATAGTCCCGAGTTTGCACGGGAGATCGTCGATGCCGGCGAAAACACCACCTTTCTCCCCGGCTTTCCCATTCCCAGCGAAGTCGCCATCACCGGCGATGCTGAGGCCGTCCGCGATGCGGAGATCGTCGTCTCCGTCGTCCCTTCCGAGTTTCTTCGCCCCACGCTCGCTCGCCTGCGCCCCTATCTTCACCCCGCCCAGATCGTGGTTAGCGCAACCAAGGGCATCGAAGATCGCACCTACTTGCGCATGACCCAAGTCATCGCATCCAGCCTTGCCGAATCTGGCCTCGACCTTCCCATTGGCGCCTTCAGCGGCCCCAGTTTCGCGCTGGAAGTAGCACAGGGCCAGCCCACCGCCGTTACTATCGCCTTCGATGATCCCGGCATCGCCGCTCGCATCCAGCTCGAGTTCTCGTCGGAGACTCTCCGCCTTTACACAAGTACCGATGTCATCGGCGTCGAACTTGGCGGAGCACTCAAGAACGTAGTCGCCATCGCCGCAGGCGTCGCCGCGGGCGTCGGTCTCGGCCACAACTCCGCCGCCGCCCTCATCACCCGCGGCATAGCTGAAATCACCCGCCTGGCCGTTGCCTGTGGCGGCCGCCGCGAGACTCTTGCCGGCCTCTCCGGCGTGGGCGACCTGGTGCTCACCTGCACCGGGTCTCTCAGCCGCAACCGTACAGTTGGGCAAGCGCTCGGCCAGGGCCGCGGCCTCTCTGAGATTCTTGAGAGCTTGGGCGGCAAAGTCGCGGAAGGTGTCCTGACCACCCGCGCTGCTCTCGGCCTCGCCCGTCTGCACAAGATGGAAATGCCCATTGCTGAGCAGATGGAACTGATTCTCAACGAAGGCAAGAACCCCCGCGAAGCCATCAAAGACCTGATGCTTCGCCCAGGCAAGGACGAGCACTGACCGCCTGCCCTCGACGAAACGAGCCCGTCTCCAAAAGTCTCAGGCTCGGCGGGCTGAGACAATAACCCCGGCCAATGCCCGGGGAATGCCTTTCAAATTGGAATCCACCGCCCTGGATGCGTGGATCGAGTCCTGGCAATAGGCAGAACCGCAGGACGTGGGATCGCACTGCAACCGATGAGTCTTTGGAATCTGCTCACGGTCTGTGTTATATTTTTCAAGGAACGCCAGAGGTTTCCTCCTCAATCGAGCTTTGCGCAGTGGATTCTGTAGCACGGCTCATCCCGATTCCCTGGACGCGTAGCTCAACTGGCAGAGCATTCGGCTCTTAACCGACAGGTTGTAGGTTCGATTCCTACCGCGTCCACCATAGAATCAATAACTTAGCGAACACGAGCAAATCCTCCAACCCCACAGAACCCCACAATAGTTCAAACCGCCACCGACTGCCGTACAGCCTGAGGCTTTTCTTGCGGCATCACCATCTGCACAACCTTTGAGTTTGCCCGTTGCTTGGCTCGCAGGCTGGCGTTGCCGTAGACGTTCATGGTCGTGGCCACGTTGCTGTGCCGCATCAGTTTTTGCTGGACTCCTATCGGGGCCCCCGTTTCGTCGAGCAAAGAGCGGTACGTGTGGCGGAAGACGTGCCAACCGATCCCCTGAAGGCCAATCTTTTCACCTGCAGGTTTCAGAATTTGCTGCTGAATGACACCCGCGTAGTAGCAGCCGCCGGTGATATGCGAAGGGAAGACAAGCCCGCTCGAACGGTCCCCTTTCCAGTCGAGCAGGATTTGAGCAAATGCAGGATCAAGTGGGATGTAATCGTTGGACGCCTCGGTCTTTACTCTTCCGATTCGGCCGTTGACGACACCCTGTTGAACCAACATCGCTCCGGCCTCGAAGTCAATATGCTCCCAGCGGAGGGCCAAAACCTCGGACACCCGCATCCCGGTGCACATCGCGACAATGACCATCGTCCTGTATGGTTCACGGAGCATGGAAACCAACTCCTGAAAATTCTCAGGGGTGAGAATTTGCGGTTTTTTCAGCCGCTTGCTGGTTCCCTTCAGCTTCACCAACTCCATTGGGTTTCGCTGAACGTCCATCAAGCCCCACAGCATGGCCCGCTCGAACAGGAGATGCAGGAGTGCTCCGACATGACCGCGTGTCTTCGGCGACAGGGGCAAGGACTTCAACCATTCAGAGATTTCGAGTGCATTGATTTCCCCCAGTGACTTGCTACCCCATTTGGGCCTGATGTGTTTCTTGAGGTAGCTGCGGTAACCGGCGGCGGTACTCCAGGAAAAGCCGTCCGTGATGGTGGCTTCCCCCGGTGCCTGTCGCAGAATTTGCTC
>Ga0302197_10001157_pt1 | contig 26137 bp, 10 predicted proteins | sample II_Bog_N2_1_FD_193526 | JGI IMG/M metagenome (GOLD analysis project Ga0302197, IMG submission 193526) | Peat permafrost microbial communities from Stordalen Mire near Abisko, Sweden - II_Bog_N2_1 | ecosystem: Environmental > Terrestrial > Soil > Wetlands > Peat | place: Sweden: Abisko...
CCCCAAAACCCCAAAACCCCAAAACCCCAAAACCCCAATAATATTTATTCATTGAAGTAATTTAATCAAGAAATAAAATATTCAAGTAGATTTAAGGAATTATTCTTTGATGGAGGTGTTAAGAGAGATATTGCTGTCTAAGGCTTCTTCTTGAATCTCATTTGTTACTTCACTATCTTTTAGTTTCTTGCTTTGGTATTGCATTTGGAAGACTGAGAATATCTTCTTTTCCTCTATAAAGATGTATGAATAATAAAAAGTACAATTATTGTTAAATAGTTTAAAGCAGTCAGTTGGTTTCTTGAAATAGTTCCATAGGAAGATTGGCAATAGTTCGAAGATAACACAAATTAGCATATTTGATAGTAGGTCAAAGTTATGGTCAACAGATTCAGATATCACAAAATACATTCGCAGGCTGAATTTAACAAGGTTACTGAAGTAAAGCATCACAAATATCAATAGAATCTATTAATTAAGCTTAAATATAACAATAATTACCTCGTTTTTTATTTTTGCCACTCGAAGTTACGCTTCTTAATGATAGTTACTATAAAGAATATAGAGATCCCCAGGAATTGGATTGTCATTAAGAACAAAATAACTATGTTTGCCACATCTCCACCATTTCCAATTTATTTATCATTCCCCACTATCTTTACCACAATAGCTATGGTTCCTGAAATGACAGCAATTATCCATTCTACGACATGCGCAATTAAAATTCTCTTTTCACATCGATTGAAATCTATTCTCAGTTGATCACTATTTGTCTTTCTGTTGATAAGTGATCATGACAGCAATGTCTAGCCTAATAATTTGTAAATCTCTTGTTTGAATAGATTATCTTACCATTGAAGGAAATAAGTGCTAATGGCTATATTGAATGACCACTCTGCTAAAAATGCAAATATGATTCTTTCGTTTCTAAATTTCATCATCTTCTCCTTGAAACAATGTAAAGCCGCATTACAAATCACAGAACAGGGAAAATATACTACCGTCCAGAAAAATTAAACCGATCAGGTCAATAAATACATCCCGGTCAGGAAAATATTACTGATCAATATTATATCACAGCCCAACATTACGTCTGTGGATACAGTGGTTGTGGTTCCATTGCTATTGGCTGTAATGTATGATTCATCAGTGTTAACTCGGTTGTCTCACATTATCAGTAAGGGCAGTCATTGATCCACAGTAGCAATGTAAACGGCTTGTCTGAATCATCAGCAATAGTCAAATCATCAATGGTTTCAACTTCTGAGCCTTCTGAGTCAACAATTGTGGTATCGATAAGGTATCATCCTCGTCAGTTGTGTTGGAACTGTGTTTATGTCAGAATAAGTTGTGTTGAATGTGTATGTAAACACAAGGGTGTTTCCATCTCTGTCAGTTGATGTAATGGTGAGCTGATGTGGTTGTAGCATTGGTAATGTTGGTAGTGTTGCTGATTTAAGTAGCTTGTTAAGTAGCATTGTCACAATATTAGAATTTGTTCGAGCTATTCAAGCATAGTGATGTGTTTGTGAACATGAATTCCTTTGTGATGTTGTTGCTGGCCTTGTGCGGTTACAATCCCAATACCATGTCTATGTGGTAGCATTTGAAACATTCATTTGAGATGGTTGATATGTTCTTGCAAGCACATGCTTACTTAGTAGAATTAGTTGCACATGTCAAAGTGGTTGTATCATTAGTGATCATGTTGACTTAACTAACTTATTGAGCAACAGCAACACAACATTGGAATTTATTAGAGGTATTTTGGCAGAGAGAAGTGTTAGTGAAGTTGAATTCTTTTGTAATGTTGTTGCTTGATTTTGTGCAATTACAATCCCAATACTATTACATCGTGGTTGTATTAGTTACATTTTAGCAGGTGCATGATTGATTTGTTGAGTTAGTTGCACATGTCAATTTGGTTGTAGTATTGGTGATGTTCGTTGTTGTATTTACCTGAGAGGCTTATTAGGAGGCATTTAAACAGCATTAGAACTTGTTTGAACTGTTAAGACAGAGTGAAGTGTTACTCAAGATGAATTCCTTCGTAATGTTATTACTGCTCTTTGTGCAGTACAATCCCAGACCCATGTCTATGTGGTTGCATTAGTGACATTCATGCACAAACAAGATTATTTGGTAAAGTTAGTCTGACATGTAAAAGGAGTCGTGGTATTAGTTATGTTCTGAGTTGAATTAAAACAACATTGATATACATGTGAGTTGTTCGCATACAACGTAAGGTCAGTGAAATTGAGTTACTTAATGACATTGTTACTGGAATTTGTACAGTTGCAAACCAAGTACCACGCATTTGGTAATCCAAACCAGAAGGCAACAAGATCTGTATAATTCTGGCAAACACATGATTGGATTATGGAGTTAAAATCGGAAGTAGATGTGGTTGTGATATTATTAATGTTGCTTGTTGTGTTACATTAACACAGCACTGGAATTTATTTGAACTGTTCAGGCAAATGGATGTATTTGTGAGGTTGAATTCTTTAGAAATGTTGTTGCTGGCCTTTGTGCAATTGCAATCCCAGTACCAAGTCAGTGAGGTCATATTGGTTGCATTCCTACAAGTACATGCTTACTTTGTAGAATTAGCTGAACATGTCAAAGTAATTGTATCATTAGTAGTGATGTTTACTTAAGCAGCTTGTTGAGTCAAAGTGACACAACATTGGAATTTGTTTGAGTTATTTGACAGAGGGAAGTGTTTGTGAAGTTAAATTATTGGTAATGTTGTTGCTCGATTTTGTGCAATTGCAATCCCAATACCACATCAAGGTAGTCACATTAGTTGCATTCTTACAGCACATGATTAATTTGTTGAATTGGTTGTGCATATCAATATGGTTGTAGAATTAGTAATGTTGATAGTTGTGTTAACCTGTGTGGCTTATTAGGAAGCATTCAGACAGCATTGGAACTTATTTTAACTATTGAGGCAGAGTGAAGTGTTAGTAAAGTTGAATTCTTTAGTTATGTTATTACTGGACTTTGTGCAGATACAATCCCAGCACCATGAATTTGTGGTTGTATTTGTGGCATTCAAGCACGTACAGGACTATTTGGTAAAGTTAGATGAACAAGTCAAAGTGACTGTGGCATTTATAATGTTAGTACTGTTCAGGATTTGAGTTATGTTTTGAGTTGAATTAACACAACATTGGTATACATTTGAGCTGTTAGCGCACAGAGAAAGATCTGTGAAATTGAGTTATTTAATGACATTGTTGCTAGAATTTGTGCAATTACATATCCAATACTAAGCATTGGTGATTCAAACCAGTAAGTAACAGGATCTGTATAAGTCTGGCAAACACATGATTGGATGATGGAGTTAGAATCACAAGTAGATGTAGTTGTACCATTGGTAATGTTGGCAATGTGCTGACTTGAGTTATTTGTTGAGTTGCATTTACAACATTAGAACTTGTTTGAGCTGTTCAGACAGAGTGATGTGTTTGTGAACATGAATTCTTTAGTGATGTTGTTGCTTACTTTTGTGCAGTTGCAATCCAGTACCATGTATGTGTAGCTACATTGGTCGCATTCATACATCTGCATGTTTAGTTTATTGAATTACTGGAGCATACCAATGTGGTTGTATAATTCGTGATATTTGTGGACGTATTTACATAAGTGGATTGCTGATTAGCATTAATACAGCATCAGAACTTGTTTGAACTATTGAGGCAAAGTGAAGTGTTAATGAAAATGAATTCTTTTGTAATGTTGTTACTTGATTTAGTGCAATTGCAGTCCCAGTACCAGGTCATAGCAGTTGCATTAGTCACATTCTTGCAAGAACATGACTAGTTTGTTGAATTAGTTGCACAGGTCAATTTAGTTGTAGAGTTGGTAATGTTTGTTGTTGTGTTGATCTGAGATGCTTATTGTGAAGGATTAACACAGCATTGGAATTTGTTTGAACTATTAAAGCAAAGAGAAGTGTTAGTAATGTTGAATTCCTTAGTCATGTTATTACTAGCATTTGTGCAATTACAATCCCAATACCAATTCTATGTGGTTGTATTTGTGACATTCATACACATGCAAGACTGTTTTGTAAAGTTAGTATCACAAGTCAATGTGGCTGTCACATTAGTAATGTTGGGTGAGTTGATCATTTGAGTTATATTTTTAGTCATGTTGATACAGCACTAGTATGCATTTGAGGTGTTGAGACACAATGATAAGTCTGTGAAATTAAGTTAATTTGTAGCATTGTTGCTTGAATTAGTGCAGTTGCATATCCAATACCATGCATTGGGTGATTCAAACCAGTAGGCAATCATATCTGTGTAATTCTTGCAAACACATGATTAGATGATAGAGTTAGAATCACAAGCTGATGTGGTTGTTGCATTGGTAATGTTGGTAGTGTTGCTGATTTAAGTAGCTTGTTAAGTAACATTGACACAACATTAGAATTTGTTCGAGCTATTCAAGCATAGTGATGTGTTTGTGAACATGAATTCCTTTGTGATGTTGTTGCTGCTAGTCTTTGTGCAGTTGCAATCCCAGTACCATGTCTGTGTGTTGCATTGGTTACATTCTTACAAGAGCATTGTTAGCTTGTTGAGCTATTTCCACAAGCTAGGGAATTTGTATTATTAGTGGTGTTTGCAGTGTTGTTGACTTGAGTTGCTTGCTGAGCAGGAGTTATACAACATTGGAATTTGTTAGAACTATTAAGACAGAGTGAGGTGTTGGTGAAGTTGAACTCTTTGCTAATATTGTTACTTTGCTAATATTGTTACTTTGCTAATATTGTTACTTTGCTTTGTAAATTACAATCCCAATACCAAGTGTTGGTGGTCACATTAGTCATGTTCTTGCAAGAACACGATTAATTTGATGAATTAGTTGCACGTATCAATGTGTTTGTAGCATTGATATTGTTGGCTATGGTATTGACCTAAGTGGCTTGTTAAGTGCAATAACACAGCATTGGAATTTATTTGAACTGTTCAGACAAAGGGAAATATTAGTAAAGGTGAATTCCTTAGTAATATTGTTATTTTATTTGGTGCGATTGCAATCCCAATACCATGTCATAGTTGTTGTATTGGTGCGTTCTTGCAGGCGCATGATTAATTTGTTGAGTTGAAAGCACAAGTTAGTGTTTTTGTAGCGTTTGTGACATTGGTTGTTGTGTTTATTTGGTTTGCTATTTAAGAGGCATTCAAACAGTATTAGAACTTGTTTGAACTGTTTATACATAGATATGTGTTTGTTATTATAAATTCTTTGGTAATGTTATTAGTAGTCTTTGTGCAGTTACAATCCCATTACTAGCTATTGCATAAGCAGGATTTGAAGTAATGTTGACAATATCAATAAGAATGGGTGTTGTACATTAAATAAGAGTTGAATTTATGTATATTGCAGGCCAAGCAGTGTATCCAGGAAAATTACACTCAGCAATATCAGCAGTTAAGCCCAAAGTATTGGCGAATCTTTCAGATAATATCGATAAGAGTTCCTCCAATAACTGGTCCCGTAGATGGAGATACACTTGTCACTTAATCACGACAATAAATTTAAACGTCTTTTGAGAGGTTGAAAAGTCTTTCTCGTTGTTGGAAACCTCAATATGAAAGTATTATCAAACTAATTGCAGTTGTCGCTGTTAATTAAATGAACTCATAAGAAGGGATTTTGCATTATACGTATGTAATATTTCTAGAGAGTATATAAGTTCTTTTTGTACATAATCATGAAATTTTACAAGAAAGAGTACTCAAATCTAGCAGAGTATCTGCTTATACAGTTACTACGATATTTGATTAACTGTCAAATGCAACATTTTGATCTTACTCTTAGTAGTATTTGTAGTAGAATCAGTATAGTTAATGTATTCAATACCATTAAGTGTTAAAGATATCATACGATATAGTCTCATCAGTAATAACCGGAGATACACACAATATTTTTGTTTGATTGTAAAAGTACACTGATTAGGCTAAATAATTGCCAAATTTACAATTCAAAGCTGTTGTGTTGATAAAGCCAGCACCGATAAAATATATACTATCTGTAGCATTAATCAATTCTCGAGTCATTGATGTTATTGAGAAATGTTAATGTAGGTTAAAATTATTTCATCTCTTGAGAATCCCACAATTGAATTTCCTGTTTCAACAACTATTCTATTATCACCATAAGTTGAAGAATTATCTGCTGCTGATACATTTCCGAGAGCTGGTATTGTTAAAGTCCTGAAGTGGCAGATAGCTCAGTGAAAGCAATACTGTAAGAAAAGTTTCCGAATTAAGCAAGACTCTTTCTGAAAACGATGTTCCTGTTATAGTCATAGAAGTATTGTAGTTTAATTAATCTGCAAACACAAATGTCGGAGTAATTGAATATACTCCGGATTTTTAGTTGTAAAAGAGATAACCAGTAGTTGCGCTGACATTGTAGCAATCTATTTTATTGAATGAAACTGAAAATGAAATAGACAAGTCTGTTCCTAGGTGACGAGGAACTGTACAAATAATTTAAGTTGATGATCTAACCTCTCCTAGGATATCAACTGTAGAACTACTTGTAGAAAATCCAAATATGCAAATGACAATTGAAGGATATATGAAGTTTGAACCTGTAATTGTTACTGGGTTTCTCCTCAAACACTTTAACTTGCTGTGATATTGAAGTAAATGTTGGAGCAATTGCATATGTAAATGAGAATATGTTAACTTCTGTTGAATTTCTTCCAGAGTAGTAATTCATCCATCAATTGAAATATACACATCAGCATTCGTAGCAGTTGCAAATATCTGAGAAAGAGTGAGTACATTATTAACTATCCAAGTCTTAATAATGTTGGAGTTACAATAGTTGAGCCAAATTGGCACTTAATACCGCCAAAGCTAACATTGAAATTTACTCCCTCTATAAAAATACTTGTACCTTCATTTACAATTCAAATAGTAGGTTGTAACTATGTTATATAAGGGTTTATAAAATAGTGCCTTGATGTGCTGGCACAACATACTTGAATGTATTTGAACTGTCAACGATTACAAGTCTCAAAATCATATAACGAGGTTCTTATATGAAATCAAAACTTGGAAGCTTGCACGTAAGACTTGTTGTACTCACATAAGTTGCCAAAGTATCATACTAAATGTAAAGAATTTCTTGAATTGGCAATAATATGTGTATGGCGAGTTAAAATTAGACCCTGTTAATGTAAAGTTCACATTCAAGGGAACCATATAATGGCTAGAATTAGTTAGATATGGTGTTTCAATGAATTCAAAATCATTATTGATGCTTGTCAAGAAGATGGCAATGTCAGTAAGAATCTCAATAGAAACAATTTGTGTTGAATAAACATAAGACGTCTTGCAGATAAAGATTGTGCAATTGCTATATGTACTAGAATCATATTCAAATGAAACAGATTTGGCCTGAACTACAAATGTACCAAATTGGCAGTATTACAGTTAATTTCGATTAACTTTGATTTTTGGAAGATCGGAAACATAGGCCTTAACTTCAATACCAACACTTGTTCTCAATGCTTGTGTAGGATATACATTATATACATAAGGATATGCTTGATATTTCACTTTGAAGCTGCTTTCTCTGTTGTGGTATAAACTATTCTGCATAAGCTGTACATACTTTTCTTCACGAGCATACCCAATAGGAATAGTACATTCAACTAGAGGAGATGTGATATATGTAGTTGTAGATAGGAACCATCAATAGCACATTAAGTCTGATGTGTGTGAAATTATATCCGTTAACCATTATATTTTGAGTCAACTACTTTGATGGGACTATAGAAGGGATTAATGAAATAATTTGAGGTATTTAGATATATTAAATTACAATCTAGTCAGATTGGTTGTTGGGACCTTATAGAGACTATTAGAAATTTTCATGGTGTAAATACCCGGAGTCATGCTACTTGGTACTTAAAAGGTTCCATGTACTACTTGAGACAGATATCAATGACTTCAACTTTTAGTCAATGTACACCACAGTTTATGAGCCTATAATATTAGTGGCATATCGAATAAATAGTCTTGGATGAAGTTTCATAGGCAGGCACATACCAAGGATATACGTGAACAATTGGGATTGATATAAGATTGATGTAGAAATAATTTGAGGAATATATCTTACCATCAATTACTACTTCATGATCTTTATACTTATACTTGTAATTGATTCCAGAATATTAGGCAGTGACAACTGTTAAGCTTATTAGTTGTAGGGGCGTAACTTGGAACAGTCACATATTCATTTGAACCAATTACACAGTGATATGCAAAATTGGTGATGCTAACAATGTTCGAATTCAAACTGACGAATTCATTTGAATCTTTAAGATAAAAATTTCGGTACTGTTATCAAAGGTCGCCCAAATAATGAATTATGGGTAGTATAAAGAGGAGTTTGTACTTTCAAATACTATGGATGAATTGCTGGAATCATATTTCCTAACATACACTGACACTTCATTATAATCGATTTCAGAAAAGAATGTTCCATTTATTTAGCACTTAATCTCCTCATCAATGAATTAGATCATTGGGTACTAAATGCTCACTTCATTCAACTCGAACACGCAATACTGATTGGAATTAAAAATTCACCTAAGAGATAAATAGATGGATCATAGTTAAACTAATTTTGTCTGATGTTCTTGAGAATTCAGTAATATAAGTACTGTACTTAGCAAAGATCTTAGAGATTGTTTGGATTATTGATATGAATCGGGACAGTAAACTGAAAGATCGATAAAGTAACCTTTAATAGCTCTTTGCGAAGAATCTCTATCTTTCATTTAGAGAGTTGGTACAAGACAATTCATATTTTGAGAATCAACATATATTACAGAGGATGATATTACCTATCCAAACATACACTTGCAATCTGAAGTAAAGTTATATCATACAACTGCAAAGTAAGCCCTGAAGTATTCTAGTATATCTCATTTGGAGTAGAGGAATATAGCTATATGCTTTCTTTTAAGTAAAAAGTGAGAGTTTAAGTTCCCAAGACTTCCAATGTGTTTTGAAGGATCACCTCCATAATTAATGTGTCTCCATCATTGTATTGAAGGGACTGAGCTAGCATTATAACTAAGTTCATTGAAGTAGTCTGCTATCTCATAAATGGTATTTGAAGATGAATCAGTAAACAGACAAACATATGTCTATGATTGATAAAGTTATTTCCGTTGATTGCGATTGTTTATTATTCTCCGAGCTACAATGATGTTGGTGTTATTGATTGTATAGCATTTTCGTTGATTAATTGGAATGTTAGCTATTGATTAATGATTAATGTTTGTTAATACATTATTGACATTGTTACAATATTTGATGGATAGGAATCAACAAATTATGATTATGGTATTTCACATTGCATATATTACGTAGTTATTGTTTGATTTATTGATATTGATTAAAAAACTACCGTTGATGTGAAGTATGATTTTTAGTCTGACTACTGTTAATTCTGAATATACATTAAATTATTAAGTCATCGATATATATATATATATTTTACCCATATATCTAAGTAAGTTTTTGTGTTAGATTATTAAGATCTCGCTATCTCCAATTAGTATTATTCAGATTAATCAATGGATTCCTTATTAGGTATAGGTATTAAGCTACAGACTTAGTAAGTTAATAATTATCAGCTATGCTTAATGATAAGGAGTATATTATATTTGATGATTTGCTAAGATTTATCTACTCTGAACTAGAGGTTGAAAGAGCTAGTTGGCAATGTGTGCTTAATAAAAGAGTCCACTTGTTAAAACTCTACATAATATGAATGACTTGAATTGAAATTTTCTCCATAGATTTATATAGGTTGCAGGGTTATTATCATACAGTATGGTATTATACGGTTCTATTGAAATAAACTCAAAGTCTGCATAATAAGTGAAATATTTGTTGTTGTTAGAGTATACAAGCATATTTTAATATGTAGATTTAAGTTGCAAATAGACTGATTGAACATAAATACTTGGTGGAACTTGACATCTTCCTGTTGTTTAATTTAGAATTTCAAACTGAGTTTACTCAATTGAATCAAAATCACAGAATATTGTGCAATTGTCCAAATTTTAAGCATTGATCAAATCAACATACACATATATTCCACCTTAGTATGGATCAGAGGTAGGGTATATATAGCCATACTCCAAATAATTAACTGATGGATCATCATCATTGTTACTTTTCTTAAACTTGTATTAGTAACTCTAAGAATACTGACAGCCATAGTTATTAGAAACTGGGATAAGAACAGAATCGTAATTTCCAAGAGTTATTCTTTAATCATATGTAAAGTTGCATATACAATGTATGATTAATTAACATAATCAGTTGATAACTCACTCAAACCTAATTGTGAATAATATTAAAGATAACCGTTTGTTGATATATTAAATTCTATCAATTAATACATTTTCTTTAAGTATCAATGGAGTTGAGATCGATACAATTAGGATATACTGGCTATCTCTGGTCTAGGTGCAGTCTTAATTATCAAATAATCAGTTCTGTTTGTATTATCTCGTTTTAAGTATAAATAACATACAAATAAATCTAATCTCCAAAGCCTATCTAACTAAGTTCGAAGGGACTTATAAATCACAGGCAATATATATAATTCTGTGCATAATAAATCTAAGGAACAATCCACTTTTCATTTAATCTTCTTCCAAAAGCACAAAATGCATCATTTTTAAAGTAGGTTTAATTTTAAACATAAAGGTTAAACATCAAAGTTGATCCTGGAATCATATATGGATGTTTATAGATGGTATATTTGTTCAATGGTCAGTTTGTATCTAACCACACTCACATTCACCGAGTTGACGTCGTTAAGTTATAAATTGAATCAAATTGATAGTGATCCTATAATGTTCTGCTAACTATCATATGGATAAAGACTGCATGTCACAGTCAAGTTATTGTTTATTGGCATCGTAGCTGTAGAAAGTATAATTGTCTGGTGTGAATAGACATTGAATGTTCTGACTTGAATATTCTAAGTAACTCACATCAATTCAATGTCTTAATGTTGACCAAACACTTGATATGTCTAGTTTGAGTTTATTATTTGTAAAGGAGGCTTTGCAATTAATACTTGATATGAAGGACTGAAGTCTATTCCTCCATTTGATGAAAGTTGCACTAATAAGTCAATAAATGGTTGATGTTAGTAGTTGGAATTTGACATATGAGTGTGGTGGGTCATTACTACTGAAATAGGCTGTAGCTAGGACTGGATGTATTTGTTGAAGCTTATATATTCTTAGTGATTTTGCAAATAATACTGCTCTGAGTCTCCACCACGATTGGATTCAGAGTCTTAATAATTGCATAAACAACATTCTGTGAAAGGTCAATGATATTTGGTATAACATTAACCAAAGTAATAACTTCTTCGAAAGTGTATCTAAAGTCATAAACAACAAGGTAATGGCTGGTATATCATCCACCTCAATTCTTAATCTTGTTGAATTTGATCTCGCAAATTTAGGATTAATGCAGGTTATCTATAACATCGTTAATTCAATTCACTGTTACTCTTATTGACCCAAACTTGCAGATGATTCCTTCATTACATGATATTGTCGACAAAAAGTTCGTGCCATATATAGATAATTAGTTCTTCCTGTTTAAGGACCATTAAGTGGCTCGATAAAAGAAACAGTGATTGATGCCTCCTGAGTAAAGTTGATTTTTGAAGTAACAGGAATCACTATATCTGAATCATCATCAAGAACTAACTATACGGAAGTTGTATTTTTGGTGATTTAGCAGAGATACTTCGATTAAATTTATTGATTAGCGTACTGATTTAATAAAAATCCATCCAAATCATAAAGGATACATAGTAATGTTGGATGGTTCCTTAATTATGAGTGTTACGTTAAGCAGATTAAAATCTGAGAAATAACTTTAGGATAGTAGTTAAGGTTTAGAATTTAGTCCGACACAAAGATTTAAGCAAATAATTCTGCCAGTAGACTTAGGGCATGGCTGTCACATATTTAATAGACATGTACTGAGGAATTTAGATAAAGTCGATTAAGTTGATGTTATCAATTTTGAATTTGATTCTGTCATCTTCTAGTTTTTGGATACTGAATAAAGAGTTTTCAACAGTTGAGACATTTGAAGTTGCACTTTGGATCTATCAACACTGTTGTATTTTTAGAAGTGCCAGAGTATTCCCACAAAACTCTCGTAGAGTGTAATGTAGTCATCATAACTTGAATTGTAGTATATTTAAGTAGGAGCTATTGATGTTATGTTTATTTGAGATATACTTCAAATTTCAAGGAACTATTTTAGTATAAATATCTGGTCTGAGCCAATGTAACTTAGTATTATCCTGTTTTAGTAAAACAATCTCTAGTTCTTCTATTTTGACATGAAATATATGATGTGGTAATTGTTGCTTAAATTAAGTAAACTCTACCAATGGAAGACACGACATAGCACTATATGTTCGGAATTTCTGTAGTATTCGAGTACAAATAGATGGTTTAATTTTAAAATAGGTAGTTCTTAAGATAATGTATGGGTACAAATTAATGAGAGTTACTGGTGGATGTATTGTTATTATTGAATTATCATCAACAAACAATATGTTATCTTCAACTTAGACAGCTATATTAAAACTGAACTATTCAAGGTTTTGAATTTATGATATTGAAGTGAAGTATTGTTTAGAGTATTAGCAAACAAGTTAATCAGTCATCATGTCGTAAATAGAGTCAAGATATATCGGTTGATCATCTGAGTATGATAGAACATAGGTAACGTTAACAATGTTAATGCAGTCTTATGTGTCTGTGTCTGTGATTTACTAAGTTTAATGGTATTTTGTAATTCCAAAAAGTAATCACTTTGAAGCAATCTTATTTGAATGGATTTTTGTGAAAAGAACTCAGTGATGATGATATCCGAAGCAAAGTTCCATCTTCTCTTTGGATATTCAACTTAACCCCTTTTGTCTTCTAAAGTTGTACAAATCAAACTGGCAATAGGACAAGTGAAATTCAGTAACAACCAATTGAGCTTAGTAATTTTTCAGAGCACAATAAATATTGAAACTCTTTGCTAAAAGTTCAAATTCAATTTCTCTATCAACTCCAATATATAGTTTCTGGTTTTTAAGATCAATTGAGGTAATAGTAAATTCTTTCAGAGCAATAATTGTAGACTTAGAAGGAAATAGAGCCAGGGAGAATCATATTATGAGTATAGCTTAAACTAAAAAAAGGTCAAGTTTTTCTTGCAAGAAAATAGTGAGTACAGATATGCTGTATCATTTTAAATGAACACTAAAGGCATGTTAGGTTTGACATACAGTTATTGTTGTATACTAGATATATTCTATGAAAATGTGACAGCCAAGTTTTGCTTAGCAAAGTTATTGCAAGTGATAATGCTTGGTTCTACATAAAAATCAACAAGCATTGTTGGCAGAAATGTTAAGTTTACTTGTTGTGTATTAATAGTTGTATTGTCTTAGTATAACATCAAGATAAGCAAATTATATGTTGAGGGTCTTCTTGAGACTGATGAGGCAGAGTAAGTAGCTAGAGGAATTGACCGGAGCATAATAGTATTAATAGTTAATAGGAGTCTACAGAATACTTTGTTAGAGTACTATAATACAACAACGAGTTTGTCTTGAGTTTGGAATGTTATATTGAAGTCTTCAATTGATGTTTGAACATTATCATTGTTAGAGACAAGTCTAATGAGAGAGTATGCCAGGTTATTATATTACTAAGTGATATCAGTGTACATCTTACTATTTAGTTGTAATATGTAATTTAGAATGAATGATTTTCTACTTGCAAATTTAAGAGTTGTGTAATTTGATAGCAACGTAGACCCTTACATGTGAGTTGTGTTCCATTTAGTTCTGAGTAGCACTTTATAGTTTGGTCATCAAACGAATAAATGAAGTCTTAATAGAGATTTGATCCATATATTAAGAGAGGCAAATCGCACTCACTTTCAAATATTGTTGTCGTATTAAAGTTGTCAATAGATGGAGTTATTGAATATAAAATTGGTGTATCCTTTGCTTTTATCTCCATACTATTTAATCGTATGAAAACGCTAAATCAATCAAAGTATCATTACTAATTAATATCAATGTTGAATATATATTTGATGGTAGTAATTTCAAAAGAGAACAACATGTGTTTGATAGATCTAAATTTGAATTTACAAACATTCTAAATTCTTGTTCTGGCTGTGAATAATTCAAGAATTATTTGCAATGGCTGCTCGGATGTCTTCGAATTCATGTTAATAAAGAACATGTTAGAAGCAAGTGTCTAATATAATCCAGAATCAAAATCAATAATGTTAACAGCATAATAATCTCCATAAATCCAAAATAATCAATAACTTAAGGCAGGAGACAACAGTATATAGTAACATAGTCAGTATTAACATAGAATTCATATTCAAACTAGGTTGTAATATCAATATTGAAGCAATGAGTAATAGGTTCTCCAAGCATCTAAATTTCACAATAAAGACTATAATTAGTCTGATTTGCTTCATATAATTTCTAGAACAAAAATAATCCTTGTATTATTGTCAGATTTTCCATCAATGTCCATTCAGAATTCAGTGATATCATAATAGAATCAGAACTTTTATAGTAATCAATTTTAAGTGAGACAATAAAGAATCATAAGAGTTCTAGCATATTAACATTAACATTTAAAATTGTAGCTTAACATATAGTTTATAAGTATCATTAATACCAAAAATTGCAATAATATTACACATCCAAAGTTGTGTTAATTATATTGCCCAAATTTAATGTTTATCTGTTCATGTCCTTAGTGATAGTTTTGTATTGTTAGTTGAGAAATAATTTGAATTCTCTCAGAGAGGTAATAACTGTTAAGTTCATCAAACTTTAGACAATACCAATATATCTGACTTCATCAACATCCTTTACAATTGGCATCTTGCAAGCTATTGAATTTAAAGTCGTGCTAGCCGAGACTTCATAAGCCTAGCCACTATAATAGAAAATACAGTCAGTGTATTAAGATAATTAGTTTCAGTCAATGATAATGTTTGCTGATAGCTTGTGTTAATAATAACCTTGTGAAGCATTGAGGTAATAATCGGTTGCTGTATGATCGATATATTTTGATATTCTTGTTCCTCTGAATCTAGAGGATAAAGTTAACTGATTCATTTATATAGGTTATCCTAAGTCTTAAAGATTGAATTTAGTAGCTTTCTGTCATACTAAAATAGCATTTGAAGTATCTTGAGTTACCAGTAGTTATGACATTATCTTAAACTACATATTTGTTATTTGCAATCAGGTAGCATCAGAGTAAAAATAGCATTGAAGACAAATGGATTTGAGTGTTTACTGGAATATTTGTTGGCGTTATCGAGTAAATCTTGTAGCTACTACTGAAAGTAACTGCATTGCTAATATTGCTACTCTAACTTACATTATCATATGAAATCTACAACTGCATTGGATATCTTGATGACTCTTGGATTGGTATTCCGCAGTAAATTGTGTTGTTATAGTCATTTGTAGCAATACCATTTCTTATGATAAGGATGGAATATAAAACTTACAATTCACAATAGTGTTCAAGTAAATACTGCCCGAAAGTTAAATAGTCACATATTGATTAGTATAGTTCTCAAAAAGGATTAATCTGGTCAAAGTATCATAGATTACAGGAGTTTATGAACTTTAATTATTATTGCTTAAGTTGTCAAGGCATGATTATAACTTGATAGATATAATGATACTTGAGTTTCGCTACTGACATTTTAAGTCGGAATAGCATATTTTGAAGTATTGCAGTATTATATATAGTTAATACTTCACAATTTGAGAATGAAGTATTTGTGGTGTGGTTGTAATTTGATCCAATATAATTACAGGTGGAATTTACAGGGGTAAAGATAGTCTCCATAAATGTTCTTTAAGTGTCATCTAATAATTAGTAGTTTGTTATGGTCATAAGTCCTGGAAGCTTCATAACTTAGAAAGTTATGTAAGTAATATTGAAAAGGTCTGAGATAGTGTTCCATTTTTACTTCAAATCTTTAACTACACATTATCAGTTAGCAAAAGGCCGTAGTTTCATTTGCTATGGAGATCTGTTATTGAAAACCCTAATGAGCATTTTGTTGTTGAATTAGAAAAATAGGTGCTTAATTAATTGCCAGTAAAGTATATATTATCTCCAAAATGAGATGGAAGTTAGTATGTGTAATAGTAACTGTCGAATAAGAGAGCTTGGTCAAATGTAATTGACTATCCACTTGCATAAAATATGGACTGATCTTTTTCAATAGATATCATTATCTAATATTGCTTTTCAAACATATCTATAGTATGTCGGATATATGACATAATGGAAGATGAGTTAAGAATATGTTGTGTAGTTAGAGAGATTTATGAACCAAAAGATAGTGTAAGACTTTCTAAGTCATAAAGAGATGTTCCATTGAATTGCATGAAACTGTCTGATTTAAGTTTAAGGGGCAATAGGTGGAATGACTGAATAAATCATTGGGTATTGCATGAATGTCAAGTTGAAGTCATAAGTAAACATGTAATCATACCCATTGTTTGTTGAAATTCCAAGGATGTAATTATCTTAAGCGATAAATGAAGACCAGATACATTCAATATACGAATATTAGTAAACAACTGATAGATCATAAACGAGGTTCAGAATGCAAGATAATTAAGCTCTTTCTAAATGTTGGTCATAAATTCCGAATGTAAAAGAAGTTAGTGTGTTCAAGTCAAAGCGAGAAGAATTTATTTTTGTTACCACTAACTTAGCGAGCATTTGCACCATAATTTAGTTGCTAACATAGAGATCTTTAATCTTATTAGTTCTAAATACATCTCTTTATATATCCATTCCATTAACAACTGCATTAATAATATTATTAGGTCCTATTGATGTGTTGTAGGTTGCTATGAGAGTGTCAAGGACTGTACCAGCTGAATTTAGAATTTTGATCCTAGGTTTTGGTAGAAAACTACCATATTCCATGTATTTCAATCGTGAAATTATCTGTTGAGTTATAGATTATGCTAGGAAGCTTGCAAGTAAAATTTTGAGGCTATTATTATACTGGAGAACATTCTTCATTGAATGATTATAACAATCCATCATTTGATACAAGCTTTATCATCATATTTTGAAATTTGGACTGTCTAGATTCTCACTCATAATGAAACTGATAGTATGATTAGCAAAATGATACAGAGTACTTAAAACTGACTCTGGTATAGAATTTAAGGCATTTCATAGAGATTCAACGTGAGATTATATCTTGAGAGTTTTCAAATAAACTATTAGAGTAAATAGTGAAAAAGTAATCTCCAGGCTAAGTCAAAGAATATTTGGCATAGCAGTAGCGTTTAATTGATAACAATAGCAACCACAATATATCAAGCTCTTTGAAAAGATATCGCCCTGTTACTGATACGTAGGAATTTTCATTTGTATTAAATGATAGTTTTAATAATGATCAATTAGAGGAGTTTATACAACTTGGAGAGTCAATCCACTATTAGTGTAATCAATTCCATTGTTAGTTATTTCAATGTATATTTAAGTTCCTCTATCACTGTAATCTCTGGATTTTAACTTAAAGCATTGTTTGTGAGAATATCATAAACGCTGTATCAGTGGTCGAAATATTCTGGCTGACATATTTTTGTTGAAGAAATTATATCAAAATATATTCAAGTGATATTCAGTTTCTTTTCTTATGATTTTTTACGAAGCATCAGTTATACCAATGCTCGGATAGACTGTTAGCAACCCAGAGGTTATTATATTTTGCTGATTCACTGAAATGTAAAAAGTAGCCGTTGTTGTATAATTGACTTCTGGGAACAAATGAGAATAGCCATGATCTATTGATTGCCAGTAATATTAGCTTTTGTGAATATCAGTTATTAATTCATCTTATATGCACACATATAGTTTTAGTTATATCAAGGTCCTTTGTAAAGATGCTGAACTGTATTAACAGTGATTAGTGTTTGAGAGGTAGATTCTATTATAGTTGGAGTATATGAGAATGTTTCCAATTTCATAATACTGAGCTACTGGTCAAATTGATACCATGTTTGATTGTCGACTGATACCTGCAGTTTTAGAGAATCATCTAATTGAATCCTCTTTTGTGATAAGTGATTGGTAAATAGCAAGATAATATTTAGGTTATTTAATCGAACACGGAGATGACTATTAAAGGACTATCTTAATAATGCGAGAGTTGAAAGAGCAAAACAGTGTAAGGTTCGGGTATTAATTATTAAGTATGATATCAAATCGATTGAAGAACATAAATGTTGAACTCATTGGATACAATACTAGTATCATTAATGAATGCACGAATAGTGTGATAATACAGGCTCAATGTGTTTTTAGGAAGTGTTGCCTAGATTAGAGATGAATTTTAAAAGTCATAATCATTTGTTTGATAGATGATCTCATCATTTTAATTACTTATAAGTATGTATATGTTGTCACTGTTCAGGCACGATCCGTATATTTTGAGCTGCTATTAGTATTATTAATTGAAGATGTAATTAGGAGTCACATTTTGAATGTGCGGGTTGGCACTGCTATTATGTTATAAGTGCCAAAGGATATCAACTGCTATGAGTTTATTCTTAACGAGAGTTGATATTAATAATTAGCTCATAGATCTAAATCAAACACATAATAAATGTAATTGTCCTTAATAGGAACGATAAAACCAGTAGCAAATGATTTTCCTTTTTAAGTAAACATGTAAAGTTAATGGTTGATTCTTTGTAGTTAATATCAAGGGTAATTGTCACATTTTAAGAACCTATTTGCTTAACCATTTTCGAATAAACAGATTCTATATATATTAATCATCAAAGATTGTAAGTTAACTTTTCATAGAAATGCTTAGTTCTAATAAATCAAGCATTGTTTATAGCAATGTCCGTTTATTTGTTGTGTGTTAATAGTTGTACGTCTTAGTATATAACATAAAGATATGTTGAGAATTTATCGATATTAATTAGACAAAGTAGCTAAAGAATTTACTGGAACATAATAGTAAAAGTTGAAAGTAGTCTGCAAAATATTTTATCGTGGTACTATAATATAACATCGTTTGTCTTGAGTTTGGAATACTATATTGAAGTCTTCAATAAATGTTTCGACATTACTAACACAGGATTGTTTAATGAGAGACTTCACATTCATGTTATTTTATTACTATGTGTTAACAGTATATTTTGACTATTTAGTTGTAATCTATAATTTAGAATGAATGATATTCTGCTTGCAAATTTAACAGCATGTAATTTGATAGCAATTTCTATTTTTACGTATGAATTGTAAATACCATTCCTATGGTTTGGTTATAAACGAATAAATCAAGTCTCAATGATCTGGCTTGTATATTAAGAGTAAATTACTCGCTTTGAAACAATTTATCCATCAACAGGAGTTAATGAATAGATATATCTTTGTTTGATCGACTATTTGATGCTTAAAGACGCTAAATAATCAATCAAGGTATCACTAATTAGCACAATTAATCTTTATTGTTCTTCCTTTAATAATAGTCTTGCGTTGTTAGTGAGGTAATTTGAATTATTTCAGAGGTAACTGCTAAATTAATCAAATTTTTAGTAGTACCACATATTTTACGTCATCAACATCGTTCACAGTTGATATCTTGCACATTATAGTCATTTATGCTTAGCTGATAAAGTTGGATAACTTAAAGTTCCAAGGTCTCACCAAGGACTCAAATAGAGAATATTTTATCAGATAACTAAGAATAAAGACATTGTTAGATGGGAAGCCGTCAATCAAGCCACCAGATCAAAATGACAGAAAGGAGGAAGGAACTATCACCAGAGAGATAAGAAGGCACAATCAAAGATGCTACAGGCATGCAAAAGACTAATCTCTACTATTGGTAGATCATCGTAATAAGACTCATAATCTTAACACCACAGAAGAACCTTTATCAACAGAGAATGATCAGTAATTGGAGCAGATCTACTAAGTAAAGAAAAGGTAACTCGCTATAAGTCTGAAGTAGAAAAGGCAGTACTAAACTCGCACCTTTGAGAATTGGACTGAATAACATTGTTCTAAAACCACATAACTTTCTTAATTTATGCTTAGAGCAAAGATTATATTTAAGACAAATAGTTTGAGTGTTTATCAAACATTTGTAGGACCAATGAAAGTAACTAATAAATCATAAACGAGATTCATATGGAAATAATTAACTCTTCTGAACACTAATCGTAATTACCAATGTAAATGAGATGGCTTATTTATACTACTCATTAGTGAGCATTTAGTTGCAAACACAGATATCTTCTATTGTAAGTCATATTTGATGTGTTGTTAAGTTGTGAAATTGAAAGTAAGACATTCTGTATTTTAATCTAACCTATCACCAATTGCTCACACTTACTATCCATTGCATGTTTATCAGTATATATTATAATCTTACACTGCACCTTAAGAAATACATATTAACAAACTTATAGTTCTTCATGCAAAAATAATAATATACACAAAGCAGAAATAACTATTCAGAAGATTATCTGGTACATGAATAACACTAAGGAAATTTAGAATAACTACAAGTTCTGGCATGTACTAAATACAAACTCTTCAATTAATTGAAACTAGCCTGTGTGGCATTTAATATCAACGTTAATGTAGTTGAGCGTACTAGTGAAAATTGAAACTCACATCATACTTAAAATAGTAATAGATCAAAAGCATAAATAGGAGTATACTCGGTGAAGGACACAAATAAGCACAGCTTTACTTGCAAGACTCTTGACTGATGTTTGAGTTATCCCACGACATACATTAAAACAATTAACTTAACTAATGGTGAAATTTGGCGAGTTATAGATTGTGTTAGGAATAACATTGAGATATTATCTAACTATAGCCAGATAATTTATTTAGTAAGTTGATGAAGTATCTAAACTCTAAGTCGGTAGCAGGCATTGGCAAAATTCAATAACTTGTGTCTATTTAAGTAATTAAGTCATCTGTAGGATCCAAATATTTAACAGACATTGATAAACAATATATCTAAATTAGGTAGGTACACTACAAAAGAATTCATCCATAAATACTAATATATGTTCCATTTGAGGTTTGGTAAGAATCCATGATGTTCATTATGTGTTGAACACAAATTATATTAATTGGAGAAGTGTTTGAAATGATCGTTTCAATCTTTAAAATCTAACGAAAAATTGTCGGTGTTAATATTATAGTCTTGTTTTAAGTTGTGTTGAACTTATATAACCATAAGATAGTCTAAATCTCAAACCCGCACTGCATAATTAAGTTAAAGTTATCCATATAGTAACTATTGCTGCTATTTTATGAGTTTAACCTTTAATTTCACTAGCACAATATCAAACTTTGTAAATTATGTGATGTGTCAGCATATGAAATCATTAAATGATATAAATATCCAATTTACTACTCACGGGAAGCTGCTAATGAGATTTAGCAATCGATCATAAACACATATATTTGAACATTTGGACTTTCTAGATGTTCACTCATAATAAATATGATAGTATACTTCGTATAATGATATAGAGTATTCAACAAGATTCTATGTATAATTTAAGCCAGTTCATAAAGATCCGATGCGAAATTATATCTTGAGAGCTTTTCAATAAACACTTGGAGTAAGTAGAAATCATCTACAAGTTAAGTCAAATTGCCCACAATAGTACTGTTTTAATTGATAACATTTATCATCTCAAGCTCTTTAAATATATTGCCGTGTTGCTGATTCGTAGAATTCTGTTCTGCATTAAAGATCAATTTGAGAAGTCTATACTACTTGAAGAGTCAATTCACTATAATTCATTAACCCATTGTTATTGGCTTGATATTTAAGTAGTTTTGTTAATCGTAATTGCTATTTGACATAAAGCAATGTTTGCGACAATATCAAACATTGTACCAATTTATAGATCCACAAACGTTGGTATACTGTTAACCCAAAATTATTATATTAGCTGATTCGCTGAAATGTAAAGAATTTCCATGTATTGTATTGACTTCTAAACAAAGAGAATATTACGTGATATGTTAATTCCAGTAATGTTAGCTTTTATGATGTCATTAATGCACACATATATTTAAATTCTCCATTAAGTCGTTTTAAAATGTTGAACTATATTAAGAGTGAATTATGTTTGAAATGTAGATCCTATTGTAGTTGGGATATGCAAATGTTTCCAATTTCATAATTCTGGGCTAATGGTTAATTAATACCATGTTAATTTTTGTTGCTACGATTTGACAGAATCACTTAAATTGGATCCTTTATATGATAGGTAATTGGTAAATAGCAAAATAGCATTTAGGTATTAATCAAAAAGAAGTTGACTATAAATGCCTATTATATGAGTCTGATACTCCCACCGGAATTACAGAGGTAGAGGATGATTCAGCGCTAACACCTTGTCATGTTATCCAAGTAGAGGAACTTACAGAGGAAGAGGAAGGAAATACTCAGTATATTGAAGCATGATTTAAATTTAAGTGTGAAGTCAATGACAATCAAGCACTATAAACTATTAACATTAACATTAACTATTATGTGAGTCGAAGAGCAAAGCAACTTAAAGTTGAGGATAGTAAATATTCCTTTAAAACTAGTGTAAGCTACTAACTTGTAAGAAATCTATTTAACACACTATTAAATTCATTGGATACAATATTAATTATCGATTATGAATGCGTATGGTAGTGTGAGATACTGATATTCAGAAGAGTTACTTTTATTATACAAGTTCTAAAAGTTGTAATAATTAGTTTCGAGGTGATTTCATCATTTAATTACCTATGAGTATATTTTGAGTTGCTATTAATATTTAGTTGAAGATGTTCGAAAGATACACATAAGTAACTTATAAATGCATATTTACTGAAGTCGATACCGTATTTAATGATACTAATTGAAATCAAACAACAACATCAATCTTAAATGTTTAACGAGTTGATAGTGCGCGTGTTGCATCAACTACTCTGTAAAATATGATTAATCCAACTACTGTCTATCGTGATGTTAAACTATCCATTCAATTAAATCATCAAATAGCAGCTGATCTAGTTTAAAAGAGCACTTCGGCTTTAACTTAATAGAAATAAGTAGCTAATTCGACTGATTAAGTATCAGACATCAATGTCAACTTCAATTTGTAAAGTCTTGATATTTCACTCTTGTCGGGTCTGCTAGAATATTTAAGGGATTTGCTACTATTTAACTTCATAAAAACATCCTAAGTTATTGAAAATTGTTATATCTCTAATATAACGATATAACTTAAGTAAAGCAATCAAAATATATACTACAGTAACAAATCGTTTATGCTTCCAGAGTATTTAATTACACAGCTAAATATACACATTGATAAGATGAACTTATGTTTTTCAACACGTCTTTTGTTACTAAATTTTCAATCTGATTAAAAGCTGTCCTTTTAATCATAAATAACTTCCTTAATGCCCCAATGGTAATGATTAAACTAAGATTCCATTTGTAAAAACATTATAATGTCGTCATCATTTATATCAACACTAAAAGCACACGTAGTTACGAAGAACATTATTAAACTAACAACACGAACCTTATAGAGCTAAGTTTAATATAGTGTTGTCAATCACGCAGGCAGTTATTCGTTTCCTAATAAAGTTTGACGATATGTAGCAAGTTAAAAATCATGTTTATTAAGTTATTGATAATTCAAATTTCTATAACTTTATGAATGAGGTCTCGCCCAAAACTATTAAATCATAACCACGCATCCACAATTTAGAGGAATTGTTCATGCTCTTGTGTTTGAGAAATTTAGCAAGCATTTCCTAATATCTATGTACAATTTATTGAGTAAATAGTATAATTGATACTTCTAAGCGAATCCTTACAGAGAGTCTAATTAAATTAAACTCACATTAGACTTAAAAGTAACTTGAAATTAATCAGTGGTATACTTAGGATGATCACATAATAATAAGCAAGGCTCTGCTTACAATGACTATTTGATTAAGTGTCTGCTTATCCTGATTACACGATAAACTATTTTAACTTAACCCAGAGAGTGAATTTGCATTAGTGATTGAGAAATTAACATTGACTAAATTAATCTGAACTAGCCCATTATTTTATCTGGTCACGATTAATGATTTTTACCTTTTCACTGGAAGTTCTTTATAACACAGACGATTATTCTTTGATATTGAATCTTTATTGATTAAGTTCCTTCGAATTTAATAGGAAATTAGTTAACAATCAGCGTTGAATTTGAGCTGGACTATAAATTTTCAGCAATAGTGATGTATTTTCTATAGTAAGGACATTTTCAAATAGTTGTTCGTTTACCAATCACTACTTTGCAAACAATGTTCTTGTTATTAACAATTGAGACAAATTTGATTCCTGTGAGTTAAATTGACTAATATCGACTATTGTTAAGAAATATAGACACCTCTTGATATGTGGCAGTTGTATATTATTAGTAGAATAAATCTGTGACTCACGTTTTTGTAAGTCTTCATATCGATAGTTTTATTCTTTTCGCAATACTGCCATAAAATTAAGTAATATTTGCAGTTTAATGTGTTTGTTTGTTGCTCTTCCAACAACTTCAGATAAATCATTGGAATTTGAGTAATCATGTTCAAATAATCACAATTGATATGTGTTGGTATGAGTAATATCGCTTTAATCAATTGCTTTAACAACTCTAAATTAAAGTGGGATATATAACTAACAGGTAAACAAAGAGTTTGTGTGCTTGCACGATTATTGAAGGTAGCAATCATAACTTATTACAACATATTTACTCCACTAAATTCCGCTTGCTCACACATTTAAAGCTCAGCAATGTGTTTACAAAAACACACCAAAAATGCAAACTACAACTACAAGAGGAAATTCGAAATCGACGGCTTTCGGTGGTTTGTTAATTTCTTTGCTGCAAAACATGAATTGAATGTTAATTCGAAAGTTGTCAACATAATAAACGATAATGGTATATATTAATAGCCGTGCTATAAGTTATCAACCATGCAAGACAACACAATGATTGTATGTTCCGTCAATTTTCAATGTCAACGTGGTCTTTAAATCACTGAGAACGTAAAAATGTTGATAACAATTTAGCGTCCAAATTACACTCCCCTCCATCCACTGGACATAGATGTGGGTAATAGTGTTGCAAATGCTTTACAAATCTAATTGTTAGAACAAATAGTGTCCGAATACACTCCCCGCATCCACCGGACATAGATGTGGGTAATAGTGTCACAAATGCACGCAATTCTAAATTGTTACCAAAATTTAACGTCAGCAGTAATTTAAACACTCAGGACGTTAGTCTCTTAACTTATCGCTGAATTATCAATGGTTGTTCACTCGTCACTCATGCTGCGATGTATTTGCAAGTTTGGTACAACTTTAGAGTTTAACAAAGTTTGACGAGATGCACGTGACAATGTCGGTTGGACCATGGTGGCCGTTATAGCAATGATCATTAGTGCCTTGGGGCAATGGACCCAACAATAAAGTTAAGTCACGTCAATGATCTTTGATAACGGGACCATTGTCTTAACGACAGACCACGCCAAAATAATGGTCATCTGCGTAATGGTGGAAGCTGGGCAAGAGCAAGAAAATTTGAATTAAGAAATAATGGATTTAAATTTGAATTTATGAAGAATTAGAATTTGAATTTGAATTTGAATTAAATAATATTAAATCAATAATTTAAGAATTTAATGTGCCGAGCGCGGTGTGAGAGTTCCCATTCTTAATCAATCAAGTTACTCTCGTGTTTACTTTATTAAAGTTGGTTAATAGTTTGCACTTTCGCAATTAACTATTCATAAATTCTTTTGTGAATTTAAAAGTTGAAAATTTCAAATTAACGCTGCGGGCCGTGTTAATTTTAATTTTGCTGCTGACACTTTAAATTTAATTATTGTTGCTAATTATTATTGTACTCATGGGGTTTTGGGGTTTTGGGG
>Ga0302197_10001162_pt1 | contig 25997 bp, 18 predicted proteins | sample II_Bog_N2_1_FD_193526 | JGI IMG/M metagenome (GOLD analysis project Ga0302197, IMG submission 193526) | Peat permafrost microbial communities from Stordalen Mire near Abisko, Sweden - II_Bog_N2_1 | ecosystem: Environmental > Terrestrial > Soil > Wetlands > Peat | place: Sweden: Abisko...
CATGGGTTTCTCTATCCCCATTGTGCGCCGGCGGGGCCTAATACTACGCAAGGGGCAGGAAGGGATTGTCGATTTCGTCTGAAATTGATACTCCTCTCCCGATCAATCGAATCAGCCGAACAATTTCCCCTGATGTTCGATGTGGATATGAGTGGTCATGCTCTCAATTACCAATCGTGCCGGGATCTGCGCTAGTTCTTTCGGCTCGACCTTGTGGAGGCCTCCCCCATACACTCTTCCTTCGGACAGCATCTGAGCGGGGGTAATGCCTTGAAGCGCGCGGAAGACGTCTTCCTCAAGTTCCGGATGACGGTTCAGCGCATCTCGTAACTGGCCCTTCGGGTAAAGCATGAGGTATACATTGTGCGCCGTTGCTTGCGAACGGTTCCAAAGGAATCTGAACGGGCTCTTCCCATTTCCCGACCGCCCCATGTATGTGCAAAGGAAAGGAGCGGGTGGCCGCTTCTCCTGGGAGTACCACGGTGCTCGATGGCTCGTAATATAGGAGGCATGAATCTTTTGTTCACGCCCCTTTTGTAGGTATTCGAATAAGCGCGGCCACGACGCCTCAATCGTTGACTCGGGTTCGTCACAGTCGAGCAAATAGAGTTGGGAAGAGAGTTCCGGCTCGCCGCATGGCAGTGCCCCTACGATATTCGCGGTCAAATGGCGTGGATTGGGAAGGATTGGTTTTAAGAACTCCCGCGGAATATTCCAATTTTTAACTTCTGTTTCGGTCAGAATAAAAAAACCGTTGGCACCGGTGGCAAGTCCGCGCTTGATGGCGAAGAGGTCGCCAAGCGTCGGCTCGCCATTGCGCTCGCCGGCTGTGCCATTTGGAAACTGGGTCCATTTCCCCGAATGCACGAGGGTACTGAGCGGCACGAGGACTTCGCTAGCCGGGTTTTCAATCGCCCCCCCAAGGGAAAAACGAATGCGATGCCCCGCCGGGGGTAGTTCTTTCCGAAAGATCACGACCGCGGAGGAAACCAGTGCATCGGTGAATTGCACATCGGTTGGACAGAAGCGATGGATGTGCAGAAGCGTGACCGATTCCGTGAGGTAACGCCGAAGCGCGATGCCGTAGTTGACATCCATGAACTCAGAAGGGATGAGCCAGACGGCGAGGCCACCATCCTCAAGCCAATCGTGGCACAGAAGCAGAAAATAACAATAAAATCCAGCGAGACCGCTGATGTCTCTCTGTAGCGATTCTCCAAGCCGCGCTTTGAGACGCGCTTTTTCGCTTATCGACAAGTGGTGATGGCGAACGTATGGGGGATTAGAAACGATAAGCGTAAATCGTTGCTCGGGAACAGGGCACCTAGTGAAATCGCCCTGGACAACGCTCAGGCCGGAAGAAGCCCACAGTGCATCGGTGCTCTTTGCAAAGAGCGGATCAAGTTCGATCCCGACCGCTGACACAATACTGTCCGGAGACGATTCCAGGCTGAGTGCTGAGAAAAACGAGCCAGTGCCAACAGCCGGATCGAGAAATCGCAAAGGGGTGCCACGCATCTGCGCAAGAGCATATCGGGTGATGCTCCTTGCAAGTTCGGGCGGAGTGGCGAACTGTCCCCATTTATTCCGTTCGGCTGCCGTTTTGAGCGCATCAAGCCGTAGCTGCTCGTGCAGGCGATTTTGCTCGATGTCACGTAGGTCTCTTGTTTCCATTGCGATTTCAGATGCCCAGTTGGTCGAGGTCTTCTATGCGGTGTTCCCATACCCAGTCTATGCCCTCGGCAGCTTCGTATCCAAGGTACCCGGCATCGAAGTAGCCGCACAGAAACAAGGCAAATACCACGTCTTCGTCAAACGTGGCCTTGAGGTGGTTAATCTTGGTAGCTTCCTCTTTTCGTCGCTTATTGACGTTGGTGAAATCTCCAGCCGACTTTGCCTCTATGAGTATTGGCAAGTGTGGCAGCTCCGCGCTCTTGGGCTGGATGACTACATCGATAGGGATCTTGACGGTCCTCGCATCGGATTTGGACGGCGTCACAAGAACGTTCAATCGAAAAGCGAAAGTGCCAGGTTCCATTTGGGTGATCTGAACGCTTGTCGAGTGTTCACTTTTTCGGTAGCCGCGTCCGATGAGATATCCCTCAATGAGAGCAAGTTGCCGCTTTTCCTGGGCATTGCGCATAATGGGATCCGCCTCCGACCCACAGAGTCGGTCGGCAACGATTGTCGATGATCGGTAGCGTTCTTCCTTTTTGGGCCGTCGCCCTTCTGTGAGCCATGGAAAAATGTCCACATCGCGCATTTGCAGGAGAATGGCGGCGATCTTCTCAAGATGCGACTGGAGCAACTCGGGAAACATGCGAGGTGGAATTCTCCCCTCCTCCAGTGAACCCACGAGGCTCTTACTGGTGTCCGCAAGACCGATAAGCCGATCGCGTGCAAGCGGCGGGCACGTGGACATTCTGAGCGTCGGCAGGATTGCTGGATGAGCCCGAAGTACCTCGGGGGTAATGATGGCCAGATCCTCTGTCCAGGAAAGGCCAATTTTCACACTCTCGATAGTCCTCTTGCGTGTATCGCGATAAGCCTTTGGCGCGAACTTCAAGAACCAACGATTGAACTGGTCAACCGAAGCCCGTGTGTCAGCCTTCCAGAGATGGGGTTTGTCGGCATTGATAGCCATCAGGTAACTTTAGCAGCCGTTGTTGAAAATGCAATAGATCCCCGCAGATGCCTTTGTCTCTAACTTGTCACACAATCGACAACCCACGTTTTGACCGCAGCTTCGGCAAGCTGAGGGCTCCAAAGATGCGGTTCCAGGCGGATAGACCGCCAATTCGGAAGCTGCACAACCAGGGCAACGCATCTAAAAACTTCCTGATCGCTATCCGCGATCGGTTTTGTAAAAGGGCACGACTTCAGTCGGGCTGCCAAGGATGAGCCAGATCATAAGGGCTTTAGCCCCTGCTAACGTTCCCACCTCTCTTTGCCGACTATCGGCCAATGCCGCTCGCAGGGGCTAAAGCCCACCGTGTTTCCTTTGCCTATGGGCGGCCCGACTGAAGTCGTGCCCTTGTTACAAAGCGCATGAATTCAACCTTTTGCGCCGTAATCTTCTCTTCCCATGTTACAAATTTTATGAGTTCAATCTTGTGCGCGGTAGTCTTCTATTCCCATACGGGGGTGGATTTAGATGCGTTTGCCCTGGCATCACTACCCCATCCGCACGTTGCCCCGGCTCCGGCGTTATCCTAGAGAGTCAGGCCGTGATCGCCTTATTCCGGCCACGAAGGAAGCCCATGTCTGAAGACATCACCAACCCGGCCGCGCAAGCGGCGTCCGCCGCACCGCAGGTGCCGCAAGCGGAGTCTGTTGCACCGCAGGTACCTGTTGCAATGCAGGCGACTGCCCCGGTGGCTACCATAGCCACCCTCGGCCAGCATGAAGGCCAGTCCGTCACGCTGCGCGGATGGCTCTATAACCTGCGCGAGAGCGGCAAGCTGCTCTTTCCCATCTTTCGCGACGGCACCGGCACCATCCAGGGCGTGGCCCACGTGAAGAGCGTCCCGCCCGCGGTCTTCGACGCCCTCAAGGGCCTGACGCAGGAGTCGAGCGTCATTGTCACGGGCAAGGTCCGCGCCGACAAGCGCGCGCCGGGCGGGTATGAGCTCGATGTGCTGGACATCGAAGTCGTTCAGCGCGTCCCCGAATCCGCCCCCTACCCCATTACGCTCAAGGAGCACGGCGTCGACTTCCTGATGGAGCATCGCCATCTCTGGGTGCGTTCGCCGCGCCAGTCCGCCATCCTCCGCATCCGGGCAGAGATCATGCGCGCCGCGGCGGAATACTTTGACAGCAATGGCTTTATCCGCACCGACCCGCCCATCCTGACGCCAGCCGCCTGCGAGGGCACTTCAACGCTGTTCCCGGTTGATTACTTCGGCGATCCGGCTTACCTCACGCAATCGGGCCAGCTTTACATCGAGTCCACCGCGCTGGCTTTGGGCAAGGTTTACAGCTTCGGGCCCACCTTCCGCGCCGAGAAATCAAAGACGCGCCGCCATCTGACCGAGTTCTGGATGATCGAGCCGGAGGTGGCCTACTGCGACCTCGACGGCCTGCTTGAGCTGGCTGAGAACTTCCTGTCGCATATCGTTCAGAGCGTCTTGAAGAACCGCGCCTCCGAGTTGGCGGTGATTGGCCGCGATCCGACGAAGCTACAGGCCATCTGCCCGCCCTTTCCGCGTCTCACGTACGACAAGGCTGCGGAAATGCTGAACCAGGCCCATAAAGACGGTCATCTCGAAGCGCCGTTCGAGTACGGCAACGACTTCGGCTCTCCGGACGAGACCTGGCTCAGCTCGCAGTTCGATCGGCCGGTGATGGTCCATCGCTATCCCGCCAACGTGAAGGCGTTTTACATGGAGCCCGACCCGCTCGACCCCCGCCTCGCCCTGTGCGTTGATGTTCTCGCCCCTGAAGGATATGGCGAAATCATCGGCGGCTCGCAGCGCGTGTCAAGCTATGAACTGCTCAGCAGCCGCATCGAACATCACAAGCTGCCCAGGGAAGCCTTCGAGTGGTATCTCGACCTTCGCCGCTACGGCAGCGTGCCCCACAGCGGCTTCGGGATGGGTATCGAGCGCGCGGTGGCGTGGATCTGCGGGCTGGACCACGTGAGGGAGACCATCCCCTTCGCACGCACTCTGCACCGCATCTATCCCTGATAGGAAACAAGATTCTGATTGTTCTGTAAGTTGAACAATCCCAACGAAGAGGACGCAGATAATGGTCGAATGCTTTTAGCAAGTCGGCCCCCGCTGCGCGGGGCTAGCAAGTTGGCAAGTTGGCAGACACGCGCGATGGACGCCGATTCATCTCACCGTGGGCCGGCAACGCCGGTGGGGGACTATGCGCAATTCGGGCGGTCCGGCTATGAATTGACCTGGCTCGAATCCGGATTGGTTTCCAGTTTTTGCTCTTGGCCAGCCCGCCGCTGAAACACGAGCGCGGCAGCACCCCTGAGCCTGGCGATCTCTCCTTCATGCGTGGGAAGAATCTGCGGCAGCGATTCCCCCAGCGGAAATCTGGCTGCCTCCTTCTTGATCGCCGGACCGAAGCGGTGCCAGGCAGAAGTAATGTCGCCGGCAACCAAGATCACGCTGGGCGACAGAGCCGCGATAATTGACTGCAATCCGCGTCCGATGTAGAGAGCCTGTTTTTCCAAGGCTTGCACTGCGAAAGGGTCGCCCTCCTCGGCCAGGTTGAGCAATTCGTGAAAGGTAATCGCCCGGACTGTTGGCTGGAGTTCCTTGTAATATCTGAGACCCGCCCGGCAGGAGGCAAATGTTTCCCAGCACCCCTTTCGTCCGCAGGAGCAGAGGATTCCAGCGGGATCCAGCGAAACGTGGCCGAATTCTCCCGCCATTCCCCGATGACCGGTGATGAGTTGCCCGTTGGCATACACTCCGGTGCCCACGCCTTCCGACACGGTAACCAGAACAATATCGCGAATCCCGTCGATTCGGCTGAAGGTGAGTTCTGCCAGCAGGCAAGCGGTGGCGGCGTTTTCCATCTTTACGGGCAGGCCCATAGCCGTCTCGATCGCTTTCTTCAGATCGAAATCCGGCCAATGCAGGTTGGGAGCGAAGATCAGCCGTTGCGTGCCCGGATCGACTCTTCCGGGAAGACTAATGCCGATCCCCTCAATCGACTTCCGCAGCAAAGCCTGCTTCATCCGCAACATGCAGTCGGCGATCAGCCTGGTTGAGGCAGCCGGGTCGGAGGATAGGGGCACAAGAGACCGCGAAAGCAAGCGTCCCTTCAGATCCACAACGGCAACCGTAGCCTGTTTCGGATGGATATCTACCGCGATCGCCACGAGATCGTCATTCAGCTCAATCAGGGTTGGGCGGCGTCCGCGCGGCAGAGTGGCGATAGCGCCCTCGCATGCCCACTTTTCCCGGATGAGCTGCTCAACAATCTGCGAGACGGTGCTTCTTTGGAGTCCTGAATGGCGCGACAAATCGGCTCGGGAGATTGGCTGCTTGGCCCGGATCAACTCCAAAACGATATCTCGATTGATGCGGCGGGCAGTCTCGCTGGAACCAAGCTGGACATCCGTCAGATCAACAAGCCTCATACCCCTTGCCCGTTGGTGCGATTGCACAGGAAACCCTCCTGATCGGCATACTCTTACTTGACCAAATCGCGCTGACAACAGCGCTCACTTCCTGAAGGCCCGTCGCAAAGCAAGACTCACTCGATTCTGGGCATTGAATACAATGCGTTCAAATACTTCCGAGGTGCATCACTTGCCGGAATGGCACAAGCGCGGAGATGCGCAGCGCCGGCTAGCTTGGCAATTCAATAAACATGATTATATTGATTGCAATGTAGAATTGACACGGATTGCCAGGACAATATGCCGTCGATTGCGCATCTCTCCTCAGAGGCCGAAGCATCGGGTGTCTATCGGCAACCGTCGCACTCAGTAAGATGCCTCCAATAGAATCCGGCCTGCTGGCGGCTATTCAGTGGCTGACGGGCGGGTGAAATGCCTGGCTGATGGAACGACCGCGGTGTTCGATAAGGGGCAGCCCGCCGAAGGCAGCTCTGGATCGACAGGCTGGAGTTCGATGTAATCGAGCGCGGCGTGGTCTTCCCTGTCGGGAGTTCCCTCAATGCGCAAAATGTCTCCGGGCTTGAGAGCAATGCCACAGAGGGTGTGGCGGGTGGAGTTGTCGCCGTTGGGGCGGCGGGATGGGAACGCAGCGCCGGCAGCCCAGATTTCGACGGCGCGGTTGTCCACCTGGAACGTGAACTTTGCCACGCCCTCCTGAAGATCGAAGTATTGAATCGCAATATTGAAGCGGCCGGCCTCGCCAGCGTAGGTCCATTCGGCAGAGCAGCTCCTCAGTTGCGCGCTTTGGTCGCAACTGACGGCCTTGCCGGCAGAAGCATCTTCCCATGGAGCGATGTCAATGACCTTGTAACCATCGAGGCGCGCGTCTTCCGCTTCAAGCCGGCCTGGGTAGCGGTCTGCGCGGCCCATGTCGTCGGGGATGCCGCTGAGTTTGAAAAAGTACTGCACTATGGCGTCGCGCCACACAATGGCATGGCCGGCCTGGTAGGCAAGTCGAGCTTGCACATCCTTGAAGAGCATCGGGTCGATATGACCCTGGAGCGAAGCCCATTCGCGCCCCAGCAGCGCTGCTTGCTCGGCGCCTAGGTAATGGCTGTCGTAGATGTACTGAATGACAGTCTGCCCGGAGTGAAGCTTGTAGGTGTAGGGCACATGATGGAAGAAAAGGAGCAGATCGTCGGGACAAGTGGCTAGCGCCTCACAGGCGCGCGCCACTTCTGGCGAGTATTGGCCGGCGAAGCCGCTACCGGTAGATACAGTGCGGTCTTTGCCCACGCCCTCATGGCCGGCGTCGTGCCACTGGCCCCAGCCGTTGTGCTCGCTGGACTCGATATTCGGGCCATAGTGGCTTCCTGTAATGTCGGTGAGGGTCTGCATTCCCAGCGGGCCAGTGTAGTTCACGTAGGCCGGCCAGGATTGCATCAGGATTTCTTCAACTGTGGCGACCACGTTTGGATCGTTGCCGACAGTTTGGCGCGTCCATTCGGCGGCGATCTGGGCAGGAGTTAGATCGGGGTTCCAGGCAAGGCGGCCAAAGGCGTAGAGGTTGGCCATCGCCAGCGGCGAACCGAGCCATGCGTCGCGGCCGACACCCGCCACGGCCACCATGCCGCCGAGAGGCTGGTGGAAGCTCTTGCCTGCAATGATCTCCTTTACGGGCGTGGATTTGGCGCCGGCGCGGAGATCGAAATCCAGCACCCGCTTCCACATTGGCGCGAGATATACGAGATGGTGCTGCTGGCCGGTGTACTCCTGCGTGACCTCGACTTCCATCGCTTGACTGGTCTGGCGAAGACCGGCGAAGAGCGGAGAGACCGGCTCCTGCGCCTGGAAGTCGATGGGGCCCTCTTTGGTTTGAATCACCACGTTGGGCGCGAATTTGCCGTCGAGCGGGTGGAAGATGTCGAATGCGGCGCGGGCGCGGTCGGCCTTGGGGTCGCGCCAGTCGAGGTGGTGGTTATAGACGAAGGCGCGGTAGAGGACCACGCCGCCATGGGGCGCAAGGGCCGCGGCCAGGGTATTGGCGGCGTCGGCTGGAGTGCGGCCGTAGCTGGCGGGGCCGGGTTGGCCCTCCGAGTCGGCTTTGACGGTGAAGCCGGCGAAGTCGGGGATCAGCGAGTAAATTTCGCTGACCTTGGCCGTCCACCAGGCCTTGACCGCCGGATCGAGGGGGTCATAGGTTGAGAGGCCGCCGATCTTCTGCGGGCTGGCGACATCGGCACTGAGGGCCAGCCGCACACCCCAGGGTCGCATTACATCGGCGATGCGGGCAATCTGCTTGAGGCTATCTGAGTCGATGAGCTGAGGGTTGGCGTTGACATTGTTGATGTTGCAGCCGTTGATGCCAACTGAGGCGAGCAGGCGGGCGTACTCGGCGACAGGCGCAAGGTTCTGACGGACTTGGCCGCCCTCGAAAAAGATAGAACGGCCGGCATAGCCGCGCTCAATGGAGCCATCGGCATTGTCCCACTCATCGACCCAGCGGAGGGGCATGGCGGGATGCGAGCGGAGGCCGGAAAAGTGCACGTCTTCACCCTCCGCAAGAGTCCGCAAAACAGCAAAAGCTCCATAAAGCACACCGCGCTCGTCACTTCCAACGATCGCAAGCAGTGGGTATCCGTTGTGCTTGGTCCACATGAGCCAGTACCCCTCTGGCGCCAGATCGCTGGGGATGGCTAGCTCTGGAAAAGCCCGCTGCATTTCCTTAGCCGTACCTAGGACTATTCTGCCGTCAATCGAACCAGTAGAAAGATTCGACGCAGCGAAACTCAGGCCGCGAATTCCGCGATATATTTCTCGCTCCGCCGAATTCTCAACTATGCCTTTGCCCAGCGCCTTAGCCAAGGGTGGAATCTCAGCGGGCCCGTGATAGCCAGCGTGGCCCAGCCAAGCCTGGTCTGCCGTTTGCGCAGGGATTGCCAAGCCGCCCGCCAAAGCGCACACGATTGCGAAACCCGCGACAAATCCGATCTTCTTCTCTGGCATTTCCGTCCCTTTCGACTGCTTGAGCGACAATGTCATTCCCGAGCGGGGCGCATCCTTCAGTCTGCAAACAGGGTCAGCGGAACCACCTCTCCCATTGCCTTGTAGCCCGCCGGATTGGGATGCAGATGATCCCCACAATCGTAGGCCGGAAGCAGGCGGCTGGGATCGCTGGGATCGCGCAAGGCTTTGTCAAAATCGATGAATGCGTCGAAGTGTCCCGGCGCGCGAATCCACGCGTTGACAATCTGCCGATCGGCCTCGGCAGCCGGCCCGGGATGGTAATAGTCGGAGCCGGCGAAGGGGGTAATTGTCGCTCCTATCACGCGAATCCCGTGGGCGTGAGCCCGAACAACGATCTGCTGGTATGAGGACAGGATACGACTGACCAATCTGCTGTGTTCGCCGGAAGTAACCTCTCCATTGCGGGTCAGGCCGCCCAGGTCGTTGACCCCTTCAAAGAGAATCAGCCAGCGAATACCCGTCTGGGCCAGCACATCGCGGTCCAGGCGAGACAGCGCATTGGGTCCGAGCCCATCGGTCAGCAGGTGATTCCCGCCAATTCCCTGATTGAGGACGCCGATGAAACGCGTGGACGGCGAAGCCTGAAGCCGCTCCGCGAACACATCCGTCCAGCGGTTGTTGCCGTTCGTGGTGGCTCCGTGACCATCCGTAATGGAGTCGCCGAGCGCGACGATGGAGGCCGAGCCCGGCGGAGCTAGCACGTCAATTCCCGATATCTGGTACCAGTGATCCGCGTGGCTGGCCTCTGGCAGCGTGGCCGCCGAGACGAAATCGCCATGCAGACGCCACGACGTTTCCCGTGAGCCGGGATGACCTGTTTCCACCGTGGGCGGGGCATCGAAGTGAAAACTGATCGCCAGGCTGGAGAGCGGCGCAATCAGGAAATCGATCGGGTCGGAGATATACTCGGCGCCGGCCGGTACCAGCACATCGCTCGCTCCCGAGAAGGTTAGAGCACGATCGGATTTGGGGTCAATATCCGGAGAAGCGGACGAAACTGGACGCGCGATGTGTACCGAGTTGAATTGCAGCGGCTCGGCGCCGAAGGCATTTGAGATATGTACGCGCAGTGTAGTCCCTCCCACCGAGAGCCGAACGATCTGGCGCACAGTGGCATTGCGCAAATCTTCAGGGGCGAGCGCATTCTGCGGTTCTGGAATCTGCTGCGAGGCCGCCCAGCTTCCCACCCATACCTGGCCGGTCGATGCCGGTTCGGCGCCAGCTGCCGCGGCGGAAAACCATACGCCAAGGATAAACAGGACAGTCGATGCGATAGCTCTTGCTGGTTTCATTTCCGAGGATCCAGTATGTCGATGACGGTCTGCCAAGCCTAAGTGGAAAGCTGGCGTGGAGTGAGGCGATGGCGATCATAGCAGTGCGCCCAATGCGAGTATATTCTTCGATCGATGAACGATTTCATTGCCTGCGATGAATCGAGCGCCGACATGGCTTGAGAAGTCTTCGTTCCAACTTCCCTGCTCGAAGCCAATGAGCCTGTTGGCTGTTTTTAGGGCCTGTTCACACTACTGGCGTGGATGGCGCCAGTAGTGGGAACAGGCCCTAGTAACCCGCTGTCCCAATCTCGACAGGTCATGAAATCGAGTTTGGCAAAGGAATGCCCGCGCCTGGAGCTCCTTGCAAAGCACTCCGGGCGCGGGCAGCAATGGAAAAGCAACCTGGGTCCTTGACCGTTTGAATCTATACAACCTCTGGGTGCCCCACCCTCGGCGCGCCTTTGTTTTTGCGCCCAGGGTGGGATATCACAGCACTCAGTCGCCACGTACGAAATCAGACGGTTAGAGACCTAGAAGTTGATGCGGCCGCTGAACTGCAGCGAACGCGCGCCCTGGGTTGGAGAGTAGGGTGGGCCAAAGCTGGTGATTAACCCGAAGGTGCCGCCGGCCACGGTTGTGTTGGGGTTGTTGAGCCACGCATGGTTGAACACGTTAAACGCCTCGAAGCGAATCTGAAACTCGCTTTCATGATAGATGTGGATGGAGCGGAAGAGGCTCGCGTTGAACATCGAGACTCCGGGGCCGCGGAATGAGTTGCGGCCAGTGTTGGGCAGTGTGGGGCCAACATTACTCGGGTTTCCGGCAACGGTGTTCGGAAGTTCGGCGGGATTGGCGAACGATGCCTGAGTGAACCAAGGTCTGCCTCCGCTAAGCGCGCTTCCGCCGGCCGCGCCGCGGTTGTGGCCACCCTGTTGCTGGTAGGGGGCGACCAACTCGGCGAAGGTTGTGCCAAAGCCGGGCGCCATGTTTCCGATGGAGTTGCTGCTCGCACTTACCGCGAACGGGAATCCGCTATAGTGGCTGAATTGCCCGTTCAACTGGAAGCCGCCAATAATCTGTGCGATCAGACCCTGGTTTGCGTACGTCTGGCCGAACCCGAAGGGCAGGTGATAGACGCTCCACACCTGCACGTTGTGCTTCTGGTCGTACCCCGCTGTCCCTCGATTCAAGCGAGCCATCGCCGGGTAGTTGAACGTGGTGCCCTGTGATCCAGAGCCGGCGCCGTTGTCTTCAAAGTCGATTGCGTGCGAATAGGTGTAGACCGCGCCCATAGAGACATTCTTACCGGCGTTGCGCGTCAACTGCGACTGGAGCGCGTTGTAAGTCGAACTCCAAAGCGGTTGAGTCATCGTAATGCCGCCGGTGTTGTAGCAGGCCTTTGCGGCCTGCCAGACGTTGCCGCAGTTCGTCGAGTTGATTGTCTCGTTGATTTTGTAGCCATCGCCACCGGTGCAAGGCCCGGAAAGGCCGGTCAGGGTTGTATTGAACTGGCCATTGGGCATGCAGGGGGTGGAAGAGCTTTGGAACGGAGCGGCATTGAACGGCTGCCATCCGACCTGCTGGCGGACAGTATGTGTTCCCACGTAGCCTGCGTTGGCTACCCAATCGTGACCGAGATCCCGCTGGATGAAGAGGTTCCAGCTCTCGATGTACCCGCGCCTGAAGTTCTGCGCTACTGTGGTTGTCGATCCGGCGACGGGCAGCGATACAAAGCCAGAGCTGTAGTTGGGATTGGTCTGAACTGGGATGCCATAGCTAAGGGTCATAGGCGCGTTGTTGTTGTTTGGGTCGGTGGTGATGGTGCCCGTACCGGAGCCGCCGTAATTCGGTGTCAGATCCTCAGGAAACTCATCGCGCAGATACCTCATGCTGTCCGGGTCGGAGGTGAGGCCAAAACCGGAGCGAATAACGGTCTTTTCCGTCAAACGGTAGTCGAGGCCGAGGCGCGGAGCAAAGAATCCGTATCCCACATCGATGCCTGAGTTCTTCGGATTTCCGTTCACGCCCCCTACCTCAACGTTGGCGCTCTGAGGCAGTCCGGGGACGAGAACGGTGACGCCGGTATGATCGCGATACGCCGGCGGATACATCTCGTAGCGCACCCCATAGTTGACCGTCAGCTTGGGAGTGACGGTCCACTGATCCTGGGCGTAGCCTGCAAATGCGGACCAGCGGAGGGCATTCGGATCGAAGGTCTGCTGCGACTTGGATACCCCAAAACCTGCGCCGTTGTTGGGCAGGCCCAGGAGGAAGTCGGCAATCGTGTTGTAGCCGGTTACGCCGCATGAAGGGGGACCGCAGGTCATGCCGCCCTGGAACATGAAGCCGCCGCGCGGAAAACTGACCCCGCCGCCGCTGGTGGGTTGGAAGTGGTTCAGATCGAAATGGAAGTAGGTGAATCCAAACTTTGTTGCGTGCTTTCGCTCGACCCAGCTCAGGTTCACGTCGCCGGTAAACTGGTTGTCGCGGAAAAGAAATGGATTGGAGCCATTCGGGTTGCCCAGGCTATTGAAGCCGCTGAAGACAAAGCCCGGCTGGCCCACATAGTCGGAGTCGCCGGTGGGCACATTGGTGCCGGGAATGCCCAACTGGCCGGTCCCGTAGTCGCCGAGGGAGAGGTCGAGCGAGGACTGCGCGCCCGTCCTCTGGCGGGTGTAGCCGAAGTCGGCATCTATGACCAACTTGGGTGAGAACACGTGGCTCACGCCCAGGCCTACGTTTTGCATCCGGCCTGCCGCTGCGCCTGGCTGGCCGCCGTCAAACGTTCCGCCCCCTGCCTGACCCAGTTCCTGCGGGTCGGTCCCGGTATACGGCGACATGCCGTACTTGCCGAAGATCTGCGTGGTCTCGCTAGGAATGTAGGTAATCTTGGTGTCTGAAGCGTTGCGATTGTAGCCAAAGATCCCTCTTCCGGCGATATCGCTGGCCAGGATGCTTGAGAGAGACGCAGCCGGCTCGCCCGATGTGCCTACCAGTGCGGCGAACGGCTGTAGATTCGTCATCATCACCGAGGCTGCGTGCGCGATTCGCGACGTTGGAATCGTGTTGATGTTCGATCCGGTTTCCCCGTACTCACTGGTAAAGGTGGGCCGGCAGGAGTAATTGAGGTAGCCGTTGGTGTAGACGGTCCCATTGGCAAAGGCGGATGAGGGACACAAAGTAGCATTGAGCGTTGCGCCCCATCCCGAAGTCGCGGAGTAGGGAGTGGCTGGCGCTGGATCGTATAGGACTGTGTTCCCTGCCGACAGTCCTGAGGCCACCTCGGAGAAGTTGCCGTCGATCATGTTGCTGTCGGGAACGGTCAGGTTGCCGCTGATAGCCTGGCGTCGCGTGATGCGGTCGAAGTTCGTGAAGAAAAAGAGCTTGTTCCTGCCGGTCAGGAGCTTGGGGAGATAGACCGGTCCGCCGACGTTGAAGCCATATTCTTGATAGACATTTTTCGGCAGAACTCCAGTGACAGTCGTATAAGGGCGTGCGTTCATCGCTGCGTCCTGGTAATACTCCCACACGCCGCCATGGAGTTCCCTGGTGCCGCTCTTGGTGGTGATTTTGACGGAAGCGCCACCGGCCAGCCCTTGCTCGGCGTTGAAGGCGTTGGTGGTGAAGCTGACATTTTCAATCGAATCCGCCGGAGGAACGTACGCAATCAAGTACGGCAGCCAGCCGTAGGAGTTCATGGCGCCGTCAAGCCGCGTCGAATTGCCGTTGTAGGAGCTGCCGTTTACGTTGACGCTCATGGCGCGCGCGGGATTGCCGCCAACCGAGTTCTTTTCCTGCACGTAGGAGGCGCCGGGAACGATCGAGTAAAGCGACTGGAAGTTGCGGCCTTCCGACGAGGTGATAGGCAGTGCCGTGAGCTGCGTCTGGCTGATCTCGCTGTTTACTTCAGCATTTTCAGTCTGCAGCTCAGGCGGCGCATCGGTCACCGTGATCTGGGTCGAAACTGCGGCAGCTTGCAGCACAATCTCGACACGCACCTGGCGGTTGACTTCCACCTGGATGTTCTTTGTCGTGCTACCGCCGAAGTTCCCCTTGGCCGGAACGGATATGGAATACGTTCCCGGCAGCACGTCCAGAAGCAAGTAATTTCCCGATCCGTCGGCGCTGGCGCCGCGAACTGCGCCCGTTTCCTGGTTGGTTAGCGTAATGGCGACTCCGGGAATGACCGCGCCGGTTTTATCGGTGACGGTTCCCGTGAGCGAGCCGTACAGCACCTGGGCACCGGCCCAGGGGCTTGCCAAAAGCATGATTGCCAGACCCAACAACAGTGCGGCTGGGCGCACCAGGCCTGCCTGCGAATTCGTCTCCCTTGGGAAACATTTGCTCGTCCAACTAAACAAATTCCATCTCCTCATATTGCCTCCCGAATTCAGAAGTTTTGCCATACTCTCACCATGTCTCTGCAGGTCCGGCGCAATCGCCGCCAACTTTGGATTTCTACGGATCGTGCAAAATGCGCGTTGCCGTGCGCGAGGATTATGGCTTCAAGCAGCCTTTGATTGGCGACTCGAACTATATCCAACAGAAAATGCCAATGTCAAGACAAAAGCGATTTATTTCAGTGGGAATCTGCAAATACATTGTGCAAGAGAGACCTAGGCTGGATGTTCTGTGGCGGGGTTATCGTCTCTTTTTCTATATTTGGTAGGGCTGTAAGACTATACCGATGTCGAACGGTTTGACGTTCGCAACTGGATTTTCCGCGCATGGCCGGCGATGTTGGCGCTCCAAAAGTTTCGGTTTCCTCACGCCAGTCAAGCAGGCCGCCAGCACATCCACCGACGCGACGCGCCCGCTGGAAAGCCTGCGGGCGGCAAAGTTGGTCACAATTCAGTTCTGGATGTCAGGGCCGACGGCCGTCGAATGTGAACTTTAGAAGGTGAAGGCGAGGCCCGCGCCGAAACTGCGCTGTTGCTGGGCAAAGATGAGCAGTGAGCCATCGCTCAACACGTACGGCCGGTATCCCTGAGCAAGCAGGTTGCGCAGATCGAGCACGGCCTCGATTCCGCCTGTTCCGTCCCTGCGCATGCGGACGGCTTGCCGAAGATGAACGTTGAGATAGGGATCTGCGGCATCCGCCGCAAACGGAGCAACTCCGGTGACGGAATCTTCAGGCTGCCAGCGATAGCTTGCCCGCCACCGGGTTCCGGTACCGTCCAGCGTGCCCGACAGTGAAATCGAGTAGGTCTGGGCGCGCCGGGGACGAGCTGCGGCCATCCAATCAGCCAGGCCCATGGGTTTGGAAGAAGGCGCCATCGCCAGAGCATCGCCGTTGGCATAGCCGATGCGGAGCTCGTTGGCTCCCGGCAAACGGCGCTCCAAAGTTGCCATCATGCCTGCGCCTGAGTAGTCCGGCCCGGCCGCCCGCATGAGTCCGCTTACCGGATCGAACAGCACAGGAACGGCAATTGGGCTCTCGGCGGGATTGCCGGGCACAAAGGATCTCATTGCTTCCATGACCGGGTTGTCAATGTGGTCGTCGAATACCAGGACGGATACGCTGGAAACTTCCGTGCGCCTCTCCCAGCCCATCTCCTGGTGCAGCCCATGTTCGACTGCCAGAGACCCATTGCGTGCCGAGAGCTGGGGCAGCCAGGCTTGCGCCTCGGTTTCATTCGCGGCATGAGGGCCGGGCAGGAAGGTGGTCATTCGGTAGCTAAAGGTGGAGTCGCCGTCGCGCCAGCCTGCCGAGGCGAACGGCAATGCCGCGAGCACCGAGCTGGTAGCCCCGGAAGTGACGTAACGATTCGCGAAGCGCGCCAGCATCTGTGTGGAACCCACCTCGGCCTCGATCTCATCGCCTAGATGCAACGTCTCCCAACTGCGGATTGCGGCTTCGTCCAGTCCTCCAGCCGCAGCTCCTCCGTCGGTGCCAGGGGCTTCGATCTCAGGGTGAATGGCGACCGCAGCCACCGACTGAACCGAACCGGCGAAGCCCAGATCCTGGCGGAAGCCAAGCATCGATTCCATGCCGGCATCCGTGTTCGGAGAAAAATCCACCCGAGCCAGCAGTTCACGGCTATTGGACGGCGTCTCCTCCACCGTGGCGGAGAAGCGTTCGCCGCTCTCGCCAAATGTTCCTTCCTGCCCTGTAGCCATCAGGCGCGCCTTTAGCCTGGGCGCCGCGCCGGAGCCGTCGGAGACCACGACCAATGGCCCGTCTTCAAGCCAGCGCAACAGGGGCCGATTGGCCGCGGAGCGAAGAGTCCAGGCCCAGTCGTCCTTTTGCGCGCTGTCGGTTCGCGGCTCAGACGGCAGCCACTGCATGACTTCGTAAAGCGTGCTCAAGGTGAGATTGACAACGGCGCTGGTGCGGACGCGGACGTTTTCACGCAAGGAGGGCAAAAAAGACGTGCCCATGGCCTTGACCGAGTAGCGGCCCGGAAGCACCGAGGAAATCGTAAAGCGACCATCGCCGCCGGTATAGACGCTGGCGATCACGGTCAGGTCGGGGCGCAGCAACTGGACGACTGCGCCGATTTGCGGCTCGCCTGCGGAATCGCGCACCAACCCCGTAACCGATCCTGGGGCAGCTCCGAAGACGGGAGCGTTCCCCACTGCAATCAGCGCGGTGCAGAACACGAGATGGACCCTGCTCATCATCACGATATCGGTGACCTGGCGGCGTCCCTGGCAAAACGCTTGCAATGCAAAGCTGCGCGGGTTTCCGAATCTTGAGTCCGATAACCCTGCTGCGCAGAACACATACTATTCCACGACAAAAGGCGCCGATTGTGCAATCTCTTGTTTTGAGATTGTGTCGTTTATTTTAATCGTCACCTTGTATTTTCCTGGCTCAAGGCCAGCCATGGGGAGAGTTTTCTCCACCGTCAATTGGTCGCTGTGCGCGCCGAGATCCTTCGATTCCAGTTCCTTTTCAAAAATCACCGCGCCCGTTGCTGTCTGGGTTATCTCGTAGGTCACCGTAGCGTGGTTGCTCTTGGTTGCATCGTCAATACCCAGATTGTAAACCTGCATCCAGAAGTTCAACTGCTGGGCGCGTTTGAAGCTAACGGGGGTGGCCCGGTTGGGGCTGACTCGCGGGCAAATATGCGTGTTGCCGATAACACAGGCTCCGGCGCCGATCTCACGCGAGGAAACGATATTCATCTCGTCTCCCAGAATCAGGGAAGACGTGGCCAGCTTCTCATCGTGATAGGTGGGGACCTCGAGGCTGCTGCCATAAAGGCCAAGATGGTCAGGGTTGTTCACGTCTTTGATGGCAATATCCAAGCGATAAAGGCCGGGAAGCAGCGGAATGGCTTTCCAGTAGACAGATTTCCGGTCCAGGCTCTTCGCTAGCAATTCGGCGGGCTGCTCAATCTGGACCGTATCCTCGAAGGTCTGCACCGTCTTGTGGGTCAGGGTGGTCACCTTGCCCAGAATGTTGACAAAGCCCTTGGCAACGCCGTCCTTGGTCACAAACGTGATGTCGCGGTTCTTCAACTGCAACGTGATCGGCACAAGGACCGTGCTTTCGGTTACCTTGATGAAATCCGTGCGCACATCGAAGGGGAAGACCGGTCCATTGAGCAACTTGTGCTCAGAGATGAAGTTGTCAAGGTCGCCGAACTTGATGGGCGGCGGAGCGAAGATCTTGGCGGCCAGCTCGATGCGGTCGAATTGCTTGGCTTGCTGCTGGGAACCCCCTTTACCCAGGCCGAGAGTTTCCAATCCGCCACTGAAGCGGTCGGCCTTCTTGGCCTGTCCCATCTGTTCTGCTTGGGTCAGCCCGGCGTTGGGAACCTTCTGCAGCGCGTCCTTCTCGCCGCGATCGATGGTGAAGTGATAGTCGCCGCACTGGCAGGTATCCACAAACTCGAGGTCGATATTCTCGCCGATGCCCTCCAGATAGCGGTAGTGCCAGGTCTCGAACGGAAAGGTCGAGGTCTCGCCGCCGCCTTCATCGATGGGCCGCTCGTAGCTGCCGCCGGAAGGGTGGGAGTCGATGGAGTCGGGTTTGCCAAAGGAGATGTAGACGTGCCCGCGGTCCGTCTTCCAGCCGGGCTTGCCGGCGGCAAAATGGTCGTTGGCATATTGGATGCGCCGATAGTGCTCTTCGCGGAACTCGTTGTCGGGCGAGTCGGGATTGGGGTTCCGGCGCAGCCAGAACTGCTCGATGAAGGCGTCGCGCTCCTCGTCGTTGCTGAGCGTCTTGAAAGACTTGGCCTCTTCGTCGGAGATAATATAGGCCACATCCTGGGCAAGCCACGTCTTGTATGCGCCCTTCAATTCGTTGCCGAGAGCCCTTTTGGCCGCGAACTTCTCCTTGTCGGTGCGCTCGCGCTTGAGGGGATCGACTTCCTGGACTTGGCCAGGCGATGGCTGGGCCTGTTGTTGGGCTGGTGCTGCTGGGCTGCCCGCCTGCTGGGCCAGCAGCCCGGCAGCGGGAGTGAACACCAAGCCGCCACTCAGGGCGGCGAATAGAAACATGCGACCGTTAAACGTCATTGCCTTCAAGACTCCTGCGAACCTTTATTCTACGGGTCCCGGTGGGGCTGGGCAAGATTCCGTATGGAGTTGACTGCCGGTTGGACGCGGAATCGCCGGGAAGGTAACCTGAACGGCGGCCTGTGCGGACCAAAGCCCATCGCCTGAGCCGAAACGGCGGACGGCAACCACCAGGCCCAATATCCCCGATCGACGAGTGAACCGCGAGCCGCGCTGCACTCGCGCGTCTCCAGCACTTTGCAAAGAAATGCTCTCCCGCTCCGCCTGATGGTGGGCAAGGATCAGTTTCGACTGCCGGGCGGCATCTTTCAGAGCAATTCAGAGAAATGGCCAGGGCAATCGCAATTGGATTTTCCCTGGGAATTGGATGGGACGGGCCTTGGAGGCAGCGGAACCGTGCTTCGTTTTGAAAGGGCACGGCTGAAGCCGCGCCCTTTCAAATCAAGCCAAAAACTCAAATGCGATTGCCCTTTGGATATGGCGATTTCGCCATCTCAGATTCCACGCGCTATTGGCATTCGAGGGCCAGCGCCTCACCAAAATGCTCGACCGTCGGGAAAGGATCGTAGAAATGGTGCAGGAGATCACGCCATCCCTGGTACCTTTCCGATTGCCGGAAACCCACCGTATGATCCTCAAGCGTACGCCATGAAACGAGAAGCATGTAGCGATTCGGCGTCTCGATGCATCTGTGCAGGCCGATGCTAATAAAACCTGGGGTGGCAGCAATCAGGGGACGAGCCTTGCGGATGGCCACCTCGAAGGCCGCTTCCTGGCCCGGTCTCACGTTCAGAATTGCCGCTTCGAGGATCATTGAGAGATCTTCTCAGCAAATCCCGCAATCGTCCAAGCCTTATTGAGACCAAACCGCTGCCCGTACGGCGCAAAACACAGGATGGACGGTCTGGGTTTTACCAAACGGCTCATCCGCTTCGCGTGTGTCACTTGCCGCGATTCTTGGCGCGGAGGAAGTACTGGGCGACGTCGCGAACGAACGGAATCGCTCCTTCGGGTACTTCCACGCTGCCTTTGAGGATGGCCTCGAAGCTGTGCGGCTGGCCAAAGTAGAGCGCGGTGTCGTCGGAGTTCTGGCTCACACTGGTGCCATCGAGATCGATGCCTGCAAACAGGCCCTTGCTGCGCGAGTAACTGAGCAACTCGGCGTTCATCTTCCAGTCTGTGGCGGCCTGGCCATTACGGCCCACGGGGCCGGCGGCTGCTGAGGCATCCCCGCCAATCTTGAACTTGCTCTTAAGCAGGTCCTGGAAGCCGCGGTCGTTGACCGCAACCAGAATCAAGTCAGTTGACTGTCCGCCAGCCTGAAAGCCAAATGAGCCGCCGGCCATACGAATGAAGACCGGCGCGCTCCAGCCGTGTCCCGTGCGGCAGGTCACCACTCCCTGCCCGTACTGCGCGCCCACCAGAAAAGCGCCCTTGAGCATTCCGGGGACCACCCCTACGCACGTGGCCTGTTCAAGGATGTTCATGGGGATGGTGTTGTCCTGGGCGGCCATGATGTGATCCAGCACCAGCTTGGCCTGGTCGATGCGGACCTGCAGATCCTCGCGGTTTGAGGCTGCAAAGGCAGAGGAGGGGAGCATAAGACAAATCAAGAGAAGGGTGCAGACGGAGACAAGAGCCTTCTTCATATCCATTTCCTTTCCAATCCGCGGCCGCTCACGGCGCGGAGAGTTGAATCTCGAATCGAGCGAATCGCGTATCTGCGCCGCGGAGATCCATCGGCCAGGAATCTAATTGCCCGCCCGGACTGCCAGCAGCGCCAGACCGTCCCGCAACCGCGGAAGGCCCTGAAACAGGCTACAGCATCGGCGCATGGATGCGCGGTCCACACCGGCATCCTGACGGAGCAAACGCATCTGAATCTCCCTGCTCGCTATCCGTGATCGGTTTTGTAAAAGCACATGAATTCAATATCTTGCTCGGTGCTTTTCTCTTCCCTTACAGGAGCGAATTTAGATGCGTTTCCCCGGAGAATCCTGACGAGATTCCCGCTTTGAATGCTCAGATGCCTGGATGGACGTTGGGGAGGGTGAAAAGCGAACGCAAAACGGCATTTTTCTGGCGAGGAACCAAAATGAAAAAAAGAGGAGTTCTCAGGCATCATGGAAAACATGCTGCCTGAGAACTCCTTTCCCCAGATCTGCGTTGTTTCTGTAAACAAGTTTGTGGAAATTGCGTACTTGACACAAGAGTACAGAAGGAGTGCATCCATAGGTAACGTCTTTTGTTTACTAATTATTAACTAGCCTGGCGAGGGCAGGGAACACGCAATGCGCCTTCTTCGATCAGGCAGAAAAAAGAGGAGTTCCCTGGCATCATGGAAAACATGCTGCCAGGGAACTCCTTTCCCCAGATCTGCGTTGTTTCTAGGGACCAGTTTGTGGAAATCGCACTCCGAATACAAGAGCACCGAAGGAGTGTGACCGAAAGTAACTGCCGTGTTTACTAATTATCAACTGGAGGATGGAATGAGAGCGAAGACAGGCTCTTGCGGCGCTCACCCTGGCGGCGATCCGCGAAAAAGGCGTCCTGCGCCTGCGGACGGTTCAACACACGCATGGAGAGCTCAATCCTGTTCTCTGCGCCAGCCTTTCGCATCAGGCGGCCCACATGTCCCTTCACGGTGCGCTCTTCGATGCCCAAACAGCGCGCGATCTCGCGATTCGAACTGGCCTGGAGGATCAAGTCCAGCACCTGGCGCTCGCGGCCGGTCAAGTGGGGGCTGCCGTTGGTGAGACTGGAATCCGGAACTTTGAGCAGCCTGTCAATGAGCTTGGAAAGGAGCCGGCGTGGCGCCCAAATCGAGCCGCTTGTCACCACGTCAATGGCCATCCGAACCGTGTCGGGACTGGCCGTCAAGTCAAGATAGGCTCTGGCCCCGGCAATGATCGAATCGAGAACCAGATCGTCGTTGCCTTCCGGCCCCATGACAATCAGGCGCAATGAGGGACGCTCGCGGCGGATGACCTCAAGCACCTTCAGGCCGCCTGCGCAAGAGAGCAGGTCCACAACAAGATAATCGATCGCTGTGCGGGCCAGCAGTTCTTCGATACTCCCCGCAATGGGAACCAGCGGAGGCTTTCCATGCCGGGAAGGCAGTTCAAAGATGCTGGCGAGCCCCTCAAGCCGGATGGCCTCGCAGCAGACCAGGCCAATATAGTTTGGTTCGAGATTGCGAATCAAGGACATCTTGCTCCCCGTTATTCAGCAGGAGAGCTGGGCCCAATGCGGTCCCGGAGCGCGTTTTCTCGCCCGTCGCCGCATACAATGCCGCTCGAACAACCAGGCCCGTCAAGGTATTCGCGATTCCCTACAGCTTGGGAAGCACGATGCCTTGTTGCTTCTGATATTTGCCCTGGCGATCGGCGTAGCTGATCTCGCAGGCTTCATCGGAGCGGAAAAACAAAATCTGGCACAGCCCTTCGTTGGCGTAAACCCTGGCCGGCAGCGGAGTGGTATTCGAGATCTCGAGAGTCGCGAATCCCTCCCATTCCGGTTCGAATGGCGTTACGTTCACTATGATTCCGCAACGCGCATAGGTCGATTTTCCAACGCAGATCGTCAGTACATCTCTGGGAATTCGAAAGTATTCGATGGACCTGGCCAACGCAAACGAGTTCGGCGGAATAATCACGGAATCGGCCTGAACGGAGACAAAAGATCGCTCGTCAAAGGCCTTTGGATCGATGATGGCGCTGTTCACGTTGGTAAAAATCTTGAATTCGCTGGAGACGCGAAGGTCATAGCCATAGGACGAAAGACCCCAGGAAATAACACCGTCACACACCTGCCTCTCGCTGAAGGGCTCGATCATGCGGTGATTGACGGCTTGCTCGCGTATCCAACGGTCGCTCTGAATCGACATGCTGCTCCAGAACCGAACAGAATTTTTCCTGTCCGAATAAAAACGGTTCAAAATGTCTCAGGTTTTAAGCAACCATATTACGGAAGACACTTGCTCTTGGCAATGAGAATCGCATTCCTGGGCAATTCTAAATGGGGAACGGCGGGGCAAGCGGCGCAGTTCCTCCCGTAGGGAGGCGAGGAAAATAGCCCAGGGTAAAACCCTGGGAAAGCGTTTCGACCGAAGGATTTCTGCCCCGTCGGGGCGGTGTGAGCCTCATACGGGCCGCTGGATTCCGTGACGCATGGCGAGAGCATTCGCTCCGCCCCTCGGGGGCGGATGATCCTTCCTTTACCCTTACCCAGGGCTGCACTACGCTTGCCCTGGGCTATCTTCGATGGCTCCCTACGGGAGCAGATCGGTGGGCTGTTCATAGGATGGCCGATGTGCAGGTCCATTGAGAATTGCTGGCATTTCTTGGCAGGGCACAGGCCCCATGCTGGCTGCCTGAGCTGAGGTGAGTGTTTTTTTTCAGGAGAAACCAGCGAAGTCCGATTTTCGCTGTTCCACAATCTCACGAAAATCTGTAGCATCATCTTGGCAGGCGTAGTACAGTCAATTCAGTCGTGCCAACGAGGTTACCCCTTTGATTAAACAGGACATCGTCCATCAAGTAATCGAGCGCACGGGCCTGCCGCGCACCAAGGCAGAGGCCGCGGTGGATACGGTCTTTGAGGGCCTGAAGCAGGCTCTCACCGCCGGAGAGCGCATTGAACTGCGCGGATTTGGCGTTTTCAGCGTCCGCGCCCGCAAGACTGGCATCGGGCGCAATCCCCGAACCGGCACCGAGGTAAGCATCACCCCCGGCAAAGCCGTGCGCTTCAAGCCAGGCAAGGAACTGCATACGCTGGCGACCGGCACGGCGGCCAAATAAAGACGCGACCGGCTAGATAAACAACCCTGCTCGGCGAGTGTCTTGCCGAGCAGGGATGGTTTCTGCATGAACGATATGGCCCTTTTCGAAGAACGGCAGGTGCGTCGGGTTTTTCACGATGAGGAGTGGTGGTTTGTTCTTACCGATGTCGTCAGCGCGCTGACAGACTCGCCCGCTCCCTCCGATTACCTGAAGAAGTTGCGCCGCCGCGACCCCTCTCTGGCCGAAGCCTTCAAAGGGGGGGGACAATTTGCCCCCCCCCTTGCACTTCCCTTTGAAACGGAGGGGGGAATGCAAAGGCTCCAGTGCTGGAATGTCCCTGGAGTTCTCCGGCTGATCCAGTCCATCCCCTCCCCCAAGGCGGAGCCGTTCAAGCGCTGGCTTGCGAAAGTGGGCTATGAACGCTTGCAGGAGATCGCCGATCCGGCCCTGGGATTGGAGAGGACAAGGGAAAACTGGCGCAAGCTGGGACGCAGCGAGAAATGGATCACCCAGCGCATGACTGGGCAGGAGACACGCAACAAACTGACCGACTACTGGGCCAGTCACGAGGTCAAGCAGGGGCAGGAGTTCGCCATCCTCACCAATCTCATACACGAGGAATGGTCTGGTGTCTCGGTCAGGGAGCATATGAGCCTGAAAGGGCTGGAAAGCCAGAATCTTCGCGACCACATGAGCGAGGCCGAGCTAATCTTCACGGCGCTGGCCGAACTTTCCACCCGTCAGATCGCGGAGACGGAGGCGGCAGTTGGATTGCCCGCCAACAAGGAAGCCGCGAAGACCGGTGGCGGGATTGCTCATCGCGCCCGCGTGGAACTGGAAAGCAGGATTGGTCGCAAGGTCGTCACCGGCGAGAACTATCTGCCACCGTCCAAATCGAAAAAGGCGCTCAAGTCTTGAGAAAGGACTGCGCGTTTGGCGGGAACTCCCAGGTCCCAGAAAGGAGGCCCGGGGGGCACAAGGTTCCGAGCTAGATTTTCCCGCCTGCGCGCGGCTCAATATGCCTGAGAATGGATGCCCCCAGCTCCCTGATTTCCTCCGTTGTCAAGGAACTGGGGCGAGTCATGGCCTCCGACGCCAGATGTTTGATCCTCTGTGAAGTGAGCGGCGCAGGCTCCGGTGGTTTGGGCGCTTTCAGTTGTGCGGTCATGGCCCCGATTGTACACCCTATAGAATAAAAATCGAGAGCGGTACATCCCAAGTCACAGAATCAAGATCTGAGGGCCGCAGTCTTTGTGAAATGGGTCTCCGACAAGCTTTTCGAGGAGGGGGAAGTATTATGAATCTGCTTCTTTACTTTGAATTCACGGATGAGACTGAGACGATGCAAGCCACCTTTGCCGATTTGCGTGGTATCCCCATCCCGACAATTGGTGATTGCGTCTGCCCCGGAAAGGGTGATTACAGGATTCTCAACCGAACTTTCTCCTACGATTCTTCAGGCCTAACGATCTATTTCGATTGCGAGCCTGTGCCTTAACAAGGCCGGATGCTGCCCTTGCTTGCGCTCATGGTACGGCTCTGCGTAGAATGCCGACGGTAGGCCGCTGGGCGGAGATGGCTACCCGTAGAAAAGGAGTCGCGATGAGGGTCATACCGCTGCTAGCAGCACTTGCCATTCTTCAATCGGGTGGAAGCGCGCAGAATCCGCCGCAGAAGCCGCAGAGGGTCATCTTTTGGAGCCCGATGTCAGGCGAGGAATTAGTCGACAAGTGCAAAGACGCTGGCTCTGAGGAGCCAGCCGCTGGAACTGAGGTGCAAAGTCTACAGTGCCTCGTCTATATCAGTGGGTTCACCGACGGATACGGCGCGGCCTTGATTGGGTTCAACAATAACAAGCAAGCGGCGTTTTGTCCCCCGGAGCAGGTCAGCCTCACCCAAATGGCAAGGGTCTTGGTCAAGTTTGGGAAGGATCACCCAGAAAAGCTCTGGATGAGGGCCTACACAGTCACCCTTCTCGCGCTCAAGGATGCCTACCCTTGCAGGACGCAATAGAGCGGCCTACATCCGACCACCGCTAGCGCACACGAGGAGCCACAGATGCGCCACGACTAAGGCGGTCAGCCTCACCGCAGGTGGTCACATCAGGCGCAGAGCATCCACATCGACAATCAGGTTGCGGCGGGGAACCGCAGCGGCCTCGGCATGCGCCAGCATGCCGCGCAGGGCGGCGTTCAGCCCCTTGCGCGATGCTGCTTTCAAAATCAAATGAAACCGGTACGTGCCTTTGATGCGTGCGATGGGCGCCGTGCAGGGGCCTAGAACACGCACGCCATCGGGCGCTGCCTTTTGAAACCACTTGCCTAGCTCGGATGACCACGCAACTGCTTCTTCCAACTT
>Ga0302197_10001165_pt1 | contig 25967 bp, 21 predicted proteins | sample II_Bog_N2_1_FD_193526 | JGI IMG/M metagenome (GOLD analysis project Ga0302197, IMG submission 193526) | Peat permafrost microbial communities from Stordalen Mire near Abisko, Sweden - II_Bog_N2_1 | ecosystem: Environmental > Terrestrial > Soil > Wetlands > Peat | place: Sweden: Abisko...
CCTTCCCACAAACCTTGGAAATCGATCAAACCGATTCCCACATTCCCACCGCCTCGACTACTACTACGAGGATGAATATCTCCTTAAACTGGTTCGCTAAGAGATACGCATCCTGAGGGCAAGGTCAGACATCCCCTCATTTGGTTCGACTTTGGATTATTGGGAAATGTTTGGCATAACTTGTAGAGGGCGCTTCCAGAAGCTGTTCCGTTGTTGTAGATGGAACACTGGTCTGGTGTCTTTGGGGTGTTTGGCGGATATGCTGTTTGGCTAACGCTGTTATTTGGGGCAACAACAGCATCTGCCCCCATGGTGCAAAGCGTTGGGTTCTGTTGACAAAAAGTTAGCGGCATCGTAGCGGTAGCACTTTGCTGAAACCCGCAGGCTCCGAACTCGCATATCTTAGCCTCCGGACGGAATTTTGGTGAGGGATTGGGTCACCTTCCAATCCGTCACAACACTTGGCCCATGCAGATTAGGAGGGTTACGTACGCAATGATTATCGAAACCGCCGCGAGATAAGATAGCCGCCCAACGGTTTCAGGACAATGTTGAAATTCAACACTACTTTTCAACTTCACGTAAAGGGGAAAGATAGTCGAGATAGGCAACGACAGCATCACGGGCAGATATAGGAAGTGGAAGGACAGAATAGCTCCGCGGCTTTTCACCCATTGGAGATAGCAGACGAGTATCTCGACCGATGCAAAGGCGATCAGGCCTCCGGCCCAAATTACAGAGGTCGAATTTACAGCACTTAGGGGCTTATGGGCGCTCACTCCTTATCCCTCCTCAATCGTGGCAACCGACGTGGTGCTTCGCCGCCACTCCCTCAATTGTACCCACTCCGCCAGCACCACCGACAATAACCACGGCCGTACCCGTGTAAGGCAAATCTGCCCCACCTGTAGCAACCGTAGCAGCACCTAGACCCTTGTAGATTGCGGCGGCGGCTCCCACGACCTTAAGCGCATCTCCCTCGTTGTCCAAAGACTTGCACGACGGCTCGAACAAAAATTTCGTCATATCCCAAGCGCCAATAATGGCGATCTTTGCTACAGCCAGATACGTGCTTGCCGTCGCCATAGTGCCCTGCGCATTCCCTTGAGTCAAGTTGTTTATGCAAACCCCGAACTCGCATTCCCCCGCGGTTGGTAGGCTAAGTGCCTGCAAGATGGCACCGAGAAGCCCGGGATATGGGATACCGTAGGAACCGCCCCAACCGCCATACCCATTACCGTAGCCTTGCCCAGACACCGTAATGCCCCAACTTTGAAGTTCGTCGGGCAGGCTGGACGGATCGACTCCGGTTCCATCGTCAGCAGGATCGCTAGGACCACCATCAGGACCACAATTGGGACCGCTGGGGTTGCAGGGATATTGCTCATACATTCCAAGGGGATCGACAAAGCTCAACGGATTGCCCGCCACGTAGGCATATCGGTTCCAAGTCTGCGGCCTTGTCGGATCGGCTGCGGCCAGACCTAACGGGTCTGGCGAAGTCCATCGTCCCTGCGAAGGACTGAGCCGTCGCGCCATGAAGTCGTAAATGTCTGGAACGGTGTCTGAGTCTTGTCCTGTAAATGACGCGTCCGTAGCACCCGCTGTTGCATACTGCTCCCCAAAGGGCGCGTAGGCGGAGCTTGAATCCAAGGTTTGCGATGACGTGGAGGCCAGACGTGAACTCCCCAGCCAATCCGCGTGCCGGTAGTACGCTATGCCGGATGCGCTATAGACCGCAGTTCCGCTTCCTGGCAGACTCACGAACGCCTTGGTCAAGGATGTCCCGCTCATGAGCGCGGTTTTCCCAAATGGACTGTACAGGGTCTGTGTATAGGTTAATCCATCGTATTGCTCCACGACCCGGCTCAGCGCATCATAGGTCGCCGTTGCCGTTGTGCCGGAGTCGGTGACCGACTGCATCGTGCCCCAGTTCGGGTCCCAGGTATAGCTATTCAGGTTGTCATTGGTCAGGTTGCCATTGCCATCGTACGTGACGGTGGCGCCGCCCAACGTGAACTGGTTGCTGGCTGGGGTGTAGCTCGCAGCGAAGTTCAAGCTGCCGCTCTTCTGGATGTTGCCAAACGGATCATACGTAAATAGCTGCTGCCATGCGCTGCCGCAATCCACGCTGTAGCCGTTGGAATCCTGGCCTCCCACTCGCCCCAGGTCGTCGTAAGTGTAACCGCAGGTCTGGCTGTCGCTTGTGCCAGAGATGCTGTCTGAGATGGCGAGTTGGGCGAGTGTTCCGTTCGCGTTCCACGTAAGACTGCCGACATCCGTCGAGCCATTGACTGAAAACGTGTAGCTCGACTGCCGCCCAGTCTTGGGGTCGTATGTAAAGCTGTCGCTGTCTCCAGAGCCGTAGGTGACGCCCGTGAGCGCGCCGAGAGGATTCGTGGTGCTCGTCGAGGAATAGGTCACGCCCGTGACCGGATTAATGCTAGATCCGTCCGAAACCACAGTGTAGCGGCCCTCGCCGTCGAGGCCGGAGCCGCCAGCACCGTAGTAGATCGTGGGAACCGATGGAATTCCGCTCAAGGACGAGAGAGCTCCCGAAGGCCAGTACGCCGCCGTCGTGTGGTAGTACCCACCCGAGTTCGGCGTCGATTCGTACACGTCTGTCAGCTCCCCACGCACAGAGTAGCTAAACCACTCGTCTGTCAGCAAGGTGGTCGAGCAATTTGTGGTAAACGCCTCCTCGGCTCTTGCAAGCGTATTCGATACCGAGACGCTCGCCGGAGGCGTTGCGCTTGTGTCGTATCGGAAGTGCCGGCACGTCCCAGTATTGCCGGCGTCAGTCATGCGATGCAGGCTGTCATAGGAGTAGCAGGTCGTGTTGCCTGCATTGTCAACCCGCTTGGTCATATTCCCGGCGGATGCGGAGCATGAACCACTGGCCACGTCATAGGTATAGTAGGTGGTTCCATTTGAGCCGCTATTGCTGGTCTCGGGATTTGACTCGGATGTCAGCCGGCCAATCCAGTCGAAAGCATAGCTGCGTGCCTGTTGACTTCCGGAAGATGCCTGCGCATTCTGGGTGACCGTAAGCAGGTGACCGAGAGCATCGTAGGTGTACTTTGTCCAGTAGCCGGTTTGGGTTGTGTTCTGTCCGCAGGTGCCCACTCCGCTCAGAGTCGTTGACATCTCGCAAACAGAGGAAAGTCTGCCCAATCCGTCGTACTCCAGTTGCTTGCTGAAGCTCTGTGCGCCGGACGCAGTGCTGGATACCGTCTGGACGACGTCATTATTTGTATAGGTAAATGAGGTGTAGCCACCGTTCGCATCCTCGGTCTTTGTCACTCGGCCAAGAGCATCGTGTGTGGTAGTGATGTTCGGCGCTGAACCGCTCGTTGTGCCTGCGGTAGCGCTAAACGGCATAGTGGATTGGTAAGATTGCCCCATACTATTGTAGGTGGTCTGAGACGAATCGTAGGTCGTCGCACTCGGGCCTTGTTTGACTTGGCTCAGAATCGGTCTTCCAAATCCATCGAGCGTCGAGATCACATCCGAGACAGAATTCCCACTATTGAAGGTGAGTGCCGACTCCGACGAGGTCTGCCCGGAATAGGTCATCGACGTGGCGTTCCCCGCCTGGTCGGTCGTCGATGAAGGCCTCCAGAAATCGGGGTCGGTCGAGTAGTTAGCGGAAACTGTCCGGCCATTTTCATCGGTTGCCGAAGTTGCGACTCCGCCTGTGCAGTTCCAGACGACTGAGCGACTCAGCGACAGCGGCTCGTTGACGCTGGTCGCAAACGAATTGCCACAGGAACCGTAACCATATCCATATGTCGTCGACGGTCCTGGAGACGAGGACGAGGTGCTGACATCCGTCGCCACATTCACATTCCCCGTATCGTAATAGCTGTATGTCTGATAGAGCATTGTGCTGCTGCTGTTTGTCTGCGTAGCGAGAGTCGTCAGATTCCCTCGCGAACCTGTGATCGAGATGTGTTGAGGAGTTCCACTGGTTGAAGTGACCGGCGTTCCATCGTAGGAGTACGAAGTAGACGCTATGGTCACTGCGCTCCCGCTGGTCCAGTCGTTCGTCACCACAGAAGAAGCCTGATTGATGATTCCGTTCCCCAGGCTGGCATAATTTGTCACGGTCTCTTGAACCAGATGTGTCGTTCCCGGCGCACTACCCATCGACACACCGTAGTCGTACTCCCTGTCATCCGAAACTAGTCCAGAGGCGGTGAAAGAGCCGTTGTAGGCGACTTCCGACAGCCGCGTACTACCGCTCGGCAACACCGTGTACGTGTCGGTCTGGCTGATGGGAGAGTCGATGGAGGACGCGGTGGCGCAGCTCGAATAGGAAGCGTTATAGCAAGTGATGCGAGTCGCGAGAAGAGTGGAACTCCCTTGATATGCCTTACGCTGCGTTTCGTAGAGGGTGTACGTCGCAACCGTCGTGCTGCTGCTGGCTGCACCATCTTCAGCAAAATTCAGGACCGTCTGATTGCTCTGCGGGTCCGTCACTGTAGTCGTCCACGCCGATCCTGGTCCAGGAGGCGTTGAACCGAGAAGGGCTCGTGTGTACTGCCAGCATCCAGAGGTGCAAGACGTGCTCGGACTCAATACGCGGGTGAGGTTGCCGGCCGACCCGTCACTATAGATTCCCGTTCCGCTCGACCCTCCGCTGTATGTGTAGGTTATCGTTCCGCCTGTCGGAAGCGTCACCGAAGCAATTCGTCCCGTTACGCAATTGCCCGAATACGTGCTACCTAGCGGCGTGCACGATCCCGGCGTCGCCTCGTACGTAAAGGAATAGCTCGTGAGATCTGGCAATTGAATGCTGCTCACGAGAGGAACACTGGTCGGCCCATATTCGCTGATTGAGCTGACACCGAAGTTGGTGCTCACGGTGTACTGCGTGTAATTCATCGTGTAGGAGGCGCTAGCTCCGGATGGAGCCGCATAGGTAAATGTATTCGGGCTTGACGATGTGCCACTACCCCCAACCGTTATTACTGGCGTCGTGCTCGAAAGCGTGTCGAAATATTGGTTGCTGCTGTTTGCCGTGATCTGGTTGCCATTAACATCCGTGAAAGACCCACTCCCGTAGTTGCTGTTGGTTGGACCAACGACGACTGTTCCGTTACTGGCTGTAACCTTCCATGAAACGTACTGCGCGCTGATTGAGTAACCCGAACCGTCTGAAGCGACGCCAGTCACGTAGCCGCTGTATGTCGTAGAGTGGCCGCAGGGGTTGACCCTTACCCATGTCGTGATCGGGGTTGGCGATGTCGTATTAGTGACAAACACATGACTTTTTCCAAAAGGGTCGTGATAGACGTAGTTTGAATAGGTAGTTTCGCCGATATTGCAGGGGTGTCCTACAATCACGCTGTTCACTACGTTTTGCGTGACGTATCCCGATGACGCGGCGGTTGCTATGTTCCACCCCCACACGGTGGCGGGCTGCCATTGGGTTACGCCTCCCGAAGTGACAGGAGTCCATATCGAGCTGTCGTAGGTAAGGTCGTAGGTAAACGGAATACCTCGGCCAGCCTTGTGCAGCACGGGGACATCCATATGGACGTTCAAATTCCCCAGGTTGACGACATCGAATGGACCACCGCCGAAACTTCCGAACGCTGGTGTTCCTGTTGCAACCTGGGCAAAGGAGACGCCGGTCATAAGAATGATAATCAAGGCAGAATGCTTCAAAGACAGCTTCATAGAGTTTGCCTCTCCGTTTACTCCAGATGAGCTTCTTAGAGCGTGTTTCATAAATAGGTTCGGCCTCAAGCTGGGGACTTTTGTGTAAGGCGGGTGGTTTGCTGAACTTCTTGCATGAGCAAGAAGCGGTTCCAGTTGTTGAGTGAAGCGCAGTGGGAGTTGCTCGAGCCGCTGCTGCCCGAGCCGAGGCGGCGCAAGGACAAGCGGGGCCGACCGTGGGCGTCCAACCGGGCCTGCCTTGAAGGCATCCTGTGGGTGTTGCAGACCGGTGCGGCGTGGCGGTTTCTGCCCGACAAGTATCCTTCTCCCGCGACCTGCTGGCGTCGCTTGAAGCAGTGGGAAGAGCAGGATGTCTGGCTCGACGCGTGGCGAACGTTGCTGGGCGCGTTGGATGGCGAAGGTCTGCTGGAGTGGGAGGAGACGTTCTTGGACGGCAGCTTCGCGCCGGCCAAAAAGGGGGCTCCGCAGTCGGTAAAACCAAGCGTGGCAAGGGCACGAAGTGGATGGTACTGGTCGACGGTGGCGGTCTTCCGTTGGGAGTTCGGCTTGAAAGTGCCTCTCCGGGAGAAGTGACGCTTGCGGAAGCCACGCTCGCCGAGGTCAAAGTCCCTTGCCCCAAAGGCCGGCCGCGACAGAAGCCGAAACGGGTGATCGCCGACCGTGCCTACGACTCCGACCCGCTGAGAAAACGGTTGGCCAAGCGTGGCATCGACCTCATCGTCCCGTACCGCAAGAACAGCAAACTCCGGCGCTACGAAGACGGCAGAAAGCTCAGACGCTACAAGCGCCGATGGATGATCGAACGCACCAATGCCTGGCTCGGGCAATTCCGCAGGCTTACCGTTCGCCATGAGCACCTCCTCTTTACTTACAGAGCCTTCTTCTTTCTCGCTTGCCTATGGGTCACACTGCGCAGGTGTTTATGAAACACGCTCTAGTTGATTGCGAAAGCCGATAGAGAAAGGCCCACATTGAAAGAGGCGCTAGACAGGTGAATGTCCATAATCAAGCTGCTTTGTTGGTATCGCTGAATGTGCATCGGAACGCGGTAACCGTTGGTCATTTGATAGTCGGAATAGTCAATCTCTACGGGTAGATTCGCACTGGCGTTAGTGTCAGGGTGCGCATTGAAAGTCACCGCGACTGGAAGCAGGGTGACTCCATCGAGGTAAAAGTCCATCGTGCTCAGAGACTGCGAAGTTGGGCTAGGGGACTGCGAGGATTGGGGCACATAGGACTGGATATGCTGAACCATAGCTCCATTTCGGCTCTCTTCGCCGATATAGGAGAGCACGACATTCGATCCCCCTTGCAGCGAGCCTAGAGCCGGGAAGAACCATGCCGCATCAGTCAAGCAGTTGTGGTTTACAACGGCCCCGGATATATCGTTTGGGCCCGTCCATTTTCCTAACGGTATTCCGGACTGTGCGTCACGAATCACGGTGCGAGTACCTGTCGTAAGCGCGAACTCCGTCTCGCTCTCTCCTGACCCAAGCGCCTTCAGTGTTGCCGACCCCGTCTCCCGTCCGTTCCATGTCACATTGCCGGTCAACGTAACGTCACCGATTAAAGTTCCGCCAGTTAGCGCCGCTAAGGATCGGGTCGCAAATGTCACCGCCTGAGGATCGCTCGCTGCGATACCTTGTGCGCATGCGCAGTTGGAAACACCGTAGAAGCTACAGACGAGAAGAATAGAGAAAATGCGGTGCATACACCCCTCCTTTATCAGCCATAGAAAGCGCCGAAAACACGCAGATGAACACAGCTTACCTATTGAGCGCTAATACTCGCACTCTGCCCTAGCTATCAGCGCGTGATGCAACACGCATCTCCGGCGTAGCTAACCGCTCAAATTGTCTTGGGAGAGCCTTGGAGAAGGCAATCAAAGTGACCCAAGGTGATGCTCGGCTGGTGTCCTTATTTCGTGAGGTCGAAGCAAGAATAACACCGGTCAGCTTCCTGTCAAGACGGTAACTGAATTAATTTCTCGCAATTCCACTGTGTGAGATAGGTCACATTTCCATAGGCTTAGACTAGCTGCGTCCAATCCTGCATGAAGGTCACTGCATTCACGATGACGCGCTCCTTTCTGTCCAGATAAATGCGTGCAGAGACCTTCCGCTTTCGACCGTGTCGGAACTTTCCATGCTCGCGGTCAACGCCCCGATTCCATCGGTGTGGATACGAGTCCGCTGGTTGGGTAGCTTCAGCAACTCGTCCCAGAACGCCTTCTACGGCGTCCAGGCGGGACGTTGAAAGCCCTTCGCTGTCGCGACTGCGCAAGTGTCCAAGAAATACGGACGAGCACTGCGTTTGCGGCTCGAAGCGCTCGCGATCTGCGAGACGGCGAGCGAGGGCGATCGATACAAGGTCCTTGTCGGCAACAAGATTCAACCTGCCGTCGTCGTCCAGAAAGTCTGACAAGGTGATTAGTTTGGTATTCGGTGAGTCGGGCCCGGTTTCTTGCTGTGCGACCGCGAGGGTGCCGAGGATGTGCTCCTCAGCCGCGCGGACCTGGTTGCGCAGGTTAATGAAGGTCTGGCTACGCAAGAACTCCACTGGTCCTCGCAGCGCCGCCGACAGTCGGAACGATGTAACTAAACCTGGCATAGTCGCTCCGCGCTCCTTCCGGCAGATCGTCTGTGCTCTCCGGCAACGAACCAGATGCACAAGATGTTCCTGCGTCAATCCGAGCCGCTCCCGGTAGCGCAGCAAATCGTTCGGATATTTTATTGTGGTTTCGGACATGGATTAGTTGTCCTCCTTTCTGCCTGCAGCCTACGAACCAATCGCAAGCAGTGGAAGGAGGGAAAACCATGCACATTGACGTAACTGCAAAGCGATTCCTGCGCAGATATCAGAACAGCACCGAGAGTCATTGCTATCCTTGAAGGACAATCAGTTTCCGAGAGATCAATTTACAAGGACCGCAATCTATGAACACCAGCGAAGAGATCGCACGTCTGACCAAGGCCAGAGAACTCTTGCGAGACATTCCCACGAAGAAAGGACCTGGTCGCCCGCGCGCGGATGCGACAGCGCCGCCAGTTGCCAAGAAGAAGACGAGGAGAAAGATGAGTGCTGAGGGTAGGGCGCGCATCGCAGCCGCTATGAAGGCTCGCTGGGCGAAGGTGAAGGGTAAGAAAGCTTAAGCAACTCAACACGAATCAGCAGATTGAGCCAGCACCTTCTTGGTGCTGGCTCTTCTTCTTGAACAGGGCGAAAGAGATCAGTGGCACCAGTGTTCAAAATCGAAATGCAGACACAATTCGACTTGGCGCAGCAGCTCAGAAAAATCAAAGGCTCGATCAGGGAATTGGCCATACTTGAGGCTGACGTCTAGCTGCGCTGCCCTGTCATGGCGCGCCTGTGATTTGTTGCGAGACTCAAGTGCAGCGTGCTTGCCGCCCTTTTGAGGAGCGGCAAGCGCTGTGGCATATCTTGCTCGATGAAGCCATACCTCACACTCTGGCATGGACAGACGACCAGTTGCACAACTTCCAGCGGAGCATTGCCGATAAGCAACGAACCTACTTCTTGAGCGGGGACGCTCCTAGAGCAGAGGCCTGGGAGAGTTCTCGATGTTGTCGACCCACGTCCGATTTCGCGCGTTGCTGATAGGCAATAAAATGCGATCTGGAGCAGGAACTTGCGATGGGAAGCGAGGAACTACTGTAGTCCGACGGGAGTCCACAAAATGCCTTGTAGCAACTTCCTCATTCTTTATTGTGGTCGACTTGCTTCCTGGACAATGTCGAGGGTGAGGCGTCGGCCGAGCTTTCTCCCGCTCGCGCTTACGATGATCTGGAGGGCCCTCGCAGTGTGGCCGCCCCTGCCGATCAGCCTTTCGACGTCTTCTCGATGAGCGTATACGCGAAACATGGAGCACTCTGGACTGGAGACTAGTAGGACCTCCGCGTCCCGAGGATGATCCACCAGGGCACGGACTATAGACAGCAGCATCTCGCGAATCTCATGATCGCCTCTGCCAGCGACACTCAGCGTGGTAATTCCTTCGTCCAGTTCTTGACCTCATTGTTAATCAAGAGAATTCTGCATGATATTGCCTATAAGCAATTCAGGGCAAGTATGAGTTTACAGGTCCGTCGAGGACTTCGTGAGGTAGGTCCGCAATCTAACCCAGAGGCTTAGGTAAGGCCGTCGCCTTGGGCCGTTTCCTATAAGCAACAGGCTCCAGTAAGTTACTGATTTACATGGGGATGATCTCTAGGCTCCGATGCAGCGCTTCTCGCGCCCAAAGGAGACCTACCCGTGACCACTGTAATCGTACGCAAAACCACCCTAGCACTGATGCTCGCCGTCCTATCCGCTGGTGTCGGCAGAAGTCTAGCCCAAGTGGTTCGGACGCCGATTCCTCCCACACATCCCAGCCCCGATGACCCGGTCGGCGGCAACCCGGACCCAACTTGCGGAGGGGGATGCCTGGTGGCGGTACACTAGCCGGAGACGCTGGAGCGAACGCAGACCTATGGTGGTCGCCCATTTCGGAGCCCGAGAATGCATTTGTCTAGTTTTGATCGGTTTCTTTGGGCGGCCACCTTTTGCGGTCATATCCTGTTACTGCTCGTGCTCTTCGCGCGGCGGCGCGCTGGGCTATTTCTGACTTTCACAAGCTGTATAGTCGTGAATGCCGCCACGGCCATTGTCCTCTACTTTGTCTTGAGACATCTCTCGTTCACCGCCTATCGCAATTCCTACTGGTCGCTGGGCATCGTGAGTGAGATCCTGCAGCTTTTCGTATTTTGTGAACTTGCCGTGCATGTTTTTTGCCCTACCGGCGTGTGGGCGCGCGATGTGCGCAGAACCTTTATCGGCTTGGTATGCTCCGGATGTGTCGTGGCCTTGCTTCTCACGTGGCTTGCTCATCCCACGGCACGTCTTGCGATTCAGACCTTCATTCTGCGCAGCAACTTTTTTTCTGCAGCCCTGATGAGTGAACTCTTCGTCGGCATGGTGGTTCTGTCGGCTACCGCGGGTCTGCCGTGGAAGACCCATGTTGCCAGGATTGCTCAAGGGCTGGGCGCCTATTCGCTCTTTTGCGTTGCCATGGATATCGTCCTCAACCATATTGTCTTGAGCCAGCACGCGCTCCTATATGCCGAGCTGTCTCATCTTCGAAGTCTGATCTATCTAGCGTGCGAGGCCTTCTGGATCGTTATGCTTTGGCAGGAGGCGCCTGCCCCCCTCGAGCTCCCCGAATCCATGCGAATACAGATTTACTCTTTGCAAAAACAAGTGGAGTATGACTTGATAAGGATTCGTGCCTGGAGAAGGAATTGAGAAACCTTTTCTCCCTAATTGTCGCCGTGCTTTTTCTGGGGGCTCTTGTTGGTATCCTGCTCCGCTACTATCTCCGCGCCCGGGCGACAGCCCAGACAACCTGGGACGAGCTACTGAATCGCCTGATGTGGGTGGATCGGGACAAGATCGCAAGGATTGCACTGGATGTCGTCGATGAATCGGGTGAGCGCCGCCAAGGTGAGAGCGCCTTTTTACTTGAGCCCTCGGCAGTGTGGTCGCTCCTTGGGGGACTCGAGGGGCTAGAGGTGCTAGAACATAATTGTCATGTGCTAGTCGAACTCGCCGCGTACGTGCAGAAGCGGTATCCAGAAGCCCTGGTAGTGGCGGAGCAATTGCGTTTGAACGCCAGGGAGATCGAGTGGCACGTGAGCAGACTGAGGGGTGCAGCCAAAACAGGAAACCTTCAATCATCTTTTGCCGATTACTCGCAACGAGCGGTTGTGACCTACTACCTCATGACCAAGCACGTGCTCGCTCTATATGAGCATGCGAGCATTCCGGAACTCGCCGATCTGCAGCGGGCACTCTAGTCAAAAGGCGCGCCGCATGAGCACGCCGGCAACGGTACCGATTACCTCAATCTCTTTTCTGTACTTCCAACGTTTGCTCGTTTCATAGGAGAGGGGATGGGGGACCAGCGTCAACCAGTCCGCGTCCTTGTCGAGTTCGCAGAAACCGGAAACATAACCTGCCCTGGTGATCAGGAAGTAGATAGGCCGATCAAATTCGTGTGTCCATTCCCGCCTGTTCGCGATCGCGCGCTTCATCGTATCGATGAGGACGACCGATCCTCCTCGGATCATGGGCTCCAGCATGCGATCCCGCTGTCCGATGACGCCTCTGCGATAGTGGCTTGGCAAGACACCCTGCCCGGAGGGAAGCAGAGTGGTCGCATCGGGCAGCGGATCTGTCAGAAAGCTGTCCGGCAGCCAATGCTTTGCGTGCTGCTCCAGGGGGCCAGGGGATAGCAGAAGTGTGGCATTCGGCGCCGAGATATGTCTCAGGTCATGACCTGATCCCACTACCGACGCCGGGCATAGAGCGATCATCTGCTCGGCTGTCAGGCCGTAGATCACCGCGAGGACGATGAGCTTAGTGGCAGATAATCCGCGATTCTCTCGCTCGACTCTGTCTAGCCAACTTGCTGAAATTCGATAGGCGGGATTCTCCCACTGCTGAGCCAGAGAGGAACTCCGCTCCTCCACCTCTCTCAAGGTGAGTTGCCATTTAAGCCGAGATTCGCGAAGCTTACTTCCTATTCCTACCATCGGCGAACTCCTGGGGGTGCAGAGAAGAAATCAGTAACTAGCCCGCTAACTAGATGTCACGTTGCTACGGGCCAGGCGAATCTCCTGGCGGAAGAAACGATTTGAGTGATGCCTATGGCGGAATTGTAGCAATCTTACCCGGAAACTGGGTTGAAGTCCGTTGCATGTCCGCACCCGAGGGGCCTCAACTGACCCGACCCGGTTAACTAAGCCAAAATCCGTTAGAGATTTTCGCCTTCGAGGTTCGGTTTGTGCCGGAATTACCGGCATATTTGTGGTGAGTGTAGCTCAAGTGAGTGCCTCAAGCAACGCGGTTGATGGGTTGTGGTATTCTCCTGTTGTTTGAACTGGTTGTAACTTGGGTGAAAGCGCCGGTGCCGGTAGTAGAGAAAAGCCACCGTCCGCGCTCCAGCCGGCTGTGCAAAGTAAAGCGGCGAGAGAAAAGGCCCGAGCACCGACAAGGCCGCCGAGCGACCATGCCGTCGACTTGAGCAGGACCAGCCAGTGCGGGGCTTGCCGCGCGCCGTGTGCGCCCCGCGCTTCGGTGGGCTACCTCATCGTTACGATCTGGCCGCGTAGATTTTCGATTTGCGCATCTTTCAGTAAAGTTGACGAAACGCCACGGAAGAGGTGTGTCCGCTGCCTTGTGGCAGCGCTCCCAGCACCGCTTCCGTGGCTCTTCCGCGTCACCGATCAAGCCCTCTACAGTCGAAAGTCATTGCAAATCCGGACGCTGAATTCATACATCAGCTCCGTTTTGCGCCCGGATGTGATTTTGGCGAGGCACAACTTAAGAAGCAGGGGGTCAAGCGCAGTAGTCGCTCACTATTTTCTAGGGTCTTCGCAATAGACTGGGGTCGTACCAAATGTCAAGATGATTTTCGGCCATAAGGAAGCGATAGCCCGGAGGTAAGCCAAGCAACTGAATAACTAGAGCATGATTGGGGAAAAGATGCTTCACGTGCACCGGCGAAAAGAAGCTTTCGCTAGTGCTATATTCACCGTACCAGAGATACCAGCCATTGTTGTCAATCGTGGCTTGCAGCCTCAGGCCATGTACGGGAGAACAGCCCTCAGTTGCCACCGCATACCCGAGTATTGAATCCGGCGGCGCGATTACGCATGCTAGACCTTTGTCTCTGCAGAAACTGCGTTGCAATAGCTCCCAGTCTACGAAAGTTGGCTCGGTCATTATGGTCCGTAGTATCTCTCTAGCAAATCTCTCATTGCCTTCGCAAACCCACTAAGCGAGCCGCCCTGTTCGTTGGAACAGTCAAAGCACTGTGGCTGCACGGCTCCAAGGCTGCGCATCTTCTGCAAATCGATCGTCCCTGTTCGATAATATTGTATGACAAGTGGTTCTTTGTGATCAGCTACATTCTGTTGTCCGATATCGTTGCATGTGACGCAGGGCTTCCCTTGAACAGAAGCGCGTTGAGCCGCCGTTACCGAGTAAGACGGTCTCCTGTACGGTTCAAGCACACTCGACGATTCAGCATCCGCCTCAATCTCCTCAATGTCAGCTTCTAACTGAGTCCCCGCCGCTCCTGACGCACCTCCGGCGGTAAGAGTTGTTGCTGCGACCCCCGCGCCGCCAACACCGGCTGCCGAGGATCCACCAATAAACGCGGCGGTACCCGTCATACCTTGCGACATGAGCACCGCAGTTCCAACTTCGGCTAGTGCATAGCCACCCGATCCGATAACGAACATGGCGAAGCCAACTTCGCGCGCGCGGTTGGAAATCCTGTCCAGCGAGGCGTTGTACGCATCAATATGGGCATCCCGCTCAACCGATTCATAGTTGTTGATTCTGTCCAGCGTCTCTGCCAGTGTGAAGTGGTAGGCCGCAAGCGTGTCGAAGTTGAAATTCGCTGGCGCGTACCCCAATTCGTTGAATACCTGAGTCTGGAGTTGCGCGCCGGCCTGGGTTTGCGGGCCAGTCGACAACGAAGGAGCGGACAGAATCAGCCCGGGAGGGGGCGCCTGTCCTTGATAGCGCCCGATCTCCAACCAATAATCGCGCCCCCCTCCTGCGTCGGCGAGGTCAGGATCCACTGGGATTGAACCCTGGCATTCGTCCCCAATACAATCAAGCCCGCTTGGATCGGAGGCATTCCATGGGTCATTGACAGAAAACGCATAGGGATTCGATGACGACGCTGACCGGGGGATCAGCAGTGGATCGCGGCTGAGGAAGCGCCCGATTACTGGGTCGTAGACACGGGCACCGAGGTGTGACAGTCCGAACTCTGCGAGATCATCGCCGTCATTCCACTGAGAGTTGCTATAGTCGGTGGTGCCGGGTGCCGCGCCTGTCGACTGTGCTTCGCCGAAAGGCTGGTAACCTACTTGTTGAACGATTGCTCCATCCCGGTTGGTGAAATAACGATTGCCACGTATCTCACCGAATTCATAGATTTGATCACCCATGGGTCCACGGATGCTAGCGACAAGTCCGCCGCCAGGTCCCGGAATGTTTCTGGTGACAACAGGTACGATTCCGGTAGGTGTCACGGTATCGTGACGTTCGATCAGCCCTCCATAGTATTGGTCATGGCGCGTGCTCTGACCTCCGCTTTGAATGTCCAGAGATTGAAGCTGATCAAATGCGTCATAAGTGAAATGTGCCTGCTTCTGACCCTGCGTTATGGTGCTCACGTTGCCAGACAACAAATAGCTCAGCTGTCGTGTCTCGGTCCGCGTTGGCTCGTTGACGATGTTGCCGGAGCCGTCATGGACTACGTTGCAACGAAATACTGACGGAGGCCGACGGCCGCCCAGACCGCCCGAGTTGGCTACCTGGTTTCCGAATCCAATTCGACAGATGCGGTCTCTGTCAATTGTTTGGTATGTCAAATTCGCATCGCTTGCGACGACGGTGTTCGCGAGGCTACGGATGTTTCCAAGAGGGTCGTAGCCGAACTTCCACACTGACGGTGCCGCTCCGCCCGATTCGGACTCAGTTGCCAGTCGACCTAACATGTCGTATGAAAGGGCGGTGTGGCGCCCGGGGGCAGCGCCAGCCGAGGTTTCGTCACGAGAAAGCTCGCGGTCCATTGGATCAAACGAGTTGAAAATCAAGTCTCTTGATCCCGAGGGGGTTCTTATTGCCCCTTCCTTGATCAGCCGTCGGCCAACCGCTGCATAGTCGGCCCGAAAGTCGGTCTCGCCATACTTGGCCGATCTCACGCGTCCGAAAACATCAATGCCCGTAGCAGAGTAAATTTCTGATCCCTGCGTTTCTAGGTCTTTGATGTTGCGCAGTCGTCCGGCAGAGTCATACCCATACCTGATCGACTCAGGGAGATAGTTGTCATCGGGCAAATAGAACGTGAGTAAAGCCAGGTTTCCGTCGGCGTGGTAGTCCTCCGTTTCGCTGTATGTAGTTCCTTGAGCGTCGGTGTAGGTACTCGCATTTGTTCGGCCGAAGGCGTCATAGCTGAAATCGGCTGTGCCCGTTGCCGTACTCGCTCCAGCCAAGTGTCCCAATACAAAAGTCGGCGTCACTAGCGGCGAAGCGCTTACTGGTAGATCGTACGTAAATGTGGCGACCGTTGCATGGTCGACAATTCCATTGTTATGCTCCTCTTTGCTTGTTATTCGGCTGAGAGAATCGAAGGTACGAAACAGTGCATGGTTGGTGCCACCATCCAGCCAGTCAGTTTCGACCGGTTCGCCCCAGTCGCTGTAGGTGTAGCTTCGCGTCGCGTTTGCGGGCTCCGTCAACTGCCGTACTTGACCGAACGAATCCATGCCTACTGACCAGTTGACGCCCTCCGTCTGTGTCGCTGGATCCAGAAATCGGGTCATCGCAATCCATTGCCCGAGTTGATCGTACTTGAATGTCGCGTCTTCGAGCCGCAAACCTGCCCGTAGCGTAGATCGCTCGATCGCACGGCCAATGGCCGTTCTAATAGTGCGTCTGACCACTCCGGATTGCGGAGAATTTGATTGCAACGAGCTTGCGTCAAGCACATCGAGCGTATCGACGTGTCCCGCATAAGAGCGCTGAAAGCAGGTTGGGAATCGCTCCGCCGAAACGTCGGTGACTGGCGCAACGGCGTTCGCGTGTCCGTATCCGTGCACTACACAATCGATGTCGCCATTGGGCTTGTAGAAGTAGCTAAGGCCGTACGCGTTTGTGAGATTCTCGGTTGACGGATAGGGATCTGCCGCGAACGCTAATCGACCTGCCGCGTCATAGATGGTCGAATCGACAACAAGCGTATCGTTATTGTAGCTGCTTCCTAGCGCCACCTCTGTGCGACGCGGTCGGCCGAGTTCATCGAAATAGCGCGTAGCCTTACGCCCTACAGTCGCCGATAGGGCTGCTGGGTCTACAGGCTCTTGAAATCGCGTAACGCGGATACTCGCTCCCATGGGATCGCTACCATCGAAACCCGAGTATTCCGCCGTGAGCAATACTCCCAATGATCCTCCCGGGAGTGTTGCAGATGACCGAACTGGACGACCAAAGCCGTCATAGTCGATGCCGCGTTGGACTTGATTCGAGTCTGTAGCGGTAAGAGGTAACAGGCTGATCGGATCGTAGCTGATAGCCAAGCTCTGCGGAGCAACGCCAGTGGCGTTGATGGAAGTTTGGGTGGGAACAATCCCGAACGCATCGTAATTAAACGCAACAGTTCGAGTGTCGCTGCCTCTCTTGGTGCTTAAAGTGGCTATGTTGCCATCCAAATTGTAAGTTGCATCGTAGAGGTGCACCGTGTTTAGCAACGCACCGGTATCGGTCGCACGCCGGCCCGAGCTGTGTGACGCAATGCGACCGTCTGAGACCAGTCCCGTGGACAGATTGTCGAAAGTCCAAGAGTCGCTAGCGAGGGTCTCGTTACTATTGTTCTTCCCGCATAGATAGACTCGGCGCGACGACAGTGCTGTAAGCACACGCGGATACTGGACAGTTGGGGTCGCAAACGTGTTCTCAACACAATAGTCGTCGTCGCTGCGGAACAAGTCGTTTTGATATTGAGTAATAATTGGCCGGCCGAAGTCATCGACCGAAAGCGCCTCTGTGCCGGTTTGGACGTTCTTGTCCGATGGCGGCCCTGCATCACCATGCCAACGGGTGGTAATTGTTTGAAATGTGAATCCGTGCGCTCTGCATACGTCAACCGCGTCCGACGTGAGAGACGCAATCGTTTGTTGAAAGTCAAGCGGGGCAACGATATCAAAGCAATCTATCGGATTGGGCGGCGGGCTAGGAGGCGTCTCAAAGATCTTCGCGTCCCACTCGAAGCTGGTTTGTCCTATAACCCGGCTATCGCTAGCCTGCACGTCGAGCAGCGACCATGGGTCCGGATCATTAACGGATTGCAAATTAAGGACGTCGCGCACGTGCCCAACAACTTGTTCTCGAAGCCAGCGTTGCTGCTTTGTCATCCCGATTGAAAACGGCGCAAGCCCCCAAGCGTGAGTGATCGTCGCTACACCCAAACCTTCCTTGCTAGAACCAGCAGAGAGGGCCCCCCCCTGCCCCAGGAGTTGCAGGGTGACCTGTCTTTCGTAGCCGGGAAAGACGAACCGGTCCAGTGCGGAATTGAATAGTAGTGAGCCATTGCTGTACGCATGGGTTACGCCCGCGATGGTGCCACCAAGATTGTGAGTGCCAACAACAGCGGTACTATCGACGACTATCTCTGGAAACGGAAGCGGGCTGTCTTCAAACTGCTTTGCAGAGACATAAGTGATCGATGTTGCTGCACCTGTAGCATTCGTGACGCTCGTCAGTCGACCTGACTCAGGCATGCCGGTCACTCGACCGCCCACTAGCTGCGAGACTACAAATGTATTCCCGTTGAGGCCAACGACCTCAGGCTTACCGTCGCCGTCGATGTCGTAGAGGCCACCATCGGTCAGCGACGTTTTGCCGTCACAGCTCTCTGTAACATGTGAAAACTGAAAGTCCACAGAGCTCACGATTGGGATCGGCGGGCGGAATCCAGCGCCAGTACCAACCCACACCCTTGGCGCCAAGCCGGTTCCGGGCGTGTAGTCGTAATAATCAGGAATTCCGTCTCCGGTCAGGTCGCGAAGGCCTTGCGCCTGGGTTGCCGTGGAGGGTGGATGGCTACTCCCAAATGTCTGGCACACCTGATCGTGGGTGCTGTACTGCGTGGCTAAGGGTCCAGGAAGGGTGATGTAGACCGTCGAGAAGTACTGGCCCAGACCACTGTATGTACCGAGATAGGCCTGGAGGTTCACTACGCGATCAAGCAGTCCATCACCATTTATGTCGGCCAGGCCAGCAGATTGACGTTCGCTTCCCGGCGTTTTTGAGCAAGGCGTTGTGTAGGAGCCGCTCGTACACGTCCATTCGCTAATGCCTAGATTTGGACTGTTGATCTGAAGGCTTACTGGCTGCGCAAAGACATCCCGGTCACTGTCAAACCGGACACCGAGCACATTGAACGAGGCAAGCACGTCATTACTACTCTGTTGTGGTGAGAAGCTCTCCCACACTTTCGAATACCTAGCCACCTGCCCTATATAGGGTCTCGGCAGGGATGGAGGTATGAGTTGAAAGTCCACGGGCGTGGAATCAAATACGAAATCAGGATACCCATCACCATTGAGATCGGTGAAGTCCCACTCGAGGTACGTAACCTCAGCTCCATAAGCGGAGATCGCGCCTTGAAAACCTGAACACGGATTCCACTTGGTACCATCCCATTTCCAACATTGGTCCTGCTCCAAACTTGTCGCTGTCGATCGGCGGGATAGCGGCAAGTGATCGCCGCTAATGGTGTGATGATATTTATCCCGGAGTGTTCTGAGCAGGCCCTCAATCGAATAGGACCGTCGCTGCCATGTGACCCCGGATGGCCCGCCAGGTGTATTCAAGTACACGACCCAGTGGCCTGCCTCCTCAGCAGCGTCGACGATATCGATCCGACCGTCACCGTTCACGTCGATTGCCTTGCGCCAGACATCTTCCGTATTGCGGTTTGCAGGTCCGTAGGAGAATCGTCGGGAACTCATCGATTGCGTGGCCAAGGCGCCGCTGGTCAAAGTGGTGTCTGACAACGGAACGAGAGCCTGGGGGCCAACGCCAAATGTAGTTGACCCGCCCGATCCAGCTTGTCCTTTTGCGACCCATAACTTGTCATCTTTTCTGAACACCAAGTCGGCTCGACCGTCCCCGGTGACATCGATGAGTGTTTGCCACATTGCGTATCCATCACCTGACTCCGGAGCGTTCACCGAAGAATCGAGCGCAGTACCTGACACCTCGTCGTTGTTGATGCCGGTCGGTAAGTCGATGATCTGGGTCGTCGCGTAGCGCAGGACCCCGTTCGAAGTCGCGCTGCCGTATTTGTAAGTGCCCACTGGAATGGCGATGGCCTCTTCGGGTGTTCCTTGGCGCCCATATACATTCACCTGATCCAGTTGTGGCAATCCCGTGTCGGCGTCAGGAAGGTAATGAAAGGTATAGTTCCGCAGACTCTGGAGCGACGCGCGGCAGTCGGCTCGACTCAAGACGTCGATCTTCGTTAGAGTGTCCTCGCGCACTAGGACACCACCGTCCAACACTGACATTGAAATCGGACTGAGCGTGGTATTCCCATATGAGAGGGAAATCTCATTCTTTGCGCAGCCTTCTTCGGGTGCGCCGTTTGACGAGTGGGTATTGTAGGTAATGCGAGCAAGATCGATCGATGTTCCGGAGCCGCCGTCGACAGGCGAGCTAGCAACCATGTATGTAAGCAGAACATTCGTGTTGCCTGCCGCGCTTATTGATTTCAGTAACCAAAGGCCGCGATTTGCTAGACCAGCCGGACTCTCGAAAGTGTAGATGCGCCCTTGCCCGTCATAGGCGAACCACGAACTGCCTCCCTGACGCACTATGAGTTCCAGTGTGCCCACTCGCGCGACCCAGATGTCTCCCTGCTGGACTAAATCCGCGCTCTCACCAAGGAGAGAGAGTGTCGTACGCACTCGAGGTGTCGGAAGGACGTCGGCTGCGGAAGCCGGTCGACGATGCGCAAGTGTGCTGGTCTGCTGAAGATACGACAATGGAATATCCCAGCCAAGGCCAACTGCGCCTACTCTATGCGGGCCGTATGCGATCTGAAGTGGTACTGAAATGCCGCCACGAGCCGGCGGCAGATCCAGCGGAATGTTAGTGGGAAGATTTCCTGCCGCATCTACCGCAGTGCCGCCGTAGCCCGTATCGGTGGGGCGTCCTGCGTAGTGATCACCGGTTGGCGCCAATTGCCCATTCGCCAATGATGCAATAGCTGCAAATAGGGCGATCACCGCAAGATATCGACGCCACCGCTGAATCGAACTCCCGTGCAGCTCAACGGATATACCCATGAACAGCCTTCTCTCATCAAAACGGAGATTATCAATGCGGGGCCGATGAAGGGTCTAATCTTTGGGCGCGACTAGCTTACGACTCGTTGGAGCAATAGGGAACTACCTGGCTGGCAGTTTTGGATTGCGTATCATAAGGTACCATCGTCGACTTTTGTTTGCTAGCCTTTGTCGCCGCCTGACCTGCCCTGGGAAATCTCTACCAGTTGAACCTGGAGTTTTCTGGTAATCCAGAAGCAGGCGGAGCAGGAAGAGAATTCCGCGAAGTAACTTCGAACACTTCCCAGGGGCTGATCTACGCAAGATTGCTGGAGGCGACCCCAAGACAGTCCCGAACGTGAATTTGGCTGACCTTCAAAGGGAGTTCCAAGTGGAAGCCAAAAAGCAGACGGACTTCTCCGGCGGCCGTTTTGTAACCCATTCAATTTATGGAGGTTATGGAGGTGGCTCCATCTGTCCCAAAACAGGGCACGCCGCTTGCTTTAATCTGTTGAAATCGAGTGCAAATAAGTGTTTTTGATTGAATATCTTACCGCTCGGATCGCTGTCCTTGTTGATCCTTGCGGCTCTTGAGTGCTTTGACCGCTACGATTTCGTCTACAGTCAGACTCCCTCTCTTGGAGATCCCAGGAGCGCTTCGCAGACCTCGCACGCGGGATATCGATCGAACTCGCTGCCGTGGTTTGATCGTAATGGCGACATCCTTCCCCAACAGGAGTAGAAACTGCATCAGCTTTTCCATCGAAAACCTCGACAGCCGGCCACAAAGCAGGGCCGAGATCTTTGGCTGGTCCACGCCCAGTATCTCTGCCGCCTGCACTTGTGTCAGACGGCGCTTCTGAAGGATTGCGCCGATCTTCTGGGCCAGTTCTGCTTTTGCCAACATCTCTTCCGCGTCAGCAAATCCCAGATCGGCAAAGACGTTGCCGCTGCCCTCGATATAATCTCGCTTAGCCATTTTGCTTCTCCCGCAATTCATGTAATTCCTTGGCCCGTCTGAGCCGGCTCTTGACCAACTCCATCTCGGTCTTCGGCGTGGCGACGAACTCGGGTTCGCACTCTTCCAAGCCCAAACCGGCAAGAAACACATCAAGGCGAAGCCCTTGACCGGATTTGGGGCTGGAGTTCTGGAGGTCGTGTCAGACCATCGGGGCGATACGTTTCGCGCGGTTTACACGGTTAGGCTGGCAGGCAGGGTGTACGTCCTCCATGCCTTTCAGAAGAAGTCGAAGACAGGTGAGCGGCTTTGGCCCGGATTGCGCTTCCTAGAGCGTGTTTCATAAACATCGCCTGAGTGTGATCCAGAGGCAGGCGAGATAGAAGAAGGCTCGATAGGTGGCGAGAAGGTGCTCATGGCGAACGAGGAGTCTGCGGAACTGACCAAGCCAGGCGTTGGTGCGTTCGATGATCCATCGCCGCTTGTAGCGCCGGAGTTTGCGCCCGTCTTCGTATCGCCGAAGCTTGCTGTTTTTGCGGTACGGAACGATGAGGTCGATGCCTCGCTTCTTCAGCCGTTCGCGCAACGGATCGGAGTCGTAGGCGCGGTCTGCGATCACGCGCTTCGGCTTGCTCCGCGGGCGGCCTTTGGGGCGAGGGACTTTGACTTCGGCAAGCGTGGCTTCCGCAAGTGTAACTTCTCCCGGAGAGGCACTTTCGAGCCGAACTCCCAGCGGAAGACCGCCACCGTCGACCAATACCATCCACTTCGTGCCCTTGCCACGCTTGGTTTTACCGACTGCGGAGCCCCCTTTTTGGCCGGAGCGAAGCTACCGTCCAGAAACGTCTCTTCCCACTTCAGCAGGCCTTCGCTATCAAGCGCTCCCAGCAACGCTCGCCACGCGTCGAGCCAAACGTTCAGCTCTTCCCACAACTTCAACCGCCGCCAGCAGGTAGCCGGAGAGGGATACTTATCGGGCAAGAATCTCCACGCCGCGCCGGTCTGCAGCACCCACAAAATGCCTTCCAGACATGCCCGGTTCGAAGCCCACGGACGGCCCCGCTTGTCCTTGCGCCGCTTCGGCTCAGGCAGAAGAGGTTCAATCAACTCCCACTGCCGCTCACTCAACAACTCAAACCGCTTCTTGCTCATGCAAGAAGTTAATCAAACTACCCGCCTCATCCAAAAGTCCCGAGCTTGAGGCCGAACCTATTTATGAAACACGCTCTAGAACATTCTGGGTTCAGGATATGCCATTACGGGCATATTGGCAATTGTTCGGAACTAACGAATTTCGTTTACAGGCGGCTGATTCCTTCCAGTATGATCGAGGCATGGCTGTGGTCCACATCTCGCGCGCAAGGAAGCCGCCAACGACTTCGACGGCCTCATAGCGCGTGCGTGTAGAGGCGACGAGATTCTTATCGAATCCGATGAGAGTGTTGTCGCTCGGCTGCTGCCTGGTGAAGGACCGCGTCCGTGTCTGCCCTCCGAATCGTTGCGGATTCTAGAAGACCGAGGCTCCGCCGTAACCCTGGACGCCGACTTTGGGCGCGATCTTGAAGAGGTCATCAATAGCCATCGCGAGCCGCTGAATCCACCCGCATGGGACTGATCCTGGATTCGAGCGTGCTGATTGCCGCCGAGCGTCGGGGCGATACTCCGGCACAGTTGGTGGCGCGGATTGCCGCCTTGGCCGGGGACCAGGAGGCGGCCCTTTCTGCGGTCGGGCTCACCGAGTTGGTGCATGGAATCTACCGCGCAGACACGACGGAGCTACGCATCCACCGCCAACAGTTTGTAGAGGAGCTTCGGGCGGGCTTGACCGTATATCCCTACACAGACCAAACCGCGTTGCTCGCGGGGAGGATCGACGGGGAGCAGACGGCCAAAGGTGTCGTGGTGCCGTTTCCCGATCTGCTGATTGGTGCCACGGCGCTTTCGCTCGGGTTCGCTGTCTTGACTTCGAACGTGAGGCATTTCAGACTGATCCCCGACTTGAAGGTTGTTTCGATCTGACCAGCCGGGCCGCTGTAGCGACCCACAATCCCAACCGGATTTGCACCGCAGTAGCTCTGGTAGAACAGCCACATGTCCCGAACGCTGAGACTTCTCTTCGGAATTCTGACTCGCAGTTTGCGCTCTCGCCACAATCTGCTCTTGGAAATACTGTCCCTGCGCCAACAACTTGGCGTTCTGAAGCAAAAGCACCCTCGGCCTCGATTTGCTGTGCCCGATAAGTTGTTTTGGGTGATCTTGCGGCGTTTCTGGCCGGGATGGAAGCATGCGCTGGTCCTCATACAGCCCGACACTGTGGTTCGATGGCACCGGGCAGGATTCAAGCTCTATTGGACGTGGCTGTCGCGGCATCGGAAGCGTGCGGGCAGAAGAGGTGTGAGCAGGGAACTGCGCGAGCTGATCTTCCGCATGGTGGCCGAGAACCCAACCTGGGGAGCGCCTCGCATTCATGGTGAGTTGAAGATGCTCGGCTTTGATATATCCGAGCGGACCGTGCTGCGGTGGATGCGGAAGGCTCCCAGATCTCCGGAGCCGGCGAAACGGTGGGCGGCATTCCTGAGTAACCACCGAGAAGCGATTGCTGCGATGGACTTCTTCACCGTGCCGACGCTCACGTTTGGGATGCTCTACTGCTTCTTCGTTATCTCCCATGACCGGCGGCGAATTCTGCACTGGAATGTGACCCGGCATCCGACGAGCGCGTGGGTCGCCCAGCAACTGCGCGAGGCCTTTCCGTATGACCCGGCCACCAAATATCTCATTTTCGACTGCGCGACGAACTTCAGCGGGGAAGTCATCGATACCGTGAAGAGCTTCGGCATTACGCCCAAGCGGACGAGCTTCCGCAGTCCGTGGCAAAACGGCGTTGCTGAGCGCTTCGTCGGCAACTGCCGCAGAGACCTGCTCGATCACGTCATTGTGCTCAATGAGCGGCATCTCAAGCGCCTCATGACTGAGTATATTCGCTACTACCATGACGACCGGACTCACCTCGGTTTGGATAAGCAGACTCCGGCGGGACGTGACGCAGTGGCCAGCAGTGTTGGCGGTGGCAAGGTGATTTCGATACCGAGGCTGGGTGGACTGCATCATCGTTACGATCTGGCTGCGTAAGCGTTGCGTTTCGACTTACTACAACAAATTCACACAAAGAGCCACGGGAGAGGTGTGTCCGCTGACTCGCTGCATCAGTCGAGGCACCGTTTCCGTAGCTCTTCGGCGTCACCTATCAAGCCCTTCCCAGTCGAAAGTCAACGCAAATCCGAACGCTGAATTCATGCATCAGCTCCGTTTTGCGCCCGGATGTGATTTTGGCGAGGCACAGGTCCTCATCGATCCGTTGCAGGCCGTAGGTGTAGGTACGGGTGACAACGCTGCCAGTCAACTCATCGAAGACCTGCGGCAGGCCAGTCGGGTTTACAGCGGCCTCGACCAAGTACTTCTTCGTGACGCCGCCAGCCGTTTCCGCGACACGATTGCCGAAGCCGTCGTAGACGATGCTGACCGTGCCGTTGTTCATCGACTATAGATGTACCGGCGCTCGACGAGAAGCAAAACACAGATTGAAACGACAAGCATTATCTCAAGGCCTGAGAACGTGACACCACGGAAATCAATTGTTTCACCAGTTAACCAATCCGGCAAATAGGAGCTTATGTCGGCTGCTAACTCAAACACTCCTAGCAGAATCCCTAAGAATATTAGGTGAATCAGAAAAGTTTGGCGCAATGGCCTGGCGTTCTCCTTTGCAAGTTTTGGTACATTATCTCCGAAGCGTGCCCCCACGAACAACAACATGCTATATATAGCACTAAGAATACAGAAACTGGGCCATCCAAAAAATGGAATAGCCATAGTTGACGATAGCATTGCTCACTCCTCTCTTCGATCTTTCCCTTTTGCGGACTCTACTATGGAAGTCCTTTACAAGCTAGCTCCGCTTTAGCAAAAAGATAACCTATATCGTCAGTGCCGTCCTCCGTCGGACCTGTCACCAATGCACGTCCGAAACCATAGGAAGTCAAGAATTCGTCGGTTAACGTAATCATAGTACAAGTCAACTTGGCAACCTTGAATACTTCAGGCTCAAGTTCCTGAATGACGAAGGTCGCAACAATGGCGTACTCCAATAATGTATCTCGACCACCTGGGTCCTTCGCATTCACCGGATCGCCGCCCGCATAGAGGTACTTCTGCAGAGTCTTGGGATCGATGGGTTTCCCGTCCAGCGGATCTCTTGATAGGAACCTACCGGTGGCTGGGTTGTAGTATCTGGCGCGGAGGTAGTAGAGGGCTAAGTCGGAGTCGTATTGTTCGCCGCGGTATAGGTAGTTGTTCGGCGTGGCTCCGGTGGAGTTGAGCAGGTTGCCGAAGGCGTCGTAGTTGTACCTGTCGGTGAC
>Ga0302197_10001166_pt1 | contig 25947 bp, 19 predicted proteins | sample II_Bog_N2_1_FD_193526 | JGI IMG/M metagenome (GOLD analysis project Ga0302197, IMG submission 193526) | Peat permafrost microbial communities from Stordalen Mire near Abisko, Sweden - II_Bog_N2_1 | ecosystem: Environmental > Terrestrial > Soil > Wetlands > Peat | place: Sweden: Abisko...
GCAAGGCATTGGCGGCGCGTTAATGATTCCGGGAAGCCTTTCTATGATCTCATCATCCATTAACCAACAAGAGCGGGGTAAGGCCATTGGTACATGGTCGGCTTTTACTACAGTGGTTACTATGGGCGGCCCGGTTTTAGGTGGTGCTTTGGGCGATGCCGGTTTATGGCGGTACATATTTTTTATCAACGTCCCCATTGGCATCGCCGCCTTATTAATGCTTTGGTTAAAAGTGGAGGAAAGCAAAGATGAGGACAATCAGCAATCATTGGATTTTCCAGGAGCTATCACCATCGCGCTTGGTTTAGCATTGGTGACATTTGGTTTTCTGCGGATGCCCGCTCTTGGCTTTGGCAATTGGCAGGTATGCTTAGCTTTAGCTGCGGGAGTATTGTTCTTAATAGCCTTTATCATCATCGAAGCCAAAAGCAAATACCCCATGATGCCACTGCAACTATTTGCTAACGCTACCTTTAGCGGAACAAACCTGCTTACCTTTTTTTTATATGCGGGGTTAGGCGCGGGCATGCTGTTTATGTCGCTTAATTTGGTGCAGGTACAAGGTTATAGCCAACTGCAATCCGGGTTAACGTTTTTACCCTTTACGGTGATGATGATTTCTGTTGCACGATACGCCGGTGCGCTGGCAGATAAATATGGCCCAAGATTGTTATTGATATTCGGACCCACCGTAGCAGGTGTTGGCTTGCTGATTTTATCTTTTGTAAAACAAACAGCAGGCCCGGGTGATTACTGGACGACTTTCTTCCCGGGGATAATCGTATTTGGTCTAGGCATATCATTCACCGTAGCGCCACTAACAGCCGCGGTAATGGGGTCGGTAAGTGATCATTTTTCGGGTACGGCATCGGGTGTAAACAATGCAATGTCACGTATTGCCAATGTTTTTGCTACCGCGATATTCGGGGCATTATCAGTGCTGTTTTTTACGGGTGCATTACAGCAACAGGTAAAAAGCATCAAACTAAACCCAAAACAAAAGCAAGAAGTAATGGCACAAGCAGCAAATTTAGGCAACGCCAAAGTGCCGCAAGGAATTACTAACACTAATGTAATTGAACAAGCCTACCATCAAAGCTTTATAAAAGCCTATGCCAACATTATGCGCATAGCGGCAGTATTGGGATTTTTAGGTGCGTTGATGGCTGTTTTGTTTGTGAGGGCTTCTAAGCTTAAGTCAGGTAACACTTAATTATTTAACCGCCCCCTCAATTATCTCCACTATTCCTTCATTCTTAACTATCCACATGCCCAAACGTTCCTCGGTAACGCCCTCTTTAAGTTTATAGCTATAGGTCGGATTGCCATTGTCAAATACGGTTTCCATGTAACGAAAATTGATATTGTCGATACTTTGTAAATCATTTGCCACCTCAACAACATGGGTTGACACCATAAAAAAGCATTTCCTAACCTTTGCAAGGGCCGAGATGATAGCTAACGAAGCATCATAGGCATCTTTTACATTAGTGCCCCTGAATAACTCATCAAAAATCACAAACACGTTCTGCGTTTTCTTTATCTTTTCAGCAACATGTTTTACTCTAAGTACTTCGCTGTAAAAATGACTATGCCCCTTATCTATGTTATCATCAATATTGATGGTGGTGATCAAACCATCAAAAACACTGGTTTCCATATAATTTGCCGGAACCGGGAAGCCAAGATGCGACAAGTAAATAGATATACCAACAGCTTTTAAAAAGGTTGATTTACCTGCCATGTTGGTACCGGTTATAAAGCATAGGTTATGGTCTGTATCAAACGCAACATCATTAACCACCGGATTGTTGATAAAGGGATGGAAAAGTCCTTCAAACCCCAATATTGATTGGCAGTTATCTTTGATTACCGGCAAGGTAAACCCTCGTTGTTTAGCTGTTAGGCTAACAGAGGCATACAAATCTAACTGATAAACAATATCTAGTAAAACTTCAATTTGGTCAGTTGCCGAGTGTCGTAAAATACGATCTGCACGAGCTCGTTCGATAGAACTGATTTTAGGTTTATTAATTAAGCCCTTAATATAAATGAAATTTTCACTGGCAAAGGTTTCTAAAACTATAGTACGAAAATCTTGTAAGAGGCTCGGAAGCTCGTCGATGCCAGCCTCGAAAAAATTAAGTAATTCGGCAAGAATACTTAAGGTATTGCTAAGGCCTTGTTGAATAACATAGTAATCGTTATTGCTATTGAATGTATATATTATTTTCTCAAAAAAACCAATGAGCTGTGAGAACGGCCGGATACGGTAATGCTTTTTTAAGTAGAACTCTGCAAAATCGCAGGATTGTTTATCAACCAATAATACTGTGTTACTATTTAAAAAATAGCGGATCGTTTCTATCCTGTTCTTAATCTCGTTTACACCGGTTAAAGGCTTGCTGAAAACTTCTGAGAGCTTGTATTTGCCACCAATTGTTCTGGTGTTATCAAAAAGCGCAAATATTGATTTGTGATTATTAGCATTTGGGAAAATGCCCAAATCATCGAGTGTTTGCCTGTCTGTGTCAAAGTTCATGGTTGCGCTTAAAAGAATTGCTAACCTATAAACTTATGGCGGGATAAAATATTATGTAACAAAGTTTTAATTCGATTCCTCTTTTTTAAACCGCCAAATCCTGCCCAAATATCCGGCTCAATTCCGCGTAAAGCTCCGGGTGTTTATGCTGTAGTTCGGTTGGTTTTTCAAAAAAGTATTCAGATGCTACGGCTAAAAATTCTGCTTCATTGGTCAAAGCGTATGGGTTAATATCGGAGTGCCCTTCGCTAATTTTATGCATTTCCTGGTGCATCATTTTTAACCAGGGTTCCGCGTATTCGTGTGGTATAAAAGTTTCGGGTATGCCGTCGGTATCGCCGTCGGCTTTGTCTAATAAATGCACAAACTCGTGTATGGCGGCGTTTTCTTTTCCGCTGTTTTTAGAGAATCCTTTAGTAAGAGCTGCCCTTGATAATAACATTTGCCCGTTCATATAACCACTACCTACCATACCCATAATATTGCGGTTCTCGCCTTCAAACTGAAAGTCTTTATCAAAGGTATCCGGGTACAAAATTACATTGGTCAGGTTTTTATATTTCCATTCCGGGAAACCAAAAATAGGTATCACCGCGCTGGATGCGATCAGTGTACGGTCGAGCGGGGTAATGTCCGTGCCGATGCCTTCAATATTAGTTTCTGCCAAAAAATCGGCAATCAGTTGTTCAAACCGATCCTTGTCGGTATAATTAAGTTTTTGGTAAAAAGCTACATGTTCAGTTAACAGCTTTTTATATTCGGTAGGTTCTAAATCAATTACAGCGGGTGTGATTTTTCCTTTTTTGCGAAATACAAAATATACGGCTACAATAACGAGGATGATAATAATGATAGCGGAAGTCATATTGGTATAAGCTTATTTAGCTGAATATGTTTTGTATCTAATGATAATCACCGAATTATCTGAAATTTTACCGATAAAAAGCTACATCATACCGATTTGTATAGCAACGTTTTTTTTAGGCTGATGTACCTTTGTTGTATAAATAACAAGCATCATGACAAAAGAATCATTTCATATCAATGGCGAGAACCTGGTAAAAAAAGTTAAGGAACTGATAGCAGAGGGTAATGTACGTAAGATCACCATCTACGATAAATGCGATAAGGAACTGGCCAGCTTCCCGCTAACCTTTGGCCTTATAGGTGTTTTAATTATGCCGATACTGGCTGCCATAGGCGCCATTGCTGCCCTAATAGGCGAATGCAAAATAATGGTTGAACGTGAAGACATAAACAACGAGGTACATGCAGAATAAGGAGGAGTAAATTATTCCAACATCTGCATTAATTCAAAACATTAACCGTTAAAAAACGTGTAATATTGTAGCGCATTATAAGCTTATAATAATGAATAATTCGCCCGTTAAAATTGCCGTACTGGATGATTACCAGCAGGTAGCCTTTAAATTTGCCGATTGGTCTGCTATTACTGCCAAAGCAGATGTAAAAGTATTTACCGATCATTTAGCTGATGAAAAAGCGGTAATTGAACGTTTGCTGCCCTTTAGCGTGGTATGCGCAATGCGCGAAAGAACGCCGTTAAACCGTAATATCCTATCGCAATTACCCAATCTAGAGCTGATCGTATCTACGGGCATGCGTAACGCTTCTATCGATACTAAAGCAGTTGAAGAGTTCGGCATCACCCTAAAATATACAGGCTATTTAGAGAGCGGCGCACCCGAAATGACCTGGGCGCTCATTATGGCTATAGTGAGGCACATCCCGCAAGAAAGCAATAACTTTAAATCAGGTGGATGGCAAACCACTATCGGTGGCGATTTTAAAGGTAAAACCATGGGCATTTTAGGTATGGGCAGGGTAGGTAGTAAAATTGCCGCTTATGCCAAAGCTTTTGATATGAATGTAATTGCATGGAGCCCGAATCTTACCCAAGAAAAAGCAGCCGAATCAGGCGCGCAATTAGTCAGCAAGGAGGAATTATTTAAACAAGCCGATTTTGTTACCATCCATATGGTATTAAGTGATCGCTCAAGGGGAATTGTTGGTAAACAGGATTTATCCTTGATGAAACCGGCAGCTTATTTTATCAATACCTCACGCGGCCCGTTAGTTGATGAGGTAGCATTGATAGAGGCATTGCAGCAGCATAAAATTGCAGGAGCGGCAATTGATGTATTTAATACAGAGCCATTGCCTACAGATCATCCTTTCCGGAAGGTGGATAATTTACTGGCAACATCGCATGTTGGGTATGTTACCGAAAATACATACAAGTTGTTTTATACCGATACCGTTAAAGCAGTTGAAGAGTGGCTGGCATCCTGATCAGTTTTGGATGAATGGAAGCGTGGCGTTTTTGTAGGCTGGTTTCTGTAATTCGGTTTTTAAATTTTTGAATATCTGGGTTGGGGCTTCTTTTGCGAACATATTAATGAGCCAGGCGGGCAATGCGCCTCCGGGATCAACATGTAAAGTGTAAATCACCCTGATTACATTATTACTTAATGGGGTAATTTCCCATTGACTACCAGAGTGGTCAACACGCACAATATCCGATTTTATCGGAATAAATCCGGGAACAGCCGGGCCATCAACTAATACAACCTTAGTAATTGGGTTTTGGCTCACGGTGAGGTGCGAAACAAAATCGCGATTTTCCGCAGGCCAGGGCAGGATAACTTCTGAATAATAATAAAGCTCCTGCGGTGAGACTTGCTTAAATACTTTGCAAAACTTAGTATGGTAAAGCCATTCAGGCGAATCTTTAATATCCAGCAAAACAGCAACAAATTGCGAAGGTGTAGCCTTATAATCACACTCTACCCTAATCGCTTTTATTTTTGAATTAGGTACAATGCTTGTATAAATCTTTATCCCATCATTTTCACTATTAAACTTCCATTCGGTTTGTGCCGAAGCTGGTAATAGCTTAAACAATAGGAAAAACAATAACAGCTTTTTACGCATAATTAATCACTCAGTAATAAATGACTAAGATCGTGATCTTGTGCGACCGACTGGTTAGCAGCGTGTAAAATTTTTCAAAAAACAACTCCTGGCGGTTTTAATGCCAGGAGTTAAGTGAATGTATGTACTTATTGAATTACGGTTTTTCTACGGTAACATCCTGCGCCAATATAGCATCATCAGGGGTTTTAGCCAATTCGTTGTCCAGTGCAAATAAGGCATCATCTTTAGCATCTGGCCCGCCGGCTACCTTTATCTTATCCAGCAGATCCATTGCCATTGTTTCTTCTTCAGTTTGCTCTCTTACAAACCATTGTAAAAAGTTCCAGGTGGCCCAGTCTTTTTCGGCCATGCTCATATTTACAATATCATAAATAGATGTGGTGTTTTGCACCTCATATTTAAATACTTTTTCAAAGCAATCGTTAACGCTTACCGGGTCGGCCCCTGGGCCGGGTATTTCGGTAATAGTAACTTTGGCACCGCGTTTAAGGATATACTCCAAAAACTTCATCATGTGGTTGCGTTCTTCATTAGCATGCCTGAATAAAAAATTGGCTATGCCGCCGTAGCCTTTTTCGCTTGCCCAAGCGGCATAAGCAAGATATATCTGTGAGTTATGTGCCTCGTTTGTCATTTGCGCGTTAAGCGCAGCCGCAAGTGTGGATGATAGTCTATTAGTTTCCATAATTATAATAAACTAACAAATTGACCAAAGGTTTTACGCTTTAATATTATAAATAATAACACAAAATTATCATCTGAAAAGATAAAAATGTCTAAAAAACCATTAAAAAATTTATACAAATCAAAATTTATCACAAAATAGATCATTAAAAAAATGCGTTTTTGCGTCAAAAAGCCATATTGTTTAAATTTCATCAAGTAATTGATTATATAATTGCTATAATTTTAATATTAACAAAAAAATTACTTAATATTAGTAATTAATTAACCCTATTTTTTAACCATACCACAAAGTATTATGATTTCACCCTTACGTTTATTAATTATTGGAGTTTTTCTCCTTTTTTCTACATCTATTTTTGCTCAGCAGCTCACTGGTAAAATAATTAGTGACGGAGCCCCCGTGGTAGGTGCTACAGTATCTGTATCGCCTATTGGTATGGGCACCTCTACCGATGCTTATGGAGCCTATAGTATTACGCTTAAGCCCGGTGCTTATAAAATAACATTTTCTATTGTTGGCTTTGAAAAGAAAACCATAGCAGTTACGATGGTTGCCGGCGAGAACCAAGTGTTGAACACCGAACTAGTAGCTTCGACATCGTCTCTTAAAGAAGTTGTTATTTTGGGTAACCGTGGCATGGCCCGTTCAAAAATGGATTCTCCTGTGCCTGTTGATGTGATAAGTATTAACCAAACTAGCCAAACCACAGCCAAACCGGATTTAATGAGCCAGCTTAACCAGGCCGTTCCCTCATTCAATTACAATAAACAAAGCGGTGGCGATGGATCAGACGCTATTGACTTTGCCAGCTTGCGTGGTTTAGGTTTTGATGAAACATTAGTTTTGGTAAACGGCAAACGCCGTCACCTCTCGGCTTTTGTTAACGAGGTAGGCACACGTGGCCGTGGTAACAGCGGTACAGATTTAAATGCTATACCCGAAGCTGCTATTGACCACGTAGAAATTGAGCGCGATGGCGCTTCTGCGGAATACGGTTCTGACGCCATAGCAGGTGTAATCAACATCGTGTTGAGAAAAGACATTAACCACCTTAATGTAAACGCTGGTTTTAGCGGTTATGATGATCAGTCACACAATACTTTAAACTATTCAGATCCGAGCCAATATTACACGGGGAAAAAATTCGACGGTCAAACCTTTACGCTTGGCGGTGATTATGGTTTAGCTATAGGTAGCAATGGTGGCTTTATTAACGTGGGCGCTAACTATGAAAACCAGGGCAAAACATTCAGAGATGATCCTGATATTGCTATAAGCCGTGAGCGTAGGGCTTTTGGTGATGGTTCGATTGAGTCTGGCGGTGGTATGTATAACATGGAGATACCTTTAAAAGGAACAAAAACCACATTCTATTCATTTGGCGGGTACAACTATAAGCATTCACAGGTTTATGCTTACACCCGTAGCTGGAACTATATTGTTAATGGCGATACTTTGCGTTCAAACGAAACTAAGTATCCAACTGACCCGAAAACAGGCGCGCTTATTTTCGTGCCGGGTATAATGAAGGTTGCCGGCAGTCCTGATGGGTCGCTTAATGCCAATAATGTGTATTATGATCCGGAAGAGGATGTATATATTAAAGATGAATCAGCAGCTTTTGGATTCAGAGGTACAACTGAAAGCGATTGGGATTGGGACATCAGTAACAATCTTGGGCGTAATGATTTCCATTATTTTGGTGAGAATACTTTTAACGCCTCTATACCTTACGTAGCAGGCCAGCCAATACAAACCCGTTTTGATGATGGTGGCTTTAACTTTTTACAGAATACCGCTAATGCTGATATTACCAAACACTTTGCCGGTGTGGCCCAAGGCTTGCAACTTTCATTCGGTGGCGAGTATAGGTATGAACGTTATCATTTGTATGCGGGTGAACCTAACTCGTACATATTTGGAGGCGCGACCTTACCCGATGGTACAAACAAAGCATCGGGATCTGAAGGTTACCCGGGTTACCAACCCTCTGATGCAGTAATTGCACACCGCAGCAACGAAGCTCTTTATGCTGAGGGAGCATTAAATGTTACTGATGCCTGGCTGTTGGATGGAGCGGCACGTGTTGAGCATTACTCTGATTTTGGCGGTGTGAGTACCTTTAAATTAGCAACATCATATAAGGTTACGGATAATTTTCACCTGCGTGGTTCAATAAGCACAGGTTTTCGCGCACCTACCTTGCAACAATTAAACTTTAGTAATACAAATACTTCCATAATTGGTGGTAACCTGGTGTATACTAAATTAGTGCCCAACTATTCCGACGTTGCAGAAGCTGCTAACATACCCAAGTTAAAACAAGAAACATCTGATAACTATAGCCTGGGTTTTGCATGGGAGGCTACCCCAACCTTGTCTTTTACTGTTGACGGATACCAGATCTATGTTAAAAACCGTATCGTAATTTCAGGTTTATACGCCGCCGGCGATCCTACTTTAGGCGCACCATTAAATGATATATTGGCTAAAAATGGCATTGGCGATGCACAATTTTTTGCTAATGCGGTTAATACCACCAACAGAGGTGTAGATATAGTAGTTAATTACCATACACATTGGGAAAAGAGCCACTTTACAGCTTTATTGGCCGGCAACATTCAAGACTTAGCTATTAACAAAATAAACATACCATCAACCTTTAGGCACTCTGCTGCTGATAGCGCAACATTCTTTGATGACAGGGAACAATATTTCCTTAAGGCAAGTGCGCCTAAGGATAAAATTACCCTTAGTATGGAATATGGTGTAAATAAAATTGCTTTCGGTACACACCTTACTCATTATGGCGATGTTAAAGAATTAGGCTTTGGTGAAACCAGCGCTCCTGCTAACGCTACTGACCAATTCTTTCCTTACGTAACATTAGATAATGGTGGTGGTAAAGTTCCTGAGATATTTGACTTTACACCTAAGATCACTACCGACATTTATGTGTCATTAAAAGTTAATAAAACACTTTTATGGACAGTAGGAGCAGATAATTTATTTAATGTGCATCCTGATGTAGCTTTGGTAAAAGGTTCTACAAGCGCAACAAGCGGTAGCAGCTCTTTTGGCGATAGCGAATCAGGCGGTCCTTATGAGGCTGTACAAATGGGCTTTAATGGCTTACGCTTATTTACTAAGCTAACATGGCATTTTTAATAAAGACCTTACCCTTTAATAATTAACTGACCATTATTATTAATTAAGCCTCTGCAATTGCGCAGGGGCTTTTTGTTTTAGTACAGTCTTCTTCAGATTTTTAGATTTGCGTATAATATTGTTAAAGTGTTTAAAAAAGCACACAGTTTTTATATCGATATTTGTAACATTGTATCCAAGTGATGAAGAATAAACCTGTTTCGCAAAGTTCGGTAATACGCATAAAAGATATCGCGCTAAAAGCCAATGTATCAACCGGTACAGTTGATAGGGTTATACATAATCGCGGCCGCGTGGCCGACGACGTAAAAGAGCGTGTTTTAAAAATCATCAAAGAACTAAACTACGAGCCAAACATGATGGCCCGCATGCTGGGTTCAAAAAAACAATACCATTTTGCCGCCCTGCTTCCCGATCATAATTATGATAATTTTTGGCTGGCACCTAAATTAGGTATTGAGAGGGCAGAACAAGACCTGAAACAATACGGTGTTACAGTTGAGCAATTTGTATTTGATCCGCAGGATGTGGATGCTTACGTTGCTAAAGCAAACGAAATCACCCAAAAAAATCCTGATGGCATATTGCTATCACCTATATATTATAAAGAAACACTAACTTTTTTTGAAAAATGGAGCGCAGCGGGAATTCCGTTTGTGCTGTTTAATACCCAAATAGCCGATTACGATCCTTTGAGCTATATCGGTCAGGATTCTTACCAAAGCGGGCAGGTAGCTGCTAAACTGGTGCATTACGGGCAGCCTTCGCCATGTTCTATATTAATAGCGCATATTGATGAGGAAATAAGCAATGCGCAGCACCTTGTAAAAAAAGAGCAGGGCTTTAAAAACTATTTCGCCCAAAACAACCTCGATCATCAATACAATATATTAAGGGTAGAGTTAAAAAGATCAAGTCAATCGGGTTTCATCAAAAAGCTAGATGAGATTTTTGAACAAACACTGGATCTTAAACAAATATTTGTAACCACCTCGCAGGCTTATGATGTAGCTAAATATTTAGAGCAGCGCCACATTACCCATATTAAGTTAATAGGTTACGATTTAATACCCCCAAATTTGCATTATCTGGAGAAAGGTAATATCAGCTTCCTTATCAACCAAAATCCGAAAGGTCAGGGGTATTGGGGTATTTACCAATTGGCGGAGCATCTGGTATTTAAAAAAGAAGTCCCTATACTTAAATATCTTCCGCTGGATATTGTCACTAAGGAAAACCTTAATTATTTTCTGGACGAGAAAGATCCTTCTTTTCCCAATATTTAATTGTTGAAGATGATTTATTAATTATAAATTATCTTTGTGGCCGTACACGCATTTTTGCCATGAAAAACTACCCTATTGCCTTTATTTCAAACCATGAACTTAGTGATGGCATGGCAACTGTTTCTTCATTTTTAAACGGTAGCGAAAGGCAAAGCATTAACACCCTATTATGGAGTAATAATGGCTATAAGCCGGTAGTGTCATTTGCTATGATGTACACCGAAGATAGTATCCTCCTGAAATATTTTGTTACTGAAAAGTACGTTAAGGCTGATTATCATCAAGTAAACGACCCGGTGTATAAAGACAGCTGTGTGGAGTTTTTTATTGCCTTCGGCGATGATGAAAATTACTATAATTTAGAGTTTAATCGTATCGGAACTGCACTAATCGGCTATGGATCAGGTAAAAATGATCGAGAAACACTGAGTGAGTCAATCATTTCCAAAATCAAAAGCCAGCATACAATTACTGCTTCAGCTGATGAGAAAGGCAATACAAAGTGGGACCTTACTTTAAGTATTCCCTTTGCCTTATTTATACATAATACAATAAGCCCATTAGCCGGTATGCATTGCAAGGCGAACTTTTTTAAATGCGGTGATGATCTTCCTGTTCCGCATTTCCTCAGCTGGAGCGCTATAAACTATCCTCAACCAAACTTTCACTTACAGCGGTTTTTTGGTACAATCACGTTCGCGTAAGTAGCAGAGGATCAGCCGAAACCCCCATTTAATTTTTTTTATTTAGCCGATTGTTAATTGATTATCAATTTGTTAATTAATTGTAATTTAATTTATTCTTTTTCGAATTATTTGCCCCTGTTTTTTATTAAAATCATAAAAATTTATTTTTTTAAAAAAAAGTTTTATTTAATGTGTGCGAACACGCAAATAATTTACATATATTTGGTTTAATGATAATATAGGCGTAATAATGAATATATATTGTACAATACACACAATTAAATTCTGCGTATGCGAGCACACTTGTTTTCTGTTTAATCTATTTCCACTTAATATAAAACCAAACTAAAATGATCCTATCCGTTAACTTTCTATTAACAAATCACCTATGTTTAATTTGAAAAAACTCCTACTCTTTCTTTTATTAGTAGCTAGCTATTGTAACCTTTATGCCCAGGGAAGGGTAGTAAAAGGAAAGGTTACTGCCAAAGATGGCTCTTCCCTGCCAGGGGTTGTTATTCAACTACAAGGCACCACTAAAGGCGCGGTAGCGTCGGGCCCTGATGGCTTTTTCTCAATTAATGTGGCCCCTGGTGCTGTTACTCTCGAAGCTCACTCAGTTGGTTACATTACTAAAGTTATTCCGGTTGCCGCCGATCAAAATAAAATTTCAGTTGTAATGGAAGAGGATAACAAGCAGCTGGGAGAAGTTGTTGTTACCGGTTATTCATCTCAAAAGAAAGGTAACTTAACCAGTGCCATTAGTGTGGTATCAGCAGAAAAACTGAAGGATGTTACTTCGGATGATATCGGAGAGATGCTGCAAGGTAAAGTATCTGGTTTAGAGGTAGTAAATTCTTCAGGCGCGCCAGGTTCAGTATCTGAAATCAGGCTGAGGGGTGTATCATCTGTAAATGCAGCGCAAGCCCCCCTGATTGTAGTAGATGGTATCATCGGTGGTGATTATGATCCGAACGATGTGGAAAGTGTTACTGTATTAAAGGACGCTGGCGCAACTGCCATTTATGGTTCACAAGCTAACGGCGGTGTAATCATTATCACTACCAAGAAAGCTAAAGGCGATAAAACTCAATACGAGTTTAAAGCCGTAACTGGTTTCAGAACACCGGATTTTGGTACTATGACCATGATGAATAGCAGCGAACTTTATGAAAACCAAAAACAATTATTCCGCGATTACATTCCGGGGGCAACTGGTAACAGTTATGTAATTGATTTGGTGCAATTTCAATCAGAGCGCCCCGCCTCAATATTAAACACTAATACCAACTGGTTAACTACCATGTTTAAACCGGCCCCTGTAGAAAATTATTATTTCTCGGCAATGGGTAAAACCGCTAAAAACGATTACTACTTTGGCGCTACTTATTATGACGAGCAGGGAACGTTTATGAACACGGATTATAAACGCATCAACTTAAGATCTAATAATACATATCATTTTACTGATAAGATAACCCTTACCAATAACATCAACATTAGCGGTACGGAAGGTAATAGCTATGATTATAATGATATTTATTACGCTTATTTAAACTTGCCTTGGGATAACCCTTATGATGCTAACCATAACGCCATTTATGTTGATGGTAACTCCAAGTTCACATGGTGGTCAAGGGATAAAACAAACCCGATTAATACCGTAGATAACTCAAACCATCCGTTTAAAACCTTCGATATTAATTATGATCTGGCTTTAAACTTGCCAATAACATCATGGTTAACGTTCAACACCTCCAATCGTGGGGCGGCCTCTTATGGCTATAGCTCTACTTTCTACAGCCCTGAAGTGGAAGGTGTTTATCACGGTACAGGTTATTTAAACGATCAAAGTACTTATAATTACGGTGGCATATCAACCAACTTATTGAAATTTGATTTCAAATTGGGTAAAAGCGCCATCAATGGTTTAGCTGGTGTGGAGTTTGAAGGCAGCCAAACTAATACTGTTGGAGCCTCAGGTAAAGGCTTACCGATCGGTCTTTCGTCACTAGATGTAGTTGCAAACAGCCAGGCGGTAAACGGCTCGCCCGACAGCCCCTCAATTTTATCCTATTTATCACAAGTGAACTATAGCTATGAAGACCGTTATTTTTTAAGCGGTTCGTATAGGATTGATGGTTCATCGGCATTTGCTCCGGGTAATAAATATGGTTCATTCCCGTCTATATCAGGTGGCTGGTTAGTAAGCAATGAAGATTTTTTAAAAGACAGCCACACGGTTGATAATTTAAAACTACGTTTAAGCTACGGTATAACCGGTACGCAGGATATCGGCGCAGCCAGGTATTTAGGTTTGTATTCGCTTACCAGCCAATATAATTCAGCTGTAGGTGCAACCCCACTGCAATTAGAAAACCCTGACTTAACATGGGAAAGTAAACACCAGTTAGACGCTGGTTTTGATATCGGTTTATTTCATCGAATTAACATTACTGTTGATGCTTACCACAACGTTACTAAAAACTTACTGTTGCAGGTGGCTCAACCATTATCAGTTGGTTTTGAAACGAAGTGGGAAAACACCGGACAGGTACTTAACAATGGTTTGGAGTTTGCTATCAGCAGTACAAATATCAAGAACTCTAACTTCCAGTGGACAACAGACTTTAACATCAGCTTTAACAATAACAAATTGCAGGATTTTCCTTCAACCGTTATTTCAACCGGCGAAGATGCTGTATCACAAATATATCGCACCGGGGGTAATTTGTACGAGTTTTACATGCCTACGTGGGAGGGTGTAAACTCGCAAACAGGCGCGCCGCAGTGGCTTGTTCAAAATAAAGATGCCAATGGTAAAGTAACATCAACTTCTGTAACTTCTAATTATGCTTCTGCAACTTTGCAGGAACAAGGTTCGGCATTACCTAAATTTCAGGGAGGCTTTAATAACGAATTCAGATACAAGAAATTCTTCCTGAGAATTAACACTTACTTCTTATACGGTAATAAGGTTTATAACGCCAACCTTGCTGAGGTTGAAAATGATGGCAGCGAGCCATTATTAAACCAGATAGTTTTGCCTAAAGGTAGCAGTATATGGAGCCATCCCGGCGATATAGCTACTGAGCCAAGCCCTGAGAATAATACAAATTCAACTTCGGTATCAACAAGGTATCTTAAAAATGGCAGCTACTTAAGTTTAAGGAACATAGCTTTCGGTTATTCATTGCCTAAAACTTTTGCTCAAAGGCTTAAATTAGATGATATCAATTTATCAATAAGTGCCGATAATGTTTACACGTTCACCCGCTATCTGGGCCAGGATCCGGCAACAACCATAACCCCGGGTAATTTTGTTACCCCAGGTGTTGCCGATTTCAAGTATCCGGATAACCGCCAGTTTTTACTGAACATTAATATTAAATTTTAAAAGATCAGGTGATGAAAAATAAATTATTACTTATTGCAGCATTTTCAATGCTTATATACTCGGGCTGTAAGCTTGAAGATAATCCTACCAATTCGGTAACCACGGCATCATTAGCAACAACGCCAGATGGTTTATTAAACGCGGTAAACGGTGCATACGCCCTATTCAAAGACCACGAAGCGTTTGAAGGCACTACTGATTTGAACAATATGTATCTGCGCCAGTATTTCCAGATGTCTGATTTTGCTTCGGATGATGTGGTATGCGGACAAGTAACAACCGATCCGTTTTTTCTGACGTTTTCTTTAGGCTTTACGCCAACTCAGGAAAATGCCAGCTATTTCTGGTACATATCCTACAAAATCATCAGTGACGCGAATACAGTTATTGAAGCAGGGTCAAAAATAAGCAACCCAAGTGCTGCTCAACAGCAACTAATTGGCGAGTGCTACTTTTTACGGGCTTTCTGTCATTTTAATCTAGCTCGCTTTTTTGCGGAACCATATACCATCAATCCAACTGCTCCAGGCATTGTGTTGAGGACATCAACTACCGATCCTGCCATAAAAGCACGTTCAACAGTTAAAGATGTATATGCGCAAGTAATTGCCGATGCTATCAAAGCATCTACTTTAATGACTGATGGCGCATCAAGGGGTGTTACTTTTGCAACTAAAGAAGCAGCGGAAGCTTTATTGTCGCGTGTTTCTCTTTACGAGGGAGATTATCAAAGCGCTATAAACTATAGTACTACTGTAATCAACTCCGGTAAATTTACCGAAGCAACGGCTTCGGATTTTAAAACACTTTTTGCAAATGCGCAAACTGACAAAGAAACTATATTCTGTATAGCTTTTGATGCGTTGGATGATTATGGTAAATTAGGTTCTATCGCTTCTCAGTACTTTTCTAATGGTAACTCTGGCTGGGGTGAGGAATATGCCTCGCAGCCACTACGCGATTTGTATGCTCAAAACCCATCAGATGTACGTACCTCATATATTGATGATGATGTTGATTCCACAGGTGCGCAGCAATACAAAAATGGCATCCCGATTTATTATGTAACTAAATTCTCTGGCCAGGGAGGTAGCCCTACGCTAAGTTCGCCAATTATGTTCCGCCTTTCAGAAATGTATTTGAACAGGGCAGAGGCAGAGGCAAATCTGGGCCAAACATCAGCAGCACTTACTGATGTGGATTTTATCCGGTCGAACAGAGGTTTATCGGGAGCGCTTTACAATGGCACCGTACCAGCTGGCCAAACTGTATTAGGCGCGGTATTGCAGGAAAGAAGATTAGAATTAGCGTTTGAGGCCGATCGTACCTTTACGGTATACCGCAACAAGCAAAGCATGAATAAAACTTATTGGGGCTATCACCTGCAAGGCTTACAAGCTAGTGATATTAACTTAAGCGTTGCTCCTACTAACTATCCTAATATGATCATTCCGTATACCAGTACCAAGATCATTTATTATATACCGGAGGCCGAAATACTGTCTAATACAGCGGCTACTCAAAATCCATAGTTAACAGTAAAATATTAATTGTTTTTTAATAAAAAGGATATGAAAAAAATCAAATATATATTAGGCTGTCTTTTATTAGGAAGCCTTGCGATGGGATTTCAGACTTGTAAGAAAAACCCCGAAAGGCTGGTAAAGGAGGTAGTTTTTACTGATTCAGTGAAAAGCTATACCGTTACGTTTAAAAATAGCACAACCGATGCCAAATCATTCAGGTGGGATTTTGGCGACAGCACCAGTTCAACTGAAACCAGCCCTGTGCATACGTACACAACAAAAGGTAAACATGTAGTTACCTTGTATGCCACATTAAATAATGGTAGTGTGATAAATGGTTCAACCATTATTCACGTATCTAAAAGTTCGCCAATATTGTTGAATGACAATACACTGGCCGACTGGGATACAATTTCAAACGTGGTAATACCACCCTCAGCCGCATCAGGGGGGGTAGTACAGGAAGCTAAATTTGATTATGATAGCCAGAATATATACATATACATGAAATTGGCTGTACATGTTGCAGATCAAAACATATTTGACTTTTACATCGATAGTGATAATGATTCAACAACAGGTTTAATCACCGGATCGATACCTGGCGGCGGATATGATTTCTTACTTGAAGGTATGGTGATGAATCCCCAGGGGGCTGTTCCGTTTACACAATACCAGCATACAGGTGCCCAGAATGCTTTTTCATTCAATCCACTAAGTATTGCCGGATTTTTCACACTCGGTACAGTGCAGGAAGTAAATGGAGTTACCAGTTTCGAGATGGCTTTGTCACGTAGTAAAATCAACGGTTTAACAGGGCCGGCTTGTAAAATAGGCATCATTGTTAGTTCATCTGGATGGGCCTCAATAGGTTATTTGCCGGGCGAAGGTCTGGCACCTGTTTCACTTGACATCAGCCAATAATTTAAGTTAAAAAGCTAAAAATGGAAAGCATCATTCCAAAATCGTCAAACAGGCTCATCTCCTTAGATGTAATGCGAGGCCTTATAATGATACTGCTGGCCGGCGAAAGCTGCCTGGTGTATGTGAATTTGCAGGCCCTGCATTTAGGAGGTGTAGCCGACGGTTTTATAAACCAATTTTTTCATGACCCGTGGCATGGCCTGCATTTTTGGGATTGCGTACAGCCAGCCTTTATGTTAATGGCAGGCGCGGCAATGTATATCTCTTATCACTCAAAATTGCAGAAAGGGATAACCTGGCAGCAAAACTTTAAGCATATCGCCATACGATCATTAAAACTGTTTATACTGGGTACAGGTCTTCACTGTGTTTATGCCGGTAAATTAGTATTCGAGCTTTGGAATGTGTTAACACAGTTGGCTTTTACAACACTTATTGCTTACTTAATTATCAACAGGTCGTTTTTGTTCCAGGTAGCTTTCTCTGTTGCGTTATTGGTTATTACTGATGTATTATACCGCAACGTATTAATGCCGGGTTTTAATCAGCCATATGTAGAGTTCCACAACTTCGGGGCTTATATGGATACCGTATTAATGGGTAAGATAAATACCGATGGCTGGGTGGCAATCAATATAATACCTACAGCCGCGCACACCATTTGGGGCGTACTGGCGGGTAAGTTGTTAGTCTCAAAACAATCGGCCAACAAAAAAATAATTTACCTGGTAATATCGGGTTTGCTTGGGTTGATACTGGGTTTTGGGCTTGATATAGCCAATATTACCCCAATTATTAAACGAATAAGTACTAGTTCGTTCACTTTAGCATCAGGCGGATGGGTGTTGCTCATTATGGCTTTTTTATATTGGCTGGTCGACATTAAACAAGTAAACAAATATGCATGGTTTTGTGTGGTAGTGGGTATGAATGCCATATTTATTTACCTGTTTTTTGAAACTGTGGGCGCGCAATGGTTCAATGGCGCCATAGGCATTTTTATAAAAGGATTTATGGGCTTTACCGGTATGCCTTTAAATATTATAGCTGTAATTTCTGCATTGGTTACCTTATTTGCTGAGTGGTACCTGTGTTATTTCCTGAGTAAGCATAAAGTGTTTATCAAAATATAAACCGCAAAATGAATAAGCTAACTGTTGTAACCTGCCTTTTAATATGGGTATGCGGGGTATCCTCTGCCCAAACAAATCGGCCTGTCGTAAAAAATATACCCATTGAACCTGGCGAAAAATGGTTTGGCGGTACTGTTGATGATGGTTATACAATGCCGTTTCAAAATGGCTATAGTTTTAACCTGTACGGTAATAATAAAGATAATCAGTCGGCTCCGTTGTTATTATCAACCAAGGGCCGCTATGTATGGAGTGATCAGCCTTTTGAATTTACAATCCAAGGCAACCAGTTAATTATTGATAAAGCATTAGATAGCGTAGTACTTGTAAATGCAGGCAACACATTAGCCGATGCATTTAAAGCGGCAAGCAAAAGTAAATTCGCAGCGAGTGGGCAAATGCCGGATAGTCTGTTGTTCGCCCGGCCGCAGTATAACACCTGGATTGAGTTGGTTTATAATCAAAACCAAAAGGATATTTTAAAATATGCCCATCAAATTATCGATAACGGATTTCCTCCGGGCGTATTGATGATCGATGATAACTGGATGGATTTTTACGGCAAATTCAGTTTTAGAAAAGATCGATTTATTGATGCCAAACAAATGATTGCCGAATTGCACCAATTAGGTTTTAAGGTAACGGTATGGGTTTGTCCGTTTATATCTTCCGACTCAGAAATATCAAGAGATCTCGAAGCAAAAAAACTCCTTTTGCTGGACGATCAAGGCGATAGAACCTTAACATGGGATAAAGCATCTAAACCGGCAATAATCAGCTGGTGGAATGGTTACAGTGCAGAACTTGACTTTACTAACCCGGACGCGGTAAAGTGGTATAAAGCGCAGTTGCAAAGCATGGTTACAAACTACGGTGTGGATGGATTTAAGTTTGATGCAGGAGATATGGAATTTTATCCTTCAAATGTGATCTCTTTTAAACCCGCAACGCCTAATCAGCAATCAGAATTATGGGGAAGCATTGGCTTATCCTATCCACTTAATGAATACAGGGCGACGTGGAAAAGAGGCGGGCAGCCGCTGGCAGAAAGGTTGCGCGACAAAAAGCATAACTGGACTGATCTGCAAAAACTGATACCAAATATCATAGCTTCTGGCTTATTGGGCTACCAGTTTACCTGTCCTGATATGATTGGTGGTGGAGAATACGGTTCATTCATAGGCCTAAGCCATATTGATCAGGTTTTGGTGGTGAGATCGGCCCAATGCAGTGCTTTGATGCCGATGATGCAGTTTTCGGTTGCGCCATGGCGCGTACTGGATGCCACTCACTTACAGGCGGTAAAAAAAGCCGTCGCGCTTAGAAAGAAATATACTGCTTACATCATGCAAACGGTTAAACAATCAGCTATAAATGGCGAGCCTGTAGTCCGCAATATGGAATATGAATTCCCGGGTCAGGGATTGGACACGATTAAAGACCAGTTTATGCTGGGTAAAATGATTATGGTGGCGCCTGTTTTGGAAAAAGGTTACCATCGAAAAATAATATTTCCCAAAGGTAAATGGCAAGGTGAAGACGGAAAGATTTTCAGAGGACCTTCGGTAAAGATTGTTGAGGTAGGACTGGACGATGTGCCTGTTTTTAAAAAACTATAAATGTTACTTAATACTAATTAAACAATCATGAAAACATTAGCACTTCTGGCCGTATCAGCAATATTCCTGATGTCGTGTAGCAAAAAGGAACTGGCCATTAAAAATCCTCCTCCTGATACGGCAACAACTGTTACATATACCGAGAGTACCCAGGATATTGTAAACCCCGAAAGAGGCTTTTTCCAATATGCCGAGATTCATTCCAGCAATTACATCCCGCTTAGCGAAAGTTTATTGGCCGGTTACCGTAACAATTCGAGTCTCACAGGCGCAACATACACGGTATCATGCAGCTTGGTTTTCGTAGAATATGTATTGGATAGCTTCGTAACCAGCCCTATTTCTGCCGATTTTCTAAGCAAATTCGACCAGGATTGCGCTACTGCAAGGCTAGCAGGTGTAAAATTAATACCGCGTTTCATCTACACAAATACTACCCATACAGGTTCGTGCCCCGATCAAACTACCTGCCCACCTTATGGCGATGCTACCAAGGCGGTTATTTTAAAGCACATTAGCCAATTGGCACCCCACTTACAAGCAAATGAAGATGTTATTGCCTGTATGCAATTAGGATTTATAGGTATATGGGGCGAAAATTATTATACCGATTATTTTGGTGATGCATCCGATAATGGTCAAGGAAAATTGCTGGATCAAAACTGGCAGGACCGTATTGATGTATTAAAAGCGATGTTGGCTGCAGTACCTGCCGATAGAATGATACAGGTGCGTATACCGCAGCTAAAAGAAAGATATGTTTACGGTATCCAAGCTAGTGTTAACTCGCCGGCGATGACGGATGCCGAAGCATTTACTGAAACTGATAAAGCGCGCATAGGCTTTCATAACGATTGCTTTTTATCAAGCACAAATGACGAAGGAACCTATTTTGATTATGGTAACTCATCAACCCCTGAGGCAGATGCGACAACGGCGTTGAGAAATTATGAGAAGTATGATACCAAATATACTGTTGTTGGCGGCGAAACTTGCAGCGATGCTTATACTCCGCAAAATGAGTGTGAGCCAACAGGCATAGCAAAATCAGAATTTGAATCATTCCACTACAGCTTTTTAAATGCAGTATATGACGTCGACTTGAATAATAATTGGGTTACTGGCGGCTGTATGGATAGCATCAAACAAAAATTAGGTTATCGTTTTGTATTACGAAAAGCAGAACTCCCAACATCGACAAGCGCTACCGGAAACATTAGTGTTAACTTAACCATCGATAATATTGGCTATGCATCACCATATAATCCAAGGCCTGTACAATTGGTTCTGCGTAATCAAACATCGGGCAAGGTATTCGTAGTTGCATTCAATACCGATATCCGCAAATGGTATACAGGTACTATTAATTTACAACAAACCTTAACCGTGCCATCAGGTATTACAGCAGGCAATTATGATGTGTTACTAAACATGCCTGACGACGCAGCAACACTTAACACAAATCCAAATTTCAGTATACAATTAGCAAATAATAACACATGGGAATCAACCACAGGTTATAATAAATTACAGGGAACAATTGCAGTTAAATAATAATGGGAAAGATATTGGTTACAGGGGGCACGGGCTACATAGGTGCACATACAGTTGTTGAATTACAAAATAACGGCTACGAAGTTGTCGTTATAGATAATTTATCTAACTCTAATATTAAGATACTCACACAGATTGAGACGATAACAGGCAAAAAGCCAACATTCGTAAAGCTCGATCTGCGTGATAAAGCATTGATAATTCAATTTTTAAAAGAGCATACTGATATAAGCGGCGTAATACATTTTGCTGCCTCAAAATCGGTAAGCGAATCGGTTAAGAACCCATTGTTGTATTACGATAACAATATATCAACACTGGTTACCCTGCTAAACTCATTGGCTGGTAAACCAGTAAACTTTGTTTTCTCCTCGTCATGCACCGTTTATGGCGAGCCGGATACTTTACCGGTTACAGAACAGGCGGAAATAAAAAAAGCAGAATCGCCCTATGGCAATACCAAACAAATAGGCGAGGAGATACTCAAGGAAACCGCCAATGCAACTGACGATTTAAAGGTGATTGCCTTAAGGTACTTTAACCCGGTTGGTGCGCATCAATCAGCTTTAATTGGGGAATTACCAAATGGCGTACCACAAAATCTGGTACCATTCATCACCCAAACAGCCATTGGCAAACGTGAACAGTTAACTGTTTTTGGCGATAAATTTGATACTCCTGATGGTAGTTGCATCCGCGATTTTATCCATGTGGTTGATCTGGCTAAGGCACATGTTGCTGCTATTAAGCGCATGGAAGCTAAACAAATGGCAGCCGATTACGAAGTGTTTAATGTGGGTACAGGTAACGGCTACTCAGTACTGGAACTAATCCACACGTTTGAAAAGGTGACTGGTAAGCAATTAAATTATCGTATCGGTCCGCCGCGCGATGGTGATATTGTGAAGATTTGGGGTGATGTAAGTTTGGCCGAGAAAGAACTGAGTTGGAAAGCTGAAAACGATTTAACCAGCATGCTATCATCGGCATGGGCGTGGGAAAACTATATTAATAACAATCCTTTAAACTAATAGTGATATGTATAAGACTTTTTTTTTGTTTTTGATTTGGTTGATTGCCGGGTTTAATTGTTCTATTGCCCAGGTTGGTTACCCGGGCAATAAACCCGGCATTGCGTCAATAAAAAAAATAGGCAAAACTATAACTTTTGAAAACAAGGCGCTTGCCATGAGTTTTGCCACTAATGGAGATAAATTAACTATTGCTGGCTTTAGCGATAAGCAAACCCATGAGCGTTTGGCAATTGACAAAAGCGCTTTATTTTTATTATCGGTTGGTGATAAAACCATCACCTCGGATGATTTTAAATTGATAGGTTCAGCAACTATATCAGATATAACCGGGAATGATAGCGCGGTTAAATATGCCGATAAATTGCCGGGCAAAAAGCTTACTGCCGATTTGGAAGATAAAGATCTTGGCCTAAAAGTACATTGGGAAGCGAGCCTGCTAAACGAGGGTAACTATATTCGCCAGGTATTCACTTTTAGCGCTGCTGATTCAGTTAAGATCTCGAAGATTACATTAGTGCAATTACCGTCATCCATCATCATTAAAAAAGAAGGTACAGTTGATGGTTCGCCGTTGGTACACAATAACATGTTCTTCTCGCTGGAGCATCCAATGAGTCAGACATTGTCTACTAAGAATAGCTTTTCTATTTACCTGCCACGTTTAAACCCGGTTTACAATTCAGCGCCGTTAACTATCTCATCAGTTTGGGGTACCACACCCGCTGGCCAATTGCGACGCGGTTTCTTGTACTATATCGAACGCGAAAGAGCTGTACCTTATCGCCAGTTTTTGCACTATAATTCATGGTTTGATATTTCATGGGATGATCGTAAACTTAACGAACCCATTTGCCTGGATAGGATAAAAGGATTTAAAGATAGCCTTATAGACAAACGCGGTGTAAAATTGAATGCATTTGTATTTGATGATGGATGGGATGATAACAAAACCTTGTGGAAATTTAACTCAGGTTTCCCTAATGGCTTTTCCAAATTAGCCGAAGCTGCAAAAGATGCCAGTTCAACTATTGGTGTGTGGGTTTCGCCGTGGGGTGGTTATAATGAACCCAAAGTGCAACGAGTTGAATACGGAAAAAAACAAACTCCTCCGTTTGAAACAAATGAAAATGGGTTTTCATTAACAGGCCCAGTTTACTACAGTCGTTTTAGAGCGGTTACCACATCTTTCATTAATGACTATAACGTTAGCATGTTTAAGTTTGACGGTGTTGGCGCTGGTAACGGTGCAAGTGGTGCAAGTATTACCTATCAAAAGGATATTGAAGCATTTTTAAAACTGATATCCGAGTTACGCAGCGATAAACCCGATTTATACCTGAGCTTAACCGTTGGTACATGGCCATCAGTTTATTGGTTAAAATATGGTGATGCTATTTGGCGTGCTGGTGATGATACCGGTTTAGGCGGCGTGGGCCCAAAACGCCAGCAATGGATAACTTATAAAGATGGACAGGCTTACAAAAATATTGTTATGCGTGCGCCACTATATCCGTTAAACTCGGTAATGTACCACGGTATTTGCATAGCCGACAATGGTTTGCCAGGAACACTGGAGATGGATAATAAAAACATCGGCGATGAGATTTGGGCATTTTTTGGTAGCGGCACAGGTTTACAAGAGCTATATGTAAACCCACATAAGTTAAATACCACAAACTGGGATTGCCTGCGCGACGCGTCAAATTGGTCAAGAGCACATGCTAAACAACTTGCCGATTCTCACTGGGTAGGCGGCGATCCTTTAAAAGGTGAAGTTTATGGCTTTGCAGGTTGGGCCGATAAAAAGGGTGTGCTTACGTTAAGAAACCCATCGCCTCACGCAAAAACATTTATTGTACATGTAAAACAGGCATTGGATATACCTAGCGGCTATAGCGATAATTATAGCTTCACAAATGCAATATCTAAATTAAATACACAATTATACCAAGGCAAAACTTTTACGGTTAAGCTGGCCCCGTTTGAGGTAAAAGTGATGGATGCTAAGCAGTTATAGTTGATAAAAGTTGAATAAATAAAAAAATGTGTGTTAATTTATAAAACGTGTGTGCGTGCACGCATAAATATATTATATTTGTACTATATATTAATTAATACCACAAACAATACATACCAGGTTATATAACATATATGAATAATAACGCAATGCCCTATAATTTTAACGACATCATTGCACATTTTAATACGGAAGGTGAGGATTTCGAAATTTCAAATTTCGGATCGGGACATATTAATGATACTTACCTGGTTAAAAGCAATGCCGGCGTACATCCTGGCTATTTGCTGCAAAAAATAAACAGCTTTGTTTTTAAAAATATTGATGGTTTAATGAATAACATGCTGTATGTTTTAAATCATCTTAAACTAAAAGTAAGCAAAGCAGGTGGCAACTCTGATAAAGAGGTTTTAACACTTATACCCACAAAAACAGGCAAATATTATTATAAAGACGAGCAGGACAACTACTGGCGCATGACTTGTTTTTTAAACGACACTAAAAGCTATGATTTGGTTACCACTGGCCAACAAGCTAATCAGGGTGGGGTAGCATTCGGCCGTTTCCAGTACTTATTATCTGACCTTGATCCAAAGGTATTGATCGATACGATCCCTGATTTTTTGAATATTGAAAAGCGTTTACATGATTTTAAGAACGCGATCAAAAAGGACTCCGCGGGCAGATTAAAAAAAGTAAAAGCAGAAGTTGACTTCCTGAATAGCTGGGCTGTCGCAATGAATGAGATCCCTAAAATGGGAAGGGCTGGTATATTGCCGGTACGCATCACGCATAATGATACTAAGTTCAATAATATCCTGTTGGACAAGGATAATAATATTCAGTGTGTTATTGATTTGGATACTGTAATGCCTGGTTATGTTGCTTTTGATTTTGGTGACGCCATCCGTACAATAATTAATACTGCTGTTGAAGATGAGGCAGATTTAAATGCTGTACAATTAAACATTCCTTTGTTTGCGGAGTTTACTAAAGGATACCTGAGCCAAACCAAGTCATTCCTTACCGAAGCGGAATTAAAATCGCTGGTAATGGGGGTGTTGTTGTTGCCGTATATGCAATCTATCAGGTTTTTAACTGATTATCTGGAAGGCGATGTGTATTATAAAACACATTTCGCCGAGCATAATTTGCAACGTACCCACGCGCAAATGCAGTTGTTTAAAATGCTTGAACTGAATAGGAAAGAATTGGAAAACATTGTGCAAACAGAATGGAAGAATGTTAGAACCGGTGCAGTAATTGAAACCCCGTAGATAAAGTAGGACCGCCTGAGTGAAGATACATTATACCCAAATACTAAATATATGCCACGTTTAAATCTTTTAGAAGAAACAAGATTTGAAAAACTACCGGTAACGGTATACCCCGACAAGCTCACCGCATCAAAAATA
>Ga0302197_10001167_pt1 | contig 25945 bp, 24 predicted proteins | sample II_Bog_N2_1_FD_193526 | JGI IMG/M metagenome (GOLD analysis project Ga0302197, IMG submission 193526) | Peat permafrost microbial communities from Stordalen Mire near Abisko, Sweden - II_Bog_N2_1 | ecosystem: Environmental > Terrestrial > Soil > Wetlands > Peat | place: Sweden: Abisko...
CTTTTCGGCTTCGCGGACGCGGCTCAAGCTGAGATAGGGAGAGCCGGGCGGGTAGAGCGTTAGCACTACGCCTCCGGGAAGTATGGGCTGGGGAGCATAGGGGGCGTCGGTCGACGGGCCGGGCTGAGGGACGGCTAGCGGCGCGGGCACAGGCGGGGGCTGGGCGGGCGGAACTGACTGCGTGGATTGCGCAGCTGAAGCGACGGCCCCGAGCAGCGATTGGGCGATCAGGGTGAGGAAGGTCGCGAAAGCTTTGGTGCGAAGTGGGTCAGCAAACATGGGGAAATGGTATCAGGCGAAATCCGTCTCAACGCCCACGCTCGGTCGCAATCCGCTGGATGATTGCAGCCATATTGCCGCCTTCAACGTCATAGACCGCTACACCGTAAATTAAGAAGATTCGGTCCTGAGACTCCTTAATTGACTGACCATCTGTAAAATCCCAAAGGCTCGATTCGTCCGTAATCAACGCCCACTCGAGTTGAAGCACGCGATGGATAAAATCTCCAGCAAGCTCCTCGTGTGCTTTGATGCGCTCTCGCGACGCGAACTGAATGGGAACTTTCGCACTGGGACGAGGAATAGACTCCCCATTTTCGATGCGCAGTTGCCTTCGTATTTCGTAGAGCTTACGGAGTTTGGTTAAGGCTTCGGTTTTGGTTGGAGCTGTCTCGTCAATCCGCCATCCAAGAATCCTGGCCCAGTATCTGGACTCGTGCGCCATATCGTCTGGCACGCCGTCAAAACTCTGCTTGCGCACAACAGTTGGATAGTCGTCGAACGTCCATTGGTCTTTGCGATAGGAAAGGGCACGTTTCCACGCCATGCGAATGCCGTCGCTCAGCCGTCGGCTTAGATGCCTGGATGTCACCATAGCTTTTCGATCCAACAACGTTGAAGCATTTACTTTACTGCGGAATGAATCGCCAGCAGTGTTTCCAGCAGCGGCTTCAGGAGCTTGAGGTCGAGGGCGTTTGCGCCGTCGGACTTGGCGTTGGCGGGGTCGTCGTGGACTTCGAGGAACAAACCGTCGATGCCCGCAGCTACGGCGGCTCGTGCGAGGAGCGGGATGAACTCAGGCTGGCCGCCGCTGACGCCACCTGCCGCCGAGGGCTGCTGCACCGAATGCGTAGCGTCAAAGACTACCGGCGCGAGGCCGCGCATGACGGGGATCGAACGATAGTCGACCACCAGCGTGTTGTAGCCGAAGCTGGAGCCGCGCTCGGTGAGGAAGACGCGGTCGTTGCCCGTGGAGCGCACCTTTTCAACTGGATGCGCCATGTCCCATGGGGCGACGAACTGGCCCTTCTTGATGTTGACGGCCCGGCCGGTTTTGCCGGCGGCTACCAGGAGATCCGTTTGGCGGCAGAGGAAGGCGGGAATCTGAAGCACGTCCACCGCTTCGGCGGCGATTTCGCAGTGGCCGGGCTCGTGTACGTCGGTGAGGATGGGGAGGCCGGTATCTTTGGCCAGGCGGCCAAGAATGCGCGTGCCCTCGACCAAGCCGGGACCGCGAAAGCTCTTGACGCTGGTGCGGTTGGCCTTGTCATAGCTGGCCTTGAAGATGAAGGGGACACGGAGGTCGGCTGCGATGCGCTGGATTGCGCCGGCCATGGAGCGGACGTGGGACTCGGACTCGATGACGCAGGGACCGGCTATGAGGAAGAGCCGGCCCTGGCCAACGTGGACCGGCCCAATTTCAAAGGAGTTGCTCACGAACGCAATTCTACCGTGCCGCCAGATGAGCGGCGAAGTTTGACAGCGGAAGGCTTGCTTCCTCCGCCTGGCTCCTCGACCACTCCCACAGCGAACGCTCAAGCGCGTGCAGGGCCGTTGGGCCGGGCAAACCGGGTTGCGGCTGGACGACGCCGCAGTCGGCCAGGTGCTTGCAGAAGGCGACGAATTCGACATAGAACTCGACGTCGTGGCGCGCATGCCCAAGGGCCTCCAGGGCACGAAAGTCCAGGACCGTGTATCGCTCCGGAGCGATGGTGGCGAGAATGGCCGAGGCGATGGGCAGGTCGATGCCGCGCAGCTCGGTGAGAGCGTTGATTGCGCCTCTGGTTGAGGTTTCCGGCGAGGCTGCTACGGCTAACACCTTTCTTATCTGCGCTTCGCTGTTTGCGATGAGGTAATGAACCACGCGCTCGGACTTCCACCGGACGATCGTTTCCAGGTTCGCGAGAGTGAACTCGCCGTTTCGAATGGATTCTCCCGCCTCGAATGCCGCACGTTCAAGCTGCTGTTCGTTTTCGCCGGATTTTTGCCAATACTGCTCAGCTAATTGCTGTAATTCCGCTTCCGCGGGTTGAAGCTCAAAGTACGCCATAACGTTCAGACTCCCATTCAAACCTACCCACCTTAGGCTCGGCATAACGCTTTGTCAATGATGAATCGCACATATTGAGTTACGATGAAGATGCTGAATACATAAAGATGCTATTATGCTTTTATGCGTACGACGCTTGACATCCCGGACGAGGCTTATCGCCGATTGAAGATTAAAGCCGCAACGGAGGGTGAGACTATCCGCAAGATTGCCTTGCGTGGGATACTCCGCGAAATTGGCGAGCAAGATACTCTTCCGCTTCCGAGGCTTTCCGAGCCTGTCCTGAAGTCTTATGCCCCCGGCTCCATTGACATTGACAACGAGAGAATCTATGACCTCATCGGTTTTCCTTGATATCAATGTCTGGTTGGCCCTCAGCTCCCGCGATCACAGGCACTTTGAAACGGCATGGGCTTGGTACAAGCGGCTGCCTCCGCGCACGTCCTTGCTTTTTTGCAGGTTCACGCAACTCGGGCTGCTGCGGCTGTTGACCACACGCGCCGCAATGGGGCAAGGAACCCTGACGCAAGCGCAAGCCTGGCAGGCTTACGATCGCTGGATTGAGTTTGGCGGAGCCGAGTTCGCTGAAGAAAAAGCAGGGATCGAACTCCGCTTCCGCAACCACTCCAACTCGTCTGAGGTTTCTCCGAAGGAGTGGGCCGATGCCTATCTGGCCGCGTTTTCAGAAGCGGCTGGGATCACGCTGGTGACGTTTGATCGCGCGCTGGCGGGGAAGGTTAAGGGGGCGGCGGTGCTGGGATAGGTCATTCACAAGGCAGGCCGGTTGCTCCACCTTGATGTTTTGGGTATTTCCGCAAGTAAATGTCGCTGCCGTTGGCACCGTAGACGTGGCCGCAAATCGAACACCCAAGTTGATAGCCGCTCTGGCTGTGATCGGTTCCGCGTAGACCGGTATTGCGGATCACCACTTGGCCATTCCTGTTGACGTACCCAGTGCTGGTGGCGGACTCTTGCTCGCCTTCACTCTGAGCCGCTTCGAGAATGCTGGTACGGTAAACATCGCCGACTGGGTTGGTAAAGGGAGCATTCTCGTTGGGGCGGGTTTTGTTGAATGATCCTTGTCACAATGCTTGCCACCCTTGGCCCAAGCTTCCTTCGTCGCTATAAGCGGCCCAATCGCAGGAATTGAATCCTTGTCGAGGATTTCTTGGAGATGCTCTGTTCGAACGCAGAGAGTATAGGCTCTCGCTGTTCCCCGCCTCAAATGGCAAGTATAGATTCGACCGCCTGAGAAGGCATTTCCAAAATCCGCCCTTCACTTGGCAATCCGCGCCTCGTGTGCGTCTTCCCGACCCAGGTGGTGATAAGTCAAAAGCGATTGCTTGCGCTTCGAATATCGTACACCTTGCAACGCATTGACTATGAGTGGTTCAGCACGATTGGCGATACACTGCGGAACAGGGCGAATGATATTGATATAGGGGTATACTTTCCGCGTTCAGGACACTTCCACGATCCCGCGGGCTATAAGTTCGAATACGCCGAAATTTAGGTGGGAACGATGGCCGACATTCTATCGAACCCCAATGCGAGGGACATTACTGCTTATCCGCGCGACTATGATGCCGCCTGCCGCGCTTCAACAAAATGACAGCAAGGCGTGTTGAACGGACGGCATTTGTCAGCACACGCCACGTCAAAGTGTTGAAGTGGCGCGTTGGGGAGTCTCATTTCGCGCTGCACTGAACTCTGGCAGGAGAACCGGGCGGTCGCTACAGAGTGATTCGGGGCATTGTTTTCATATCAAATTTCTCATCACGCGCTTTCAATTTGGCGGGAGATCCAGCGGCTCAGGCTTACGCCTTCGACTGCCGCGCGCAAGACCGCTTTGCGGTGCAGCTCCGGCTCGGTGCGCAGCAAAATCTTTCCGTTGAATGGGCGATCTGGCTGCTGGCCAGTTTCCGCGCACAGCTCCAGATAGCTGTCGATGCTCCCGCGAAAGGCGCGCTCCAGCTCCGTGGCCGTTCTTCCCTCGAAATGAATCACATCCCGCAGCCCGGAGACCGTGCCGGAGAAGGTCTTCTCCTCCGGATCGAAATCGATCGGGCCGGCGGCATAACTCTTGTATTCCATCATGGCTTCACCCCCGCATTGATGAGAAATTGGCGGACGGCATCGACCGCGCCTTTCTTGGTTTCAGGCCGCGGGTGGGGACGGTGAAAGACAGCGGCCACACCGTTCAGCCTCGCAGCAACCCTGCTTCCTGCGCGCTCCGTAACCTCGCCGCCCAAAGCCCGAATCAGCGATTCAATCGCTGACCAGCGAATATCCGCCCGGGTTGGACGGGCAAAAATGTCGTTCAGAGTGCTCTGTTGCGCCTTGTTCATGGCAAATGAAACCGAGCCTTTCTGGTTCCGTCGCACGGACGCTATGATAGCGTATTTCGCTATCGAGGGTCCAGGTTCCTTCCGGTCCTGCGCAGGTGAAACCGCAAATACGCTAAACTAACAACTGGCAGGAGGACCGGGCGGTCGCTGCCGGAAGGATCGGGGGCAACCCTGAGCCAACCGGGGGAGGAAAGTCCGAACTCCGCAGGGCAGTGTGCCGGATAACGTCCGGGACGTGAGCTTGAAGGCTCACGGACGGCCAGTGCCACAGAAAAGATACCGCCTCGGCTACCCCTCCCCGCTTCTTCGGATGCGGCTGGAGGGCCTCCCTGGAAACGCAATACCCGAGTTGGCCCGGCTTGCCAGGTTCGCTCGCCGTTGCGGAAACTCCAGCGCCGGGGTAAGGGTGAAATGGTGCGGTAAGAGCGCACCGCTCGGCCCGTAAGGGTCGGGGTCAAGGTAAACCCCACACGGAGCAAGACCAAATAGGGAGGGAAGCGCCGCCAAGAGCCAGGCGGCGCTGCGCATCGGCCCGATGCGCCCAGGCGGCTCTTTGTATAGCGCGGCGCTCTCTCAGGCTGCTCCATGCAATGGCCGAAACCTCCGGGTAGGTCGCTGATGAACGTCCGCGGCAACGCGGCGTCTAGAGGAATGACCGCACACGACAGAATTCGGCTTACAGGTCCTTTTGCCGAATTCACTTGGATCAACAAACGACAGCCCCGGCTGGGAACCTACCCCGACGGGGCTGACCATTTGGGTGCCAATAGGCGGGGTTAGCCCCGCTCCGTTACCATCAACCCATGCTCCGCGTAAAGCTTCTCGACCGCGCCGCCCGCGTTCCAATCGTCGCCCACCCTGGCGAAGACCTTGGCTATGACCTGTTTGCACTGGAAGCCACCACGCTTGCCATGCGCGCCACGATAAAGGTACGCACCGGCATAGCGGTCGAGGCCCGTCACCCCGCCTCCGGCGCACCGCTAGGCCTGCTGGTCCGCGACCGATCGTCCATGGCGGCGAGGGGCATTGCCACCACCGGCGGAGTCATAGACGCCGGCTACCGTGGTGAGATTCTGGTGCTGATGACCAACCTGGGCGATGCCCCAATCGAACTCAAGGCTGGCGAGAAAATCGCCCAGATGATTCCCGTTCCCGTGTTGACAGGGGCAGTCGAATTGGTTGCGTCGCTGGAAGACTCGGCCCGCGCGGAAAAGGGATTTGGGAGTTCGGGACAGTGAATGCCAGCCGGAACTGAATCAGATTAGTGGATCCCGGATACGAGGATCCCGCCTCAAGGCGCCTGGATCGCCGCTTCAGCGATTGATCCGCAGCCATTCTGCGACAGTTCTCGAAAAATCCAGGAAAGTAAGCCGTTCTGGTTCGAGCTTTAGACTGAAGCAGAAGTTAGGTAAATCGCGGCTAAATCGGCCATATTGCTCAATAACTTCGCCCCCGCCGGGCAGGGGTGTGTTTCTTCTGGTAGCAGCTTGAAGCCAATCCCGAATTTCACGAGTTGCCAGTGCCGGATCAGCATTATGGGAGTGAATGTCCTGTCCGGCAATATCCGAAATGAAACTCCTGTAACGGTAAGGCTCTTTGTCCAGAATCAAGCAGCGTTTCTTCTGCTGGTTACTTGGTCCAAAGCGCTTGCATCCCAGAAAAAGCCCCAATTCAAGCGGCATATTGAAGCGTGGAAGACCGGTGGACGCGTCCAGTTCCACTGCGGAAAGATCGTTGATCCCGAGTTTGCAGTCCTCAATCACCCGCTCGATCTTCGAAAGGCGCAACTCTCCCGCGTCGTCGTCTTCCAAAGCACAGCGTGCAACAAAACCGAGATAACGTACAGCGAAGACGACCGCTTCAAAAATTGGCCGGTAGCTTGGATCGAATGGGCAATTGATGAAAATATGGTTACTCTTGATTTGCTAACTCTCCACTTGCCTTCAGGCGGTTGAGGGTGACCAAGCCCACCGCATTTGCAATCTTCCTTGCCGTCAAGCGTCCTCTCTTGGGAAACTCCTGAATCTTTGGAAGGCCGTAGGACTTGTGAGCAAGAAGCTGGCCGTTGCTTCCTAAGACGACAACCTGTGCCGGCTTGGAGTTCTTGCCGCTCTGGATCGCGGTGGCCACGGCTTCTCTCTTGGTCGGAAAGATAGCGGCCTTGCGGCCTTCCTTCCTCACGACCCAAGACCCGCCATCATCACGATAAACATAGAGTGTTCTCGACATAACTCTGAGTTTACCGCGAATACAATTCACTGTCGATGAAATTGGCCGGGCCACATTGAAGCCCGCAAGCCCAACCCGCCGAGAAAAATTCCGATGTGCCAGGGTGGGCATCCTGTCATTCCTTGAAGTTCAATTTACTCCCAGCCCATCGCTCTTGTGATAGTTGGGGTACGCCGGCACCGGAATCTCCGGAACCGGATTGGCCTTCAGCTCGTCCAGAACCAGTTGCACGCCGGTTTCGAGTTGCAGGTCGTGTCCCGCGGCTACATCCTTGGGTAGTTCCTCCACCGGCACATCGGGAGTAATACCGCGGTTCTCAACCTCCCAGCCGCCGTTGAGGCCGTAGATTCCGTAGCGGGGCGCGGTCACTGAGCCGCCGTCGAGCAGCGTAGGGTAGCCGCCGATCCCCACCAGGCCGCCCCAGGTGCGCGTGCCCACCAGCTTGCCAATGCCTGCCTTGCGGAAATACCAGGGCATGGCGTCTCCGCCGGAGCCGGAGTTCTGGTTAATGAGCATGACCTTGGGCCCAAAGATCGCGCCCACCGGGTCATGAATCGGCTTGCTGTCCCGCTCTTTGGCCCCGGAGAGCGGAAAGCGCTTCAGAACATCCACGATGTAGTCGGCAATCAGGCCGCCCTCGTTGTAACGCTCGTCCAGCACCAGCGCCTTTTTGTCGATCTGCGCATAGAAATAGCGGTTGAAGTTGGTGTAACCCGCGCCGCCGGTGTTGGGCATATAAACGTAGGCCACCTTGCCGCCGGAGAGCGCTTCAACCTTCCGGCGGTTGGATTCGATCCAGTCCAGGTTCCGCAACCCGTCCTCGTCTGCGATGGGGACAACTGTGACTTCGCGCGAGTTCTTGGCGTCGTAGGCGATGTGGAGCTGGGTCTGCTTGCCGGCCGTGCCGTCGAAGAACTCGTAGAGATTGTCGCTGGCATGCAGCTCGCGCCCATTCACAGCCAGCAAATAGGCACCCTCGTGGACGTAAACGCCGGGCAGCGTGAGCGGGGATGCCAAGCCTGGCGTCCAGTTTTGGCCGCCCAGGATTTTGGAGATCCGGTAGCGTCCGTGCTCGACCTTGAAGTCTGCGCCCAGCAAGCCGGTCTTCGGTGACGTGTCAGTCTGGTGCGGCCCGTCAAGGAACAGGTGGCCGATGGTAAGTTCACCAAGCATCTCGGTGCAGAGATCGGTGAACTCCGATCGCGAGGCCAGCCCGTCAAGGTACGGCTTGTATTTCGCTTCGATTTTGGGAATGCTCAACCCGTGCATTTGCGGATCGTAGAAGAAATCGCGCTCGATTCTCCAGGTTTCGTGGTACATCTGCTTCCACTCGGCGCGGGGGTCGATCATCGTTTCAAGCGCGGTGAGATTCAGGGCCTTGCCGGGGCTGCTTTCGCCCGGCTTCAGGTCGTCGGCTGCCGCCACAGTCCACACCTTGCCGCGGGCATAGAGCACCTTGGCGCCATCCGCGGAGACGATGAATGTGTCCACGCTGTTGAGCACCGCTTCCGGCTCGCGTCTTTCAAGCGTGAACCGCCAAACGGCACGAATACCCGGCTCGTTGTCGCGATTCGAAGCGCGGCCCACGGGCGAGCCCTCGTCCAGATAAAGTACCCCGGCCTTACCGGCCTGAATTCCGCTGTAGTTTCGCGGCGGAATGGGCAGCGCCAGTATCCGGTTCCCGATTCCGTCCAGGTCCACCTTTACCGTAACCGGCTTTTCGCTGTCGTCTTTGCCGGTGTCGTCTCCGGCATCCTTTTCTTTTTCCTTTTCGGCGGCTTTGGGTGCGTCCTTGTCGGCGGGCCTGGTCTCAACCTTCGGATCCTTTTTGGGCTCATCGGCGGGCTTCTTTGGCTCTTCTTTAATCTTTTCGTCGTCGCTCTCCGGCGGCACCGGCGAGGAGCCGTACTTGCTGAGAACCGCCACGTAGGCCGCGCTGGTCTGCGCGCGGTCGAGCGACGAGAGATCGATACCCGCCCGGGACGGACCGTCGTCCGTCGAGGCCAAAAAGTAAAGATACTTACCGCCCGCGTCGAATGCCGGATCGGTGGCGTCGCTCATCCCATCCGTTACCTGGGTTGCCCTATGCGTCTCCAGCGAATAAAGAAAGATGGCGTGCAACTGGTTGTCGAGGTCGCGCTGGTAGGCGATCCACTTTGAATCGGGCGACCACACCGCGTTAAAGTTGCTGCCGAAGCTGCCGTAGATTTCCGTATCGACAAGCACCGGCTTGCCTGACGGCACGTCCACAAACCACAGCCGCTGGTGCTTGTCGGAGTATGCGATGCGCTTGGAGTCCGGCGACCAGGTTGGACTATAGAAGAAGCTCGGATCCGGCCCCAGGTCGATGACCGTGGGCGGCTTGTAGCCGGTCTGGTCGCGCAGGTAGAGCTGGTATTCGCCGGATGCGTCGGAGAAGTATGCAAGTGTCTTGCCGTCGGGGCTCCAATCCGGGTCCCGTTCGGCTACGCCGGGGGTATTAGTCAGGTTGCGGGTGTCGCCTTTCTCGCCGGGAACCGTAAAAATTTCGCCGTGCGCCTCGAAGGCCGCTCGCGCGCCGGTGGGCGACAGCGCCGCGTTCTGAATTTCTTCCGGGTTCAGGTTTACCCGATGGGGCGCAAGGTTGGCTAGTTCGCCGCGAATCCCGATTGAAACCGTCCGATCGGTATTGGTAGCCGTGTCGAGCAAATGGATCGAACCGAACTGCTCATAGACCAGCCCGCCCGGCCCGGCCTGTGCCGACTTCAGGTCAAAGCCGGTGTTGGGAACCACCTGGCTAACTTGCTTCGATTCAATGTCGTAGCGGAAAAGCGAAACCGGCCCATTGCGGTCGGAGAGGAAATAGATTTGATTCCCCACCCACAACGGGTTGGAGTCGTTGGAGTTGTCGCGCGGCACCTTTACCAGGTCCAGCGTTTTCAGGTTCACAATCCAGATGGGAGTGGTTTGCCCGCCGGCGTATCGTTTCCATGCCTCCTGCCACTGGGTCACCGGCTCGTAGGCCAGCGATTGGCCGTCGGACGAAAGCGATCCTTCGTAGCCCGAAGGCAAGGGCAGCGGTTCGGGAATGCCGGAGCCGTCCGCGTGCACCAGGAAGAGCCTAAAGTAATGGCGGAAGCTGGATGCCATGCTTGAGATGAGCACGCTTTTGCCGTCTGGCGACCAACCCAGGACATAGCTGCCGCTGGGGTGCCAGGTAATGCGCCTCGGAACGCCGCCCGAAGCCGGAATTACATACACATCGATGTTGCCGTGCAGGCGGGCAGAGTAAGCAATCATGCTGCCATCCGGAGAAAAGAATGGTCCCTCGTCTACCTGGCCGTTCGAAGTGAGCCGCTCGGCGTCGCCGCCCTGCCTGCTCACGGTCCAAATGTCGTCCGCATAGAGGAACGCGATTTTGTCCTGGCTCAGCGAGGGAGTGGTCAACAGCAACGGGGGCTGAGATGTTTGCCCGCAAACAACCCCAGGGAGAACGGCAGCAAGCGCGAGCAATTGAAGCGCCGAGCGCAGCCAAATACGTGTCATCGAGCCTCCGGTGAGGATGAATTAAATCATTTTGAGTAACGGATCGAATGCGGCAACGGTTAAGAATATACCTACCAATATGCTATGACGGGCTCCCGCGCTCGATGTAACGGAAAAAATGCCGCCGGGGCTCTCTTCTCTCGCCGAAAATGTCCCGGCGCTGGAACTGCTCCACGCGTCTTTGCGTATTCCTGAATCGAGAGTCAAAACAGGCTTCTCCAGTTTCGGCCACAGAATGCGGGTTGTACGGCTTTCTGTGTATTGACCGGCTTGGGATTGCCCCTAAAATGGGACGACCGGAGCAAGTCTCAATCTCATGTGACCTTCCGCACCGGCGGGGTGGCCTTTGGGCCTTTACCCCCGGTGGTGCATCGTGACTGCCGGGGGCCCCGGCTTTTCTCACTCTGGCCGTGCGCCGGCGCGGGAAAGGCGGCCGCCGCCGGGGAGTTGTTGGCGCGGGGAGTTCACCTGAGGTTGCGTACACTGGAAATGACGGGCGCAAACCAACGCGCGCCATCCATTGCCAAGAGACCGGCGCAGCCCTCGATGCCGGCCCTTGAGGGGGATGCGGGACCATGCTGTTCAGTGAGGCGTTCAAACTCGCGCTCCAATCCTTGTGGGGCAACAAGTTGCGCACCATTCTTACGCTCATCGGGGTAGTAATGGGCGTGGCTTCGGTCATCATGGTCATCACCCTGGTGCAGGGCGCAAAGAAATATATCAGCACCAAGCTCTCAGGCTACGGCGCGGACGTTTTCACCGTGACCCGCATGTCCAGCGTTATCTTCACCGCCGACGACTACTTCCGTTATCAGAAACGCAAAATCCTCCGCATTGAGGACTACCAGGCCATCCGCGACAACTGCACCGAATGCAGCGAAGTGGGCGCGCTGCTGGCCAAGTCGACCAATGTCGTGGTCAACGGCCACTCCAGCAACAACACCGAGGTGCGCGGCTATACCTGGACCATGATCTCGCTCAATAACATCGATATCGCCCTGGGCCGCGGTTTTACCCCCGCGGACGAGGACAAAGGCACGCACGCAGCCATTATTGGCTATGACATTGTGGACAACCTGCTCGGCGACGGCGACCCCATCGGCAGGGAGATACGCGTGGACGGAATCCCCTACACCGTGGTCGGCGTTGGGGACCGCCAGGGCAAGACCTTCGGCCAGTCCCAGGACAACTGGGTGGCCGTGCCCATCACCACCTACCAGCAGACCTACGGCTACAACGATTCGGTTGACATCTACGCCCGCGCTACCGGCGCCCCCGAAGTGATGGAACAGGCCAAGGACGAGGTGCGGGTGATGATGCGCACGCGACGCCACAATGCCCCTGGCACAAACGATGACTTCGAGATTGAGACCAACGACACGTTTCTCGACATCGCCAATCAACTGCTTGGACTTTTTGCCTGGGTGGTGCTGGGCATCGCGTCTATTTCGCTTGTAGTGGGCGGCGTCGTCATCATGAACATCATGCTGGTCAGCGTCACCGAGCGAACCCGCGAGATCGGCGTCCGCAAAGCCCTGGGCGCGCGCCAACAGGACATTCTTCTCCAGTTTCTTATCGAGAGCGGGTTGATGGCCCTGCTTGGCGGCGCATTTGGTGTAGCCATAGGCGTGGGTATCGGCAAGCTCTTCACCATCTTTGTGGGCTTGCCCTCAAGCGCTCCCATCTGGGCGGTTTTGCTGGGTCTTTTCATGGCCACCTCGGTAGGGATTTTCTTCGGTGTTTACCCCGCCAGCAAGGCCGCCAAGCTGGACCCGGTGACTGCATTGAGGGCGGAAATGTGAGAACAGATGACAGGTTGCAGATGACAGATGACAGTTTTCCGAGGAACAGATGACAGGTTACAGATCACGGTTTTAGGTAGGGCTACGGGACAGTCAACCGGATGCCGGCTTCCATAAATTGTCATCTCTAACCTGTAATCAGAAAGTGGGCCAATGATTCAGTCGTTCCGTGATTTGCAAATCTGGCAGAAATCAATGCAACTGGCTGTTGCAGCCTATCGATTGACGAGGGAATTCCCACGCGAAGAGCTTTATGGCCTTAGCAGTCAAATTCGGCGCTCAGCAGTTTCTGTGCCGAGCAATATTGCGGAGGGACAAGGAAGGCTGAGTCTTGGCGAATTCAGGCAGTTTCTGGGAATCGCGCGAGGTTCGAATTGCGAATTGCAGACCCAATTGGAAATCGCAAGCGCCCTTGGTATTGGCAACCCTGAACTACTCCGTGAAGCTGGAGAATTGTCGCACGAGGTTGGAAAGATGATTTACGCATTCCTGGAGTCGCTAAAGAACTAGCAGCGCGGGCACCAACAACTGTCATCTGTAATCTGTCATCTGTCATCTGTTCACTCGGAGCTTTTATGGCGCAAGGACAAACCCGCGAATCCATCAAGATGGCCTTTGAAACCTTGAGGACAAACAAGCTGCGCTCCGGGCTTACCGTCCTCGGCATCGTCATCGGAGTCACTACCGTCATCACGATGTCTTCGGTCATAAACGGACTCAACAACCGCGTATCAGACTGGGTGAGTTCTCTTGGGTCCAACGTAATCTGGGTTTTTCACATGCCCGTGATCGGCGTTCGACCTACCATGGAGCAACTGGCGCGGAAGAAGCTCAACTTCGAAGACGTTGTGGCACTGCGCAGTCTTCCGCACGTGGTTGCCGCCGACGGCGGACATCAACACGTGAAGGCCCAGTTTCGCGTCGGCGACGTGGCCGTGAAATACAACGGGAAGAAGGTGGCTGGAACCATCCTGTCGGGCTCCACGGTCCAGGTGGCGGACGTGTTGGAGCTGACGTTCCTGCAGGGCCGCATGTTCACCGACGACGAGGATCAGCGCGCCTCGCACGTGGTCATACTTGGCCACGACACCTGGGAGGAACTCTTCGGCGATCAGAACGCCATCGGCAAGGAAGTAAACATCGAGACCGGCCTTTACACCGTGATCGGCGTGCTCGACAAGCGCAAACAGCCCTTCGGTGGCGGCAAGAATCCAAACGACAACGCCGCTTTCTTTCCCTTGAACACGTTTCACAACCTGCATCCGGAAGACAAGGACATGTGGGTCAGCGTCAAATACGACGATCCTAAGAACAAGGCGCTGGTTCAGGAGGAGATTCGCGAATTGCTCCGCATTCGCCGCAAGGTCAAGGTGGAGGCCCCGGACGACTTCGAGATCTTCGGCCCCGACTCGCTGTCAAAGCTGTGGGATCAGCTTACCGGGGGACTGGTGCTGTTCATGATCGCCGTCTCCAGTGTGGGACTGATGGTGGGCGGCGTGGGAGTCATGAACATCATGCTGGTGGCTGTAACCGAGCGCACCCGCGAAATCGGCATCCGCAAGGCCATTGGGGCAACCAAACGGACCATTCTCACCCAGTTCACCACCGAAGCGGTAACGCTGTGCGCCGTCGGCGGCGTTATCGGAATCGCACTGGGCGCCATGCTCACATGGATCGTTTACCTGCTTCCTATCGGGCTGCCCGCCACGCTTTCCACCCTGTGGGTGCTGATCGGCTTCGGCGTTTCCTGCGGAATTGGACTTCTCTTCGGCATCTATCCGGCATGGAAAGCCGCCAATCTCGACCCCATCGAAGCCCTGCGGTACGAGTGAGAACAGTTGTAAGCTGTCAGTGATCAGTTTTCAGGGATCAAAGCTGCGGACCGGGATTTAAGATGGGATTGGAATCAACGCAACTGACAACTTACAACTGAAAACTGGTACTTATGCAATTCGCCGAAGCATTCAAACTCGCGCTTCAATCGCTGTGGGCCAACAAGCTCCGCTCCATCCTCACGCTGCTCGGCGTGGTCATCGGCGTCGGGTCCGTCATCACCGTAGTCACGCTCACCAACGGCGCCAAGCAATTTGTGACCACAAAGATCAATACCTTCGGCGCCAACGTGATCACCATCCGGAAGATGCCGCAGACCTTCCTGACGATCGACGAATATCTCGATTTCCAGAAGCGCAAAGATGTTTCCTACGACGACTACAAAGCCATCGCAGAGGAATGCGGAGCCTGCGAATCGGTAGGGGCGGATCGAGCCACCGTCGGCAAAGTCGTATTCCAGACCCGAAATTCCACCGACACCAACATCCGCGGAATTACGTGGACCATGCCCCCCATCGCAAATCTCAACATCGACGAAGGACGCTGGTTCACTGAGATGGAGGACGAACATAGCAGTCACGTGGTCGTTGTTGGCGCGGACGTTGTGGACAATGTGCTCGGCCCCGGCGACCCCCTTGGCAAGGAGATTCGCATAGACGGCTCTCCCTACACGGTAATTGGGGTTGGCGAACCCCAGGGCAAGATGATGGGTTCGAGTATGGATAACTGGGCCGCGATTCCTCTCACCTCTTTTCTGCATGCCTACGGCGCTCATGCCAGCATGGATGTTTATGCGAGCGCTGGATCGGGCCCCGGCGTCATGGATACCGTATCCGACGAACTGCGCACCATCATGCGCACGCGCCGTCACCTGGCGCCCGGCACGCCGGATAGCTTCTCCATCGATTCCAGCGCAACCTTCGGCGACATGCTGGGCAAGATTCTTGACAACTTCGGAGCTGTGGTTGTGGCCATCGCCGCCGTCTCCCTGGTCATCGGCGGCATCGTCATCATGAACATCATGCTGGTGTCGGTTACCGAGCGCACTCGCGAAATCGGCGTGCGCAAGGCCCTTGGCGCCACCCGCAAAGACATCCTGCTTCAGTTCCTCATCGAGTCCGCAATGATGGCCCTGCTTGGCGGCGTAATCGGCGTAATCCTGGGCATCAGCCTTGCCGAAGCGATTACAGCCTTCATTTCGTTCCCCTCGCAAGTGGCGCTCTGGTCGGTCTTTATCGCCCTGTTTGTTTCCACAGCCGTCGGATTGTTTTTCGGCGTTTACCCTGCCCACAAGGCGGCGCAACTCGATCCAATTACTGCCCTGCGGGCGGAGCTGTAACCATGAGGCTAAGCGACTCGAAGGAATCGGTGAAGATGGCGCTGGAAACGCTGCGCAAGAACAAACTGCGTTCCGGCCTGACCATTCTTGGAATCTCCATCGGCATCGCCACTGTGATCCTCATCTCGTCGGCCATCAACGGACTCAACAGCAATATCGATCAATTCATCAAAACTCTGGGAACCAACGACCTGTGGGTCTTTCGCTTTGACCCGTTTGGGCATCGCCTCACCACCGTGGAGCTCAACCGCAAGCAGCTTAGCTATGAAGACGGCGTCGCCATGCGCAGCCTGCCGCATGTTCTTGCCGTCGATCCAAGCCTGACTTATCAGAATTTCGATCTGGGAATTGGCAATGTGTCTCTCAAAGCCGGTGGCCACAAGATCCAAAACACCATCATCTATGGCAACACAACCCAGGTGAAAGAAACCAACGATATCGAACTTATCGATGGCCGCATGTGGACGGAGCCGGAAGAAGAGAACAATGCCAGCGTGGTAGTGCTGGGCCACGACACTGCGGAAGACCTTTTCCCCGATGGCTCCCCGATCGGCAAAGATGTGGAATGCGGAGGGGATGTTTTCACCGTTATCGGCGTACTCGATAAACAGCCGCAGCCCTTTGGCACCGGGCGCAACACAGCCGATAATTCCGCTTACTTTCCGCTCGGCGCATTCCACAAGATTCATCCGGAGATCAAGGACTTCTGGATCACTGTAAAGTACGACGACCCCGCTAACAAGGCGTTGGTTACCGAGGAAATCCGCGAGTTGCTTCGCGTCCGGCGCAACGTTCGTCTTGAAAAGGACGATAACTTCGCCATCTTCGGCCCCGACACGCTAACCCGCCTATGGAATTCGCTTACTATCGGGCTGTTTTCATTCATGGTCGCCGTGTCATCGGTGGGCCTGATGGTGGGCGGCGTGGGAGTGATGAACATCATGCTTGTGTCGGTAACCGAGCGCACCAGGGAGATTGGAATCCGTAAAGCCATTGGCGCGACCAAAAAGAATATCCTGCTGCAATTTACGCTGGAGGCTGTAACTCTGTGCATGGTTGGCGGCCTCATCGGCGTCGTGGCCGGCGGCGTCTTCACTCTCATTCTGCATTTTGCCGTTTCGTTCCTTCATGCCGCTCTCTCATTCACATGGGTCTTGATTGCCTTCGTGGTCTCCTTCGCCATCGGACTTGTTTTCGGCATTTATCCAGCCTGGAAGGCCGCCTCCATGGACCCCATCGAAGCGCTGCGATACGAGTAGACCATGTTTCGTCTGTTCATGATTGCGATTCTGGCTATGTCGGCGGCGTTGACGCCGGCATCCGCGCAATCGCAGTCTCAGCCAGTTCCCACTTGCCAAACCCTTCAAGCAGGCGCGCCGCCTGTCGCGCGAAGCAAGTCCTATGTCGATGCGTCCATCGAGCAATTGAGAAAGATGGCGCCGGCATTGAGTGGGATGAAGTTCGACGCAGGCAGGAATGAAGCAGTTGGCACTGGAAGCACGGAAGACAAGACCGGATTGATCCTGAGTCAGACCGGCGCAGCGGTCGCCAACATGTTGCACAGAATGCCAAATCTCATTGCCCGGGAAGAAGTCAGGCAGCCTGACGGCACCTATCAGCCAGGCGGCGCTGGAGCGCTAAGCCGAGGGAGACCGGCGACCCAAGGCATGCCTGGATCGAATCTCGATCAATACAATTTTCGTGTCTTCAGTTACCGGATTGTACCCAGGACGAAGGTTGATGGCGGGGACGCTTTGGACGAGTTCAGGACGGATGCGCACGACCGCCCGACTGACAACTCTGCTCATAATTCAGAAAAACCGCAAAGCGTGGGATATGCCACGACATGGCTCTTCTTTTTCCCCGGCAATCTAAAGGAATCGACCTATCGCTACCTCGGCGAGCAGAAGATCGGAAATCGCGAAACGTATGTGCTCGCGTTTGCTCAGGTTCCTGACAAGACTTTCCTGAACACCGTTGTTGACTCCAGCCTTGGCCGCTGCTCCACATCGATTCAGGGCATCGCCTGGATCGATGAATCGACATTTCAAATTGTGCGCATGCAGACAGACTTGCTGTCTCCGCAGCCAGCCATAAAACTGAATCTGCTTCGCTCGGTAATTAACTACAGCGAAGTGAAGATACCGGAGCGCAGCCTTTTGCTATGGCTGCCCAAAGACGTCGAAGTGACATGGCAGGCTGCGGATCGGGCGGGAGAAGAACTCCATACATACTCGAAATACCGGCTCTTCGGATCGACTGTCACCATCCTTCCGCCGGACGAGACTCCGTCGCACTGATCCGCGCAATTACAGGTTGAGTTATGCCGGATCGTCATGCTTGCCCCGGATCGTCCCACTCTTCCGCTACACTAGCCCCTGAGATGCCGCACGCCATAGCCCAATCCGTGGAAATCGTCACCACAGTCCTTGCCATAGCCGGCATGGGCTACTTTCTTGCCGCCATGGTGGGCGCACACGCCTTTCTCTTTACAAGGCGTGCCAAGCTCCCCGCCTTCGCACCCGGCGTTTCCATTCTCAAGTCCCTGAAGGGCGTTGACCCCGGCATGATGGATGCATTTCGCAGCCACTGCCGACAGGATTACGAGGGCGAGTTCGAGTTGCTCTTCGGCGTTTCGTCGCTTGACGATCCCGCTGTGTCTACAGTGTCACGGCTCATGAACGAGTTTCCCGAGTTGCCCATTCAACTGGTCGAGTGCCCGCAGCGCCTGGGAACCAACGGAAAGGTCAGCACCCTCACGCAGCTTGCAGTACACGCCCGCCACAATTTTCTGCTCATCAACGATTCCGACATTACCGTATCGCCGCGCTATCTTGAGCGGGTGATGGCGCCCTTCGGTCCTCAGCCTCAAGTGTCGGCCCGCCAGGCCAATCCTCAACAGGAAACCGGCCTGGTGACCGCTCTTTATCGCGGCCGCGCTCACGGCACGCTCCCCTCTTGGCTTGAGGCCCTGGGCATCGCAACCGACTTCCAGGCCGGCGTACTACTCTCCAAAATGATTGAGGGCGGAATGCGCTTCGGCCTCGGCTCCACGCTGGCTGTCAGCCGCGAGGCTCTCAACAAGATCGGCGGCCTCGAGTCCCTCGTCGACCACCTTGCCGACGACTACGAACTCGGCGTTCGCGTCTTCAAGGCCGGCTACCGGGTTGCCCTCAGCGCGGAGGTGGTTGAGACAGCCATCCCCGCTTATGACTGGCGGGGTTTCCTCGATCACCAACTCCGCTGGGCGCGCACCGTCCGCGACGCGCGCCCAGCCGGCTATGCCGGCCTGGTTTTCACCCACGGCCTGGCTTGGGCCCTGCTCAACGTGCTGGCCAGCGGACTAAGCCCCGTGAGCCTGTGGCTGCTGGCCTTGAGCTTCTTCCTGCGGCTCGCGCTTGCCATGAAAGTTGGCGCACAGGTCCTCGCAGACCACCAGGTTCTGCCCAATCTCTGGCTTCTGCCCTTCCGCGATCTGCTCGCAATGGGAGTCTGGGTTGCAGGATTCGCGGGCAACACCATCGTTTGGCGCGGCCAGCGCTTTGAACTCAAGAATGGAAAGCTGATCCCAGCCGAGCTCCCCCGAAAATCGGACCCACCCAACCGAGCCTGACGGCGCAGCCCGCTCAATTTTCTCGCATAGCCGTCACCGGGTTGATGCGCATCGCCCTGCGAGCAGGCAGGTAACAAGCTGCAACGCCGATGAGCAGCAGCAGCGCGGTGACGCAGGCAATCGTCAGTGGGTCGGTCGCCGAAACGCCGAAGAGAAGTCCGCGCAGGAATCGCGTCAACACCAGCGACAGCGCCAGTCCGAGAACAAGTCCAAACGCCGTGAGTTGCAATCCCTGTTGTACGACCAGCCGCAACACATCGGACCTGGATGCTCCCAACGCGACGCGAATCCCAATCTCATGCGTTCTCAGTTGAGTTCTGTACGCCACCACGCCGTAGAGGCCCGACGCGGCCAGTATCAGCGCGAGAATCCCAAATGCGGCCGCGAACGTGCTTTCCATCGTCTCAAACACGCTTGCCATTCGCGTGCTTTCCTCCAGGGATCGCACATCGAATACAGGCAGCTTTGTATTGAGCTCGTGAATTGCATCTTCAACGGAACGCGCCGCCATTTGCGGGTCGCCTTTAGTTCGCAGATGGAAGATCGCCTGCGGCCCCGAAAACTGAAAGTACGAAAGATAGACAATCGGCTCCGGGAGCTCGTTCATGCGTTGGTGCTTGATGTTCCTCACCACGCCGACCACGGTAAACCGGTTTCCGTGAATGCTGATCCGCTTTCCCAGCGCAAATTGCCCCGGCCAGAAGTGGTTGGCCATCGTTTCGTCGACAATCGCCACCAACGGCGCGCCATCGGAATCGTCATTCGTAAACTCCCTTCCCTGAAGCAAGGGAATCTTCATGGTCTGAAAGTAGTCGGCAGTCACGGATGCGCGGCGCACTTCCATCGACTCATGCGGCCTGGGCACATAGCCTTCCGGAAAAGCATCCGTCGATGCGCGGGTCAGGCTGAGCGGAACCCAATCGGACAATGCTACGGAAGCTACACCGCGCAGAACCCCCAGCTTTGCAAGCAGCTTGCGTTGAAATACCGGCGCATCCGCGCGGGAATAGCCTGCCGATGGAAGGTCTACCGAAGCCAGGAGCACATGCGTCCGGTCGAATCCAGGGTCCGCCTCACTGGTGTTTCGGAGCGTTCGCAGAAACAACCCCGAGGTGACCAGCAGCGCCAGCGAAAGCGCGATCTGCGCCACCACCAGGCCGCTGAGCAGGTTGCGATTGCGCGACCCCGAGGAAACGCTGGCTGCCTCTTCCTTCAGCACCTCGGCCGTAGCGATGCCCGACGACCTCCACGCCGGCAGCGCGCCGCAAATTACGCTGGCCACCAAGGAAAGCAGCAGGATGGCGGCAATCACGTTGCGGTCCACATAGCCGTTCAGCACGATGGGGCTGGCGTTGGGAGGAATAAAGCGAGCCAGCGTCTTCGACGACCACGCGGTGAGCAGAGTGGCCAGCCCGCCTCCGCACATGGAAAGGATCAGGCCCTCCAGAATCATTTCCCGCATAAGCTGAAGCCGGCTTGCGCCCAGCGACTGGCGAATGGCGATCTCGCGTCGGCGCGCGACAAACCGCACCAGCGCCAGCGTGGCCACATTGGCGCAGGTCAGCAGCAGCACCACACCCGCAATAGCCAGCAGAATCGGCAGTGAGGCCGCAAGGTATACATTGGCCCCAAACGGCGAACGCCATAGCGGGTCAAGAGAGATGGTATTCACGCCAAGGTGGTCGTTGGGGTACTCGGCGACAAGCTGCCGCATCAGCACGTCCAGATCCTGTGTGGCTTTCGAACGTCCGACTCCTGGCCGCAGCCGGCCCATCCCGTTGAGCCACGGGCTGCCGCGCTGCTCAATTTGCCAATTGGGGCCGCTCTGGCGAATGGGCGAAAGCGGCAGCCACGCGTCGGTGCGGATACCCGTCTTGCAGCCGATGAATCCCTGGGGCGCCACCCCGATCACGGTCAGCGGCCTCCCGTTGATCTCGACCGACTTTCCCTCGATCGCCGGATCGGCGCCGAAGCGCGTATTCCACAGGTCATAGCCGAGAACGATGTACGGGTCGCCGCCGGCGCGCGCTTCTTCCTCGGGAAGAAAGAACCGGCCCAGCCGCGGTTTGATGCCGAGCACTTCGAAGTAATTTGCCGACGTGTTGGCTGCATAAATGCGCTCGGGAATATCGCCGCCGGTCAACGTCACCCAGTCGTCGTGGTACGCCAGAAGGCCGCTGAAACTGCGATTCCGCTCACGCAAATCCCGATAGTCGGGATACGAAAGCGGCGGCGACGGCGCGGTATTCCATGCGCCGCGCATCACGGTAACCAGTTCGCTTGTGTCTCGCGCGCCGGGAACCGGATGAAGCAGTGTTGCGTTGACCCAACTGAAGACGGTACCGTTGGCGCAGATTCCAAGCGCCAGCATAAGGACGGCAGTAATCGCGAACCCCTGGCTCCTGCGAAGCTGCCGGAAAGCGTACAGAACATCCCGGAGTAAACCAGCCATTGAGGCGCCTCCTCGGGCTTTTCTCTCGTTTGCAAGAGTAAACGCAATGGGTATTGCATCTGCCGTGCCAAAGCTCACACTCGATGGAACCTGGCCATTGACGGGGCGAATGACAGCGCCGTGACATTGCCCCTGCTTTGCTTTGGTGTCCTTTGCCGCACACGCGCTGTCCGATTTCGAACACCTCAAGAGCCTCGGTCCAATTCAGCGCCTAACCAAATGTTCGGCAAGGCCCGGCTTCGCAATGGAGCCCAAATGACAAACGGGGCGTATGATGCTGTGTGGTCCTCTACGCGCGGCCAGGGGGCGGCGTGTGGAATCGCGGAAAGAGCCATGCGATGCAAGTGCCAGGCGAACATAACCCCATGCTGCCGCCGCGCAGCCAACCGGCGTCAACCCCGATCCCGGACCTGATCTATGACCTGCGCCTGAACGAAGCCAATTCCAACGTATTCTATTCCGATGTGTCCGCGTTTGCCGATAAATTGCTGGCGGAAATTGCCTTCCGCGCGGGAGCCGCGATCACCGGGTATGGCCGCTATGTGCAGGAGATTTTGCTCGAGCATCCGCGCACCCTGGGCGAGTATTCCATCGAATACCTGACCCTCGGGCTGTTGCTGTCGCGCTATTCCCTCGCGGCCGAAACCACTCCCCGAGGCGTTGTTGCTTTGGCGCGCGAACTCTTTTGGCTCCGCGGCAGATCGCCGGGGCTGAAACCGCTGGCCGACCTGATGCGGACCCGGCTTACACGCGCCTTTCTGGTGCGGCGAATCTCCCGCGAACCCTTGCCGTGTTCCGATTCCGCATCGTGCCGAAGAACAGTTCCCTGCGGTAATTCGAGGCACAAAGAGAGGATCTGTCCCCGATACGAACCATGCTACGAAAGCAACCATGCCGAATCGATCTCGGCTGCGCCCAGCCAGTCCCATGCCGGCCAATGGCGGCAAGCGCTCGATGGATTGCCGAGCCTGATCGAGTGGCTCCAGGCTAGCGGCGAGTTCGAGCAGGAAGCGATGCGCCTGAACAACTGGCGAGGTTTTCTCTATGCACTTCCGCTGGCAGAGGCCGCGCACTCCATCGAAATGGCGGCGCAGTTGTTCCAATGGTTCAAGCGCGAGGCCAACGCAGCGCTAGGAGCCTATACGGCCGGCGTTCCCAGGTTCCTGGCCGGCGAATACGCAAATCGCCCCTGCCGCGAAGACCAGGTTTTCTGCGGCAAAGATCCGGTGGAATACCACTTGTGCATGGTCGCTGCGGAGATTATGAACCGCGGGCTGCGGGCGGAGTTCGAGCGCACCACACACAAAGTTGTGCTGGTCCCCGCGTGCATGCGCGGCCCCTATGCCAGCTTCTGCCGTGCAAGCGTCCGGGGCGCGGACATGCAGTGCGCCGCCTGTAGCAAGGACTGCGCCGTGAACCGCCTCACACGCCGTATGAACTCCATGGGGATAAAGGTCTATGTCGTACCGCACTCCAAGGGATTCAGCCGCTGGCTGATGCGCTGGCAGCGCGAGCCGGATACTGGAGTCACCACGGTAGCGTGTCTGCTGAACATTCTGCCTGGCGCATACGAGATGCGCGCCCGCGGAATCCCCTCGCAATGCGTGCCGCTTGACTATCCGGGATGCCGGACGCATTGGCGCGGCGAGGAGATCGCCACCGGCTTCAACCAGGATCGGCTCGTGCAAATCTTCGCATCGCCACGGCATTGAGTCGCCGTCTCCAACCATTGGAAAGCCCTGAGCCGGCGATAGCATTGTTGGCGTCTGGTCCCCCCACAATGCTATCGTGAGTCCCAAATGCCCTTCGCAACCACCACCGAAACGGGCGTCGCCATCCAGGGCCCCACCGCGACGCTGCTCCACGACGACTGGTACCCTGCCCTGCGCGCCTCGCAGCTTCGCCCCGGCAAGCTGGCCACCGCCATGCTCCTCGACATTCCGCTTGTTTTGGGCCGGCGAACGGATGGCCGCGTCTTTGCCATGCGCGACAGTTGCCCCCATCGCGGCATCCCGCTGAGCTATGGCTGGTTCGACGGCAACCATGTTACCTGCCGCTACCACGGCTGGGAGTTCGAGCCGTGCAGCGGCCAGTGCGCGCTCATCCCCTCGCTCTCCACCTTCGACAAGCTGGACGCAACCCGCATTTACGCCACCGCCTTTGCCTGCGAAGAGCGCGACGGCCACGCCTGGGTGTTCATCCCCAGCGCAGGAACCGGAAGACGTTCGCCGGGCGCGCAGCCCCAGCCCCGCGAAGTACCCGAGCTGGCCAAGTTCGGCCCCCGCTACCGCACGGCCCACCTTGCCGCCGAGCTGCCCTGCAACGTCGATCACGGCATCATCGGGCTCATGGATCCCGCTCACGGCCCATTCGTCCATCAGGCGTGGTGGTGGCGGTCCCGCGCCAGCATTCGCCAGAAGACCAAGCGTTTCGAGCCCATCCCCGAAGGCTTCCGCATGAGCGCCCACGCTCCCAGCGGCAACTCCGCGCCCTACAAACTGCTCGGCGTATACGGTCAGCCCATCGAGACCACCATCGACTTCACCCTGCCCAACCGCCGCACCGAGGTCATCCGCTGCGGCCAGAAGTGGTTCTCCAGCCTGACCACGGTGACGCCGGTAACCGCATCCACCTGCCGCATCGACGTCGTCGCGGCGTGGAACGTCTTCTACCGCGTTCCATTTGTCACGCCCATCGCAAAATTCTTTGGAGCGAAATTTGTCCGCCAGGATCAGGTGACGATGATCCAGCAAGCCGAGGGGTTAAAGCACAATCCCAGCCTGATGCTAATAGACGATGCCGACAAGCCGGCCAAGTGGTACTTCGCGCTGAAGCAGGCTCGCCTTGAATCCGCACAGGGCAACGCCGCGCCCAGGCACCCCATGGAGGGGCCTGTGGAGCTGTACTGGCGGAGCTAGGCAGAATCTGCGCGCATCGCTTGATTCCTCAAGCACGCTCCATCGTCTCGACATGAGCCGCCGCCACGGAGCCTGCGGTAACAAACGCCAACCCCAGGCACGCAACAATCAAGATCTCCGCAATCACCGGCGCAACAAAGAAGTATATATTCGAGTTCACTGCCAGCACAGAATACGCAACCGCAAACGTAGTCACAATCGGTCGCAAACGCCGCGCGTCTGTCTTTGCCAGCGTGCCCAATTGCCAGAACAAAACTGCCTCTGAAGTAAGGGATATCGTTGCCGCCAACCCCATTCCGCGATAGAAATCCCAGAAACTCCTCATGTTGCCCATCAACAGAAACTGGTTCACCTTCATCGCTTCCACGGCAACCGCGGCGGGACCCGGACCTACCTTGCCAAACACTCCGCCGATGGTGTGCAGCACCGCGTGAATCAACGTCAAGACCGATGCGATGCGAAGGAATAGAACGGGCTTTGTCATGCCTGGGCTCCTGCTGCCGCCTTGGCGTAGAGTTCCAAAATTGTGATCCAGGCGCCGGGTCCGTCGAAGATGGCGCGCAACTGCTCATAGCCCTCGCCATGGCGCTCCAGCTTGCTGTGTTCGAGTTCGACAAGCGTCGCTCCCGGCCCCTCCGCGGTAAAGCGAATCTCCACTTCGCTTGCTTTGGCTATATCCGGATCGCACACCCAATCCGGTTGATCGTGTCCCGGGCCAACGTGCCACGAAAACGTGACCCGATGCGGCGGCTCCCACTTGAGTACCGTACCCCAATCGGTCAGCTTGCCTTCCACATCTCTCTCGTACCACCGGCCGCCGATGCGAGGTTCAACAAAGATAGCCTCAAACGGAGTCTTCCCGATGTGATGCGTCGCCGGCCACCACGACTCCATCTGCTCCACAAACACTGAGAACGCGCGCTCAATCCCGGCCTGCACGCGAACACTCTTACGTACGACGGCTTCTTCCACTGGGTTTGCCATGCTTCTCTCCTATGGGTGGTTTTTCCGCGGCGGTCTTGAAGGCGCTCATTGCCTGGTTCCACATCTGGTCAAAGTGAACGCGCAGCCGGGCCACACCTGCGGGATCGAGCTGGTACAGCCGCCGCGTACCATCCTTGATATCCGTCACCAGGCCAGCGTCTTTCAGCACACGCAGGTGCTGCGACACGGCGGGACGGCTCACCGGCATCCTCCGAGCCAGCTCGTTGACGGCCTTTGGTCCGCCTGCGAGCTTTTGAAAGATGGCCATGCGCGTCGCATCGCCCAATGCGTCGAGCCCGGCCTGTAGGTAAGCGTCCACTAACGGTAAGTTATCACGCACATATCTAGAATTGTCAATAGAAAATTTCGCCCGCCAGGATCAGGTCACGATGATCCAGCAGGCCGAAGGCTTAAAGCACAATCCCAGCCTGATGCTCATCGACGACGCCGACAAGCCCGCCAAGTGGTACTTCGCGCTGAAGCAGGCGCGCCTTGACTCGGCACACAGCAACGCCGCGCTCAGGCATTGGATGGATGGGGTAGTGGAGCTGCATTGGCGGAGTCAGGCCCACC
>Ga0302197_10001168_pt1 | contig 25938 bp, 14 predicted proteins | sample II_Bog_N2_1_FD_193526 | JGI IMG/M metagenome (GOLD analysis project Ga0302197, IMG submission 193526) | Peat permafrost microbial communities from Stordalen Mire near Abisko, Sweden - II_Bog_N2_1 | ecosystem: Environmental > Terrestrial > Soil > Wetlands > Peat | place: Sweden: Abisko...
CCGCGCGTCAGCGACACGACCGCGCCGACACACGGGAACACCAGGCGTCCGCCCGGCTGCCGCCCGGTTTGCACGATGTAGGACGCGGTCTCATGGCCGTTGTTGCCGTGGGTCATGCTGCGGATGATGGAATACTTGTCCGCCTGTTTTGCGAGTTCCGGCAGCAATTCGCCGATGCGGATGCCGGAAACATTCGTTTCAATCGGCGTTTTCAGCGGCCCGCAATAATCGTAGCCCGCATCCGGCTTGGGATCAAAAATGTCCAGGTGCGACGGCCCGCCCCACATCCAGATTTGGATGATGGCCTTGGCGCGGGCGGGCGGCCCCGCCGCGAACGCGCGGAAGGAAATATGGTTGGCCAGCACCAGCCCGCTCCCGGCGAGCAGCGTGCGGCGGATGGCCTCGCGCCGGCTGAGGCGCGGGCGCTGCTTCTCAAAATCAAAATATTTTTCGCTCATATTTTTGCCGGTCAATGCCGGTAAAGAAACTCCGTGCTGTTCATCAACGCCCACGCCAGGTCCACCGCCGCCTGGCGCTTGCCGATGCCGGACTTAAAATAATCTTCAACCGTCCGGGTTTCCGCCGCCGTCGGGAACCGCGAAAGAATTCCGAGATACATTCCGGTGGCGATGTCCACCGGCGCGCGGTTGGACGAGGTCTGGAATTCAATCATCCGGCTCGCCTCGATTTTTTTCTGCATCAGGCTGGAGTTGAGCAGCGTCAACTTTTGCGCGGCGGTGATACGGTTGTTGCGCTCGGATTCCAGCCCGGTGTCGCGCGGCGGCCGGTCGAACATTTCGAGAAATGAGCTGGTGATGCTGCCCTCCGGCAGCGCGATGGAACGCAGGTTGTCAGGAATGAACGTGTAAGGCTCGGGAATCGCGCTGGAATATTTTTCGTTCGCGCCGGTGATCTGGTCGAGCGCGTCAATCAGCACCTCCGCGTCCAGCCGCCGCAGCGGATAAAACGCGAAATTCGCCGCCGCCGCCGGATCGCGGCCCTGCGGAATCGCGGCGAGCTGGTAGGTTTTGGAATTCAGAATCAGCCGGTAGAGTGATTTGAAGTCGTAGCCGGACGCGACAAATTCCTTCTCCAAAAACGCGAGCAGCTCCGGGTTGCTGGGCGGGTTGTCCGCGCGAAAATCATCCGGCTCCTGCACAATGCCCCGGCCGAGCAGCCATGACCACGCGCGGTTGACAATGTTATTTGCAAACTGCGGGTCTTTCACCAGCCAGTCGGCGAAAACCGCGCGCGGATCCTTGTCCGGCTGAAGCTTCACTTTTGCGCCATCGGGCAAAACGGCCTGGCGCGGCGAGCCGTTCAGCGCGCCGGCGTTCGTTGAGGCGGGATTGAAAAAAATAATTTCCTCTTTCCACTCGGCGGTGTATTTGGAACCGACGTTGGCGAAAAAAACCGCGAGATTGGCGAGTTCATTTGTCGGCCAGAGTTCCGCGCGTTCGCCGAGAAACGTCAGCGCCACCGTCTGCGCGATGCCGGCCGGCGTGCGGTTTTGCATCGCGCGGTAAAAATTCACCGGCGGGTTCTCAAAATTGCTGCCGCTGGGGGTGAGCAGATCGCGGGCAAATTTGTCACACGGCGCGTTGTCGCGGATCGCGTCATGCACCCAGCGGTGGTAGGACTGCGCGGCGTTCGGCCAGAGGTTGATGGGAAACTCGGCCTTGATGCGCAACAGATCGCCCCATTTCAGCGCGAGATAATCCGCATATTCGTCGCGCGCCAGCAGCCGGTCAATCAGCGCGTGCCGTTTGTCCGGACTGCGGTCGAGGATGAAATTCTGCGCCTCCGCAGCTGTCGGCAAGGTGCCGGTGACATCCAGAAAAACCCGCCGCACAAACACCGCGTCGGAACACGGCTGCGCCGGGGCGATGTGCAGCGCCTGAAGCCGCGCAAAGATAATCTCGTCAATTTTATTTTGGGGCACCAGCGAAGCGGGCGATTCGAACGGCGTGCCGGCAAACAGTTTTCCGGCGGCAAGAAACACCAGCGCCAGCCGCCAAAAATGTCGGGCGGCAGGAATGGCGGCGCACGGTTTCATCACGCCATCAGACGCCCCGGTGAATGCAAAAGCTTCAATAAAAACCACACCTATTTTGTCATTTTGATGACAAGATATGATTAGTCATAAAACAATGTGTTTTAATCATCAGCAGTTTGTCTTGTAACTATTCCCGCCAGCCGGCGTCGAATGGGGGTGATGTCATCGCTCGCTTCCAATCTCGCGGACGCCCCAATGCCGGTGTCGGTCATCAAAACGGGCGAGTTCATCACGCTTACCATTTCGCCACGGCTTGGCGAAGAAATTCCGGCGCTGTGCCGCCGGCTCGTCACCCAACTCCGCGAATCAGCCGCCACGCCGCTGCACCTGCTCATCTTCGGCAATACGCGCGCCAGCACGGCGACCCTGGAAATGCTGCGAAAAGAATTCGGTGGCGTGGACTGGCCAATAACCTGGGTGGAGGGCGCGGCCTGCGATGGCGGTTTGATCGCGGGCATTCACGTCCAGGCATTCACGGGCGGCGTGGAACGTATCACGTTTGGCGGACGTGTCGTCGGTTCAGTGTTCACGGACGGCGGCGCGCGACAATGCCTCGTCGGCGGCCTCACGCCGGCGGATCAGACGCTTTCGCGCGCCGAACAAGCCCGTTTGGTGTTGGAAGATTTGCAAAGGGTTTTGGCGCAGGCCGGATTTGATCTGGCCGACACGGTGCGGACGTGGTTTTTCCTCGAAGATATTTTGTCGTGGTATGACGACTTCAACCGCGCGCGCACGGAAATTTATTCCGGCGTGAAATTCCGCACCGGCTCGCTGCCGGCCAGCACCGGTGTCGGCGCGAAAAATACCGCCGGCGCCGCGCTCGCGCTGGCGGCGTGGGCATGCCGCCCGCTTGGAAAAAATTCCGGCGCCGCCGAGGTCGCATCGCCGCTGCAATGTCCCGCGCCCGCCTACGGCAGCTCGTTCAGCCGCGCCATGGAAATCCCCTCAGATGCCGGCAGCCATTTGTCCATTTCCGGCACGGCGAGCATCGCGCCCGGCGGGAAGACCTTGTGGGTGGGCGATGTCCGCAAACAGATCGATCTGACGATGGACGTGGTGGAGGCGATCCTGCGCTCGCGCGGACTGTCATTTGCCGACCTCACGCGCGCCACAGCCTATTTTCGGCATGCGGGCGATGCCGGAGTTTTTGCGGATTGGATCGCGGCAAACCGCTTGGCCGGCATGCCCGTCATCTCCGCGCAATGTGACGTCTGCCGGGATGACCTGCTGTTTGAACTCGAAGCCGAGGCGGAACGAAAAATATAATTATAGCGGCTCTTTTTGGTTTGGCTGGCTAAAAACTGCCGGCTGATTGGAAAGACAATGCAAAACAAGTGTTTGGCTTGCGAATACGTTTCCCAGTTGGTTTTTCGGACGGGACTCCGGCGCTTGGAGTCTGGTTTGCCAGGCCTTGACTGGCGTCAAGTTGTGCCACACATCCGCTGCACAACCGGATGCCGGTGCTGATTCGGCCCGAGCATTATCGCTGGTGGCTGGAGCACAAGCCGGGCAACGACCTGTATCAATCCGCGCTGAACAGCCCGCTGGAGGTGCCGCTCAAGATTTATCCGGTCAGCAATCTGGTCAACAGCGTGAAAACGGACGATCCGCGCTGCATCGAGCCGGTGCGGATTGACCGGGACATGTTTGAGCGGCCGTGGTGGGGAGATTGATGCAAAAGGCAAAAAGTGGGGTATATTCCGTTGGCTCTGATGACAGACTGATCTGCACTGAAGTTCCTCCGATGTTCAGGTTTTACCTCTGTTACCGGAGCCATGTTGCAGCCGGTTGGCCCGATATGCTCAATGTCCCTCGTAGCTTGTTGTGACCACTATCTTGCCCACAGGGACGGCGTATTGATCATGAAGTTTAAGACCCGGTCACTCACGCCCGCATCCCGCAGCCCGATGACATCCGCCGCGATCAAATGATAGACCGTGCGCGAGCTTGTAATCTGGCTGATGATCACGTCATCGCTGATGCCCGCTTTTGCCATGGCCTTGACATCCGCAATGCTTGTCGGCTGGCTCGGATTCACTGTGATGTAAGTTCGCGGGGCCTGTGCCTGCATTCGTGCCTCCTGTTCCCGGTCGGCCGAATTGCCGATCAGGCCGCCCGCCACCGCCCCCACCGCCGCGCCGATCAGCGCATCCGGCCCGCCGTGACCCGGCCCGCCGATGGCGGCCCCGGTGAGCGCGCCCATTGCCCCGCCCATCAACGCCCCCGATCCAGTATTGTTGGGCGAACCATTGGGATTGACGCAGCCCGCCAGCAAAACCGCCATGACTGCCGCTGCTAAAATCACTGCCTGACTTTTCATCGTGATGCCATTGCAACCATCATTTTATCCGGTCTTCCGTTACCGGAAATTCAGTGGTGCCACCCGCCACCCGGCCCACCGCTGTGCCCGCCACTGCCGCCAGACCCGCCGCCATGCCAGCCTCCGCTGGACGCTCCCCCGTGCCAGTCGCCCGCCGAACCACCGCCATGCCACCCGCCACCACCATGCCAACCGCCGTAGTATCCGCCGCCATAGTAAAACGTCACTGGTGGATACCAGGCATAACCCGGGTAATAGTAAGGGGCAGGGTAATAAACATATGGCGCAGAATAATAGGTTGCATCCGGGACGGTTTGCACATACGTCACCGATGGGGCAACTGTGGCCGTCGAATCTTGTCCGACATAGGCTGACGAAGCCACCGGTGTTGGTGCGGGCGTGGTCGGCATGGCTACGGGGGCTGCGGCAGCGGCCACCGCCGGTTTGGGCTGTTGCAACATCGCCGTGAGCACCGCGTCAGAGACGCCCTGTTGCCGCAGATAAATGATCTGATCCGCATTCAAACCGTAGCTGTTCCCGGAATTTTTTATGTAGGCAATGATTGTGCTATCGCTGACTTCCGCCTGCTTGAGTTGCAGGATTTGCGGCACGCCATAGGCCAGTTGCGGCGCCACCATGCTGGCCGCCGGTTGCACTGCGGTTGCGGCCGGTGAATTCTGCGCCATCGCCGTTGGCGCCAACCACACCAGCCCAGTGATGGCCAGCAATACCGACACGCTTTGAAATTTTGTCATTTTCATAAATTTACCTTTCATTTTAGCATCGCACATATGGACGAGATTAACAAACCGTCAACATCAGGCATGTTCTTCCCGCTCCGCCAATTCAATCCCGCAGCCTGAATGGAAAACCCTTTCCACCGATGACCACGGTTTAATCCACACCAGCACTAGACCAGACCAGGACGGAATTGGTTAATTGATAAAATTAAGGGAACATTGATTCAATCAATGGGATATAACGCCATTGCGCTCGCCCCGCGTGGGTGCCAGACCTGACGCGCCGGGTTGTCCGATCGCAGCTTGCCGGGCGAACGGGTTCTTGGTAGAACCGTCGGATATGGATTCGGAAGATTTCATCCGCTGGGCGTTGGACGATGCCCGCACCGTCGAGGAACGCTACACAACCGAACTGCTGGTCGAGCAGGGCGTGAACTGGTGGAACTCGCGCCACAAAATCTATCGCTCCCTCAGTCTGGAGCAAATCAGTGAGCGGAACCGCCAGCGGCAGTTGAATCCGGCCTACGACCCGCGCTACACGGAAGAGGATGTCCACAAGGCGGCGGAGGCATGGCCGGGGATCAAGGATTGGTGGTGCTCCTACTGGGGCTATAACCAGCGGCCCATCCGCGACCTCAAGGTGCTCGGCTTCTTCCCCCACCTGGAAATGTTCCAACTGCCGGGCAGCGAGGTGACGGACGTGAGCGTGTTTGCGGAATTGCCAAACCTGAAGGTGCTGCATTTTGGCAGTTCGCGGTGCGAGGATTACCGTCCGCTGGCCCGCTGCCCGCAGTTGCGAGAACTGACGCTGTCCGTGGGCTCAAAGTTCGGCCAGCAGTATTCCGTCTGGCCTGACGTGGCCGGGCTGGAACAAATGGTGGAGCTGGAAAAACTGTCGCTGACCGGCAATCTCCTGGCCTTTGCGCCCGGCCTGGGCTGGCCGAAGGTGCGCGTGGCCACGCTGAAGTGCGAGCCGCTGCCGGCGCGTGACGTCCACCGCCTGCCGCAACTGCCCGCGTGCGAAATCCTGACGCTCGCCGGCGTGGAGCGGCTGGACGGCATCGAAGCATTTCCGCATCTGCGCAATCTGCGGCTGGAGACGGATGTGCGGGATTTCGCGCCGCTCACGGCGCTGGAACGGCTGACGTGCTTTCATTGCGGCGGGTCCGAACCGGTGGATGTTTCGCCGCTGGCGCGGCTGCCCCGCCTGCAGGTGGCGACGTTTGACGCCCGGTATCAGTTCGCCGTCAACGCGCCCAAACCGCGCGACTTTGCGGTCTTCGCCGAGGCGCCCGCGCTGCGGGAACTCCATGTGCTGAACTGCCCGCCGGTCGAGGCGGAGGTGCAGACCGTCAATTCCCTGCTGATCACGTGGAACGATGCCCTGCTAGCGCCCGTGCCGCGAGCACTGCCGCCGACGCTGCGCTTCATCATCGCGCCGTGGAGCAAACATCCTCACAACAACGACACGAAGCTCGACCCGGAAGATCACGGCGTGCCGGATGACGGATTGCGCGCGGCCGAGGGTCGGTGGGTGGCGCGGTTCGCGGCACAGGCGGTGTCCCAGCGGATCGGCTGCACGGACTGGGGCGAAGCCACCGCCGACGGCCAGACGCGCCGGCTGTTCGTGGAAATCCAGGCGTTCGCCGTGGTGGAGAAACTGCCGGAAATCGTCGCCGCCACCCGGGAAGTGCTGGCGCAACTGCGCCATGAGTTCACCGCCACCGTCCAGATTCATCTCAAGTCACCGGAACTCGCGCCCACGCCCGAGCGGCGGGAACTGGAACGGCAATTCCTCGACAAACAGGAAGCGGAAGAGGACAAGATTCGTGAACTGGAGCAGCAGGAACATCTCGAACGCCTGCACCGGTATGAGGTGAGAAAACAACTGGGCGAGGCCATCAAGCCGGAGGATTTCGCCCCGCCGCCCCGGCCCGTCCCGCCGCCGGAGGAGGAAGATGAGGATGACACGGACGACGTTGGCGAGGGCGGCGTGAAGGTGGAAAAGAAGCCCGACCCGCCCCTGATTTTTCTGGACGATGAACATCCGCTGGCGGGCAACTATCGGATGCTGGGCTGCCTGACACTGACGGAATTCTGGGTGGGCAACCATCACCGCGACATCGCCACCTATTTGATGGATCGCGAACCGGACGAGGAAATTCCAGAGGAAAAGCCGCCGGAATAAATGAAGTGAATCCTAAGACTCTACATCGCCCCGGCGCTGATTGACCGGGACATGTTTGAAAAGCCGTGGTGGGGTGGTTGAACCGGCAATGAATTATTCCGCTTGCCATGGTGCCCGGTGCAGATCGAATATCAATCACTTGCTTATGACCCTGACCAAACGCGAACTCGTAATGCGCATCGGCGAAGAAACCGGGCTGAACCAGTCCCAGGTTTTTGAGGTGGTGCAGAAAACCCTTAACTACATCACCGAGGCGCTCGCCAAGGGCGGCAAGGTGGAACTGCGCAACTTCGGCGTGTTCGACGTTAAGATCCGCAAGGCGCGCGTCGGTCGCAACCCGAAACAGCCGGAGACCGACGTGCCGATTCCCGCCCGCGCCCAGGTGAAGTTCAAGGCCGGCAAGGAAATGGCGGCCGAAGTCCTGAAGCTGACACCGTCGCCAAAAGCAAAAGGCACCCCGAAATAATCAGGGTGCCTTTGGGAGAATTCCTAAATTATTTCTTCACGCCGAGGATCGCGTCTTTGGCCGCTTTGGCGACACGGAACTTCACGACTTTCTTGGCTTTGATCTGGATCGTTTCACCGGTCGCCGGATTACGGCCGACGCGCGCCTTGCGATTGACCAGGACGAGCTTGCCGAGGCCGGGGATGGTGAACGAGTCCTTGGCGTGTTTGTAGGCGAGGCAGGCCAGTTGTTCCAGGATTTCAGCAGCCTGCTTTTTGGTGAGGCTGTTCTTTTCCGCGATTGCAGAGACGATTTGTGATTTGGTAAGTGCTTTTGCCATATTTATAGTGTGTGTTGTTGATTAATGTTTGCCGAACCCCTATTAAAGCTGGCTGGAAACGACGAGCAAAGAAAAATCTACCGGTTTTATTGATGAAATTGCGGTTCTTTGGTGTTGGTGTTGTGTTCATGCAACGGATTTGTTGATGATGCCGGTTCACGATGCAATTATGGCGCCGCCATGAAACCGCTCTTACCACCGGATATGCCCTGTCGCCAATTTTCATTGGGATGCTGGCGTTTCCATCGCTGCAAAACGTCGGGCGTAATTATCTGCTAAATTTACTTGGCATAATGATTTGGCCGCTCGGTTGGGGCGTCGCCGGACTCATCACTCAGGGCATGATTAGTTTTATGACTGACCAAAGTTTTTTAAGTTCTCAAAGCGTCGGCGGCGATGTTGGCTATTCGCTGCAAAATCTCATGGGGCTGGCGTTTCTCGGCATCTGGATAATTTTTAGCACGATTGCCGCGCCGGTAATAATTCAAAAAGCGATAGCCACGGGAAATTCCGCCGCTTCAAGTTTGTTCAGCGGAGCTTTTTCAGCGGGGCGGGCGGCAGCAACAACAGGCGCAAGCACATTTGCTGATGGCGGTGCGGCCGGAATCAAAAGCGCCATTGCTGCCGGTGCGCTGGCGACCGCTGCTGCGGGAGAATCGTTGGCGACATCTTCGATGGGCGAGGGCGGGAATTCGTTGCTCGGTTCGCTGGCGCAAACAAACAACCGAGCGCATGAGCGGGCGCGCGACAAGGATGAACAAAAACCACAATCAGCCTTTCCGCCCAATGACCCGACAGGTGATAAAACCGTTGCCGGTTTGCTTGATAAAAGTCGTAATTCCAACGGTTGATTTTTTTCCAATAACAGGTGAAATCGCCCCGCTGTTCTGTTAAAATAAAGTCGTATGGAATTCCTTGTCATCATGGGAATTGGAACACTGGTTGCCATCTGGATTGTGGCGAACCTGCCGAAGTCTCGCGGCCTTCGCCGTGATAAAGTTTCGTTTGAAGAAAAACCGCTCCAGACTCCCGCTTGGAGAAAAGATCTGTCCGAGTTTTATTCAACGGACGATTTTGATTATTTGAGAAAATTGGAGCGTCATCAAAATGATCCGCACCATTGGCCTTGTCCGTTTCCACCCCAAGGGTGAAAACCGGATTTCTTATTGTCACAAAAACTAGGCGGTATTTGTGACGAGATAATGCTGGTCTTCCAAATTGCATCCTTATTCGGGCATTTAGCCGGACATTTTGTCCAGGGATCGCCGGGGCGCTGTCTTGGGTTGAGTTGGCAAACTCGCTCCGGCCAGCGAAAATGCGGCGGAGATTATAGATATTTGGGCACGCCATTCCGTTTGACAACGGCTGGATTTTTAATCCGGTCAATCAGCCGGTTGCTGCGGCCGCGCAATTTCAGGTCTGCGAGAATTGCCGCCACGATTTCGGCGGCCGATCCGGGGAATCGAATTTCCACCGGTTGGTCGGTTTTGACTTTGGCATCCGCTACAGCCTTTGAACTGGTATGATGCCGGAATCCCGCTGGCACTGCGAAAGTGGGTAAATGTAAATCCGGGGCGGAAGATTGAAAATACCAATAAAACTTAATCGCAAAGGAAATATCCAATAAATTATGCAGACGTAAATTCAGCTTTCACCCCCACAACCATTCAGTTGAAACCCGCTCCCGAGGAGAAAAAGTGCAGCCTGCTGGCTACCGCCACACGGGTTAATGCGCAGAATGCTAGCGGTTTCCGTATTCGTCTTGCCGTCACCGATCCAGCGGCCGATCTCCAACTGGCGTCCACTCAGGCCAAAACCGGCAACGGGCGGCGTGGTTTGGGACTCGACATTTAAGCGAGTTAAAACCAGCAACCATCAATCACGGTTGCTGGCGGGCACAGCCCGACGTGAATTTCGGAGTCCGGAGCGATCAGGATCAAGGTTTCCCTGAACCCATTTAAGCGATACTCCTTGAGCCAGTCGATAATGGCAGCCGGCAAAACACCCGGACTAGTGGCCCAAAGCCGACGTAATCCCGCGCCGGTGTGGTAAAGAATACGGCTTTGCGGATCCACGATGACAGTGGCGGAATCCAATTCGTCCAAAGCCAGGGTGACGCAATTTAAAAGGTTCTGGTGCGTGCGTTTGAGCGCCAGATTATTAAAGGCAACGACCAGATGCGGACGAAGCATTTCCAAAATGGCACGGTCCCATTCGGTGTAATCCGGGTCGTGGCGGGCCAGAGCGAAGGCCGTGGTGAGGTTGTCTTCAAGCCGGATGGTGGACGCGATCTGATACTCCACCCCCAGCGGTTGATACACTTCCTAATATAATTCTAGTCGGTGAAACTCTGCTTGCGTCAGAAAATCCGAGATTTTATGCACGGGAAAATTTGGGGTTTCCAACTAGCGGGCGACCAGCGGGTGTTAATGCACTAATTCCCGGAATCGCGGAAGCATAGCTGGAAAACGGGCGTCGCCTTCGGGCCCAAGTATGACCAGCGTGTTGGTCGGGTTCACGAAATCCACCTCGTTGTAAGACAACCAGTCGGAAGGAATGAGTTTCGATAGGACCGTGTCGAGCAACCAGGCACGGAGCAGGGCGACATCGTTAAACGAATGCAATCAAAATACGCATTTATACGTATTGTTAAAATTTAATCTGCCTGTATGATGGTTTTTAAATTAAAGTTCAAAAGGATTGTGCCCTTTAGGAAAACCGAAGGCAATGATGTGACGAGGAGGTCACCCCACCAAAAATAGTTAAACCGATCCACCCACCCACCCCCATGAAAAAAACACTAAACCAAATCATTGGCAGTCTGTTATCGGCTATTTGTTTAACTTTATTCCTTGGTGTTTTCGCCCCGTCTTCCGTCCGCGCCGGGCTGAATTTTGAGCTGCATATTTACCAGTATGGCGCCCAGAATAATTACACTTATTATTTTGATCCCCAGTTGAGGACGAACTCGACGGGGGCAAACGTGACCTTCGGCAACTACGCCGTCGCCTCTTTCGGCATCCCGACGAACGGGTCTTCCTCGTTCTGGCAATACGACGTCAATGGCTTCAACCAGACCGATGGCGACCGCAACAATTACAGCGACTTCAATTCCATGGTGCATGAAATCACGAATGGCGTCTGGTCGCTATTCGTCACCAATGCCACCATTACCAACGTCTATCATTTTAAGGTTGCCTTAAACATCAGCAGCAACAATTTGCCCAAAGTGTTGATCACGGCTCCGCTCGACGGCGCGGTAAATGTGACCAACCAGCCGATGTTCATCTGGCAAGGGCCGACTAATTACAGTTCGCTGGTGGTTTCAGAATTCAACACCAGCCAGTCTCTGCCTGTTAGCCAGACCAGTTGGTTGAGCACACGGGTGCTCTATCAAGGCCCTAATAATTTTAACGTGGAATACCTAAGTAATTCCATCACCGCAGCGGTGGCGAGCGTTCCAACCAACAGCCTGTCCCAAACATTTTCTGGCTGGGTCTCCACCAATATTCTGGACGTGTCTTATGGCTGCCAGTTTTCCGTGGGTTTGCCGGACACCTCCGGCAGTGCCCATGCGTTGGTGGCGCATTATCCGTTTGATGCGACCAGCGGTTCGGTGCTCAGCGCGGCAGTGGATACTTCAGGCAATGGCTTAAACATGACCACGGGGGGCACATTCGGATCACAAGGCGGTGACAGCTTGACCTCCATTTCGGCTACCGGAATCGGGGCGGTGTTGTTCCAAGACGGCGACAATAATAGCGGAGCTTACTTAGGCTGGACGGAGCCGACGCCGCCCGCCTTGCTCTCGACGCTGGCGGGCAGTTTCTCAGTCTCCTGCTGGATCAAAACCACGCAAAATATCGCCTGGAACACCGCCCCGGCTTACGTCGGGGCGGGCATTGTTTCGGCCGATAATTTTGGCCAAGCCAATGATGTGGTTCCCATCGCGTTGACGGGTAGCAGCATTGGCTTCAATACGGGTGGCTCCGAGGACGTCACCCTCAATTCCGTGGCCAGCGTGAACGACGGGAATTATCACCACATCGTCGTCACCCGCAACCAGGTCACCGGTCAAAAAATCATCTACATTGACGGCCAGTTCGACAGTTTTGCTTCCGGCACTACCAATCTGTTGAACGATGTGCAAAAGCTGACCATTGGTGCGCTGGCCAACGCCGGCAATCCCGACCCGAATGACGGCAGCTATTATCAAGGGTTCGATGGCGAACTGGATGACCTGCAAATTTATTCCGGCGTGCTTTCCGCCAGCGACGTGACAAATCTTTTCGCGAATCCCGGTTCCACCTCCGTCAGCACGGACTTTAACGCCGCCCTCGATACGACCAATCTAAATTGGACCACCAGCGGCGACTCCAGCTGGTTCATTGAAACCACGAATACTTCCGGCAGCGGGTTCGCGGCCCAAAGCGGCAGCGTAACTGGCAGTCAATCTTCCACGCTCTCGGTCACAGTCACCGGCCCGGGAACATTGACATTTTACTGGTCCAGCATCGCCAATGATCCGAACCAAGGTTTCGATTGTGAGTTTGCGCTGGATGGTAGTGATGTTGACGACCTTTACGGGAACACGGCTTGGTATCAAGATGGGACGCCGTTCATTATTCCCCCCGGCCAGCACACGTTGACGTGGACCGCCTACGCCTACGGAGACACAGATCCGACGGAAGCGGCATTTTTGGATCAAGTCACATATGTGGAGAACACATCCCCGGTCATTACGTTAAATCCTTTTAGCCAGACCAACTATCCCGGCTACAATGTCGCTTTGTTTGCAGCCGCCACCGGCCCAACCAACACAGTCATCAGTTGGGAATGGTTTAAAGTGGGCAATCCATCGCCTATCGCCAATGCGACGAACGCCTTGTTCATTCCCACAGATTCCGGCACTCCGGGTGTGGCAGGCAGCTATTACGCCGTGGCGAACAGCCCCGGCGGCTCGGCTAATACGACAACCGCCGCAGTTAGTTTCGTCACGGCATCGCTGCCGCCCAACTGGACTCACGCTTTGAAGTCACCTTTCCAGGCGGTGGATGCCTCCACTTTGACTAAAGATTATTATCTCGGTTGTGCGGTGGATGCGGCGGGAGACGTTTACGCGGCAGCTCAATACATCGGCAATATGAAGGTTATCACCAATGGCATCACCGAGAATGTCCTCATAACAACTGGGGTTAATGGTGGTTCCGCGTTGGTCAAATACGCCGCCAATGCTAATCCGTTGTGGGCCGTTGGCCTGACCAATAATTCAGCCGCCAGCTACAGTTATGGCAGCGCGGTGGCGGTGGCTCCCGGGAATGGCGCTTATTTGGCGTCCAATCTTTCCGGCACCAACTGGCTGGGGACCAACCAATTTGTTGACGTAGCCGGAGCCTCAATTCTGCTTTCCCGCTTTGATGGCAATGGCAGCAACGTTTGGTCCCGCTTCATCGGCGGCACGAACGGAGTGTTTACGACCTACAATATGCTGGTTTCTGACAGTTCCGGGAATGTGACCCTGGCGGGAGTCATGTCGGGAAACATCAATTTTGGTGGAACCAATCTTTTCGCTCCTTCCCAAACCGGCTGCCTGGTCCAATATGATACCAACGGCGTGGTTCGCTGGGCGCAGGTTCTGCCTGATAAAATATGGGGTCTGGCATCCGGCGGCGGTCTGCTTTATGCGAGTTTGCAGGCAACGGTTTCCGGCGGCGTCACCAACATCAGCATCGCCAGTCTCTCCAATCTGACTGACCGGGCATGGGGAGTTGCCTGTCTCAATGCCACCAACGGCCAAGCCAAATGGTTACGCGGCATGGGCGAGGCCTTCGGGTCGCATCCCAGCGGAATCATTAATGATGATCTCTTGATTTCAGTGGCGGGAACAAATGTCTTCGTCATGGCCAACACCTATGGAAATTCCGCCGTGTTCGGCGGTCTTTCCATTGTGGTGCCGGGCGGAAGCGGTCAATACGTTGCCCGTTATGATACCAATGGCACGCCATACACAGCGACGGCATTTGGCAGTCCTACCACAATGCTCTGGGCCTCGGCCGCCGACGCTTCCGGCGTCTATGTTTGCGGCGATTTTGACAGTTATTCACAGTTCGGCAGCGACATCATCGCCGCTCCGGTATTGGGCCAAAACGACCTTGACCTGCTTCAATATGGCATCATTTACTACACACTGCCCTTCGTGGCCAAGTTCGACGCCAATGGCAATACACTTTGGGCACGCAACGGCATATCGTCCGACTTCGCCAATTTGCGCGGCATCGCCACCACTTCCGACGGCGTCTGGGCCGCTGGATTCCTTAAAATCACCAATGGCATTCCGGCTCAATTCGACACCTTTGGCGTGCTTAGCGACCCGCAAACCAATGGCGGCGGAACCGTTTGGAACCAAGGCGGTCTTCTGACAAAAATTACCGACAGCGCGGCGGTGGCAGCCTCGGTCACACTGCTCAACCCGCAGACCGTCGGCGCGAACTTCCAATTCCAGTTCCTCTCGGAAGCTGGATTCACCCATAACATTCTTTACCGGACGAATCTGGCCGTCGGCACCTGGCTGACCAATTCTATTGTCACCGGCAACGGCACCTTCACAAACATTTCCGTGCCGTATTCCATTTTCAGCCCGGCCAAGCAGGGTTTCATCCGCGTCTCGACGCAGTGAACCAGATTACTAAATAAAACATCTAAATATTAAAACAATCCCAGGCAACCACCAACATATGGTCAGTGAGTTTTCCCTCCAAAGCTTCGAGTTTGATGCGCAAGGTTTCACCGACTGGCCTGCACTGCAATTCTTTGAATGGAGCGCAACTGAATGCCCGCTGTTCTCTGCGTTTTCTAAAGATATAAGCCAGAACAAGCGCTAATGGGAACATCAAAGCGGCAGAGTAAAACAACGCGGAAAACCTGCTGGTCATTGATGACACGGCGCTCGCCAAAAAATACACGGACAACCTTCAGAAACATCTGTCGCACTCGGAAAAATGCGAGGGCAAAGGGAATTGATTATTTTTTATTCGAAACGAACCGGTTTGAATTTCAATCACATTGGGAATGGATTTAGGCTTGGGATGAAAGCGCACAAAACTGGTCCTGCTGTCATTCGTGGCAAGAGTGTTGAAATTGACAAAGGTATCCGCGGCTGATAGGAGCCGCACTCCAAACATCGCACCGTGAACTTGCGAAACGGGCTTTCGCGGGGCGTCTGTGGCTGTTGATAATCCTCTCGGCGTTGAAAACAGCGGGCGGCATTTATGGCGACAGTTTATGTCGGAGGGTTGGACAATCGCTGTCCATCTACTGAAGCATGAATATCCAATAAACGAAACCGTCATGAATTCAGCTTCGCCCCCCGACCATTCAGTTGAAACCCGCTCCCGAGGAGAAAAAGTGCAGCCTGCTGGCGACCGCCACGCGAGTTTTAACGTCCATTTTTTCAAAAATGTGTTCAATGTGTTTCTGCACGGTGCGCGGGCTGATGCCCAGAATGCTGGCTATTTCCGTATTCGTCTTGCCGTCACCGATCCAGCGGGCGATCTCCAATTCGCGTTTGCTCAGGCCAAAATTATTGGTTGGGGCGGGGATTATATTTTGTGAACCCGTGGTGAGCACCAACAACCGTCGCTGTGGGCTGCCGGTTGGCATGTAACGGATGCAGATTTCTCCATCTTCCGTATTCAAGCTCATGGTTTGGTGGCGGGAATTGGTGGCAACTTGATTCAGCCAGCCGGAAATGTTGACTGGCAAAAACCCTTGGGGAGCAGCCTCGATCCATTTCAAGCCCGGGCCGGTGTGATAAAGAATTCGACTTTGCTGATCAACAATGATGGTGGCGTAAGAAAGTTCCCGCAAACCCAGCTTGGTGCTGTCCAGGATGGTTTGGCGCGCAGTGGTCAGCGAGAGATTGTTCAACGCAATCACCAGGTGCGGCCGGAGCATTTCCAAAACGGCGCGATCCCGTTCGGTATAATCATTCCGCTGGCGTGAAAGGGCAAATGCCGTAATCCGCCCGGGATCCAGCCTTATGGTCGCGGCAATTTGATACTCAACTCCCATGTGCCGGTAAACATCTTGATACAACTCCAGCTGGCGATAGGATTTCCGGGATAAAAAGTCGGAGATTTTATGCACCGGAAAATCCGCCAATTGCTTCTGCCGGGAGATCAGCGGATGCTGGTGCGCCAGTTCTTGAAAACGCGGGAAAAGGCGCTGGAAAATCTGATTTGATTCCGGCTTGAGGATGGCCACGGTGTTTTCCGGATGCGCTAGGTCCACCTCATTGTAAGACAACCAGTCCGAACGAATCAGCCGGGGCAGCGCCGTGTCCAACAACCACATGCGAACCGACCCCAAGTCACGAAAGGAATGCAGCTCGCGAATGCACTCGAGCAACAATTTGTAATCGGCTGGGGAACGCAGACTCATTGCATTGAGGCGCTAAAATTGCCCAAGCTGCGATGTTTTGCAATAAAATACGCAGTTATGCGTATTGTTATTTTTTTTGATATGCCTAAAATTGCTTGTGGTAAACGGTAAAGCAGGCCAAAGAGATGGGGTGTTTGTCAACTTGGTGCGCGCTCGGAAAAATTGAGCCAGGGCCGCCAAAGCCAAATCGTGTTTGCCATGCGCAGTGGCAGACGTAAAGCCCTGCCTGCCGGTCAGCAATACCAACAACCTCAATCACAAAGGATCAACATGAATCGTCTAGCAACATATTTGTCATCCATCGTGGCCGCATGGTCAGTCGCATTGACCGCTCACGCCCAAACGGCCGTTCCTATTTTTTCCTTCGATGCGAGTGGCACCAACGGAACCTACCCGGAGGCAAACCTGACCCTCGGACCGGACGGCAACTTTTATGGCACCACGGAAAGCGGCGGTGCCACCACCAACGGAACCATCTTCAAGGTGACCACCAATGGGAGCTTGACGACGCTGGTTAATTTCAACGGCACCAACGGCGCCAATCCCCTCGCGGCTTTGACGCTGGGACCGGATGGGTATTTTTACGGCACCACCGAATACGGGGGGAACACCATCGGCAACTCCAGTTTGGACGCCGGCCTGGGTGCTGGCACCGTGTTTAAAATGACGACCAATGGAACCCTGACCACGATGGTCAATTTTGCCGCCACCAACGGAGCCAATCCCCATGGTGGTTTGATTTTGGCGCCGGATGGCAATTTCTATGGCACCACTGCCAATGGCGGACCCGCTGGCGACGGCATCTTGTTCTGCCTGACAACCGGCGGCGCATTTACCACCCTGACCAATTTCAGCGGTGCCAACGGAGCCAATCCTGTAGCCGGTTTGACGCTGGGGTCGGACGGGAATTTTTATGGCACCACCGAAAACGGCGGCAGCGCGGGTTATGGCACGGTGTTCAAGGCCAAGTGGGCAACCAACGGGTTGACGACCCTGGCCAATTTTAATGGCACCAACAACGGCGTTTCGCCGCAAGTCGGTTTGACGCTGGGGCCGGACGGCAATCTCTATGGCACCACCAGTGACAGCTACCTCTACCTATACACTGTCTTCCCGGGGTTCACCATCAACATCCCCTCGGGTAATGGCACCATTTTCCAAATAACGACCAACGGAACGCTGACGACCCTGGTTGACTTTGACAACTACACTGCCGGAGTCACTCCCAACGCCAAGCTGACCTTGGGGCCGGACGGCAATTTTTATGGCGTCACCTACACTGGCGGCAGCGACAACCTTGGCACCATATTCGAGGTGACGACCAACGGCACGCTGACGACTCTCGTCAGCTTCGACAACACCAACGGAGCTTATTCGACCGCCGGTTTGACCCTGGGCCCGGACCGCAACTTTTACGGCCCAGCCACCAGCGGGGGTGCGGGTGGCAATGGCACCGTGTTTGAATTCGCCCTGCCGCTCTATTCCATCGCCTTGGCTGGCGGCGGCGGCAACTTCACAGTGTCTGTCGAGAGTTATCCCAGCAGCACGAACCGGATTTGGGCCACCACCAATCTGGCCTTGCCCTCATCGTGGCAGGTGCTCGGCACGGTCTTCACGGACACCAACGGCCTGGGCCAGTTGCTCGATACGAATACGGCGGACATCCCGGCGAAGTATTATCGGCTGTCATATCCATGATACGACGTCTCTGGCCCAATGACTCCAACCCAGGAGGTTCTTGACGCTGACGTTATAGCGGGGGAAATTTGAGTTCGGACCGGCGAGTTAATTCAAAAAACACTTAATCATGAAAACTCTCACCATTGTTTTCTTGTTGGTTTGCGCCGCATTGGCAGTCGTGCTGAAAACAGACGCCCAGCCGGTGACGACGATTTATTCCTTCATCAATGGTCCGGCGAAGCCTCTGGCCGGTTTGACGCTGGGAAATGACGGTAATTTCTACGGCACCACTGAATCTGGCGGCCTCAACAATGAGGGCACCGCTTTCAAGATGACGACCAACGGAATCACGACCACGCTGGTCAATTTCGGAACCACTTATGGCAGCCCGACTTATCCGGAAGCCAATTTAACATTGGGGCCGGACGGGAATTTCTATGGAACTACCTCTCAAGGCGGCACGAACACGAGCGGCACGAATGCCACCGGCACCGTGTTCAAGATGACGACCAACGGGACGGTGACCATTCTGGTCAGTTTCAATGGTGTCAACGGAGGGATTCCCCTGGCCGGTTTGACGCTGGCACCGGACGGCAATTTTTACGGCACCACTGAATTTGGTGGCACCAATGGCGATGGCACGGTGTTCAAGCTGACGACCAATGGGACCTTGACGACGCTGGTCAATTTCAACGGCACCAACGGAGCCAATCCCCTCGCCGGTCTGGCGGCGGGGCCGGGCGGGAACCTTTATGGCACCACGAGATATGGCGGCACAAACCAAAACTTGGGAACCGTGTTCCAAGTGACGACCAACGGGACATTCACCACTTTGATTCAGTTTGCCGGCACCAACGGGGCCTGGCCCTATGGCGGGGTGACGGTGGGGCCGGATGGCAATCTCTACGGCACCACGACCTGGGCCGGCAATCCGAATGGTGATTTTAACGGTGGCACGATTTTCGAGCTGACCACCAACGGGCTGCTGACGACGCTGATCCGGTTTGTTGATTTGGGCGGCACTAACGGCTTGAATCCAGAAACCAGTCTGACGCTCGGGCCGGACGGCAATTTCTACGGCACCACCTTTGCCGGCGGTGCCAACGGGAATGGCACCGTATTTCAGGTGACGACCAATGGCATCTTGGCCACGCTGACGCAAGCTGGCATCCCATTTCAGACCCTCTTCACCCCGCAGGGCTACGAGTATTACACCACCAATAACTGGGTAACCTCGGCCAAGGTGTCCAATGGCACCTTGACGACGCTTTACAGCTTTTCCGCGCAGACCAATGGCAACAACCCGGATGGGGCCAATCTCCAATCCACTTTGGCCTTGGGGCCGGACGGCAATTTCTATGGCACCGCCCCTGCCGGCGGAGCCAACGGCTATGGCACGGCGTTCAAAGTGACCACCAACGGCACCTTTACGACGTTGGCCACTTTCAGTGGAAATCATGGCGACAATCTCATGGACGCTTTGACAACGGGGCCGGACGGGAGTCTTTATGGCACCGCCAACACCGGTGGCACCAGCGGCTATGGCACGGTGTTTAAGCTCACCACCGGCGGCGCACTGACGACGTTGGTCAACTTTGACCGGGCGAACGATGGCGCCAATCCGCAAGCCGGCTTGATTGTCGGGCCGGGCGGGAATTTCTACGGCACTGCGGTCGGCGGCGGCACCAACCTGCTGCAAACGGGACCCAACTCCTATAATGCCGAGTCCTTCGGCACCGTGTTCGAGCTGACGACCAACGGCATTTTCACGCCGCTGGCCTATTTCAGCGGCACCAACGGGGCCAATCCCTATGGCGGTCTGGCCTTCGGACTCGATGGCAACCTCTACGGCACCACCACCTACGGCGGCATCAGCAATAATGGTGTGGTCTTCCAATTGTTGACCAATGGCACCTTGACCGCGCTGACCAATTTTACCGGTGCCAATGGAGCCAATCCTTTTGCCAGTTTGACCTTGGGGCCGGACGGAAATTTTTATGGCACCTGTGAGGCGGGCGGCACCAACAACGACGGCACGGTGTTTCAGGTGACGACCAATGGGGCGTTGACCACGCTGGTTAATTTTAATGGCACCAACGGAGCAAATCCCAACGCCGGTTTGCTCCTGGGACCGGACGGCAATTTCTATGGGACGGCTTACTTTGGCGGCGCACGCAACGAGGGCACGGTGTTCAAGGTGACGACCGGCGGGACGCTGACGACGCTGGTCAACTTTGCCCAAACCAATGGCGAATTTCCCGTGGGGGGGCTGGCGCTGGGGCCGGATGGCAATTTTTACGGCACCACGGAACTGGGAGGGACTTTACCCAGTTCGGGCACCGTGTTCAAACTGGCCACCAACGGGGTGCTGACAACGCTTTATGGCTTTGTGTTCAGCTCGACGAGTCCCAATGGGAATTATCCCTTTGCCGGCTTGACCCTAGTGACCAACGGCAATTTTATTCATTTTTACGGCACCACCTACGAAGGCCCCAACGGTCCCAGCGGCGGCGGCGGCACCATCTTCCGGGTCAACCTGACCACCGCCTACGCCATGCCGGAGAATTCCACAAACACGTTTTTCCCCCTGACCAATGAAGTGGCGTGGACCACCGGCGGGACGTTGAGCCTGGTGAACGCCGCCGCGACAAACGGCACCGGGCAGATTACCGGATCGGGAATAGTCTTCAAGCCGACGGCAAACTTCATTGGCACAGCGACGATCAATTATGCCGTCACAAACAATGCCGGCGGCACGAACGTCAGCCTGATCACGGTGCTGGTGACGAATGTGCCGCCCGTGGCCAACCCGGATGTTTACACGGTGGCCGAGAACAGCAGCGCGAATGTGCTCAGCCCATTAACGAACGATGTTACTGAAACCAGCGGCGGAGTCTTGAGCCTGGTCAGTGTCAGTCCCACCAACGGCACGGCGGTTATCAGCGGGACCAATGTTCTTTTCTCACCGCAGGCGAACTTCACCGGGACGGCGACGATTGGTTACACCATCACCGACAACGTGGGCGGCACCAACTCCTCCCTGATTACCGTGACCGTGACCGTGGCGAATTCCATTTCTGTCGTCACCATCACCGCGCCGACGTCCGGGCAGGTGGTGAGCAACGCGGCCTTCACCGTCACCGGCACGGCCGCGATCACCGGCAATCCGTTGGCGACGTTGACGAATGTCTATGTGCAATTAAACAACGGCGGCTGGACGGGCGCGATCTCGACCAGCGGCTGGACGAACTGGACGGCAAGCGTGACCTTGACGGCCGGCAGCAACACCGTGTCCGCCTACGCCGTGGATACTTACGGCAATGTGTCCCCGACCAACTCCGTGACGTTTGATTATGTGACCAACGCTGGTGCGCTCTTCGCCGGCCCGCCGGGAACACCCGCATCTGGTTTTAATAATCCGGGAGGAAGAACCATCGTTGTTCCTATCGGCGGCGGCATCGGTGTGCAGTCCGTTACCAATGCCATTCTGTTCAGCGCCAATGCCACAGTCTTGGCGGGCGATGTCGTATTCCTTCGTAATCCAATTAACGGCAACAACCCCACGAACTGGGCGGCGGTGCTGCGCTTCTTCAATCCCGGCGACCCGACGGGCACCAACGGTCTGGCCGCGACGGAATATGAAACCTACTTCCAGACGAATGCCAGCCCCAACACTTTTACCGGCTTTTCGTTGCTGCCCAATGTTGACTATGTCCCCATTGCCTCGACGAATGCCGATGGCAGCATTACGGCGGATGCCGTTGTATTCGGCCCCGTCGGTGCCATTCTCTCCGGTCAGGAAGCCATCATTGTTTACACCGCTTCCATTCAACCCAGCCCCGGCGCGGATTTAAGTTTGAGCGCCAGTGCCGCGCCCGAACCGGTCGGCGTGGGCAGCAACTTGGTTTATTCCCTCACCGTCAGCAATGCCGGCCCGGCCACGGCGACCGGCGTGATTGTTAGCAATCAGCTTTCCACCAGCGTCACCTTTGTCTCGGCCACCGGCGGTGCCACGCCCACCAATGGCGTCCTGCTCGTGAATCTTGGCTCGCTTACTGAAGGCACGAATGATTCCATCCAAGTCGTCGTGCAACCCACGGCGGCGGGCAGCCTCACGAACAACTTCCAAGTCTTCGCCAACGAATTTGATCCGAACGTGACGAACAATTTCGCCAGCGTGGTCAGCACGGTGACAAATGCGACGGTGCCGGTCTCGGCAGATCTGATTCTGACGGTGAGTGACGCATCGCCTGTGCCGACGCTGGTCGGAAATTATTTGGAGTATGATTTTGTCATCAGCAATGCCGGACCTTACATCGCCACCGGGGTGGTATTCAGCAACCAGCTCCCGGCCAGTGTGCCATATGGTGGCGCACCGAGAACGAATGGCCCGCTCGCCGGCCTCCAGTTTTACAATTTGGGAACCCTTGATGTGGGCGGAATCACCAGCTTCAGATATTTGATCCAGCCGCCTGCCATCACCGGCAAATTGACCAATTTGTTTCGGGTATTTGCGGACCAGAACGATCCGGTGCTCACCAATAATTCCGTTACTATGATAAGCCCGCTGACGAATGCTCCGGTGCTGGTCGGCATTCCGGGTTCGCCGTATGCCGGGAGTTGGATGGCGGTGCTTGGCGGCTCGGCTACCAACCGTTATGAAAACCAAATCTTTCCCTCGACTTTCTTTACGTCCCTCCAGGTCAGCACTGCGGCCGGATCCTACGCGGCGGGTTTCAGTCCCTCAACTTTCGGTATCCCGGCGTCGAATGCCATTCCCGGCGATATCGTCCTGCTGCTGAATCCAACTGGCGGTAACAATCCCACGAACTGGCAGGCGGTGGTGAGGTTCTTCAATCCCGCCGATCCCACTGGCAGCAACCATCTGGCAGCCAGCGAATCGCAGGCTTTCATCCAGCCCGATTTCTCCAATTTTAAGTTGTTCACCAGCGTCGCTTTCTATCCCAGTATTGTCGCCGGTAGCGAGATCACAGCCTCGTTCCAAGAAATCGGCCCGATGGCTGGCATTCTCGCGGCCCAGAGCGACGTCGTCACGATAACGGTGGCCAATTCCAATGCGGATCTGAGCTTGAGCGCCATCGCCGCGCCGGAGCCGGTGGGTGTGGGCAGCAATCTGGTTTACTCCCTCACGTTCAGCAATGCAGGGCCGACGGATGCCACGGACGTGATCATCAGCAACCGACTTCCGGCCGGAGTCACATTCGTATCCGCGACGGGCGGTGCCACGCCCTCTGGCGGCGTGTTGCTCATGAATCTTGGCTCGCTGACCAATGGCGCGGTTGGTTCCGCGCAGATCGTCGTGCAACCCACCACAGCGGGTCAACTCACGAATTCTTTCCAGGTCTTCGCCGACCAGACTGATCCCGTGCTGACAAATAATTTCGGCACTGTGGTCAGCACCGTGACGAATGCGCCGGTGGTCAATCAGGGAATTCCCGGAACACCGACAGCTAGTTGGGATGCTTCTTCCCAAGTTGTTATTGGCGAAGGCGGAGGCATTGGCGTGCAGACCATCATGCAGACGCTCGCAATTCCTAGTTTCTCGTTCACGGCCACACCGGGAAATATCGTCATGCTGATCAATCCCAATGGCGGCAACAATGTGTCCAACTGGAAAGCCGTGGTGAACTTCTTTAATCCTAGTGACCCGACCGGCACCAACGGTCTGGCGGCGACGGATTATCAGACCTTTTTCCCGACCAATGCGGGACCGAACGCGTTTGCCAACGTTCCATTGTTCACCAATGTTGACTATGTTCCGATCACCACAACGAATGCCGATGGCAGCATTACGGCTGATATTGTCGAAAATGGCCCCGCTGGCGGTATTCTTGCCGGCCAGCAGGCTACCATCTTTTACACCGCGTCCATTCAACCCGGCGCCGGCGCGGATTTGAGTTTGAGCGCCAGCGCCGCGCCCAAGCCGGTCGGCGTGGGCAGCAACTTAGTTTATTCCCTCACCGTCAGCAATGCCGGCCCGGCCACGGCGACCGGCGTGATCGTCAGCAACCAGCTTCCCGCCAACGTCACCTTTATCTCGGCCACGGGCGGAGCCACGCCAGCCAGCGGCTTGCTGCTCGTGAACCTCGGCTCGCTCGCCGAAGGCACGAATGTTTCCGTCCAAGTCGTCGTGCAACCCACGGTGGCGGGCAGCCTCACGAACAATTTCCAAGTCTTCGCCAACGAATTTGATCCGAACATGACGAACAATTCCGCCAGCGTCGTCAGCACCGTCACGAATGCGGCGGTGGTAGCGTCAGCGGATTTGAAATTGAGCGCGAGCGCCGCGCCGGAGCCGGTCGGCGTTAGCAGCAATCTGGTTTATTCCATCACGGTCAGCAATGCCGGGCCCTCGGCGGCAACCGGCGTGGTGGTCAGCAACCAGCTTCCCGCCGGTGTCAATTTCGTCTCGGCCACCGGCGGAGCGACGCCCGCTAGCGGCGTGCTGCTCTTGAATCTGGGTTCGCTGGCCTCCAACGCCATCAGTTCGGTTCAGGTCATTATTCAACCCACCGTTGCGGGCGAGTTCACCAACCTGTTTCAAGTATTCAGCAGCACGACTGATCCCGTGCTGACGAACAATTCCGCCACCGTCATCAGCACCGTCACAAATGCGCCGGTGGTGGCCCAAGCGGATTTGAAATTGACCGCAAGCGCTGCGCCGGAACCGGTCACGGTAGGCAGCAATCTGGTTTATTCCATCACCGTCAGCAACGCCGGACCTTCAGCAGCGACCGGGGTGGTGGTGAGCAACCGGGTTCCCGTCGGCGTTAATTTTGTTTCCGCAACAGGCGGGGCCACGCCGTCAGGCGGCATTCTGCTTGTGAATCTTGGTTCACTGGCATCCAACGCCACCAGCCTGGCCCAAATCATTGTTCAGCCAATCTCTGCCGGCAAACTCACGAACCAGTTCCGGGTGTTCGCCAACGAAACTGATCCTGTGCTGACGAATAATTCCGCCACCGTGGTCAGCACGGTCACGAATGCGCCGCCAATGCCAGTGGATGTCGCATTGAGCATCATGGCCGCGCCGAATCCAGTAAGCGTGGGCGCACCACTCACTTACTCGTTGACGGTCACGAACAACAGCAGCACGACGGCCACCGGCGTGGTGGTCAGCAACACGTTGCCGCCGAACGTAACCGTGTTCTCGCTTTTGCCCAGTCAGGGAGCGGCCACCAATCAGTCCGGCGTGGTGACTTACAGCGTGGGTAGCCTGCCCAACGACAGCGCGGCCACATTGGCCATCGTGGTCATTCCGAATGCGGCGGGCTTGCTCACCAACACCGCCAGCGCGTTCAGCCTGCAAACGGATTCGCAGCTCACCAACAACTACGCCACGAACGTCACGACCGCCGTGAGTGTGCCGATCACCAATCTGGTGCTGACGGTGCTTTCAGCGATCACCTTGAACCCACAGACCGGCTTGTTTGAAGAGCGCATCGAAGTCTCGAATGGCGGACCGGCTACGCCGTCGTCGGTGCTGGTGCTGATTTCCGGGTTGGCGGCCAATGTGAAGGTGTATAACGCCACTGGCACCACCAATGGCCTGCCGTATGTGCAAAGCAGTTCGCCGCTTGGCATCGGCTCCAACGTGGTTTTCCTGCTGGAGTATTACGTCCCGACCCGCGTGGCCCCGACGAATCTGACTTACACCGTGGAAGCCGGGCCGATTGTCATCCCACCGGTGGTGACCGGCACCATTCTGA
>Ga0302197_10001174_pt1 | contig 25891 bp, 20 predicted proteins | sample II_Bog_N2_1_FD_193526 | JGI IMG/M metagenome (GOLD analysis project Ga0302197, IMG submission 193526) | Peat permafrost microbial communities from Stordalen Mire near Abisko, Sweden - II_Bog_N2_1 | ecosystem: Environmental > Terrestrial > Soil > Wetlands > Peat | place: Sweden: Abisko...
CACTGGTTTGATGGGCCTGTTTATACCACGCGGGGAGCACATTATTTAATGTGTATTGCCCCGTTGATTTTATATTTTTAAGGGTGTCATTATGTTCGCGCTCTGGCCGTATTACTAAACCTATCAGCGGCGGGTTGGCCCCGAGGTGAAACGCGGAACTAATAATACATAGGTTTGTAATTCCGTCGTTGCTGATGGTGCCTAAAAGATTTAAGGACCTGAAGCCAACCAAGCTATTGATCAGGCTTATCCTGTAATGCTTCTCCATATCAGCGATTTGACTGCTTGTAATATTTACCATCTTAGCTTGTTTTTAAGTTGTTAAATCCGCCATCTACTCCAATAACCTGTCCTGTTATCCAGCTGCTTTCATCTGATAATAAAAAAGCTATTGCCTGGCTTACATCTTCAGGTTGCCCATATTTACCTAAAGGGTGCCGTTTTGCAGAAGCTTCCCGTTTTTCAGGAGAACTTAGCAGGTTTTGTGCAAGTGGCGTATCAGTAAGTGATGGCGCTACGACATTCACCCGTATTTGCTGAGCGGCCAGTTCAGCAGCCAGAGATAAGGCTAAGCCTTCTACTGCACCTTTTGCAGCTGCGATGCTTGCATGGTAAGGCATGCCAATTTTAGCCGCGACAGAACTGATTAAAACAACCGAGGCGCCACCAGCATTTTTTAATTGTTTAAGCGAATACTGAATTATTTTAACAGCACCCAAAACGTTCAGCTGATAATCATTTAAAAAATCAGTTTCGGTTAACCTGTTAAACGGCTTAAGGTTTATACTGCCGACTGAGTAAACCAGCCCATGCAATTGTTGCGGTAAAAACATTTCAATGGCATCTCCATTTTCGGTAACGTCAGCCTGCAGATATTGAATATCATCCGGCCATCCTGTTGACGGCGATCTTGAAACTACATATACATTTGCATTTTGCGCATGAAGCAATTTAACTAACGACAAGCCTATGCCCGAACTTCCGCCAACTACCAGGATATTTTTTTTCTCAAAGTTCATCACCCGATATATTTTAAAAATTCATTCCTGGTTTCCACACTTAAAAATTGCCCGCTGTATTCGGCGGTTAATGTTGTACTGCCTGCATCCCTTATACCACGGCTTGATACACAGTGGTGGTGCGCATCTATAACGACTGCTACGTCCTCCGTACCTAATGCTTCTTTTAGCATATTGGCAATTTGCATAGTCAGCCGTTCCTGCACTTGTGGCCTTTGAGAACAATATTGAACGATCCTGTTCAGCTTTGATAAACCAATTACCTGCCCATTGCTGATGTACGCTACATGAGCTTTACCAACAATGGGCACAAAGTGATGCTCGCAATTGCTGAATACCGCGATGTTTCTTTCAACCAACATTTGCTTGTATTGAAATGGATTTTTGAATAGTGTAGGTATCGGTTTATTAGCGGGGTTAAGGCCACTGAATATTTCCTTAACGTACATTTTAGCCACCCTTGCTGGTGTGTCTTTTAAACTATCATCATTAAGGTCCATGCCAAGTACCTGCATTATACTTTTGAAATGTTTGGCGATCAATTCCATTTTTGTATCGTCATCCATTTCAAATGCATCGGTACGAAGTGGGGTATCAAAAGCAGAATTATAAAGCTCCTGCTCAGTGTCCATCACAGCATGCAAATTTGTTAGTTCATTTAATTTATTGTTATTTATCATGAAATTATGTTGGAGTTAAAATATTAGCTGTTTTGTATAAGCAGATGCTCCTCTGCGGTTTTTGTACTTTTGGCATATTTAACGTTTAGCAACGAATAGATGATGATATTTAATAAGATCAAATCCATTCCATAAAAAATATCCTCAAAAGGGATTGTTAAAATACGGAGGTTAACCATATCTGCATGATTATACCAAACCACCGGTGTTGCCAGCCCCGTACCTGTTAGCAAACCATTTACAATTATAAAGGGCAACAATAGTAACAGGTAGGCAACATAGAACCGTGACAACCAGCTTGCCTTTAAAATATACTGGGCTGTAACCAGCAATATGGCCAATACAGTAAACGTGCAGGCCGTATAACTCAATCCGTGAAAGTATACAGCCATAAAAATCGATATAATTATCAGCGATAAACTGATGATTGATTGCCTCAATTTGGACACGGTCTTTTTTGTTATCACATCTAAACAGGCGTAAGTGAATACACATGAATAGGGGATACATAAAAAGAACAGCACTTCTTCAATGGGCAGGTTGCCAATATTAATACCGGTTAAGTATTGAGCGTTGAACCCCCAAATTTTCAGCCGGGTAAAGTAAACATCCCACGCGATAAAAATTATCGCGGTAACTATCATCGCCGGAAAAAGCGCAGGCCAATGTTTATAAAATTTTATTCGTGGATGAAACGAAAAAACAAAGGGAACAAGCACCGAAAAAAAGTCGATCAGGAGATAAGTGTATTTCATGTCTGACTATTTTTTTGAGTGTTACGGAAATATTTCCACGAAACCCACAACATGCCGAAGCTTTCGCCGTCATGTTTCCCTATATGTTTATGGTGCATTTTATGTGCCCGCCTGATAGCTTTTAAATACCGGTTATCGGAATTACGAAGCACTTTTATGCGTTGATGGATAAACAGATCGTGTACAAAAAAATAACATGCACCATAAAGCGTAATACCTGTGCCGATGCAGCTCCATAACGTTAAATGATAGAGGGTGCCCGCGGCCAGGCAGGCTATACCCGGCAGGGCAAATATCAGGAAGAATAGATCATTCCGCTCCAGGAAGCCATAATGCTCCTTAAGGTGATGATCCCTATGCAGCGGCCAAAAAACACCATGCATAATGTATTTATGGGTTAACCAGGCTACGCCTTCCATACCGGTAAAGGCGGCCAAAACAATAGCAATGTTAATAAGCAAATTCATCTTTAATTAATTTGATAATATCTTTCTAATACCTGATCAAGGCATATCTTAAACCATGCCGTATACTCATCCGGTTGTTCAAATAATTCAAACATCAGGAGATCAGTGTCCATATATTTAAAATCAGCCACTTCCGCCGGGTCAGGCAAAGGAAGCTGATCACTTACACCCATAAATACGTGGTCGTACTCATGCTCAATCAACCCATTTTCAAATTCATGGCGATAGCTGAATTGAAACAACTCGATCAATCCACAATCCATTCCCATTTCTTCATTCAGGCGGCGATGCGCTGCATCAATGTTCATTTCACCCAACCGGGGATGGCTGCAGCAGGTATTGGTCCACAGCCCGCCGGAATGATACTTATCAAAAGCCCTTTGTTGCAGCAACAATTGCCCCTTGCTGTTGAATATAAAAACAGAGAAGGCACGATGCAGCGTTCCGGTTTTATGGGCTGCCATTTTATCCATTGTGCCGATAGCCTGGCCAACGGCGTTTACAATCATTACACTTTCTTTCAATTTTTTTTGTTTTAATTCTTTTGATTACTGACAGATTGAGCGGATAAATAAGTTAAAATCATTTCTTTTAATTGCGTGTCTTTAGTGTTACCGATATTAATAAGCAGAAAGTGTTTGTCACTATTCAGGTCATCATGATACCCTAAAAAACCCGGCAAATTGCTTTGGATCGAATACCGTATAAAACGCATTTCCAGGTTGAGTGTGTCACGGCTGATTGCTCTATTTATAAGATCTTTCCCTTTATTAAAATCCTCAAACTTTACTATCGGGTTAAGCGAATATTTTGCATCAATCATTTTACTTGCTCCCTTATAGCATATCAACACCGGCGCGGCGGAATCGGCATTAACGCCAAGCATCAATTGATCCAATTTTTTAGCATCCTCTTTAACTAACGGGGCGCTTTTATACAACTCCCGTATCTCACTCAAATTAAATATTGGGAATGCCTGTATATTTCCGTGTATGATGCAAAGCCACAATAAAACTTTCATAAAACATTTAATTTATACCTGATCAGTGAATCAAACATCAGCCAAAACTTATGCCCGTTAGAAACGCGTATCCTTTCAGACATTACCTTTTCTGCAGGCACCCTGGAAATTTTATGAAATAATTGCCTGTAATAAACATAGGCCAGGTAAACACCTTTCCGGCAGGAACGCGGCAGTTCCCTTATCCCGTGTAAGGCCTCGTTTAATTCCTTTAAAATATCTTCCTCAATAGTGCGCTTGTCTTTATCAGAGAAGGAGGACAGGTTAACATCCGGAAAGTAGGTCCGGTTTAATTCCTGGTAATCCGCATTTACATCCCGCAGGAAATTCACTTTTTGAAAAGCAGAACCCAATTTCATGGCCGGCATTTTTAGCTTCTCAAATTCTTCATCGTTACCATTAGTAAATACGTGAAGGCACATTAACCCAACAACCTGTGCAGAGCCCATAACGTATTGCTCATATTTTTCAGGCGTGTAAACCTGCTCGCCAAGATCCATCTCCATACTGTCTAAAAATTGTTTGATAAGGTGATGTTTGATGCCGAATTGATTAACAACCTGCTGAAATGAATTAAGTACCGGATTAATACTGATGCCACGTTCTATGGCGGTAAAGCAATCCTGTTTTAGTTCAGCAAGCATTTGCGACTTGGGATAATCATGGAAACTATCAACTATTTCATCGGCCAGTCTTACAAATCCATATATGGCATATATAGGCTGTCGAATTTCTTTTTTAAAAAAGAGTATCCCCAGGGAAAAGCTGGTGCTGTAAAGCCGGGTGGTTTCCCTGCTACACGTTGCAGATAAGGTGTCAAATCTTTCTTTCATTTATTATTGAGATATTGGATAAGCAATTGAGCGGAAATCTTACCGGATATAATGGATGGCGGTACTCCCGGCCCGGGCACCGTGAGTTGGCCGGCATAGAATAAATTCTTAATATTTTTATTTTTAATGGAGGGCTTTAAATGTGCGGTCTGCATCAGTGTGTTCGCCAAACCGTAGGCATTCCCTTTAAAAGAATTGTAATCTGCTTTAAAATCTTTAACACAATAACTTTTCTTGTAATTGAGCGCGGCGCGGATAGCCTGGCCGGTGTAATCCTCCAGGCGGTCCATAATTTGCCCGAAATATTCTTCGCGCAATGCTTCGGTATCTTCCATGCCGGGCGCAAGCGGCATCAGAATGAATAAATTTTCATGCCCCACAGGTGCAACACCATCATCGGACTTTGAGGGGCAACAAACATAAAAAAGTGGTTTGGTAGGCCATTTTGGATCTTTGTAGATCTCTATGGCGTGCAGCTTTAGGTCGGCATCAAAAAACAAGGTATGATGTCCCAGTTTTTCAATTTTTCGGGTTACGCCAAGGTAAAATATGAGGCTGGAAGGGGCCATTACCCGTTTATCCCAATAATCAGCATTGTAATTTCGTAATTCGGGGCCAAGCAACTGCTCTTCAATATGATGATAATCTGCGGATGCGATTACACCATCATAGGTAGTATTGCCATATCTGGTATTTATCTCATTAATTTTTCCATCACTAACTTTCAGCCCTGTTACAGCCGAATCGGTATGAAAAACAACACCTTGTTCTTCACAAACTTTTTGCATACCAGCAATCACCTTACCAAAGCCACCTTTAGGATACCAGGTCCCAAGTTTTAGGCCTGCATAATTCATCAGGCTATAAAGGGCAGGGGTTTCTTCGGGCATAGCACCCAGAAAAAGCACCGGAAATTCCATCAAAGTAATCAGCCTTTGGTCTTTGAAGAAACGCCTAACGTGCTGGCTAAACGAGGTAAACACCTGAAGCTTAAAAACCCCGCGGATGAGGTCCCAGTCGGCAAATTCGAGTAACGAGAGGCCTGGTTTTAAAACAAGCTTATTCATACCTGTTCGGTATTTAAAGGCAGCTTCGTCTAAAAAAAGGCCCAATTGCTTTGCACTTCCAGGCTCTATGGATTCAAATAGCGCTTCTAAAGCCTGGTAATCCGCAGGGATATTTAAAATGTCCTGCCTACCAAAAACGATGGTAAAACCAGGATCAAGTTGTATTAATTCATAAAAGTCAGAAGCCTTATAACCAAAGTCGTTGAAGAAGTTTTCAAATACCTCAGGCATCCAATACCAGCTTGGCCCCATATCGAAGGTGTAGCCATCGGCAACGAGTTGGCGGGCGCGCCCACCTGTTTCTGCATTCTTCTCATAAACGTTGACACTGCAGCCTGATTTGGCCAGGTAAGCAGCAGCGCTTAATCCGGAAAAACCTGAGCCAATAACAGCTACTATCGGCTTTTCTCCGTCAGTTAAATCATTTATATTATTATACTTTAACATTAAATGGGCTTAAAATCAGATAACTCTGATTCTTCAGCTAATGTAATACAATATTGCATTACATTTTATATTAAAGTATAATATTGTATTAATTAAGGGAATTTATATATTATTTGATTTATGATTATACTAAACTAAGCTATCGCCAGCGCAGTGGTCATCCTATACTTCCTATTTTAAAAATGCCCCGGCAGTCACTTCCTGGTTTTTCCTGCATAGTGCTACAAGCAAAAATATAATACTTTGAAAACATTAGGGCCATATCGCCTTTAAATTTACAAGCCTTAACGAATTTATAGTAGCGTTTTCAGAACTGCTGAGCGTAAGTTTGTGGTAAGGCTCGTTTGGAAAGAAAACGCTGCTCATTACTGTTAAGCCATCATCTGCAAATAATTCAACTGAAGAATTATCAACTACGATAGTGATATCAGATGTCGATGAATTTACAAACCGTGGCGCAACAAATCGCCCAGGAAAATCTTTGTTAAAGTCCACTTTGCCTGATTTTGTTCTGTCAATATAATACTGCTTCTTTTGGCTATCGTAACCTATCAATAATTCCTCATTTTGTTGGTTTGATAGCCTAATTTGGTAGCTTTTAAGTTGATTGATACTTAGTCTAAGCATGTACTGGCCGGCTATAGCGCCCACTTTATCAGAAAGCGTAACCGGTTTAGATAAATTGATATTGGCAAAGGAGTAATCCTTTCCGTAAACGCTTCTTAGTTCACTTATAGGTTTAGATGCAAGTAATATTTTGCCATTTACCTCTTTTAGTTTCAAATCGCGCGGCAAGGTCATTGCATTACGCCATTTTACTGTAGGCACCTGTCCCGAATATTCCCAGTTGCTCATCCATCCCAGAAATATTTTTCTGCTACCGGTGTTACCCCAGGTTATGCCGGCATATTCATCAGGGCCGTAATCAACCCATTTTATTTCGTTATCAATTGGCGTAAAGGTTTTGCCATTAAACTGCCCCACAAAATACTGCGTTGCCGAACCGCTGTTCGGGCCGCCGGGATTAACGTTCACAATCAACACCCAATATTTTTTACCGTTCAACTGTAATGAAATCAAGTCGGGGCATTCCCAAACACCGCCATGGGCACCAAGTTGTTTTCCAAATTCACTTTCTTTGCTCCACGTTTTCAAGTCAGGAGATGAATAAAAAGTTGTATGATCCTGCGTAGCAAGTGTCATTATCCACTTATGCTCAGCTGCATACCACATTACCTTAGGGTCACGAAAATCCCTGATACCGGGATTTTTCAACACGGGGTTACCACTGTATTTAGTCCAGGTTGTACCATTATCTAAACTGTATGCTAAGCTTTCGTTCTGAAAATCGTTTCTTCCCGCACGCTCACCTTTTGGGTCATGGCTTGTAAAAATAGCTACCAACGGTATTTTACCATTCTTCCCGAATCCCGATGTATTATTTGAATCTACCACAGCACTGCCGGAAAATATATAGCCCAAACTATCCGGGTAAAGAGCCGTGGGCAATTGTTTCCAGTGAATCATATCGCTACTTTCGGCATGCCCCCAATGCATAGGCCCCCAGGTTGTACCACCAGGATAGTATTGGAAGAACAAATGATAAATACCATTATAGTATACCATCCCGTTAGGATCATTCATCCAATGCGCCGCAGGTGAAAAATGCACCTGCGGACGATAGGGCTCGTGATAAGGTATAGTGTCTGATTGTGCTACTGATTTAAAAGAAACTAAAACAAATAGCCCGAGGATAATTAATTTTATACTTTTTTGCATATTAGTGTTATTAATGGCCTGTCAATTACAAACAACCGGAAACATATTGTTTATTAATGAAGTGTTTTATTTACTTTTTTAACGGTTATATTAGTGAAATTGGCGGTACCTCCTGTTGAAAACAAAGAAATACCTCCCTTTGCCTGCGTAGGGAAAACCAGGTCGGTGATTGTGTACTCTCCGTTATTTATAAAAACTTCCACAATTGATTGGTCGACTAAAATGCGGCAAGTGAGATTTGTGAAATCTACATTGTTCATTTTAGCTGATTCAATACTTGCGAATGCATTACTAAAGCTACTGTTGCCAGAGTTGGTCCGGTCCAATAAAACTTCAGACAGCGCTTTATTTAAAGTGATGGTAGTTTGTTCGGACCCGCTTTGCAAAACGTTTATACCCGCTGTGGCTGCATTTGCAAGCGAGAGTGTGAACTGAATATCCAGCGAGGTGCCGGAAGCGGCGCTTAACTGCATGGTATTACTTAAGCTAATGGCCGAATTACTATAAATAGTTGTTTCATGCTGGCTGATCTCTGCAGCCGGGGACTGTAACAAGTGGTAACCGTCGGAATTATTTACTTTTCTGAGCGACAAACTCCTGGGTACAGCATATTGCCCACGATAGCCAGCTGTTGGTATAGATCCCGCATAACTCCAGTTATTGGCCCATCCTACCATCACGGTACGACCGTCGCTGGTGGGGATATTGTTAAAAGTAACTCCAGCATAATAATCTTTGCCGTAATCTACATACAATGGGTAATTGTCCGCGTCTGCGGTAAATTTGCTGCCATCAAAACTTCCGATAAAGTATTGCATGCCACCGAACCCATTTTCAACACCTCCGCCAGAAACTGAAAGAACCCATTTTTGGGTAGATGTGCCTTCAACAGTCAACTGGTACAGATCAGGGCATTCCCAAACTTGGTTAGTATTGCCAATAGCGCCGAAATCGCTTTTGAAAGTCCAGTTTTTCAGATCGGGTGAATTATAAATCCTAATGGAATCTACATCAGGTTTTGAAACCACCATTACCCATGTTTGATTGGGTGCATACCAAAATACCTTGGGGTCGCGAAATTGGGTTGAGCCAATATCTAAAACAGGATTTTTTGTATAAGCCGTCCAGGTTTGCCCCTGGTCAAGGCTATAGGATATACATTGTGTTTGTGATATCGCGCTACCATTTGCTGCTGAGTTATTAGCAGTATAAATGGCAACCAGCGGAACTTGCCCGGCCTGTGTTGCAAAACCAGATGTGTTCGAGTTGTCAACAACCGCGCTGCCACTAAAAATCAGTGATGTTTCAGTGCTTGTAATTACTTCAGGTATCGCAACACCGGTTTCCTGCCAGCTAAAAAAATCATTGCTTAACGCCTGGTCCCAGCTCATGTTTCCCCAAACATATCCCTGAGGATTGTATTGCGAAAATAAATGATAGCTGCCATTATAATATACCAATCCATTAGGATCATTGATCCAGTTTGTAGTAGGTGTATAATGAAATAGTGGCCTGTATGATACAGCTGCTACGGTTGTATCACCTCCATTTGGTTTTATTATCGGGTTAACTGCTGCTTTTTTACTACAGGAAGCGAATAACAATAAACCCAAACAGTTGATGATGATTATCTTTTTCATATATCTTCAAATTTATTACATAATCCCAGTAACGATGTACCGCTCACTCTACTTATTAATAAGAGTTGCCGGGTAATAAAATATCACCCGGCAGCTCTGTTATTTAAATAGTATTACCAACCAGGGTTTTGCTTGTATAACCCCTTACTAAAGTTGATTTGGTTTTCAGAAATTGGCAGGTACTCATCTCGGTTTTTTGTAAAATGAGCCCCTACAAGGTGAGTTGTTCGGGTAGTTTCAACTGCAAAATAGTTGTTTAAATAATCTGCCGCTATACCCCAGCGAACTAAGTCGAAAAAGCGGTAACCTTCCATCGCAAATTCCAGTCGACGTTCAAACATCAGGGCTTGCAAAGCATAAGCATTAGTCCAGGTACAATTTACCCCTGGTTTATAAATGTCCATGTGATAGTTTGATGTAGGTGTTCCGTTTGCTTGTACCAGTAAAGCAGTACTGTTCATCGCCCTTTGGCGCACCATATTTATGTATGGCAATGCAGCAGTTTCCTGTCCCATTTGTATAAGCGCCTCCGCTTTCATCAGCAAAACATCAGCATACCTGATCACTTCCCAGTCCTTAGAGCTCGACATAAATGGCGGGAACCTGGTGAAAGATGGATCAGTATAAGCAACAGTTTCCTTTACGCTTAACAAGGGGCCATATACCTGTGGGTCACGCGCCCAAGAGGCGTTGTAAACCAAACCTGTTTGATATTTATAAGGGTGGCCGGGAATTGCAGCCGTATGATCCAAGCGAGGGTCAAAAGTATTAGTTTGATAATCGCCTGTTGGTACAACGTCGGTATTGTTAAAAGTAGTGAACTCCGGCAAACCATTAACATCGGTTTTAAACGCATTTATCAAGTTGTCACTTGGTACGTGAAAACCGCAGCAACCATACTGCACATTCATTGGATAGTTTAAGCAATGGCCTGCATCAATTCTACCAACAGGAGTGCCATCATTTTTGGAATATTGAATCGAGAATACAGACTCAGATGAGTTCCCGTACTGCGGCAGAAAGTTATCGGCAAAATCAGCATCCAGAGCATATTTGCCCGAATTTATGACGCTATCGCACTCCGCGCTTACTTGCGCAAGTTTTGTTTGATCAATACCTGTCACATTGTTATTAGCATCCTGTGTATAGGCCTGGTATAATAAAGTTTTTGCAAGATAAGCTTGCGCGGCTCCTTTAGTTGCGCGGCCCACATCCGATTGGTTTACAGGCAAATTAGCTGCGGCAAATTTAAAATCATTTGCAATATTAGTCCACAGTTGATCACTGGTTAATGCAACATTGGATACCGCACCATAGTTAGCAGCGGTTTTTTGAATAGTTTCATCAATCCATGGAATGTGATTAAATAGGATCTTTAAAAGGAAATAGAAATGCCCGCGTAAAAACTTCAATTCAGCTTCACGTTCAACTTTCTGCGGATAATTCGTTAAAGACTGGCCCTCTACTAATTGCAAGGCTGTATTTACCCTTGCCACCCCAACATACAACTGATAAAACACATTATCGCCGGAACCATTTGTTATGGTATTACTTGAAAATCTTTCAAATTGGTCATATTCATTTATATCACCAGGGCCGCCGCCACCTTTGTAAGCGTCACCACTTCTGATACTGCCATAAGCCCACATGCTGCTAAATGGATAAAAATAATAATCATTACCCAGAGAAGAATAAGCAGCGATAACCATTGCATCCGTATTAGCGGGGGTGGTTAAGTCGGCTGTAGAAATTACCCCTTGTGGCGTTGTATCCAGGTATTTTTTACAGGAAGCGGCCGCAATGCAAAGCAATAATGCCACTAAATATTTTATATTTTTCATCTTGTTGATTTTAATTGGTTAGTAAGAAAAATTAATACCTATAGTTGTAATTACCGGTATCGGGTAAGCGTTCCCCGGGTTTTCAGGGTCGGGAGCGGTGTAGGAAGAACTCTTGAAGGTAAGCAAGTTACTAGCCTGAATATATACCGTAGCGCGTGCAACCTTCAATTTTTTCAACGCTTTCTTCAAGTCATATGACAACTGAATATTCCTCAACTTAAGATAAGAACCGCTTTCCAAAAAATAAGTAGAAGGGCGACCTTCATCGTTATTATTGTTCAGTGTTAAAGCTGGGATAGTTGACTTATTATTCGTCGGTGTCCAGGCATCTAAAACCCGGGTGCCCCAATTTGACCCTGGTGCCAAAGATGTAAAATCAGTTAAGGTTTTGTAGGTATTATCAACCAAGCCTCCTTGTGATCCCTGGAAAAAGAACGTTAGATTGAAGCCTTTGTAACCTACAGAAGTATTTAATCCATATATGAAGTTAGGATCAGGATTACCAATAAAAGTTTCATCATTCTGATCTATCACCCCGTCATGGTTCAAATCTTCATATCTTAACCGTCCTACACCTTTTCCCGGCTGTGCTGCTGCACTATTAACTTCGGCTTGGTTTTGGAATATACCTTGTACCACATAACCATATTCCGAATTGATATCACGGCCCAATACAGTTTTTGTTGTACCATTACCTGCATAAGCGTTAAGCACATCCGATGGAAGTGAAAGCACCTTATTGCGATAACCGGCAATATTACCCGCTAAATTAAAGGTGATATCATGTGAAATATTACCATTGTAGTTTAACTGTAGTTCTAACCCTTTATCCTGCATTGATGCCCCATTATAGGTTTCATTTCCGCCTTCGCCAAGCACGGCAAGATAAGGTGGCGTAATTAAAATATCTGTTGTTTTCTTGATATAGTAGTCAGCAGAACCTGTTAGCTTATTGTTGAATAAACCAAAGTCTAGTCCAAAGTTACTTTGTGTGGTGGTTTCCCATTTTAGCTGTGGGTTACCTGTTTGAACTGCAGTAAAACCAGAAGGAAGTGTACCTGAGCCTTGACCGGAAATGGCATAAGCGCTACCACCATCACCGTTAAAAGCCCCTCTGTTGCCATAAATGGATTGGTAAAGTGAGTAAATTCCATTATCACTAATATTTTGGTTCCCGTTTTGACCCCAGCCATAGCGCAGCTTTAAGTCTGAGATAAAAGGAGCATTATCTTTTATAAAACTTTCCTGGCTGATCCTCCAACCTACTGAACCTGCGGGAAAATAGGCATAGCGGTTGTCTTGTCCGAATCTTGATGACCCGTCCCTCCTTAAAGTTACTGAAGCAAGATACTTGTCATCATAAGAATAATTCTCTTTAGTAAAATACGAAAGTAATGCATCGCTGCTACCCGCCCCTGCTACGGCGTAATTACTTGTACCCGCGCTCAGGTAAGCATAATCTATATTGCTCAATGTCAAACCCTGTGCACTAGCATTAAAATTTTGGTTTTTATCCTTAATATTCTCTTCGCCTAACAAAAAGTTTAATTTATTTTTCCCTAAACTTAAATCGTAAGTTAACTGATTTTGAAAATGCTCCGTCAACTCATAATCTGATGATGCAGCAGCTATTGTACGATTATCGGAAAGAAAACCGGCGACATATGGAATCTGTACCGATCTAAAGTAATTCCCAGCAAAGTCAGCAGAATAAGTAGTTTTAAAAGTCAAATTAGGGAGTATGTTGTAAGAAAGATGTACATCCCCAAAAACTCTTCCGAAGGCATTTACATTTTGTTGATTATCTATGATCTCCCTATACGGGTTATCACGATCATCCATACCGCCCACCGGGCCACCCCACCCACCAGTTGTCGTATAAACCGGGATTATTGGATTTTCAATTAAAGCGAGCGAAGTTATACCACCAACCGGTAAAATCGGGTCGCGCATATAAGTTGCCGATAGTGTTTCACCTATTTTAAGTTTACCGTTAAAAAAGCTATAATCGTTGTTATATCTCAAGTTATATTTTGTGTCGCGTGTATCTTTAATAATACCTCTGTTATCAAAGTACCCCATTGAAAACAATGACGTTGAGTGGTCCGTGCCGCTTGAAATAGTCAGGTCATACTTTTGTTGTATCGAAGGTTGCGATATCTGGTTAAACCAATTAGTATTGCTCGATAACATGGTCGTGTTCGGTGTATCAAGGTACTTGCTTACGTGTACACCATAAAGTATAGGGTCGCTATAATTATGGTTCCAGTTAAAAGTATAGGCGCCGCCAAATTCAACCGGATTTACCGGAGTTCCTACATTTGGTCCAAATTCATCATCATTAACTTGTGCCTGCCAGTAAGCCTCGCCATGTTGTATGGTATTAAGCGCAGACAATTTGCTATTATAGTATTGGATAGAAGTAGAAGCGTCAAAATCAATTCTTTGCCTGCCTTCTTTTCCTTTTTTTGTAGTGATGATAATTACACCGGCAGCGGCTCTTGAACCATATATACTTGCAGAAGAGGCATCCTTTAAAACTTGTATCGACGCGATGTCATTCTGATTAATTTCCTGTAAGCCGCGTTCAGTAGGGATACCATCGATTATATAAAGCGGGTCGTTATCATTAAGTGTTGTTATACCACGCAAAGTAACGCCAACAGCGCCGTTAACATTTCCGCTATTAGCGATTTGCAGCCCAGGAACACGGCCCTGTAAAGCCTGCATCGCGTTACCCGTAGGAATATCTTTGATATCTGCAATATTTACTACGGTAACGGCACCTGTTAAATCTTTCTTCTTTTCTGAGGTATAGCCTGTTACAACTACTTCATTTAAATCAGCAAGCTCTTCGGTAATACGTGCGTTAATGATTGTTTTATCACCCACTTTTACATTAACCGGCTTATAGCCTACATAACTAAATTGCAGTACCTGGCCTGCTTCAGCCTGGAGTGTAAAGTGGCCTTTAATATCTGTAATAGTCCCTTTCTGTGTGCCTAACACAGACACTGTAACGCCTGGTAAAGGATTGGAATCCTTATCAAACACGGTCCCGTTAATTTGGCGGGATTGCGCATATGCCCCGCTTGCAATAAGCGCAAACAAGGAACAAAAAAGTAGTAGTTTTCTCATTTAATTGGTTTTTATTGGTTGGTTTATTGATTATATTTAGAACATTTCGTTTTGGAATTTTTTATACTCGGATAGACTATATTCCGGACAACCTCCTTTCTTCGTTGCTATAAATGCACCCATCGCAATAGCATTTTTTAATATTTTTTCGGGTTCTTCATGTAAATAATGACCGGCTAAAAATGCCGCCAGGAAGGAATCGCCGCTACCAATGGTATCTACAACTTTTACTTCGGTTCCCCAAACCTGGTATGATTTCTCATTTTTGTAATACGATGCGCCAAATTCGCCTTTGGTAATGATTACCTCTGGTATATTAAAATAGTCCTGTATAAACTTCACCTGTGAAGCCTCATTATAAGATGAGCTTTTGAAAAGCATTTGGGTCATTTCAAGCTCGGCCTGGTTAAATTTTACGATATCGGCCTTGTGCAACAAAGCACGTAATAAATCCTTGTTCATATAAGGCGGGCGCATGTTAATGTCCAATACTTTCACCACATCGCTTTCCAATATGTCAAATAATGTTTCTCTTGAAGTATCATTTCGAGAGGCCAAACTGCCATAGATAAAATACGTCGAAGGGTTTAGCTGTTTTTTGATCGTTTCTGAATTATTGATAAAATCCCAGGCTACAGGAAAAATAATATCATACGATACCTCATTACCATTATTCATCTTAGCTATTACGCTGCTTGTTGGATGCTCCTGATCTATCTGTAGCAAGTGTTTTTTGATTCCCCACTTATCCAGTAGCTCTGCCAACTCATCCCCGCCTTTATCGTTGCCAATCCGGCTTATAATACTGGTAGGCACCCCCATTTTGTTGAGGTGATAAGCAACATTTAATGGAGCTCCGCCAGGCTGAGGTCCATCAGGAAGCATATCCCAAAGAATTTCGCCATAACAAATTACAGGGGTTATATTGGTTGTTGTCATATCCAAATACTTAATGCAATACAATAGCTGTTTCAATTTGCTCCAAAGATTTCCCTTTAGTTTCCGGCATCCATCGCCAAACGAAAATTAGCTGGAGTACCATCATCGATCCGAAAAAAGAAAATGTAACCGCACCGCCAAGCTTTTCGGCAAGGTAAGGGAATGAAAAGGCAATTATCGCCGCCATTATCCAATGCGTTGAACTGCCTAAAGTTTGCCCCTTGGCCCGAACTTGTGTAGGGAATATTTCTGAAATAAATACCCATATAACCGCCCCTTGCGAAAAAGCAAAAAAAGCGATGAATATCATTATGTAAAATGGGATAACGAACCCACTAAAATGCCCTGAATAAAAGGTATAAGCAACAGCAAACAGAGAGGCAATCAAACCAAAAGACCCGACTAACATAAGCAATCTACGGCCTACCTTATCAATAATATATATACCTAAAAAAGTAAATGCGAAGTTCACCATGCCAATCCCAACGGTGGATAAAAGGGATGATTGGGCACCTAAGCCCGCCATCTCAAATACACGGGGTGCATAATAAATTATAGCGTTTATACCCGATACCTGGTTAAAAAAAGCGAACATGACAGCCAGCATTACCGCCTTATTGTATTGGCCTGAAAATAAATTATCGTTATTCTTCCCGGGCGAACTATCTAATTTGGAGTTCTTAATCGATACTAATTCCTCATTGCAGTTTAGCGGATTAATCACTTTAAGAATAGCCAGCGCTTTTTCGTCTTCCCCTTTTTTAAGAATAAGCCACCTCGGGCTTTCGGGAATGAATCTTATCAGGATAAGGAATACAAGCGCGGGAATTGCCTGCACCCCCAACATTAACCGCCATGACGTTTCTCCTAATTGACTGATTAGATAATTTGACAGGTAAGAGATTAATATGCCCAGCACCACATTGAACTGAAATAATCCTACAAGCCTGCCTCTTTTTTCTGCAGGTGATACTTCAGATATATAAATTGGCGCAGTAACTGACGATGCACCTACACCCAGCCCCCCTATAAAGCGGAAAACCATGAATATATACCAATTATCAGCTAAGGCGGTGCCCAATGATGCAAATAAGTATGCTGCTGCTACGAAATAAAGCGTGTTTTTGCGACCGAAGTAGTCGGACGGGCGTGAGCCCAATAATGATCCGATTACCGTACCAATTAATGCAATTGAAATGGTAAGCCCATGTGCAAATACAGAAAGACCCCAGAATTGTTGGATGGATTTTTCGGCACCAGAAATTACCGCGGTATCAAAGCCAAACAAAAAGCCACCAAGGGCCACAACCATGGACCAAGCCACGACAGAATTTTTGCTCATAAAATAGTATAATTATTATAAATTGGTTTACTGATCGCAATGTAGGATAGTAAAAATGCTCGAAGTCAATAAATTTATTTCAAAATTCTCTAAAATTGTAACAACACATAAGTATCTCATTTTCAAACACATATTAAATCAAATTATTTGTAAAACCACGCAATGTTTGAATATGTTACATCATATCTTTCATATCGTTACATTCAAATATTTTTTTGACATTACGTAACTTTTTCAAACATTGCACAATTGGCTACTTTGTTTTAACTTTAGATGAGAAGCCACTAAAACCAATTTTGAAATCCATTACTCACAGCGTTTTTTATGATAAAGAAGCAAAAGGAAACTTGTGCGATATTTAATATTTTAGGGGCGATATGCCTTTTAGTTTTTGCCTTATTTTTGGGTAGTTGTAACAAGGCCAAGAATAAGACAACTTATACCATAGGGTTTTCACAATGCGTAGGCTCCGATCTGTGGAGACGGACAATGCTTGATGAAATGAAAACCGAGCTATCGCTTCATCCTGGCGTAAATTTTATTTATTCTGATGCGCGTGGCGATAGCAAAACTCAAGTTCAGCAAGTCTCAAAAATGCTGGAACAGGGGATCGATTTATTAATTGTATCGCCGAACGAAGCACAACCATTAACTCCGGTTGTGGAAAGCGCATATGAAAAAGGAATTCCGGTAATTGTTATTGATCGCAAAACAGCGTCATCCTTATATACTGCCTATGTAGGTGCCGATAATTATGAGATAGGACGAATGGCCGGTGAATATATGGGATCGATAGCCAAAGGCCCACTTAACGTGATGGAAGTTATGGGGCTACCCGGATCATCTCCAGCTATTGAGAGAGACCGCGGATTCAGTGATGGTATTAAAAAGTTCCCTAACATACATTTAACCAATAAAATATATGGCGACTGGCTAAAAGAAAATGCAGAACACGCACTATTGAAAATTAAAAATCAATTAAATTCAGTGGATGCTGTATTTGCGCATAACGATGTTATGGCAGCCGGTACCCGAAATGTCCTAAACACATTGAACTTATCAAAACGTGTAAAAGTTATTGGAGTAGATGCGCTACCCGGCAGTGGGGGAGGGATAAAGATGGTTGACGAAAAACTAATTAACGCTACCCTTCTTTACCCTACCGGGGGTAAAGAAGCAATAGTAACCGCCTTCCAAATTCTAAACAAAGAGCCATTCATAAGAGAAAATATTTTGCAATCATTGGTGATAGATTCTACCAACGTTCGCCTGATGGAGTTGCAATGGAGTAAAATCAGCAGTCAGCAAAACGATATCATAAAACAACAGGCTTTATTACAAGAGCAGGAGGAAATCTATAAAAACCAACAGGTTGTATTAAACATCCTGGTTATAACGCTCGTTTTGGCTGTAGTATTTGGTGGTTTAGCATTTTACTGGTTAATGGAAAACCGTAAGATAAACAAAAGCCTGGAGTTAAAAAACGACGAAATCCTTTATCAGCGTAACCAGTTGATTGAAATGTCTGCGCGGGCTGAATCAGCGACAGAAGCCAGGTTAAACTTTTTCACCAACGTCTCGCATGAATTTCGAACACCACTTACTTTAATGCTCGGCCCTATTGAAGATTTGTTAGGAAATGAGAAATTGACAGAAATGGCGGGGAAAAATTTCAAAATGATTCGCCAGAACGCTTATCGTTTATTAAAATTGGTCAATCAGCTAATTGATTACCGAAAAATTGAATTTGACAAGCAATCACTAAAGGCTTCAAATAATAATATAGTCGAATTTGTTAAAGATATTATGGACAGTTTCCAGCTGATGGCTGAAAACGCTCACATTAGACTTGAGCTATCCTCTGCCGCAAAGGAAATCATGGTTTGGTTTGATGTCAATATGCTCGACAAAGTATTTTTTAATATCCTGTCCAACGCATTTAAATTTACTTCTGAAGACGGTAAAATAAAAATTCATATATGGGCGGGTGATGACAATTTTGTCCACATTGATATTTCAGATAACGGTATTGGCATGTCAGAGGAGGAAAGCTCACTAATATTTAATCAATTTTATCAAGCCGATCATGCACCTATCACGGGGTCGGGGATTGGGCTTTCACTTTCAAAAGAAATTGTAGACTTTCACCATGGACTTATTGATGTAAAAAGTAAAAAATGGGGCGGTACAACATTTACTGTTTCATTACCAATTGGGGATGAGCATTTAAAGGATACCGAGAAATCTTTTTATAAAAACGAGTGGCCAGATATGGGTGAACGCTCACGCATTTACCTGGCTGATTTGGATAGTATAGTGCAGGTTTATGAAAGTGATGCGTTTAACTCCCCAAAAGAATTTTCGATACTTATTGTTGAGGATAATCCAGATCTTTTGCATTATTTGATGGAGAAATTTAACATTTATTTTGAAGTATTCGCGGCCAATAATGGCAATAGTGCTCTTACCAAAGCTTATGAAAGGGTTCCCGACCTTATCTTATCAGATGTTGTACTTCCTGGTTTATCAGGAAAAGAATTATCTGTTAAATTGAAATCAGATGTGCGAACATCTCACATACCAATTATATTATTAACTGCCCAGGGTAGCGTAGAGCACCAGATATCCGGAATCGAAACCAAAGCAGATATGTATATAACCAAACCTTTCAACTTTGATTTTTTATTAGCAAACATTCATAACCTTATAAACAACCGGGTTATTCTTAAAGAACATTTCACGAGCGATGTTACCACAATAGAAAAAGTACCTGGCGCGAAGAGTATTGATAAAAAGTTCCTGATCGATTTCGCGGGTATAGTGGAACAAAATTTATCAAACGAAAAATTTAGTGTAGAAGATATTTGTAAAATAATTGGCATATCGAGGGTTCAGCTGTACCGAAAAGTGAAGGCCTTAATGGGTTGTAATATAACTGACTATATTATGAGCCGGCGCTTAAAAAAAGCGAAATATTTGTTGAACAATGAAAATTTAACCATTGCTGAAATTACTTACCAAATTGGATTTGCAAACCCTAATTATTTCGCGACAGTATTTAAATCTAAATATGGTTGTACACCTAGTGAATTTAAGCGAAATAAAGCTTGATTATAGATATTGATGTAGAATCGGCCCTTAAAAAGATTAAAGAGTCAAGCCACAATCTACAAATTCTGAAGTATGTGGTTCAATACCGTTGTTAAAATATGATGGTATTAAACCGGTAATCTTTTACGAATACAAAAGTCAGATCTATTGCGCTAAAGCACAGTTATGTCAAACCCCACCTTTATATAGTTCGCACATGCTTATAACAATAGCTCGGCTATCGCCCGCATCAGCCTCTGATTATTCATAAATGATTACGAGGGCCATCCGACAATGAAACAAACAGGTACACCTAAACTTGAAAACACAAATACATTCTAACGCTATTGTATCGATGCCAATTTATTAGGAAAATTCTTTTTTAATTCGCTTGCTAAAGCATCGGTAAATAGTGTTGCCCCTTTAATATTTAGGTGTGTATCATCATAAAATAAGGAGTAATCATTAATTGTAGTTGAATAATCGTAAAATTTAAAGCCACTCTGCTGTGTTAGTTTTTTTATTTCGGCAATTGAATTGTAGGGTGATAAATTAGCGGTTGGAGAAATAACTACATACAACTCAATATTATTTTTTTTGGCTAGTTTTAAAAAATCCTGAAAAGTATTAATCAAGGCTGGGTCAATTGGTTTTTTCTTCAATTTACCCTTGTCCCGCAAAATGTCTGCTTTAGTTATTTTTGATCCTTTTAATGGTTCAAATCCTTGAATGTCCTTTTCCCCCGGTAAAAGATTATAATAGTTCCCTACCAGTTGTACTGCCATAGAATTATAAGGATAAGTCCAGAAAATTTTTGAAAGGATAAGATCTGATGTATTCTCCTTTGCAATGCTTTTTTTGATTAAAGGATAATTGGCATAAGGCAAAAGCGCATAAACCATCGAATTATCCGACTCCTTACCGTCACTTAACGAAAATTCATCGGGCTGCATGTCAAGAATTATAACCCTGGGATGATGATAAGTTAGTACCTGTGAAAATACGGTATACGCGTATGAAATATTCCTACCATCCCTGCCTAAATTATAGGTAGACATGTTGATGTAGTTTTGGAATATACTGGACACATAATGATGCAAAGCCCGCGAGCTTCCTAAAATTAACACGTCTTCCTTAGCGTTTTTTAAAGCATATGTAGTCTGGTAAAAATCGCCTTTTTTCTGTTTGAAATAAATATCATGTAATTTATATCCAATTAACCTATCGCAAATAAACAATATGAGAATGAATAGAAGAAGGCTTTCTATAGACTTTTTAAGCATTACTTTCTTCATGACCTTAAAACTGGAAGTAGATAAATTGTGTATTATTAAACACGCCGGCAAGCAAAATAATTATAACCAAAGCAGCATAACTTACATGCCTGGTGATTTTATATTTATTATTTAAAAGTGAAAATGACCCTGGGTGAAACTCCTGTATATATTCGGTTAAAAACAATAACGACAATGCCATTACAGCGTAAAAGAGGTTAGAAACCGAGCCAATGAAGAAACTGCCTTTCTTCCATGTGAATATATTGGTTACAACTTTAAATGCATCATTTAACGAGTTTGCCCTGAAAAATATCCAAGCTAAACTAACAAGTGTAAATGTTATGATGATATTAAAAAACGATAAAATTTTGCTGAATATCCATAAGCCGGAAGTGTATCCCCGGGTTAGGCGGCTAAACAACACCTCCGCAATTTGGTAAGTAGCGTGCAATGCTCCCCAAATAACAAACAGCCAACTGGCGCCATGCCAAAGGCCGCTAATTAAAAATACTATAAAAATATTAAAATACCATCTCGCAGCCGAAGTCCTATTGCCCCCTAAGGGAATATATAGATAATCTCTAAACCATGTTGATAAAGAGATATGCCAACGTGACCAAAACTCTTTTATAGATGTAGCAAAGTAGGGCCGTTTAAAGTTCGTCATTAACTTATAACCCATTATGCGTGCAATGCCTATGGCAATATCTGAGTAGCCGGAAAAATCGCAATAGATTTGGAACGAGAAAAATATGGTGGCAACAACAAGTGTAATAGCGCTATGCTTGTCGGGGTGGTTATATACCGTATTTACATAAATAGCCAACCTATCGGCAATCACCACTTTCTTAAAATACCCCCATAGCATTAAACGGAGTCCGCTTACCACATCATCATAATCAAAATAATGTTTCGCGTGATATTGATGCATTATATTTTGGGGCCTCTCAATAGGGCCGGCAACCAATTGGGGGTAAAACATCACATAAAGCGCATATATGCCAAAATGCTTTTCAGCTTTTTGATTTCCCCGGTAAACCTCAATAGTATAGCTCATTGCCTGAAAAGTATGGAATGACAAACCAATAGGTAATAATATACTCAGATACGGAATGTGATTATGAAAACCGATATAACCTAATAAATATGATATATTGTCGTTTAGAAAATTATAGTATTTAAATACAGCCAGCACGCCAATATTAGCAACTAAGCTTAAAATCAGCATTTGTTTTCTTCTGCGTTCTCGTGATTTTTCAATTAAGTTACCAGCAAAATAATCTACGATGATTGTGAACCCCAAAATCAAAATGTAGACGGGCACAAAAAACATATAAAAAAAACAGCTGCTAAATAATAACAACTTCCATCTATGCCTATCGGGCAATAAAAAATAGCTAACGGTAACTACAACAAAAAAGAATAAAAAATCTAAGGAATTGAACAGCATAAAGCCATGTTTTAAAACATTAGAAGTATTGGTTGATCAAATATATAACTTATGCATGCGCTCCATTTAAACTTAATGAAACTGTATAATAAAGTGTGTAATAACTGTATAATTTCCAGGTTTAGTTGCATTGCTGAGTATCTTATAATGTAGATACCAGTAGAAAAACGGTTAGCGTTTGGCCTATATCGTTATGCGGCAGAACATTGGACCCGTACATTAATGCGTTTTTGACTTGTAAAAGAAGAAAAGGGTGTTACGTTTTTTTCGGACTGATCCTGTTTTATAAGCCCTGCTAAACAAAAAAAGCCTCTAATCTTTCGATTAGAGGCCAGACGGAATGGTGGCTTTTAACGCAAACAATATCCAAGCTATTATTACACAAAAGTATTATGCAATGTGTGGTTTCCAGGGTTTTGAAGCATGGACCGAATGGAGAAGAACAGGCTATCCTAATTTCCTTGTTCAATCAGCAGCATCATTAATTACACCTGGCCAGTTCCCAGAGCGTATGCTATATCCTAACACAGAATTGGTTTCGAATTTAAATTACCCGGGAACTGTTCCTATTTATACACCTGTTTGGTGGGGGATGTAAAAGTTAAAAAGAAAGCTTTAAATAAGTTTCTTTTTCTTTAAAAGATAGTTCCGTGAATTAAGCGATTTAATTCACGGAGTTAATAATTTGTTTCTTCGTTCTTTATGCCACTTTCATCTAGTTAATGAAAGGCCGGTTAATAGTTAATTATTTTGTCACCCGCTTCCCTTAAGAAAGGAAGCGATGAGATGTAGAAACTTACTTTTCTGCAATCTGCAATTGGCGTTAAAAACCAAAAAAGCCTCAAATCTTTCGACTTGAGGCTTTTTATTTTACTTCGGTAGCCCGAACAGGACTAAACTCGAACCGCTTTTTAGAGAACTTAAAGTCACTGGGTGCATTGTCATCCATATAAAAAACTGATAATTAATTATTTAACTTATCTTGCATTTTTAAAGAGGCAATATATACTTAACATAATATTTAAATAGTTTTTATATGTGATTACGAAATGGTTCGAGCCGTTTGGGAGCAATTATAAATAGTTTTTAAAATATTCAGCACCCAAGTGGGTGTTTCTCGAACCATTTTATCGCGGATTTAAAGAGTTTGGCTTCCTTGGCATCATAATCAATTTCTTGGTTCGAGCCCATTCTCCGGACCTTTAAATCCAAGTCTCAATCGGACTAAACTCGAACCACCTAGCAGGACTTGAAGTGCACTGCACTGAGCAATATTACTAAACTTAGCGAGAGCTAAACAATGCCTTGATCTAGCTGCATACATTATTTGTTTAGCTTTTTCTTTCATTCAATAATTTATTCAGCTTCTCCTTAGTTTCAGGGATTGCCTTCAGCGTTAACGCCTTCTTAAAAGCCTCAATGGCTTTGTTTTTTTCACCGGACGCCAGATAGAAATCACCAAGTGAATCATAACAATTACCACTATAGGGATAATTGGCAATATTCAGTTTAAAAAGGTTTTCGGCTTTTTTATATTGTTTCGTACCTAACATTTGGTATCCAAGGTTATTGACCTGGGTTTCTCCTGGTTTAACGCTATATCCCATATTTTCAGAGACCTTTTTGTAATGCGCAACAATTGCCGAATCCAGTTTAAAGGTGGGGTTTTGTAATTCGCTTTGGTATATTTTAAGCTTGTAAAAAGCGAAAATAAAGCGAAGCGCATCATACTCCCCGATTAATCTTACAGAAGGATGGTCATCATCCGTATAGAATTTGTAGCTGTAACGCAATTGATTTTTTTGATTGCTATTAATAAGTTTAATGAACTTTAGATTGCTACGAATAAGCGCAGTATAACCGCTTGTATCTTTTTGAACACTTAAGGTATCCATTCCTTTTTCCATACGATTGGCCATTGCCATGAATAAAGTTTTGCCTTGGTAATTCTGAACGGGTAAAATTGCTCTTGCTTCTTCCAAAGACTTGTTGCCATTCCACCATAAGGACGCTTCGAGAGAAACATAAGCGTTAAATAAATTAGGATGATGAAGTAGTGTATTGATAACCGTTAGGCCTCCAAGGGAATGACCAATCAATGTTTTATAAGTTGTGGTTGGATAATTCGAATCGATATAAGGAATCAATTCTCTTTCCACAAAGGCCATGAATTTTTCGCCATTGCCAGTAACGTTAGGTAACTCTTTATCCGACCCGGTTGTAAGTTCGCTCAAGCGATCATCGGGGACAATTCCAACCACAATCGTAGGAGGGCAAAGGCTCGATTCTTCCATATGCTCGGTAATACTAACAACGGTGTTGAAATTTTCGCTTCCGTCTAACACGTAAACAACCGGATAATTACCTCTGCCTTTAACTTTGTCGCCACCGTTACTGTTGGGAATATGTATCCAAATTTTACGTTGCTGGCCTAAAATTTTTGAAGGAATGGTTTCTTCGAACCCAGTCCTGAAGGGACTGTTTTCCTGGGCATGGACATAGAAAGAACATAGAAATAGTACAATAAAGTAGAAAAAAGATTTCACAAATTTTTGGTTAAGGGTGAATAAATAGAATTTTATAAATATAATAGATGACGTCTAATCTATCTTAAATGTTGCACATCGTAGGTGTAAAATTAAAATTTGATCACAAATATCCGTAAATTTCAACTACGAGCACTTTTCAGTTTAAAACCGCATTCATTAATACCTTGACTCAGATTAATCACAAAGGTATCATTAGGAACTTCATGCGAAAAGCGATGAGTAACAGCAAACCGGGAAGTCCTGCAACTTTTAATACGTCGCAGGACTCGAGGCTACGTCCGCTAGCCACCGGATTTAAGCTTAACGTACTAAGTGCTATAATGAATAAATCCCAAAATCTTTAGACTCGACGCTTTACTTACCAGGAAGCCCCAATCGGACTAAACTCGAACCACCTTATGGAAAATGTCAGAGTCTTGGCTGCAATATTTTCGTTACCTGAATCCAGCACCAGCGTAGCAGGCAGGGGTTTGGCAGCTTCGCCTGCAAGGTGGAATAATCCGTTATCACTCATCGCCGAGTCGACTATCTTTTTACCTTCCGTTTGGTAGAACAGG